>WNGB01014712.1_pt1 | contig 10418 bp, 8 predicted proteins | sample 5400681 | NCBI WGS metagenome assembly WNGB01 (sample SAMN13153367, study PRJNA577476) | soil metagenome | isolation source: 115 cm soil or saprolite under grassland replicate 2 | place: USA:California | collected 2016-06-15 | reverse complement strand
CGAGCACAGCCGCCTGGAACGCGTGCTTGTGGATGTCGATCGCCGCGTACAACATCACGGACCTCCTCTCGTCGATACAGAGGCCCGATCGTCCTAAAACCGTCAGGACAGAGCCCTTATGACATCCAAAACGCGACAGGGGCCCACCGGGTACCGCCTGAACGTCTATCTACAAGCGGAAGTTGTCGTAGAAGAAGTCCCGCTTCGCGGCGTTGTAGTCATCCTGTGAGCCGCCCTCGTGAGCCCGCTTCAAGGCGTTGTAGCGCTTGATTAGCTCAGGATCGGCCGCGATTCGCTGCCAGGCCTCGCCGTGGTGAAGGTCGTCCAGGGTTCCGATCACGGTCAGCGCGACCTCGACCGGCGGCTTCGAGCCGGTGAAGAAATACGCGCTCTCGTCGTGCCACGCGTTGGGGTAGAGCTCGCAAAGCACGTCACGAGCTGACGCGAACGACTGCTTCTCCGTCCTCACTTGTAAATCCACGTCGCCGCTCGTCAGGACACCAGGAACTGATGTTCAACCGGTGTGTCGGACCTCGATGTACGGAAGGCGCTCGCGTATGCGGGCCCTCTGCTCGGTGAAAGCCGCCGCCGCCTCTTCGGCCACGGTGTCTGACAACACAAACGCGAGCGTCGCCACGTCCCGATTCTAGGGAGGGAAGTGCGGGTGTCCTAGCTCGCTCTGCCCCTGTCGGAGTGCGTAGCTGTCGCGTTTTGGCGCGGAAACGCGACACGCATTGCGGCGTCTGCCCGCGCTTAGCGGGGGCGGCCGGTGTCGCGCCGTTCGCGAGGGCGGTGCTCGGCCGGCGTCTCGCGGCCGTGAATCACGTCGTGGTAGTCGAGCAGCAAGTCCGGCAGGTGGTTGAGCTTGCGGGCCTCGTAGTAGGCGAGCCGCTCGGCGTTACCCTCGCGGGTGTTCGGAAAGATCGGTACGCCAGCGCCCTCGAGCCGGGCTGTGGAGCGCTGCGCGGGGAGCGGGCCGCGCCTAACTGTCCAGATTGGAGCGCGAGCTACCTGTCTTGCGTGATGAGGCCGAGGCGCACGGCCTCGGCGCTCGCCTGGCCGCGTGTGCGGACGTCGAGCTTTCGAAGCAGTGCCGAGACGTGATGGTGGACCGTTTTCTCTGCGAGGAAGAGCCGCTCGGCGATCTCCGCATTGCGGAGCCCCTGCGCGACGAGCTCCAGCACCTCGAGCTCACGCGCAGTCAGGTTGGCGGGATTCTTCTGCGTAGACGGACGCGGCCCACGTGGTAGACCGCGTGCGCCGCGCCCGCGCAGGCGGCGCGCTACGATGGCCGCCGCCGGCTGCGCCCCTAGCCGCTGGAGTTCGTCCAGCGCACGACGTAGCGGGGCCTCCTCGTCTGCGTCCCCAAGCGCGAGGGCGGCCTCGTAGGGACAGCCGATCTCCGCCCACAACTCCGCGGCGCGCGCCCACTCGCCGCTGATCTGGAGCGCGTACGGCTCGGCCGCGCTCGGCGGGATCTCTTCGCGGTGTCCGGCGCGCCAGCGCCAGTACGCGAGCTCCCCCACAATCCACGACGCGCGCGCGCGAACCGCGACGTCCAGCGCCGCCTCGGTCGCCGCGACAACGGTGGCCGGATCGCCCTTGAGCCACGCGATCTCCGCCCGCGCGGCGGCCAGGTACATCTTGCTCGGTAAAGGAGCGGCGGGTGCAGCCCGGAGGAGACCGGCGCTCGCGTCGTCGGGATGCACCGCGTGCTCGAGGGCATCGTCTGCGCCAGGGTCGCCGCGCCGAGCACGGACGACGGCGAGCACGGAGCGCGCAAGCGCCGGTGCAGGTGCCTGCGTCCGAGCCGTTCGCAGCACGCGCGCGGCGCCAGCGGCGGCCTCGGTCCAGCGTCCGCGGTCGAGGTCGGCGCGCGCCCCCAGCGCGACGAGGGACTGACGCCAGGTACCGAGATCGCGCTCGTTGCAGTAGTCGATTCCACGCTCGAGGTAGGGCTCCAGCGCCGCAAAACGCCGGCTTCGGACGGCCGCGAGCACGAGGTAGTCGAAGGCGCGTGCCGCAAGCTCCTCGAATCCCGCCTCGATCGCGGCTTCCAAGGTGTGCTCGAGCTTGGCGGTGCCTGCGGGGTCGCCGTGCAGCGCCTCGATCGCGCCGATGCTGACGACCGCCTGCCCGGCAGTGTCGCCGTCACCGCCGTGGCGCGCGAGCGCGATCGCGCGTCGCGCCCAGGCGATTGCCTGTTGAGCGTCTTCGCGGTTCATCGCAAGCCGCGAGAGGTTCACGTATGCGACTCCGAGCTCACGACCCGGCGGCAATGTCTCGAGCAACGCGATGGCCGCCTCACCCGCGGCGATTGCGTCCTCCTCGCGGCCGAGGTACCAGTGAAGACTCGAATGCAGCCCCAGCGAAGCCGCCTCTTTCCGCACAGCTCCGGCGGCGCGGTGGCAGGCGAGCGCCTGACTGCACGCTTCGAACGCCTCCGCGAAGTCCCCGGTGAGATAAGCCTCCCGCGCTTGGCCGTCGAGAAGGTCACCTCTGGCGGACGGCTCGTCCACGAAGCGCACGGCGCGTGCGTAAAGCACAGCAGCCTCACGATGCGCTCCCGCGGACGCCGCACGCGCCGCGGCCGCCGGCGCGTACTCCAAGACAGCCTCGGTGTCTTCCGCCGCCTCTGCGTGGTGCGCCAGCCGCGCAAGATCGGGAGCACCGTTCGCACCCTCCGCCAACGCCGCGAGCGCCCTCTTGTGCAGCTCGATCTTCCGATTCGGCGCCAGGGACTCCTCGATCGCAAGGCGCGCGAGCTCGTGTCGGAATGCCACCGCCTGCGACTCAGCGCTGAGCATGCCCGAGTTGAGGCATTCCTCGAGTCCCTCGACCGCGTCACCCATGAGGGCCTGCAGCAGCCACATCTCCGCCTGCGGCGGAACGACGGCGACCGCTTCGACGACGGGGCGCGCTTCGTCGCTGAGGCATGCAACACGCGCGAGCACGGCGTCGCGCACGGTCCGTGGAATCTCTTCGTCTCCAGCGGCGAGCGCCTCCGTGACAAAGAAAGGATTCCCGCCCGTTGTCCGGTAGAGCTCGTCGGCGTCGACGCCGTGCGGCTCAGCGAGTTGAGCGACAGCGGTCGGGGACAGCGGCGCCAGCGAGATCCGACCGACGGCTGGCGCCGCGGTCAATTCGCCGAGCACAATTCGGAGCGGGTGAACGTAGTCGAGCTCGTCGTCGCGGTACGTTGCGACAACGAGAGCGGGAACCGTCTCGACGCGGCGGCCAAGAATGCGCAGGACGTCGAGCGTCGCCTCGTCCGCCCAATGCACGTCCTCGAGGACGACAACCGTCGGCGCTCCCTTTGCCAATTCGCGGATGAGCCCCGAGGCGACCTCGTACGGCTTGGCGCCGCTCCGCAGCAATTCCTGCAGCTCACCAGGCGTGCCCTCGGCGATGTCGAGCAGCGGCCCGAGCGGACGCGGCGTGAAGAGCGAATCGCAACCGCCCCAGAGGATCCGGGCCGACTCGCGGCGGTCATCGCAGAACCGCCGCAGGAGTGCAGTCTTCCCCACCCCTGCCTCGCCGCCGACGAGCACGACGTGCCCCCGCGAGCTACCCTGCACGGCCCGCAGGGATTTGCCGAGCGTCGAGAGCTCGCCGGCGCGCTCGAGCAGCTCACTCGAGGTGCCGGAGACCTGAGCGGGTAGAACCTGTCCCACGACCCCTATGGTGCACCTGGCAGGTCAGCCCTTCAACCTACGGCCGCTGCCCGTCCAGGGCGCGCACATCGGCTGAGGTAGCTCGGCAGACGGTGAAAGTGAAGCGCCCTGGGTTTCCTAGGTGTAGTTCCTGAGCACGTTGGTTCATCCGGGTCTCCTTGGAGGCTGAGAGCTGCCAAGCCCACTCAGTCCGAAGGAGGACCCGGATGAAGCTTCACGGTAACGCGGCTCTCAGTTGGAACGGTCGTCGTCTTTTGGTGGAACGAGTCGTGGTTGAGGGCTGGACGTTGAGGGCGGCCGCCGAGGCGGCCGGCGTCAGCGTCCGCTGTGGGCGCAAGTGGGTGGGCCGCTACCGCGGCGAGGGCGAGCTCGGCCTGCGCGATCGCTCGTCGGCGCCAAAGCGGATCGCCAACCGCACCGCGCCGCCGCCGCGAATCGGATCACCACCTGCGCCTGGAGGCTGCGACGCGTCCTTCAAGTCGGGGCCGGCCTGTTCGTGGCCCGGCTCAAGTACGCAATCACCCTCGAGCCCAAACAGACCACCGACGACCAATTGCTCGCACTCCAGCAGGCCATCCAGGGTCCTCCACGCGTGGTCGATGGTCGCCGGGACTCGCCAGCGGTTCGCAGCGAACCGGAGGCAGGCGGTCTCCGCAACGAAGCCCTTGGCACGCTCGGGCGGGCTTTCAGCATCGACGCCAGCGACACCAATGCGTTCACCAAGTTGGCTCGGTACGAATCGAACATCGAGCGAGCACTTTTCCGTGCACTCCAGGAGTTGCAGCGCCTGCAATCCGCGCTTCTTGATGCCGACCTCGCTCCACCTCCTACACCCAGCCGATCGACGGAGTGACGGCCCACTTCGGCCAGGCCGCCCCGCGTTCTAAGCGCAGGCGATCCTGCCCGTCGGCGCTGCTCTCAAAGCTAGGCCGCAGTCGGGACCCTGCGTCTCCCCTTAACCCGAGCGCCGACGCGCGCTCCGAACATCCCGCGACGCCGGCGGCTCGAGTTTCAATGGGCCGAACGGCCTAAATCGAGCCGGACCGAGATCGCGGCATGCGACCCTCTCAACGCGTCGGCGGTACCCGTTCGTGTCGCACCTCCGCCAAAACGCGACAGCAGCGGGACGGCGACGATTTCGCGGGCTTGGCCGCTGGCGGTCTGCGTTTCGGCGTTTCCCGGGGAGCAGGGTCGGGCCGCGAATGTCGTCGATTGCTGGCATCGAAATACGTTTCGACGTTTCACGGCGAGGGGCTGACCGCGAGCTGGCCGGCGTTCATGAAGAGAATGAGTACGACCGTCGCTGTTGCCGATCGGCCTCTCGGCTCGCCGCTCGCACCCAAGCCGACTTTCCGCTTAATACCTCCCAAAAGGCGAAACGTCGTTTCCGCCTAAAGCCACTCGAAATTAACATGTGACGATCGCCGCGAAGTGCGCCGCAACACGGGGAACAAAGCCATTCCCACAACACAACCCAGGCCCGCGCTTATGTCGCTCCATGTCGCTCAGCTCGGCATGGTCGATGCTTACTGACCGCGTTACCGGAAATTGGACCAGACCACGCACGCTCTCACCCGGCTCGGTCTACGCCGGACTCAAAGCGTGCGGGAATGTTCCCTCGTGCCGAGGAAGCCCTCGATCCTGAGTGGGCGCTCTGCGTGGACGAGGGGAGTCGGCTGGCATACGGTCATGCCGTCGAGCACGAGAAGGGAGAGATCATGTACCTCGGTATCTACGAGATCGACGGTGATCCCGATGAGCTGCTTCTAGCCTACGATCGGCTGATGGCTGGGATGCCGGAGGATCAGGTGGACTTCCACGCCTGCGCCGTCCGCGAGAACGGGATCACGATCTACGATGCCTGTCCGACCAAGGAGGCGTTCGAGCGGTTCTCGACCAGCGCGGAGTTCCGCGGCGCGGCCGAGGCCGCCGAGCTTCCCTGGCCGAGCAGGATCGAGGGGCTTCCGCTTCACGCCGTGCGCGCACGCGACGGCGTCACGGCCACCTGATCGACACCCCGGGGGCAGTTCTGTCCTGGTCCGGGGTGATCTCCGCCACGACGCCAGCGCGCCCAGACGACACGGCGACGTGCAGCACCGCTGGGTGAGCGAGCGTGCTCTCGCCTGAGCGCCTCTCGCCGTTCATCAGACGCGGTGAAGCGAGTGGGACATAGCCAACGTCAACGCGCGTGGCTGGTCCGAAGTATTGGCGCACGTCTGCCGGTTCAGCGTGCGGTGCGGTCGGCGACGTTGAGGGGCATGTGCGCTGAGCGGCCGATTCCGTCGGCCGCGCGGACTCGTGATCACTCGGTCCGCTGTGCGAGTGTGGCGTTCCAGGGTCGTTCGATCTGCCGCATCAGCGCCGGGTAGACGACTCGATGTCGAAATGGCCTGATCAGTGCCATGTACGCAGCCCCGAGCTTGCCCCGAGGCTTGACGTACACACCCATCTGTCCTTGATAGCAGCCCTCTCCCTTCTCGACCCAGGCGAGGTGCATCACGGCGTGAACCGTCCGGTTCGAGAGTTCCGCGGCCCACTCGTCGTCGGTGCGATAGAGGGGGCGAAAGCCGTATGAGCTCCGATCCAGGTCCGTGGCCGTGTTACGCAGATCTAGGGGGAGCCGGGCGCTCAACGTCGTTTCAGCATTGCCCGGGATCGCGAGTTCTCGTGCGGCATCGTCCCAGCCGAACCAGCCGCCGAGGCGGAAGCGAATAGAGAAGAGCAGGCGGGTCGCCGCGGACTCTCCGTGGGCCGGGTCGAGGGACGCCATCACCTCAAGCAACGCTCCGAAGTCCTCGGCACCGCCTCGCGCCGGTAGCGCCCAGACATCCTCGAGCCTGAAGTCGGGCGCGATCTCGGCGATACGCCAGCGGGAGGATTGATGCTCGCTGTTTGGAAGCCTCATGCCGATCTGGATTGTCGCCTCGATCTTGTCGAAGAGCGCCTCGATCACGCGGTCGTGGCCCGGCTCGATCCGCTCGCGCCAGATCTCTTCGTACTCTCCGAACGCCTCACCGTCGATCGCGTGGCGGAGGAGTGTCCCGCCACCGACCGGTTCGATCTCGAACCAGTGCTCCGCCTGCAACTCGTTCGGACTGACGACGCGGAAGGCGCGGACTGCGCTCGGACGATCGACCTCCTCCCAGAGCATCATTGCCGTCTCGAATGAGCGCGGTCCGCGGCGACGCGGCGCGGGCGCGATCTGTGTCGGCCAGACCCGCTCGAAGTCGGCGACGAGTGCGGCGACCGCTCCGGCGCCACGCCAAGAACGCGCTCGTGACGGTTGCTCATCTTCATCCGCTTCGTCAGAGACGGGAGCGCGGGGCGTCACAGGCCACCGGGCGAGCCGACGTACATGTTGGAAGAGCCGGTGAGACTGATCCAAAGTATGCGCGCACGCCTGCCCGTTCGTCCACGCGAGCAGGCGGTGGAAGCGCGCTCCGCGCCCACGCCCGGGTGGTCGCGGGCGTCTGTTAGAGAGACGCCCCTGCGGTGGTCCAGCAGCGTCCCGGGGAGACCGTGTTGACCAGGCGTTTCGCGCGATTTCGTAGGATGCCTGGTCTCTCGGCATACCCCTCCGAAGGAGGCCATCATGAGCGGAGCAGGTGCCGTCGTTCTCGTGCATGGGGGTTTCGTCGACGGCTCCGGATGGCAGGAGGTCTACAGCCTCCTGAAGCAGCACGACTACAGCGTCAGCATCGTCCAAAACCCGACGCTGTCACTCGAAGGTGACGTCGAAGCGGTCAGGCGCATCATCGACACGCAGGTCGAGCCGGTCATCCTCGTCGGCCATTCCTACGGCGGAGCCGTGATCACCGAGGCGGGCAACGATCCGAACGTGGCAGCGCTCGTCTACATCGCGGCGTTCGCGCCAGATGCGGGCGAGTCGGTGAACACGCTGATCGCCGATCCGCCACCTGGGGCACCCGTGCCGCCGATCCTGCCGCCGCAGGACGGCTTCCTGTTCTTGGACCGGGACAAGTTCCATGACTCGTTCGCTGCCGACATCCCGGCCGAACAGGCCGCGTTCATGGCCGACTCGCAGGTGCCGTGGGGCGTCGCCGCCCTTGCCGGCACGATCAGCGAACCGGCGTGGCGCAGCAAACCGAGTTGGTACCTCGTCGCCACCGACGACCGGATGATCCCGCCGCCGGCCCAGCGCACGATGGCTGAGCGGGCGGGTTCGACCGTCGTCGAGGTCGCGGGCAGCCACTCGATCTTCCTCTCGCAGCCCGCAGCAGTAGCCGGGCTCATCGAACAGGCCGCGGCCGCGGTCGAGTTGGTCAGGCACTGAATCGAGCTGGGCGAACGTCCCCGCAGTGCAGTCTGTTCTGGCTCGCACCTGCGGGGACGTCGCCGTCGGGATCGGCCGTGCGGCGGGTGGGAAGGCATGGAGTCCCGGCGGTCGGGCGGACGGGCCCCGCCCACCTGCCGGAGACGGGCTCGAATCGTCTGCTAGAAGTCATGCCGCGGCTGCTTCCCGTTACCCACGCGCGCGAGGCCACGCAACCCTCCGTTGAAGACCGTCGGCCGGCGCAAGCATTGTCGCCTTCTGGCGGGAAGACGACAGCCCCGGTCGTCGAGCGCAGACCCTGCCGCGAGACGGTGGGGCTTAGCAGCGCGATTACTTTTCCGTGATGAAGCGGCGACTGGGCGACGTATAGGTGTCGATGGCGAAGAAGGTGAACCCGCTGGCGGTTCTGGCGACAGCGCTCGTAGGACTCACGGTGGTCAGTGGCTGCGGAGCAGGCGCGCAGCCCGTGAAGCGTCCCTTTGTCGCAGGCAACGGTGCAGAGAGTGGCCCGAGTAGTGGCTTGTGGGGTGACGGCTCATCCGAGCCGGGTGGACTGCACACCGGCTGCATTCGGGGACGGCGTTTCGCCGTTCTTATCACTGTTCACAACCGCTCGAAGCGCACGATCACGCTCCTCGGTGGCGGTGGGCCGCAGCCTTTCCGTGATGTGATCGAGCGGGTCGCGGTGCAAGTCCGCCTGGCACCGCCGCCCCCGAAGGGCGATTTGGCGGTCATCGGGCTTCGATCCTGGATTGGCCGGAACTCGTCGCCGGTGGCGATACCGGCGGGGCGCGACGGCTGGGTGCAGTCGAACTTCCTCATGCGAAACTGCTCGCTACTGCGCGGGCGCGAGCCGGCGCTGGTGAACCGCAACACCACGGTCAAATACAGCGCGGGCGGCAGCAATGGAACACAGGTGGTGTCGGTGGCAGCGGCGCCAATCATCCTCACCCGTGGCCCGCTCCATCCCCGTCTCCCGATCAATCAGGTCGGCTGAACCAGCCGCGGGGGCGTCGCCCTTTACGGGAAGAGCGGCAGATTGGGGGCGACGACCAGGCCCGAGAAGTATCTTCGAGGCATCTGGGACATCGAGAAGCCAGCACCGCCGGTAGACATTGATGCCCGCGAAGTCGCGGTCTCGCTCGCTGACTCCGGGCCGCGCTACGTATCTGCGGACTTGGAGTTCGCTGTCTGGACAGCGACGGTCGGCGAGGCTGGCGGTGCCGCCTCTATCACCCTTACCGGCCCGCTTGGGCACGTAAGCGCGGGCGACGAACTTCTCTGCACGGGTGCGTTCTCGCAGCACCCGAGGTACGGCTGGCAGTTCGCTGTTGAGACCTTTCGTTCTGCGCTACCGCAGACGGCAGGCGGGGTCATGCGCTGGTTGATCACGCGCGTGCCCGGCATCGGTCCGGCGTTCGCATGCGCGATCGTCAACCACTTCGGCGTCGACGAAGTGTTCAGCGAGCTCGACCGACAGCCAGAGCGGCTGCGTGAGGTGCGGACTCCGTCTGGGCGGCCGATCTCGGCGAAAGCCGTCGAGCGTGCAATCGCGGCCTGGCGCGAAGTCGCGACCGTACGCGAAGTCGAGGCGTTCTTGTTTGCGCATGGGATCAGCGCCGGGCTTGCTGGCCGGCTTGTCCGTCAGTACGGGGACGGGGTGGTCGCGGTGCTTTCGCACGAGCCGTACCGGCTGATCGAGCTACCGCGCGTCGGCTTCAAGATCGCCGATGGGATTGCTCGTTCACTCGGGATCGAGCTCGACCATCCGCAGCGGCTGCAGGCAGGTCTGCGCTTCGTTCTCGAGGAGGCGGAATCCGACGGCAACACGTTTGTGCCGCTTGCCGAGTTGTGGCAGAGGGCGGGGCGGCTGCTCGGCGTCGGAGAGCTCGATCCGCTCGAGTCGGCTCTGCGTGCACTGGTTGCCAGTGCCGAAGTCCTGGTTGAAGGCGAGCGCGTCTACCGAGCCGAGCTATGGGAGATGGAGCGGCGGCTCGCCGCCGATCTCGCGAAGCGTGCCCTCGCCAAGCCCGTCGAGCTGTTCGCACAACCGATCCGGCCGGCGGTCGATGTCTCGGATGAGCAGTGGGCCGTCGTCGAGCTGGTGCGCACGCTGCGACTGGTGCTTCTGACGGGGCTTCCAGGCGCGGGGAAGACGCACACCCAGCGCGTGCTCGTCGAGATCGTTCGCAATGCGCGCAAGCGTGTGCTGCTGTGCGCGCCAACTGGAAAGGCAGCGCGACGGATGCGCGACCTGACTGGCCACGATGCGATGACCATCCATCGCGCGCTCCGTTATTCGCCCAACGACGGCGGCTTTCAGCGCGACGAGGACAGTCCGCTGTCGAAGGATTACGACCTGGTGATTGTCGACGAGTCGTCGATGCTTTCGCTCGAGCTCGCCGACGCCTTCTTTCGCGCCGCCGGCGACTGCCACGTCTTGCTTGTCG
>WNGB01028812.1_pt1 | contig 10419 bp, 14 predicted proteins | sample 5400681 | NCBI WGS metagenome assembly WNGB01 (sample SAMN13153367, study PRJNA577476) | soil metagenome | isolation source: 115 cm soil or saprolite under grassland replicate 2 | place: USA:California | collected 2016-06-15 | reverse complement strand
GGGGTTGCCCGAGCCCGGGCCTCTGGTGCAGGATAGCGTGGACCATGGTCATACGCCATGCCCCGGTTAGCGTGGACGTAGGATGCGCTCACCCCCTTTCACCAGTTTGTGGCCTCATGGGTTCACCCCTTTCACTCAAAAAATGTCCGCAGTATTGTAATCAATGAGTTACGAACAGATGAGGAAAACGTTTCACTACCAGACACTTTCCCAGCACTGAGACATATCGATTAACTCATTGAATCAAACGGCCTGCATGTTTCTTTCCTGCTGGACATTGGGTGCAGGTTGGCTCATCGTATATTCCACCTTAAACCAACAGCAGGAGGAACCGACAATGCGTGACAACCTTCGCCGCTATCGTGCCATCCGCAACGCGCTCACGCAAGCCTATCCGGCTCAACCCACAGGGAACGTCGCCCGGCACGTGTCTACCCTCGCTGTGCTCATCAGCGGCATCGTGGGCAGCAAGAGCACGCAGCTGCCCACCATCGCCACGAACGTGCCCGATGACACCACGCCCGAGAGCCGCGTCAAACGCTTTGCCAGGTGGCTCGCCAACGACCACCTGCTGGAGGAGGCGTATTTTTGACCGTATGCGGATATCTTGCTGAGGCATTGAGCCTTCCAGACGTTGGTGCTGGTCATGGATGGCCGTGTCGTGGGCCGCGACTGTGCGGCGCTGATGATCCACGTGATCTCTCAGGGACGCGCCCTGCCGTTGGCGTGGCGCGTGTGCCAAGGCCCCAAGGGGCGTGTTCCCGAAGACTTCCACATCGCCGTGGTCGCATTGAGACGCGAGGTGATCCCCGAGGGGGCCAGCATAGGTCAAAATGCTCGTCATATTGTTGTGCGAGGAGGCGTAGCTGGCGACGAAGCCCGATCGCAGCGGATCGGCCACCAGGGCGAAGACAATGGGGAGTGTGGTGGTGGCCTGCTTGGCCGTGGCCGTCGCCGCGGTGGCGATGGTGACAAGGACATCGGGGTGGGCTGCCACGAGGGTAGTGGCCCGGCCGGCAAGACCGGCCACCTCCCCTTGCGCGTCTTCGCCCAGGAAGGTCAGGTCTTTCCCTTCGTGGTAGCCCAACTGCGCCAGCCCCTCGCGCAGCCCCTCCAGCGCCATAGTGAAGGGGGGCCCTGGCGTCTCGGCGCACAGACCGTCGGGCACGCGTCGACCAGCAGAGTTGCTTTATCCTCGCAACGAACGAACTGGACGAAGGCCAAATCATGTACCACCCGCAGAGCGGGTGGTTTGATGAAGGCCCCCAGAGGGGGCCAACATACCCAGGCGATGCAAGGGCCTCAAGGCCCTCCTGCCCCCATGAAAGGGTCTTTAGACCCTTCAGTTGCAGCTCTTCCTGACGTTTCTCCTCCTGCTCTTGGTTGCGGATATATGCGCGGATGACTTGCTCGTCTAGCCCAACCGTGCTGACACAATAACCTCGCGCCCAGAAATGCAACCCGGTACAATTCCGCTCGCGTCCCAAACACTCCCGATGCATCCGGATCGCCGACTTGCCTTTGAGCCAGCCTACGGTGTTGGCCACGCTGTACTTGGGGGGAATACTGAGGCAGAGGTGCACATAATCGGGCATCGCGTGGCCCTCCACCAGTGCGACCCCCTGTTGTTGACACAACTCCCGGATGATCCGCCCGATACGGCGGCGCAGTTGCCCATAGATGACACGGCGTCTGGACTTTGGCACAAAAACAATGTGATACTTGCAGTACCAGCGGACGTGAGATTGGCTTTGCCAGTCTCGCATGAGAACCTCCTTCCAAGTGAACGTGGTGGTTCGTTGAAAGGAGGTTCTCTACTACAGTTTGATGCACGACGGAACGGCAGAGCCTCTGCGAGTCTCACCGCCAGAGGCGGTAGCTTACCTGTTGGAGTTATTCAGAATCGTATGTTGCTGTTCAGATGCGCCCGCTGGTCCAGTGTGCCATTCCACAACTAATCGGATGGGGCCGCGCACCAGGTTAGGGGCCATCGGTATGGGCTCTCCGGGAACGAGCTGCATCGTGGGCAAGCGGCTGGTGAGCACTTCGAGCGCGACGCGCCCATGCAACCGGGCCAGCGGCGCGCCACTGCACGTGTGAATACCGCGCCCGAAAGACAGATGCTGGCGTGCGTTCGGCCGCTGGAGATCGAACTCGTCAGGGCAGGCAAATGGCCTCTCGTCGTGATTGCCAGAACCAAACAGCAACAGCACAGGCGCGCCCGCTGGGATCGTGACGCCGTGCACGACGGTTGTTTCCGTGACCACTCTGGTCGTGCCGAAGAGCGGCGCTTCGAACCGTAGAATCTCTTCAACCGCTTTGGAAATTAGATTCGGATTGGCGCACAGCGCACGCCACCGCTCCGGCTTTTCGAGTAACAACCGTAGGGCCTGGCCCAGCAAACAGGTGGTTGTTTCATTGCCGGCAAGAAGCAATTCTGCGACCATAGCCGCCAACTCTGGCAGGGTCGTGTCTAACCCTGCATCCCAGGCTTGCACCATGGTGGAAATCATGTCCGCTTGCGGCGTGGCTCGGCGCGCCATGATCAAAGCGGCGGCGTAGCGCTGAAACGCGCGGAGGCGGTGTGCGCAGGCGAGTTGCTCTGCCAGCGGCAAGCGCCCGTAGATCAGCGCCGGCCAGGCGTCGCACCATTGCTTGATCTGTTGTAGTTCTTCACGCGGAATGCCCATCAGGTCCAGAATCACCGGCAGCGGCAGCGGCGCAGCGAAACGGCTGATCAGCTCGGCGTAGCCTTCGCCCTCGAAGTCGTCAATCAGGAGATTCTCCTGAGCTTGCTCAGGGGTTACCGTATAAAGGGAAGAGCATGAGAAACCGTGGTGTCTCATCTCCAATGCCCTTCCTTCTGATACCCCGCAGCTTGCTGCGGGGAGGTTTCATTCTCATGGTCGCATAGGACTCTCGGGGCATAAGCGGGAATTGCTGCGCGGGGGGCTCCGTCCTTCAGGGCGGAGGGGGATAGCGCGTTGGCCGTCAGGCCAATTCCTGCTTGCTGCATCGCGGCAATTCCCTGTGTCGCCGCTGGCGACAGAAAACCCTTGTAGAGGTAACAATTAAACTGTTACAGTATATCCCGAGCTAAAGACACTCCTTCGGGAGCACCAGTTAGGCTCTTTGACAAGTACAGTTTGGTGGTTCCGGTACCTCAAACGTCGTACCGGGTAAAAACTGTCGACGTTTCCCGATTTCTGGAATGTGTACGGTGTAATACCGTACACGGGGCGCCCGTCAGGGCGCCTATGGTTGCGAGAGCATGGCGGTGCTGGGGATAAGCGACGAACTCCGGTAGAATGACCTGCATCATTCACCCACCACCCGAACCGGAGGAGCACTCTCCATGCGCGTCAAATTGCAGCTGGTCATGTGCAGCGATGATGGTCGTGAAGAGACCGTGACGGATATCGTCATCCTACAAAAAGACTGCCAGCGCATTGAACAGCTGGGCTTGACACTGACGGAGGCGAAACAACCCCTCAAAACTATCCAGCAACGCGTGCTGCAACGCCAGGTTGAGGCATCTCTCAACTCGTGCTCATCCTGTCCAGACTGTGGCACTCCCCTGAAGACTACAGGCTATCATACCCGCTCGTTCCGCACCTTATTTGGCACCTTCAAGCTCTTTAGTCCGCGTCTGTTCCATTGCGGCTGTCGGCGTCACAAGACAACCTCGTTCCGTCCGTTGGCCTCTCTCCTCACCGAGTCAGTCTCCCCCGAGCTGCTGTTTATGGAGACGAAGTGGTCCTCGCTGGTCTCGTATGGTCTGACAGTAGATGCCCTCAAAGGCTTTCTGCCTCTCGACGTCACGCTTGATGTCAAGACGGTGCGTCATGATACGCTTGAGGTTATCCCGATTAAACCATCGGTCGCCAGGGGGTGAGGCGCACCCGGAAGTTGTGCAGGGCACAACAGAGTTCCATCACCAGATCGCGGACGCCCTCCTTCCACAGGCGGAGCCGGTCTTTGACGATGCGACAGCGCTTCACACTGCTGTTGACGTGCTCGAGCCGTAAGCGGCGATAGTGCAGCGCCTGGTTGGCCCGTTGCTGCTCCCGTGTGCGTTCCTGGCCTCGTGGCTTCTTGGTCGGCATGAGGATGTCCACCTGCGGGAGCGTAAACGCCAGGAAGCCCAGATCCTGTAACAACCGGCTCCCCGCGGGCAAGGGATACGGCGTCGCGTCAGCAATGGGCTTATCATTGACACGGCCTCCATAAGTGTCACTGAGGAAGAGGATGATGAGCAGAGCATTCACTAACAGGACATTTTTGACCGTGTGGTCTTTTTTCTTGCCGCTCTAATATGCGGTCTGTTCAGCAGGGTCTTGGGGGCGGACGATCCGCCGTTCCGTCCCGTCATGGGCAAAAGGGGGGAGGCCGGCGCGGCAGCGGGAACGGCGACCACGGGAGCTGGTGCCTCCTCTAGCGGGACGACCGCGGTGGCGGCGTCAGCCTCTGAGACACCGAGCCGCTGCGCCAAGGCCGTGAGGGAGCGGGCCGGGGCATCGCCGAGGGTGCGCAGCGCCGCGAGGAGGGCGGGGAGGAGGACGTGGATCCACTGATTGGCTTTACTCTGTCCCATGCCGAACCGGCGTCCCTGGACGACTTGGAGCGCGTAGGTCTTGAGGTAAGTGAGCAGGAAGAACAGCCGATCCTCAGGTGTCGGCAGGGGGCAGTTTTTATAGACGGCAAACTGGCGGGCGGTCCGGGGTTTCCCATCGAGCCGCCACGCCGCCTCAAAGGGTGGGACGAGCTGCTGAAACTCGTCGAGGGTCACGCTGGTGAAATCCAGGAACTCCGTGGGGCGGGACTGCACATCGGCGAACCGTACACCGGCCATAGGGGGTGCCTCCTTTCATGGGAGGCGCAGTATACCATAAATCGGGATGAACTTATTTGACCATATGGGTGTCAGCCAACCGGAAGAACCTGGAGCGGTTCATTCCGTATGCGTATGCTCAGGGGCCCATCCCCCAGAAGCTCGCAGGAGAAGCGCGCTGCGCCCACACCACCCGCGAGACGTCCATCCCTGTGGGGCGTGGTGTAACCCACGTTGCCCCGTGCCGGGAGCGAGCCCCTGTGCCAGCACGCCGCTACGCCTCAGAGGTGTAGAGCTCGGCGGTGTTGGTCTGCGGGTCGTACCGGTGGCGGAGCATCCCGGCCAGTTTCTGGCCCTCCAGGCGGATCACCACCGCGCGGTCGTCGGCAACGCAGCGGGTATGGTGTATCTCTCCCGGCAAAAAGAAGGCGATGTCACCGGGTTTTTGGACCCAACTTTCCAAGGGTTTCAGCTCTGGGGCTGTCCGGTCAGTGGCGGGGTACGACCACCGCCACTTCGTCTGCTCGATGGCACCCTGGTACACCCCGTAGACCACCCAGGTAGTCCCATGGTCGTGGGGCAGGTTGTCTTGGCTTGGGCGCTGGATGCCACACATCAAGAGGAACCCACCCTCTGGATGCCCATACTCTTCGTCATGGTGGAGATCGTGGCGGCCAAACCCGCCCTCGGCCGGCAGCGTGATCCGCTCCTCCAGCCACCCGGGCGCGCGCAATAACTCCTGCATATGCCGGGCGACCTCCTGGGCCTGCGTCCGCGGGTCCTTCGTCGTCGCGAAGATCAGCCTTACGTCCTCCACAAACGTCTCCATCGTGTACGTTGCGGCTTGCGTCATGTCCTGTCTCCTCTCGGCTCTGTGTCGCTGCACTGTCCCACATTATTAGGGTGAAGCGGCCACGGTGTCAAGCACATGCACGGGCCCTCGCGGGGCGCAGCCCCGAACACACTCCCAGCCAGGCCCCTCTTTCTGGCCGGCTCGGAGGCGACGTGCGACTCGCAGAGGGTCTCACTGGTCAGCGGCGGCCGTCTATGGCAGGCGGTTGTCCACGAGGTCCGCAGTGCAGACGGTATCGCTGATCAAGGCCCAGCCATGCAGTGACAAGGAGCGCGTGGTGGCCCTCAGCGAGGGCAGAGTGCCAGAGGGGCCAAAGAGACGTCGCTCACTTTCCCGCGGTCGCTCAATGTGTCGGCGTTTGTAAGAGGTGGAAGTTCGTGTGCATGGGCAAGAGGAGGTATCAAAGAGGTGCGCCTCTTTGCCCGAGATCAGCGCTGGAACGGAGGGAGATGCCCAGCTCCTCCGCCAGTTGTTACAGGTGACAGCTTGTGATACATTGCGCCTCCTCCTTTCCATTGTCGCCATCACCCAGCAAGCCCCTCTCCCTACAAAATACGCCGATAAACCCCAGGAGAGCCCTGGGCAAAGCGCATATGCTTCTGGACCTGCTCCGACCACACAGGCGTGGAGGCCTTGCGTACGGCCTCCCATTCCGGACTGTCGGCCACCTCCGGGCGATGGCACTCGTGGACGGTGGTGTAGTGCGGTTCGTCACCCGGTTCGCGCTGTACCGCGCGTAAACGGCGGGCTCGGGTATATCCTGGGATGGTCCGATACAAGGGCAAACGTTCTTCGTTGTAGGCAGTATTGAACGTGACATCAAGGTGGGAGGGGACATCCGTGCGGCCTACCAAGAGCGCCGGGGACATCTCGGCCTGGGCTATCTCCTCGGAGACGCTGTCAGGGTAGAGCAACCGGTACAGATTGCGGACAAAGCGGCTCCCAATCTTGTGCGGCGACATACGCTGGGTCCACGGCGTGGAGTTCGTAACAGGCGAGATAGTGCGGTTCACCACGGACTGCCTCATAACGGGCGGCATTGAGCACGCCCGGAATGGCCAGACGTTCCGGGATATGTTCCTCGTTATACCAGCGATTGAATTCGTCTTCGTACGTTGCTGGGGCATCGACATACACCATCAACAGCCCTCGCCCCTTTTTCGCCATCATGCCCCTTCCCTCCTTCCTGACGGTTCTGTCTCCTGCCGAGGATCGTTGGCACTAGGCGGTGCCAATCTGCAGCACGGCTTTGATGGTTTTGCCTGCCAGCATATCCGCGACGGCGTCGTTGATTGCCGCGTGCGGATAGTGTCGCACCAGCCGCTCAATCGGCAGTTGGCCGGCACGGTAGAGTTCAATCAGGCGTGGCAGAAAGGTCTGCACGTCGCTATCGCCTTGTATGCACCCGCGCACGACACGGCCTTGTTGCAGGGTCCGCATCTCCAGGGGCACCGCGACCCCGGCGCGCGCGCTGCCCACGAGGCACACGGTCCCGCGCGGCGCGAGCACTTCGACAGCTGCGCGGAGGGCCTCGGGGACGCCCGCCGCTTCGAGGCACCACTGGGCCCCACGCCCGCCCGCGAGGTGTCGGACCGCGTCGACCAGCTGCGGGTCCTTGGCGTTGACGGTGTGCGTCGCCCCCAGACTGCGTGCGAGCGCCAGGCGTTCGTCAAACACGTCGACCGCGATGATGGGGTCGCATCCCGCCAGCTTCGCGGCGAGCAGTCCCGCACAGCCGACAGTCCCCGTGCCGAACGCCACGTAGGAGTCACCGGGCTGCGGCTTGAGCACGTGCATCACAGCGCCAGCGCCCGTGTTCACCCCACACGGGAAGGCCGCCAGGATGTCCAGCGGCACATCGTCCGGCACCTGGATCGTATTACGCGCCGTGGCAAGCGTGAGGCTGGCAAACGAGGACTGCTGGAAGAACGAGCCGTAGATGGATTCCTGGCCCCGGCAGAAGCTGAGCGAGATGCCATCCGCGCGATAGCCGCTCTGCTTGAGCCGGGACGCGTTGCTGCAGTAAGTCTCGAAGCCCGCGAGACACTCCGGACATGCGCCGCACGACGGGTTGGCCATGAGCACATGGTCCCCGGGTTTGAGCGTCGTGACGGCACGGCCCACCTGCTCGACCACGCCAGCGCCTTCATGCCCGTACACGGCCGGACACGGGATGGGAAAAAACCCGTCGCGCGCGTGCACATCGGTCTGGCAAATGCCGCTCGCAACCACGCGCACCAGGACCTCCTGGGGGCCCGGCTCGGCCACCTCCAGCGTTTCGAGCGTCCAGCGTCCGTGACGCTCGGGCATCACTGCGGCTCTCGCTTGCATCGGTCGTCTCCTACAACGGATGGACAGCATAATGGCGTCACATCCCCACAGCATGGTCAGATCCTGGCCTGACGGCTCGGTTCCAGCGGCGCAGAGGGGACATGGACACGGCACGGAGAGGGAGCAGCCCGCCTCACCGCGGCTGCCGCGGCGAGAAGCTGGCACCGCTGTCGCACAGGACATCAGATACCACGGCGCACTTGAGCGCCCGGTGCAGCGTCACGCGATCCACGCTGTAGAGCGCCGCCATGCCGGAGGCCGTTTCCGTCCCGTCCCGGACCATACGAGCGGCATGCGCGACCTGTTCCCGCGTCAACGTGCGGGGACAGCCGAGATGTTGCCCGCGCCGCCTGGCCGCCTGCATCCCGGCCTGCGAGCGCTCGGCAATGAGGGCGCGCTCACATTCGGCGAGGGCCCCCATAATAACCAATGGTGTTAGTCTCTTACGAACTAGACAATAAGTATATAACTTTAAAGACTAATAGTACACGTTTTTGGGCTTGCAGTCGTCCTACGACTCCTCCACGCTGGTCTGTGTGACATCCTTCCCAGGAGAGGAGAGCTGTATGACCACGGTGGAGTTTATCACGGCGTTGTTCTACGAGGTCGATGAGCAGCTGCGTGCTATCCCCAAACATCCCGAGGCCCACCTCTGGCCCAGTGAGGTGGTGACCCTGGGGCTGTTGCATGCGCTCAAAGGTGGCGGCAACCGGGCGTTCTATCGTTGGCTGACCCGCGACTATCGGCCGCTGTTCCCGCGGCTCCCCGAGCGGACGCGGCTCTTTCGTCTCTTCGTGACCCATCAGGACTGGACGCAGGTCTTCTTGGCCTCCCCGACGGTACTCGGGGTCATCGACACCTACGGGATCGAGCTGATCCACCCCATGCGCGAAGGCCGCAGTCCCCAGCAGATCGGCCGCAAAGGTCTGTCCAACCATCGTTGGATTGTCGGGGGCAAACTGTGTCTGTTACTGAACCAGTACGGCTTGGTGGTGGGGTGGGCCTGTGCCACCGCCAATGTCCCGGACAAGACGTTTCAGTGGCTGATTCGACAGTTCGACGGACGCATGATCATCTTGAGCGATACTGCCTTCCATGCCGCGGAGGGCGATCCAAGCAATCTCAAACTCTGTCAGCGCGGCGAGTGGCAGGATCGTATGTTGGTGGAGACGGTGCTCTCCATGCTAACTGTGGTCTGCCATTTCAAGAAGGTCATGCATCGCGTGTGGGCGTCTGGCGGCCGTCAATGTGCTGGTGCAGTGGCATGGCTTCCAGCCCTATGCGTCTGGCTTCGTGCCCCTCTCGATGGCTGAGTTTGGTTTGTAAGATACTAATAGAATTATCTAGTAGGTCAGAGACTAACACCATTGGTTAATATGACACACCAGCTTGCCCCCGGCCGTGGTCGTGTTCATGGCCTCCATGAGCGACTGAAATCCTACCCCATGCAGCCCCAGGGTATGCACCAGGCTTACCAGGTGCGGCATCGAACGCCCGAGCCGATCCAGCCGCCAGACCACCAGCACGTCGCCTGGGGTAAGCGCCGCTAGCGCGGCATCCAGCCCAGGGCGCTGCACCTGCGCACCCGAGATCCCCTCGTCGTGAAAAATCTGCGTGCAGCCGGCGGTGGTGAGGGCGTCCAGCTGGAGGTGGAGCTGCTGGTCGTCCGTAGACACGCGTGCATACCCGATGTGCATCCCTGACCTCGTCCGTCATGGGCGCTCGGCTCCCCCGCTCCTTTTGCAACAGCCTTTTGTAACATACATGCGCTAACAAAATCAAGGCCTTCCTATCGCCCATTTCCGTGTGGCGAAAGGGACCCCTTTCGAGGGTTCTGTCGCAAATTTTGCTCAGGAGGTCATGAAGGGGCAGTGGCCCCTATCTGTGTGGCGCTTAAGCGGCGAGGGAGTAGAACTGTTCGGCCGCAGTACGGCCCTCTGCTCCCTCCTCTACTCCCAGCTGCCGTTGCTTGATCATGTGCATGAGCTCCACACCGACCAGCGTAGCCTGGGCTGCCGCAAATGACTTGAACCCGAGCATGGGACGCGTGATCCGTTTGACCGCTCGATGGTCTTGTTCCACAATGTTGTTAAGATATTTGATCTGGCGGATGGCGATCGCCGTGCCGTGTTCCGCATTGTAGCTCTTGATCGCGGCTTCATTGGCCGCACTCCCATCGATGGTGATGTTCTCCAGCACGCCATGACGGCGAATCGCCTTGGTCAAAAACCGCTTGGCAGCGTGCTCGTCTCGGTGCTCCGTCAAGAGGAAATCGATGGGCTGGCCGGTCTTCTCCACGGCGCGATAGAGGGAATACCATTGGCCTTTAATCTTGATGGAGGTCTCGTCCATCCGCCAGCTGACCCACACCGGGCGCTTGCGGCGCTGGAACGCCTCCTCCAGC
>WNGB01016123.1_pt1 | contig 10419 bp, 10 predicted proteins | sample 5400681 | NCBI WGS metagenome assembly WNGB01 (sample SAMN13153367, study PRJNA577476) | soil metagenome | isolation source: 115 cm soil or saprolite under grassland replicate 2 | place: USA:California | collected 2016-06-15 | reverse complement strand
CCCCCAGGAGGTCGATCGCGATCGCGGTCCCCACGATGTCCACGATCGAGTCGATCCCGCCCACCTCGTGGAACGTGACCAGCTCCACCTCCTTGCGGTGGATGCGAGCCTCTGCCTCGGCCAGCCGCCGGAAGATCCGCTGGGCGTTCCGCAGCACGCTCGGTCCGAGCTCCGCCCTCTCCAGCATCATCCGGATGCTCGAGTACGTGCGGACCAACGGCGTCTCGGCGGCCAGCACGGTGACCCGAGTGGCGCGGAGCCCGTGGGTGTGGATCTCCTCCGCGGACAGCTCGAACGGCTCCAGGGGGAGGGCCGCGAGCCCCGCGCGGATCTCGTCCAGGTCCGCACCGGCGTCCACCAGCGCGGCCAGGGCCATGTCGCCGGAGATCCCGGCGATGCAGTCGAAGTAGGCGATCCGCACCGGCTCAGCCCCCGGACCCGGCGCCGGAGGAGCGGAGGATCCGGTGGGCCACCATCGCCGCGCCGAACCCGTTGTCGATGTTGACCACGGAGATGCCGGGGGCGCACGAGGCCAGCATCGTGAGCAGGGCGGCCAGGCCCCGGAACGACGCGCCGTAGCCGACGCTCGTACGTGAGCCCGGCCACCACCGAGGGCAGCGCGCCCTCCATGCCGGCCACCACGATCAGGCACCCGGCGGCCTCGATCCGCCCCCGGTGATCCAGGACCCGGTGCACGCCGGCCACCCCCACGTCGTGGATCCGGTCCACCTCGCATCCCAGGGCCGACGCCGTGAGCGCCGCCTCCTCGGCCACCGGAAGGTCGGAGGTGCCGGCCGTGACCACGGCCACGGACCCGACGGGGTGCCCGTTCGGCTCGGCTCGCTTCGCGACGATCAGACGCGAACGTTCGTCGTACGTGGCGGACGGAACGGCCCGCCGGACCGCAGCGAACTGCTCCCCCGACGCCCGAGTGACGAACACGGCGCCCCGGGCCCGGCGGACCAGGGCCAGGGCCGCGCTCGCCACCTCCTCCAGGGTCTTCCCCGGCGCGTAGACGGCCTCGGCCTGGCCCGTCCGGAGCTCGCGGTGGTGGTCGATCTTGGCGGAACCGATGTCCTCGAACGGGAGGTCGCGGAGCTCGGAGACGGCCTCCTCGACACTCCGGTCGCCATCGGCGACCCGCTGCAACAAGGAGGCCAGAGATCGTTCGTCCACGGGGGGCGTCATTGTATACTTCGCCCGTTCGGGCAGGTAAATGCCCATTTTCGCCAACGGACCGGGCTCGTGACCTTTCCCGCCAAGACCCTCTCGGTACTCGTCGTCATCGCCGTCGGACTCGCGGTCCTCGCGCTGTTCGTGGCGGCGGCGTCGGCGGCCCGCCGTCGTCCCCGCAGGACGGACACCGGCGGGCTCCCAGTCCACATCGACGACGTGCTCCGGGGGATCCTGGAAGGCCACGCCCGCTCGCTCCAGCGGCTGGAGGCGGCGGTCCGGCAGCTCGCCTCCCAGGGCGCCCGTCTCGGCGAGCAGCTGGCCGGGACGGTCCAGCGGGTGGCCCTCATCCGGTACGACGCGTTCGAGGACGTCGGCGGGCGGCTGTCGTTCTCCTGCGCGATGCTCGACGACCACGGCAACGGCGTCGTGGTCACGTCCATCAACGGGCGGCAGGACACCCGGGTGTACGCGAAGCCGGTGCACGAGGGGACCAGCGACCACAACCTGTCCGAGGAGGAGATCGAGGCCATCCGAGAAGCGCTGGCCGGCCGGATGCCCGGTCCGGAGGCGCCCAAGCAGAGGGTGGAGGCGAGATGAGCTGGAGGCGTGAGCACGGCGGGGAACGGTCGCCGGAGGAAGCCCCGGCGCCGGGAGCGGAAGGAGCGCGGCACATGGCACAGGAGAACGAGGTCACCGTCATCGGGCAGGGGGCGCGGCTGGAGGGGACCGTCGTCTCCGCGGGCTCGCTCCGGATCGACGGCCAGGTCAAGGGCCAGATCAACGCCGACGGCGACGTCATGCTCTCCGCCCAGAGCCAGGTGGAGGCCGACATCCGGGCCGAGAACGTGGTGATCGCCGGCCGGTTCACCGGCAACATCCAGGTCACGGGCAAGGCGGAGCTGGCCCGCGGCGGCCGGGTGGACGGCAACATCACCTCGAAGGTCCTGGTGGTGCAGGAGGGCGGGATCTTCTGCGGCCAGTCGACCATGGACCAGCCCGCGGGCGGGCAGCCCGCCGCGGCCGCGACGGCGTCCCGGCCGGTATCGCCACCCGTCTCCACGACGTCGAACGCCGACGCCGAGCCCGCCGGGGCCCCGAGCCCCGCGCCGGTCGCCTCGGGCGCCGAGCCGAAGTCCGACGGCGAACCGGCCAGGGCCACCGCACGGTAGGTCGACGACAAGCGCGACGCATGCTCGATCTGAAGGCGATTCGCGACGACCCGGGGCCGTTCCGGGCGGGGCTGGCCCGGCGGGGCGCGGCCGACGCGCTCGACCGCCTGATCGCACTCGACGCCGAGGTCCGTTCGCTGAAGACCCGGGTGGAGGAGCTCCGGGCCGAGCAGAACCGGGCCTCGAAGGAGATCGGGCGGGCTGCCCCCAACGAGCGGCAGGCCCTCATCGACTCGCTCAAGGTGGTCTCCGACGAGCTGAAGGAGCTCGAGCCGCGCCTCCAGTCCGTCGAGGACGAGCTGGACGCCCTGCTCCTGCGGGTTCCCAACGTCCCCCACGAGAGCGTCCCCGACGGCGCGACCGACGACGACAACGTCGAGATCAAGCGGACCGGCGAGCCGCCCGCGCTCGGATTCGAGGCGAGGGACCACGTGGAGCTGGGCGAGGCCTTCGGAGCCCTCGACATCGAACGGGCCGCCCGGACCTCCGGGTCACGGTTCGTGTACCTCACCGGCCCCGGCGTGTGGCTGCAGTTCGCCCTGGTCCGGTACGCGCTGGACGTGGTGACCGCGAAGGGGTTCACGCCGGTCATCCCCCCGGTGCTGGTGCGCGAGGAGGCCATGTACGGGACGGGGTTCCTGCCCACCGACGAGGCCCAGCTGTACGTCACCCGCGAGGACGACCTGTACCTCGTGGGGACCTCGGAGGTGCCCCTGGCGTCGTTCCACCAGGACGAGATCCTGGAGCCGGGCGCCCTCCCCGTTCGCTACGCGGGCTACTCCACGTGCTTCCGGCGCGAGGCCGGGACGTACGGCAAGGACACCCGGGGCATGTTCCGGGTGCACCAGTTCGACAAGGTCGAGATGTTCTCGTTCTGCGATCCGGAGCGGTCGTGGGACGAACACGAGTTCCTGGTATCGATCGAGGAGGAGATCGTCCGAGGCCTCGAGATCCCCTACCGCCTGGTGAACGTGTGCACGGGGGAGCTGGGGGCCTCGGCGGCGAAGAAGGTCGACCTGGAGGCATGGTTCCCGGGGCAGGGCAGGTACCGGGAGCTGACCTCGTGTTCGAACTGCACGGACTACCAGGCCCGCCGGCTCGGCGTCCGGGTGCGCGGGGAGGCCGGCAACCGGCCGGTGCACACGCTGAACGGCACGGCGTGTGCGGTGGGCCGGACGATCATCGCGGTGCTGGAGAACCACCAGCGGGCCGACGGCTCGGTGGAGTTCCCCGAGGTCCTGCACCCGTACCTCCCCGATGCGCTCCGGGTCCTGCGTCCGGCCTGAGCCCCTCGCGGCGAACGGGTCGCTCAGTCGCGGTGGTGGCTGACGACCTCGAGCAGGTCGATCCCGACCGGCGCGTCGATCTCGATCACCGCGGCGGGCAGCCACTTGCGCACGAGCTTGCCCTGGCGACCGGTGACGTCGTCGAAGGACGGCAGGAGCGACTCGAATCCCCTGGCGCGTTCGATGTCGATGAACCCGAAGATCGAGACCCGCTCGGTCTTCAGGGGACCCTCGCCGCACACGGGGGTGTCGGGGCAGCCCTCCTCGGGGCGCAGCGCCAGGCGGAGGGTGGTGTGGCCGTTCGGGTCGGTCGGCCCGGGGTGGCCCTGTCGGCTGCCCTCCAGCCCGGTCACCTTCGCCGCCTCGTCCGGACCGGCGGCGTGCACGAAGTCCGCGCTCTGCTGGATGTTCCAGCCGACGGCCCATCCCTCGAGCGGGCCGTTCTCGGGGAGCGTGATCCCGGCGAGGCCGCCGCAGCGGATGGTCGTCCCCGCCGCGTCGCTGTCCCACCGGAGGTCCGACCGGATCGTGACGAAGCGGGCAGGGTCGTGGAAGTCGAGTGGCGCGTGGGTGTGCCCGCCCACGTCGTCGGTGATCATGAGGTCGATGCCGGCCAGCAGGAGGAGGTCGGCCATGATGTCGCCGCTCGTCTCGAACAGGTCGTGCCGGGTGTATGCCGTGCGGACGATCCGGCCGGGGCCGTCGCCCTTGCCGGACAGCAGGAGCTTCCGGTTCACGTCCCGGCCGGATCTGGTTCGGGTTGGTATTTGACACCCTTCGCTGGCGCCCTCGTATGGCCCGATGGTGCCGACCCGGGACAGCAGGCTCGCGCCCATGATCGCGAACTGCACCGGGTCGATCCGGTAGGAGTCGGGGTCGATGTCGCGGAACACGTCGTTCGGCGGGCGGTGGGCCCGGCTGAGGGCCCGGAGCATGAGGGCCGGGAACGCCGCGGGGTCGTCGGGTTCGGTGAAGGCGGCCTCGACCCACCGGGGGATGGCGTCGGCGAATGCGTCGGGGCCGGTGAGCGGCTGGCCGATGAGCGGCAGCAGGTAGTCGGGGAGGTCCCACAGGTCCTCGGGGAACCAGATCCGCCCGTCGTGCAGGGCGTCGGCCATCATGGGGACCATGAAGTCGTAGACGTACGTGTCGATGTAGGTCGGGCGGGCCGGCCCTCCCGCGTAGCCGTCGATGTCCGCGGCGCCGGCGGGGTCGTTGAGGACCTCGCCGGTGTCCGCCGAGACGATGGGGATGCCGGAGAGCGTGAGGATGTCGAACACCGCCTCGTTGCCCGCGACCGGATCCATGGCCCGCTGGGCCAGGAGCTCCGCGTCCGCGGCCTGGTGGCCGGTGAGCGGCTCGGCGGTCGGGGTGGGCGGACCCGGGGTCGTGGGAGTGACCGTGGGCGGAGTGGCGGTGGGGGAACCGGTCCCCGTGGGCGCCGGCGAGCTCGGGCCGGTCCGTTCGATGGGATGGGTGCACGCCGCGACGAGCGCGGCGAGCGCGGCGGCCCCGAGGGCCGCCCGGAGTCCGGTCGGTCGGGTGCTGGGAGGCACGTCAGTTCCTTCGGCACGCGGGTGAACCGGATGAAGCCTTCCGGCGTCCCCCGAACCTGCATTGTGCCCACCCCGAACGGCCCCCGCTCGCGCACGAACAGGACCATCCATGACAAAGAGTCCGAAAGACGCCGGGCAACTCCCTCTTCGGTGGTCCCGGGAAGGCGACGTCCGCTCGTTACGAGACCGGACGAGCCTCCTGGGGGATCCGGGCCTCGGGGAGCACGATCACGGTGCGCTGAGGGTCCGGCTGGTTCGAGACCGGGGGTGTCGATCCGGCAGTGGGAGCGAGGCGGTCCCGTCCGCTCGCCATCGCGCCGAAGACGAAGGCGACGACCAGGGCGAGGACGATCCAGGCCAGCAACGCGAGCAGCAGGACGAGCGGCGCCGCGAATCCAACGGTCACCGGGCCCGAATGCAGGGGAAGCACGCCCATGAGAGATAGTCTCCTCGATCGAGCGGCTCGTGCACCGGGGACGTTCGGGGGACTCCCCCCTGTCCCCCAGTTGGGGGGCAGAGGAGCGTTGGCCGCCCGATCGGTATGGCGCCGGCTCGCCGGGAACATTTCGGGAGGATGACCCGGCGGTCGCGCGGCCGCCGTGATCCTGCTGGTCGGGGCGGTCCGGATCTACCTCGGCACCCACTGGCTGAGCGACGTGCTGGCCGGCTACGCCCTCGGCGGCGCGTGGCTCGGCGTCGTGGTGGCCGTCATCCTGGTCCGAGGTTCCCGCGCCCGAGGACGCCCATGATCAGATCCCCCGCTACCACCTTCGCGCCGCCGCCACCACCGCAGTCAGGCCCCACGTCGCCGCTGAGGGCGCCGCTCACCTCAGGAATCGCTGGGCGTTCTGAAAGCCTCGCTTGAACGCGCTCGGTGCGGCCTCGTCCGGCGGAGATTCGCCGGCGATCGCGGAGTTCTCACCCTTCAAGTAGTCCTCGAACCGCTGCGCGCTCCGCAGCGCCTCCGCCAACTGAGCCGTCTCCTCGTCCGTCATCTCGGCCTCCTTCGGGAAGATCAGGAATCGCTGGGCGTTCTGAAAGCCCCGCTTGAACGCGCTCGGTGCGGCCTCGTCCGGCGGAGATTCGCCGGCGATCGCGGAGTTCTCACCCTTCAAGTAGTCCTCGAACCGCTGCGCGCTCCGCAGCGCCTCCGCCAGCTGGGCCTTCTCCTCGTCGGTCATCTCGTCCCCCTTTGCGAACCGCTCGATGTCCTCCATCAGTACGTCGATCGGGTAGTTCGGTCCCGGGTCCTGGTGGTTGGAGACACCGAACGCGTTGCTGACGTTCGCGTGCGTCGTGATCCCCCGGGCCTGCTCGCCCTCCGCCCGGAGGTCGGCCTCCTGGAGGAACCGGATCGGGATGTCGAAGATGGTGCACCAGTTCGCGACGTGAAAGGCACAACGAAGCATCGTGTTCCGCCGCTCGCCGAGCCACATCTCCCTGGTGAAGTCACTCGTGCCGCGTTGCTCTATGTGCAGGCCCTCCTGGTTGAGGGGGGGCACCCCATTGGCGATCCCCAGATCCGCCACGGAGCGGATGCACATGTCGTTGTCCACCGTCAGCTGGGCAGAGCCGACGTCCTTCGGGTCTTCCGGGGGAGACTGGAAGAACGCGCCCGTCGAGGTTGCCGGATGGTCCGCCGCCGTCGCGTGCACGACGACGCTGAAGATATCGGCGGCCGTCCTCGTTCCCGCCATCCTCTCCGGGTGGGCCGGGAAGAAATCCAGGTGGGGTGGGGCCTCGAGGGGGTCATTGGGGCGCGGGACTGGAATATCCGGGTTGAAGGAGTGGTCCCGCTCGGCGCCGACTCTGCTCATCGTGGCTCCTCCCGCGAGCAGGCGGTCGGGCGCACGCCATGGACACCCTTACCGGAACAATATGGGACATGCGGACTCGGGGCGTCAAACCGCGAACACCTGTGCGAACACAGGGGTTGGGTGAACTCCGGTGCGGCCGGGCGTTTCCCCCGGCACACTGTGCTGATGCGTTCATGGCTGGGGCGGCGGCTGGACCGTGACGAGCCGCGGGGACTGCCCCTCACCCTGTGGGTCGTGGCCGCTGTCGTCTGCGCGCTGGCCTTCGCCGGCCTGGCCTGGGATGTGCTGGCTCACGGACCGATCTCACGCGCGGATCCCCGGGTGGAGTCGTTCGTCGTGCGCCACCGGGTCGGGTGGGTGACCGACGTGGCGAGCTCGGCCACGTGGATCGGCTCCAGCTTCCTCCTCATCCCCCTGATCGTGGTCGTCGGCGGGTCCGTGCTCCTGCGGCACCATGACTGGCGGCCGCTCGCCATGCTGGGGGTGGGGCTCGGAGGCGTGACCGCCCTCTACTACGTGGCCAAGGAGCTGGTCGACCGGGCCCGGCCTCCAGCGTCCGAGCGCGTGGGGCCCCCGTTCGCCAGCGGCTCCTTCCCCTCCGGCCACACGGCCGAAGCCGTGGCCGTGTGGGGCGTCCTGGCCATCCTGGCCGCGAGCATCATGACCGGCCACCGCTGGCTCCCGGTGCTCGGAGCCGTCCTGATCGTGCTCGTGGTGGGCGTCGTCCGCGTCTACCTCGGGACCCACTGGCCGAGCGACGTCCTGTCCGGGTACGCCCTGGGTGGCGCGTGGCTGGGCGTCGTGGCCGCGGTCACGCAGGGCCTGTGGCCGCGACATCAGCGAGCTGCGCGTTCCGCTGCCTGATGGCTTGGGGGCAGTGGCCCTCCTCGCGAGTGCCATCCCCGGCGGTAGGTGGCCGAGCGGACGAAGGCGACGGTCTCGAAGACGGTGTTCTCGGCTCGTGACATTGGTGCGCCGATGCGCCGGCGCGCCGTTGCGCCGCATCATGGTGGCGGCGCCGCGGCTGACCTCGCTGGGGCCCCATCATCAGGTCCAAAGGCGGGAACGCCGTGTCGCTCTCGCGATGCCGGTGGCCGCTCCATGCCGGGGGGCGGCGGGTTGCACAGCGCATGCAGCTGCGTGCGCAGTCGGCGGCGAACCCATGCCAGCGTCGGATCATGGGCCCGATTTCGGAGCTCGTAGGGGTCGGTCCGAAGGTCGTACAGCTCACGTTCGAGACTCCGGTACGCCACGTAGAGGTATCTCCTGCTACGCACCGCACAGAACGTCGTCGGGCTGCTCCCCCCCAGAGTTCGATGTTCGATCAGGAACCTCCGGCGCCACGTCTCGGCTTCGTCCCGAAGGATCGGCAGCAGGCTTCTTCCCTCCGATCCGAGCGCGGAGACCTTCGCGAGCGCGGCGAACGTGGAAGCGATGTCGATGTTGAGCGCCAACTGAGCGACCCGCCGGGGTTGCCCGCTGAGGGCGTCGTACCTGATGACGAGCGGGACTCGGATGCTCTCCTCGTATGCCGCCTGCTTGTTGGTCCAGCGGTGTTCCCCCCACGCCAACCCGTTGTCCGACATGAACACGACAACGGTGTCACGCAGGCGCCCCGTGTCGCGCAGTGCGTTCAGCAGACGCGCAACGGATCGGTCCACGTCGAGCAGCGCCTGCAACTGGGCACGCCGATAGTGGTCCAGGGCACGGATCTGTTGGGTGTCGAGGATGGGGAGCTGTCGGACCCAGCTGGGCTTGTCCGAGATGTCGGTCTCGTTGAAGTTCGGCGGTCGTGCAGGCTTCAGGTGCTGGAACGAGTTCTGGTCGGTCGGCGCAGGGACCGCCGGTCCATGTGGCGCCCATGGAGCGAAGTAGAGGAAGAACGGGGCTCTCGTGTGCCGGACGAACCGAACGGCTTTCGCCGTGAGCACGTCCGTGGAGTAGTCAGCCGAGTCGTGTCCGTATGAGTGGATCGAACCGTCGACGTTGAGGGCGTAATCGTAGTAGTAGTTCCCCAGTGGGGGGTCCATCTCGAGCGCCGCCCAACGGTCCCAGCCGGGCGGGACGTACGTGCCCCCATACAGATTGAGGTACTTGCCGATCAGTGCCGTTCGATATCCGGCCGCCTGGAGCCAGGTGGCGAGGGTCGACCGATCATTGAATGCCGGGAACCCTCCATAGGGCCTCCCGTTCGTGTACACGCCGGTGGAGTGCGAGTACTCCCCCGTCAGGATGCTTGCCCGGCTGGGGCAACAGAGCGAGTTCACCACGAACGCGTTCGTGAACGTGATGCCGCGATCTACGAGGCGATGTCGTGTTTCCGGCATGGCCCACAGGGTGTCCCAGCGCTGGTCGTCCGTCAGGATGAAGAGGATGTTCGGACGCTGAGAGGCCGCTCTGGCAGATGGGAGGCACGGAGGGAGACCTCCGGCAAACGCCACAACCAACCCCCCGAGCGCGAGCCCCGTCAAGAGACGAGATCGGACACCCCCCGCCACAGTCCAATTCACCGTGACGCCTCGAGGCCACGGAGTTCGTGCCAGAACTCCTGGGCCACCCGACCGCATGCCTGGGTGCGCTGCACCTCATCCTCCGAATCACTTGTGGGTGCAGGAGGAAGGTCACGCTGGAACGGCGCGGAGGAACCCGGGGAAACCCTGGATCATTGGGCGACGCTGCTGCAGGAGCAGGACGACGAGTGGCAGGCGCAGGACCGCCGCTCCTTGAGCGCCGAAGCCGATCGCGGACCCGATGGCGAAACCTCGGCGCTGCGGGCTAGATTGGCCGCCGCTTTGGCTCGCGTGGTCTGCAGGAGGGGGACAGGCAGTCCCCTGCAAGCTTCTCGGCTGGTCCGCGCGGCTCGGTAGGGGCCCAGGTTGGTCGGGGGCACCTCAGAGAGCGCGCGTTCCTTCAGGCTGTGGGAGCGATGGGACAGGGTGTCGAAACTCGAGGATTCGATCGGCTACCTATTCCGGACCCCTGAACCTGTTCCGCAACCGGGCGCTGCCTTCGTGCAGTCGGTACTCATGTTCTCGGGGAATCGGGAAACGCTGCCTGCATCTGCTGGGAGCTCATCGCCCAATTGGTCAGTTGATCCGCCAACTTCGTTGCGACGTCCGGGCTTGGCTCGTGACCCGCGGCCAACAGTTGGAATACGGTGGCAAACCAGTGCGCCAGTTCTTCAACCGAGGATTGCAGGCCCGACGAGGCCCACGCCGAGGCCCAGGTTGGCTTGGCCGTGAACGGCTCGACGACCGCCGCGAGCTCCTCCGGCTTCTCCACCGGCCCACGAGCCGCTCGTCCAACAGCGCCGTCCCTTGCTCCTTGGGTTTTCAGGAACATGAGGACTTGCCACAGGAGGTCTCCGACGGCGATCACTTTGGCCACCTGAGGAGAGGGAGTGTATGAAGACCCC
>WNGB01014709.1_pt1 | contig 10419 bp, 10 predicted proteins | sample 5400681 | NCBI WGS metagenome assembly WNGB01 (sample SAMN13153367, study PRJNA577476) | soil metagenome | isolation source: 115 cm soil or saprolite under grassland replicate 2 | place: USA:California | collected 2016-06-15 | reverse complement strand
AATCGGCGAGACGCTTGTTCAGCGGGACTACGCTAGGACGCTGCAGTTGCTCGCCGAGCGCGGCCCTGACGAGTTCTACGAAGGCGAGATCGCCCGTCAGATCGCTGCCGACTTCGAGCGAAACGACGGGCTGCTGACGCTGGAGGATCTGCGGCGCTACCAGCCAGACATCCGGTCGCCACTGAGCACGGAGTTTCACGATCTGACGGTGCTGACTGAGCCGGCGCCGACGATCGGCGCCGTGACGCTCGAGATCCTGAACATTATTGAAGGTTGGGATCTCGGCCCCCTTGGCTGGAACAGCGCGCCGTATCTCGACCGCCTCGCGCGCGCGTTCCACGTTGCGTTCCGTGACCGCATGGTTCAGCTCGGGGACCCGGATTACGTGGAGGTGCCGGAAGAGATGCTGCTCTCGAAGCAGTACGCGGCGCAGTTGCGCGAGCACATCGAGCGTGAGCTCGACGCCGCAGCGCCACCGGTTGCTCAGCCGTCAGCATTGTCGGCAGCCGCCGCGACGGAGACGACGCACGTCAGTGTTCTTGACGGCGGCGGCAATGCGGCGGCGATCACACACTCGCTCGGAATGTCATCCGGTGTTGTCACGCCCGGCCTGGGCTTCCAGCACAACTGTCACATGGTCATGTTCGACCCGTCACTGGGCAAGCGGAATTCGATCGCTCCCTGGAAGCGGCCGATCACGGGCGGCGGGCCGACGCTGTTCATGCGGGACGGCGAGGTGCGGCTGGTGATCGGATCTCCGGGTGGCGCACTCAAGGCGACTGGGCTGATTCAGGCGCTGCTCAACGTGGAGCTCTTCGGGATGGGTTTTCAGCAGGCCGTGTCGGTTGACCGGATCCACGCTGAAGATGAGCCTGCGACCGTGATCGTCGAGCCGCACTTCGAGCCGCGCGTGCTCGAGCAGCTGGCGGCGCTGGGACAGCGGATCCGCTTCGACTGGTACACGGCGCGTCTTGCGGGCGTTCTCAGGACCGACTCGCGTGTGTTGGTGGGCGGGAGCGACCCGCGTGGTGATCGCGGTCTGGCGGTGGTGTAGCGGTTTCATGAGGAGGAGCCCGTGACAGTGAACGTCGGCTTTCGGTGCGTCACCAATATCCGCCGTCCGCCGCAGATGTTGATCGAGGATTTGCGCGGCCTTCGCAGCTGCGACATCTCGGACGTGATGAAGCGCGCCGGCACGATGGTCGGCATCAAACCGGTGTACACGCCGATCCCGGCTGTACTTGGCCCGGCCGTGACCGTCTCCGTGCCCGCGGGTGGGATCAACATCATCAAACTCGGGATGCAGCAGACGCAGCCCGGCGACGTGCTCGTCGTCTCGGCGCGGGGCGCAACCGAGTTCGCGATGTGGGGCGGCAACCTCACTCGCGGCCTCAAGGCGCGGCAGGTGCGGGGTTTCCTAATTGACGGTGCGATCCGTGACGTGAGCGAGATGCGTATAGACCAGTTTCCGGTCTTCGCCCGCGGTGTCGCGACCGCAGTGGGTGCCGTCGACGCGCCCTGGGGCGAGGTGAACGTTGCGATCGCCTGCGGCGGCGTTGTTGTCCGTCCGGGGGACATCATCGTCGCTGACGAGGACGGTGCGGTTGTCATCCCGCCTGAGGAGGCCGCAGCGATCGCAGAGGCGACGCGTCGGCTAATGGCACAACATGAGTCGCTGCAACCGACGCTGCTTCGCGGCGACGTGACCTACATCGACGAAATCACCAGCCGGTTCGAAGCTGCCGGCTTGTCAGTTGTCGACGCACGGCAAGACGGCGGGATCGCGACCAGTGAGGAGGAGACATAAACACGATCGTTCGACTTGAGGATCTCGAGCGGAAGGAGTTGCGCGACGGGATGGGCCACGTCGAGGGCGAGGTCTGGGAAGTGTTCACCAAAGCGACCGTCTCGACGGAAGCGTTGCGTTTGCTCGTGCAGTGGTACCCGCCGGGCGGATACACGCGCAACCACCCGGTGCACAACGACTTCGAGCAGGCGTATTACGTCATATCGGGCACCATGACAGTGTTCCTGAACGAACAGCAGTACACGGCGCCTGCCGGCACGTTCGTGTTCATTCCTCGCGGCACGCCGCATTACCACCAAAACGACGGAGACGAGCCGATGGTCTTCCTGACGATCAACGTTCCCGTGCGTGATGGGGAGGTGCCACCGCTACGAGGCCGGGACAACGTCAGCGCATCCGGAGAGGGCGTGGCGTAAAGCGGTGCGGCCGTGCGAGCTGCTGATCACCGGGGCTGACGTCGTAACCGAATCCGGTACGCGGCCGGCAAACGTCGCCGTTTCGCAAGGTGTCATCACATCGATCGGTGACGAAGCGCCACCCGCGTCGAGAACGATCGATGGCGAGGGGCTGCTGCTACTTCCGGGTGGCGTCGACGCGCACACGCACCTGAACAGCGTCTGGCCGTTCGTGGAGGAACGTCGCCCCGCCGACGACTTCCGGACGGGCACGCGTGCGGCGGCCGCCGGCGGGATCACCACCGTCTGTGACTTCGTCTATCACCTCGGCGACGAAACGCTGCGCGAGGCGACCGAACGGGTGCGCAGCGCCGCCGCAGCTGACGCCTGCATCGACTACGCGCTGCATGTCGTCGTCAGCGAGCTGAAGCCGTCGTTTTTCGACGAGATCGAGCCGCTCGTCGGCGGCGGGTTCCCGTCCTGGAAGTTCTACACGCAGCTTCCAGATTTCGTCACCAACGCGTCCAAGTACATCGAACTCCTGCACCGGATCGGTACTGCGGGCGGGGTCGCGATGTTCCACTGTGAGGACGCCTCGATCATCAACTACTGTTGCGCGACGCTTGCCGACGCAGGCACGACCTCGCCGCGCTACTACCCAGCGTCGAAGCCGCCTGAGGTCGAGGAGTCGGCAACCTCGTGGGCGCTCAATCTTGCCTCAGTAGCGTCGGTACCGGCGTACATCGTCCACCTCTCGTCGGGGGTCGCCCTCGACCTTGTGCTCAGCGCGCGCGCGCGCGGCGCCCACGTTCTTGTTGAAACACGGCCGCTCTACCTCCACCTGACCGTCGACTGCTTCGCCGCCGACGACGCCGTAGCCGCGCGCTACATCGGCACGCCGCCGCTGCGGAGCAGCGACGACCGTGCGCGGCTCTGGAAGGGGCTCGAGAGTGGCGATATCGACACGATCGGCAGCGACCACGTCGGTTTTACAAACGCGCAGAAATACCAACCCGGAGATACCTTCCAGACCGTCCCGAAAGGCGTCGCGAACCTGGAGAGCATGCTTGCAATGCTCTATTCCGAAGGCGTGCGCCAGGGCCGGTTGTCGATCGAGCGGCTCGCCGAGGTGACGGCGACGCTGCCGGCGAAGATCTTTGGCCTCTACCCGCAGAAGGGTGTTATCAGCGAGGGGTCAGACGCAGACTTCTGCCTGTTCGATCCGACCGAGCGCAGGATCGTTGCGGCCCAACGCATGCATTCTGCGTCCGACTTCGACCTATTCGAAGGCCGCGACGTCGTGGGCTGGCCGTCGATGACCATCTCGCGCGGCGAGGTCGTGTTCGAACGCGGCGCCATCCAAGCCGACGGCGGCCGGGGACGGTTCGTGCACGGCCACGCGAGCGCAACTTCAACACAGACAAGGAGCCGCAGATGAAGCGAGCGCGGAAGACGATTCCGACCGTGGAGATCTTCGAGGCAATTGCAGCTGACCGCGGGCTGCAACTTGACCGCGAACGCATCAACACGGCGCTCGAGATGCACGCCAAGTTCCGTCCGGAACTCGATCTGCTGCGGTCGGTGGAGCTGTCGCCGCTGCCCCCGTATATTCAGCCTGAGACTGCGTTGCGCTGGATCGAGAACGGAGGGCGGCTTCCGTGAGCGATCTCGCCGACCTCTCGGTCGATGAACTCCTGAAGCTCTACCAGGCGCGCGAGGCGAGCCCGGTCGAGGCGCTGCACGCGTGTCTTGGTCGCATTGCGCGCCTCGATGACGAGGTCAACGCCGTGATCACGCTGCTGGTTGAACGCGCCACCGCGCAGGCGGAGGAAGCGACAAAGCGGTGGCGGTCAGGCGACGCACGCCCACTGGAGGGCATCCCGTACGGGCTCAAGGACATCATCGAGACTGCAGGCATCCGCACCACCGGCGGCTCGCCGATGTACGAGACGCACGTGCCCGCCGAAAGCGCGACGCTGGTCGAAAGGCTTGACGCAGCAGGCGCCGTCCTGCTCGCGAAGCTGCAAACGTTCGAATTCGCGTCGGGATCGAACGCGACGACATCGAATCCGTGGGATCTGAGTCGCTGGCCGGCTGGTTCATCTTCCGGGCCGGCGGCTGGAGTCGCGGCGCATGAAATGCCACTGGCCATTGGGACTGACACTGGCGGCTCAATCGCGATCCCGGCGGCCTTTTGCGGAATCGTCGGGCTGAAAGCGACCTATGGACGAATTTCCCGCGCCGGCGTCTTTCCGCTGTCGTGGACACTCGACCACGCCGGGCCGATGACTCGAAGCGCGATCGACGCGGCGCACGCGCTGGGTGTAATGGCCGGCTACGACCCGCGTGACCCGACCTCTGGAAGTGTCCCGGTCGTTGACTATGCGGGCTTGCTTTCGCGCGAACTAAACGGCGTCCGGGTCGGCGTCCCGACGGAGTGGTTTTTCGACGTCTGCGCACCCGAAGTGGAGGCTGCGACGCGGGCGGCGATCGAGTTGTTGGCGGAAAACGGTGCCACGATAAACGAGTTCGAGCTGCCCTCGACGCGCATGGTTCAGCTGCACGCGATCGAGTTGACGATCGTCTACGCGGAGCTGGCGTCCCTCCACGAGCCGACGTTCGACCGGCTCGAGGGATACGGGCCGGAGTTCCAGCGTCTCCTCACGCGCGCACAGTTCACCAGCGCAGTCGACTACCTCAAGGCTCTGCGCGCGCGGCACCTCGTGCAGCTCGATTTCCAGAACGTATTCGACGTGAACGACGTCGTGATCGTCCCGGGCGGGGTTTGCGTCGCCCCAAGCCACGACCATCTCGTCGCAAAGATCGGCGACGAGGAGCGGCCGCTCATCGACGTCGTCTCTCGACCAACGGCAGTAATGGACATCGTCGGCTTACCCGCAATCACCATCCCCGCGGGCTTCGACGACGACGGGCTCCCGCTCGGAATTCAGATCGCGTCCCGGCCTTACGACGAGCTCACCTGCCTCAGCGTCGCGCATGCCTACCAACAGCTAACGGATTTCCACACCATGCTGCCGCCGCTGGTCAAGTCCGATCTCGATGCCGAGCCGAAGAACACGATTGCCGACCTGCCGGCCACGATCACCAAGCCTGTCGTGACTGCGACACGCGACCATATCTGGTAAGCGCATACCTGAAGGAGGCCGACATGGAGCTGAACCAAAGCTCGGCGCACCGCGATGAGCAGCAGAACGGCGACCTTGCTCAATGCGTCGAGATTTCGAAGGCGTTCGGCCATGTGCAGGCGCTCCACTCCGTGACCTTCGACATCCACCGTGGCGAGGTGCTCGCGCTCCTCGGCGACAACGGAGCCGGCAAGAGCACACTGGTGAAGATCCTCGCCGGCGTGTACCAGCCCGACTCTGGGCAGTTGCTCAAGAATGGCGAGCCGCTCGACCTCAAACACCCCACAGACGCGCTCAACGCCGGCATCGCCACCGTGTACCAGGACCTCGCCGTCGTCGACGCGATGGACGTCGCCCGGAACGTCTATCTCGGACGGATCCCGAGACGTTTCGGCATTCTCGTCAACTACCCGAGGATGTACCGCGACGCACGCCAGGTCCTGAGAGCGTTGCGGGTGGAGCTGCCATCGGTGCACACCCGCGTCGGTGAACTCTCAGGAGGGCAGCGGCAAGCCGTCGCGATCGCGCGCGCGCTCGCCGTCGACGCATCGCTCTTTCTGATGGACGAACCGACTGCAGCGCTCGGAGTCGCGCAAACCGAGAAAGTCAACGAGCTTGTCGCCGACCTCAAGAGCGCGGGAAAGACCGTCGTGATCATCACGCACAACCTCGACCACGTCTTCCAGATCGCCGACCGCATCGTTGTTCTCCGCCACGGCCAACGGGTCGGAGTGCGCGGCACGAGCGAAACAACGCGCGAAGAGGTTGTCGGACTGATCACCGGGGCGATCGTAGGCGAAGCCGTCCCAGCACCGATCTGATCCTCGATGCGTGTGGGGTGCCAAAACTCTGTTCACACCGCGTGATCATCCCGATTTACAGGCGGAACCGAGCGCTGACGCCCCACACGGATGACGCCGAAAAACTGAGAGGTTGACCGTCCTGACAACGTGAACGCGATCATCTCGCGTGCACGCGAGTTTGGTGTGCCAACTCTGTTCAGACCGCAGATCGCGCCGATTTGCAGGCGGAACCGAATTTTGGCACCCGCCACCCTGATTGAGGAGCTGCTCGCACGAGCGCGCATTGCTTGAGCGGAGTAACGGACGAGCTCGCGCTCGTACACGCGATCACCACTACCAGATGCACGAGCCTCCTGGGCGTTGAGTGAGACCGACGGCGTTTCCGTCGGGATCCCGATAACCAGCCGTTCGCCCCCACGGTTCGCTATGCGGCGCCGCGGTCACGTCCGCGCCGGACGCGACTGCCCGCGCGTGCGCCACATCTACATCGTCCACGAAGAAGGCGACTTCCGCCCGACGCGACTGTTCGCCGGGCGCGGCGGGAAAGAGCGCGAAATGCAGGTACGCCCCGTCACGCCACGAGTACTCGTAGTGCGTCTCCTCATCCGAGCCTCCAGCTGCGCGCAGAGGGATACCGAACGCATCGCGATAGAAACGCGCCGAGGCCTCGAGATCGCGCACTCGCAGCGCCACAAAGACCAGGCGCGCTCCCACCGGCGACGGCTCGTAGTCGACCACTTTCTTCGGATTCTCGCACCGCAGTGCGGCGTGTCGAAGGTACGGCGCATGTAGACGACCGAACCTTCGCGGTCGGGGGTTGGGACGCCTACTTCGCCTTCGGCAAGGCCTCGCGGTGGCAAAGCGAACCAAGCGGCGTCCTCGGACCGGAAGCGACATCATCGACAACACGAACTGACTCGAGCAGCACTTCATCCCATTGCTCAAGCCGAGCTGACACGACCACTCGGCCGACGCGTTCACAGCCACGCTTTTCAGGATGAGCTTGGACCGGCGATTGTCGAGCTGATCACCAGCGCGTTCCGCAACAGCCGCTGCGGACGCACGAGCATCGCTGCCGGCACGTGCACCGTCGCGCCTGACCAGCGGTCGCTCGATCGGACGGTCGACCGTTCGACGCGGGGGCTGCTACCGGCTTTGCGCACCATTCCGAAGGCGAGAAGCTCGGACGCGAACTACTAGTAGGAGGGCACGCTCGCGCGGCGGCGCAAGCGGCGACGCCGTGGACGCAAGCGAGCGGCCAGCTCGGGCGCCTCGATCTCGAGCATCGCGGCGACCTGCTCGCACACGCGCGCGGCGTCGGCGCCGCAGTCGGCCAATACGGTCCCTGCTGGACTCTTCAGCGCCGGCGAGACGGCCGCGAGCAGCAAGTGCTCCGTGCGCGCGCTGCGGTGGCCAAGCCGCGTGGCGAGCGTGCGCGCGAGCTCGATCAGCCGCTTCGTCTGCGGCGCCACGCCGAGCGAACCGCCGGGCCGCGGTAGCGAGGGCGGCAGGCGCTCGATGACGCCAGCGCGGACGGCCTCCGCCGTCACGCCGAGCGCTGCCAGCGCCCGGGCGGCGAGTTCTTCGGGCTGCGCGAGCAAGGCGAGGAGCAAGTGCTCGGGCCCGACGTAGTAGTGCCCGAGCGCGCGCGCCTCGCCGGCGGCGCTCGCGAACGCGGCGCCCGCGCCTTCGTCGAGCCCCGGCGGCCACGCCTCGTCCGTCGGCGCGACCGTAACGAAGCGCTGCTGCGCCGCCTGCTTGCTGACGCCGAGCCTGCTTCCGATCTCCGTCCAGCTGCAGCCCGCCGCCCTTGCTGCCTCCACAAAGTGATCGACGAGGTCGTCGGCGCTGCCGCGAACGCGCTCGGCGAGCTCGACCGCGGCGGCCAACCGTTCGAGCGGCGCCGCGTCAGTGCGCTGTGACTCGACCGCGCGGAGAAGGCTTCCGAAGGTCAACTCCACGCGTCAACCTTAAATTGACGGTCACCCTGGCGTCAATCTTCGCTTGACCGCCTGCCCGCGATCAGCGCCAGTCAGCATCCTCGCCGACGCCGGCTGCCGCAAGCGCCTCGGTCCGACCCCGGTAGTCGTCGATGCCCACGATCCGCCCGTTGCGCAGGGTAAAGACGTTGAAGATCTGGCCCCCGAGCGGCTCGCCCCCCACCTCGCTGATGCTCGGGCCGCGGGCGCCCAGCACGACCTGATCGCCGCCGCGGGTGAACTCGAGGGCGTCGATCTCGCGGCGCTGCTCGAGCCCCGAGCGGAAGGTCTCGAGGACCTCCTCTCGTCCTCGACAGACCCATTCCTCGCGCAGCCCCTGCCAGGCGATGTCGGGATCGAGCAGGGCCGCCGCGGCGTCGAAGTCGCCGCGCCGGAGCGCGCCGAAGAAGTCGATCATGACCGTCTCGAGGTTCTCTTGGCCGATGCTTGGCATTGCCTCCTCTTCGCTTTCCCGTCAGCAGTTCACCGGAATGATTAGAAGTCGCCCAAGGAGGCGCACGAGCACCACCGCCGAAGCGCTCGGGTGCAAGCGCACGCCGCAACGGCAGCGTCGGCGACGGCGCGAGGGCCGGGGATGCAACGGTGCTCTAGCGTCAACCAGGCACATGCTGATTCTACGCCGAGGAGACCTGTGGGGTGCCAAAACTCTGTTCACACCGCGTGATCATCCCGATTTGCAGGCGGAACCGAGCGCTGACGCCCCACACGGATGACGCCGAAAAACTGAGAGGTTGACCGTCCCGACAACGTGACCATCCTCCGGCCGGACGGGCGCAAACTCCCCGATGGAAACCCTGTGGGGTGTCAAACTCGGTTCGCGACGAAAGAAATCAAGGACTTACAAGCGGAGCGCAAGTGTTGGCACCCCACGGCTCGAGCCGGTCGCTGCGCGTAAGGAATAAGGAGAGACCACCGCCTCTGAGCGCGGCGGCTGGCAATTCCCGTCGGAGGCGAGCCGCAGGGTTCGCACACTCGATTTCCCTGCAAACCGGGGGATCGGTGCAGCTGACCGAATTTACGCACCCTACGCGCGCAAACGAGTTAGAAAATCCCAAGGCGACGACCGCTTGTGTCGCCGGGGCTGGACTCAGTGCCTTTGCGGAGGCAGAAATGAGCAGGAAACCCGCCAGGGGGATGAGCAGCCACGGGCCGATTGCCGTCACGTCAATCGATGTCGACGGCGACTGCTTTTCGTGTAACGGGATGCGTCCGGTCGAGTGGCTCTTTCGGGGGAGGGCGCTTGACGTAGTAACGGGGGCGGGATTTGAGCAGACATCTGCGACCGCGTACCGCTTCGTCGAGGTCCGGCCGCTGCCCTGGCGAAAAGCGAGGAGCCGCGCGGTTGGGCGCGGCTCCGTCAGATTCGCGTCGGCGCCCGAGACCGAGGTCTCCGCCGTTCCGAGGAGGACCAGGGTCGAACTCATGATCCCGAACCGCTCGGTGTCTCGCTGTGTACTTGACGATGTCGATCTCGTTGAGAGGGAGCTCGCGACGGTGGCGGCACGTGACCGTCCCCAGAGGCCGGGCTACTCGTTCTGGATGAGGCCCGCGGCAGCCGTGGTGCGGCGAGCCGGGCGAACCGGCTTGCGCCGCAGGACGAGCCTGAACTCGCTTCCCGCTCCCGGCTCGCTGTCGAGTTCGATTCGCCCGCCGAGCGCGCGTGCCGCGCGCTGCGCGATCGCGAGGCCGAGACCGGAGCCGCCGCTCGCGCGGTCGCGCGCCTCGTCGACGCGGTAGAGGCGGTCGAAGATGCGCTCGCGGTGCTCCGGTGCGATGCCGATCCCCGTGTCGCGGACGGCGAGGACGAGGTGCCGGCGGGTGCGCCGGCTGCTGAGCTCGACCTTGCCGCCCGCGAGGGTGTGGCGGATCGCGTTTGTCAGCAGGTTGCCGAGCACGGTCTCCAACAACCGCCTGTCGGCGACCGTCGACAGCGGTTCTGCGTCGACGGTGAGTAAGACGCCGGCTGCGCGAGCAGTGGGCTCGAGTCGCCGGCCCAGCCCGCGGCAGAACTCGCCGATGTCGAGGCGCTCGACGCGCACGGTCTCGAGCAGGTCGAGTCGCGTCAGGTGACGAAGGTCGTCGATCAGGGCCGAGAGACGCGCCGACTCCTGCGCGATCAGCGCTACCGCTTCCGCCCGCTCCGCATCGCTCCGGGCGCTCCCGTCCGCAAGCGCCCCGGCGAAACCGGTGAGGGCGTTGACGGGCGTCGCGATCTCGTGCGCGACGTCGGCGAGAAAGCGCCGCTGGTCGCGGTCTCCGGCCTCGAGC
>WNGB01024509.1_pt1 | contig 10420 bp, 11 predicted proteins | sample 5400681 | NCBI WGS metagenome assembly WNGB01 (sample SAMN13153367, study PRJNA577476) | soil metagenome | isolation source: 115 cm soil or saprolite under grassland replicate 2 | place: USA:California | collected 2016-06-15 | reverse complement strand
TGCCGCTGGTCCCCCGAGCGGGCATGGGCCACGATCGCCGAGATGTCCGGGTACATCGGGCAGGTGATGTCGCTCACGCCCTGGTCGCTCGCCCAGTCGAAGCGGATCGCGCCCTCGTAGTGCAGCGGGCGGGACGGGTCGTGGCGACGAACCCAGGCGGCCGCGGCGTCGTGGTTGGCCCCATAGCCCGACTCGTTGCCGAGCGACCAGAGGATCACCGAGGGGTGGTTCTTGTCGCGCTCCACCATCCGCGACACCCGCGTCACCCAGGCATTGAGGTAACGCGAGTCGTCGCACAGCGTGCTCTGGAAGGCATGTGACTCGATGTCGGCCTCCTCGATGACGAAGAGGCCCAGCTCGTCGGTCAGGTCCAGGAACGCCGGATCGTTGGGATAGTGCGACGTTCGGACGGCGTTGAATCCGAACTGCTTCATCTGGACCAGGTCGGCGCGCATCGAGTCGATCGACACGGCGCGCCCGGTGCGCTGGTCGAAGTCGTGGCGGTTGACGCCGCGCAGCATGACTCGCCGGCCGTTCAGGAGCAGGTCGAGGCCTCGGATCTCCACCCGCCGGAAGCCGATCTTGAGGTCGACTTCCTCGGCGATCGTGCTGTCGGGCGCGAGCAGCCGAACGGCGAGCGGGTAGAGCGAGGGGACCTCGGCCGACCAGGGCCGGACGCGCGGGATGTCGATTCGCCAGCGGACCGATCCCTCGCGGGGTGGCGCGAGCCGGCGCGACAGGTCCGCCCAGCGCCCGGCTTCGCCGGCGACGGCCCGGTCCCCGCCGACGATGTGGCGGACCATCAGCTCGTGGTCGGGACCGCTGGTCGGCCACTCCAGCGGCTCGATGCCCGGCACAGCGGCCCGCAGGTCGACTCCGAGCCCGCCGACGATGGCGGCCTCGAGCCGCCAGCCCGCCTCCGGGTCGATGCCCTCGAACCCGACTCGCACGTCGAGCTGGAGGGTTCCGGTGGCGAGGTCCTCGGCGAGCCCGGCGATCGCCCGGATGTCTGCGATGAACGCCGGCCCGGTCGCATACAGGAAGACCGTTCTGGTGAGGCCGCCGTGCCACCACTGATCCTGGTCCTCGACGTACGTGGCGTCGGACCACTTGACGACGGTGAGCGTGACCGTGTTGCCACCCGGTTGAACCGCGTTACTCACGTCGAATTCGGCGGCGAGATGTGAGTCCTTGCTGATTCCCACCTCGTGGCCGTTGATCTCGACGATCACCACGCTCTCCGCCGCGCCGACGTGAAGGATGATCCGGCGGTCGGCCCACGCGGCCGGGAGCTCGAAGGTCCGCTCGTAGACGCCCGTCGGGTTGTCGACGGGCGGGTGCGGCGGCCGGAGGTCGAAGGGCATCTGCACGTTCGTGTACTGCGGCAGGTCCCCGGCGGCCTGTCCGGCCGGCTGCATCGTCCAGCAGCCCGGAACCGTGATCTCGCCCCAGCTGCTCGTCGGCTCGGCGTCAGGCCGAGGAAGCAGCTGGAAGCGCCACATGCCATCCAGGCTGAGCCGGTCCGGGTGAGGCACGGCGTGCATTGGCAGCCGGTGCAGCGAGGTGAGCTCCGGCGCCTCCCACGGGCTCCACTTCAGGGCCGTCCGCCCCGGGCCAACGGCTCCGGGGGCCTCGACGTGTGGCATCCGACAAGTCTACGAGGTGTTGCCCTCGTGCCGCCCGAGCGGTTCCAGTTCGGGGCGGTGGGAACGACTTGCGCGCCGCGGGAGAATGACGGCAGTGGGGCAATCCTGCGAGACATGAGCGGCGCCGCGCCGCCAGGGAGGTAGACCCGGTGGGCGACCACGAATGGACTCCAGAGCACCAGGCCATCCACGATGGAGCCGAGGCCGACCGCGAGTTCGCCGAGGCGAAGCTGCTGAACGCCGCGGCCGATGGCCTCGGCGTCACCGCGGACTTCCTGGATTCGATCGGGCTCGATGAGGCTGCCAAAGCCGCCCAGGCCGCCGCAGACGCCGAACGAGTCGCCGCGCTCATCGACACGCAACAGGGGATCGCGTACAGCGCCGCGGCGACGGAGTGGTTGATCGCCGGCAACGACCTCAAGCTGCAGGCCAGGGCGCAGGGCCAGGCCTACGTCGCCGGGAACCGGGCCGAGGCGGCCGAGGAGCGGCTGGGGGATCAGGACCTGAGCGAGCGGGAGAAGACGGCCGCCCAGCTGGACGCGGCACGGGCGTATGCCGAAGAGGGCGTCTTCGAGCGGCGCGCCGACGAGCTGGGAGACTCCGCCAAGACCGTGATCGAACTGGCCGAGGGCATGGAGCGCATGGCCCGCCAATTGGACGACTAGCACGGGGCTCTCCTGCACTTCGCGCCGTCCCCATGGACATGATCGAGCCACCCGCGAGGTCGAGCCGATGGGGCGACCGGGCGCAACCTAACCGGAGGTCAATCTCGTGGTCGACGACACCCCGATGGAGATGGCGCACGACGACGCGCTCGAGGCCAAGCAGGAGTTCGACGAGGCCAAGATGCTGATGTCCATGGCGGCCGGGCTCAACGCCAGCGCCGAGGTGCTGGAGAGCATCGGCTTCGACGAGGCTGCGAAGGTAGCCTCCGCTGCAGCCAGCAGCACATCGGCAGCGGCTGCGACCGATATCCAGCAAGGGCTGGATCTGGCAATGGCCGCATCGCAGTGGAAGATGGTTGCCGATGACCTTGCCGAGCAGGCCAAAGCCCAGGGCGGGGCGTATGCCGCGGACGCTCGAGCCGACAAGATCGAGGGTGAGCTCCAGAAGGACTCGATGAGCGAGAGCGAGAGGACCACGGCGCAGGTCAAGGCTGCGCGGGAACGTGCTACTGAGGATGTGCTCGGCCGCCGCGCGGCGGAGATGGGAATAGAGGCAAAGAGCGACGCGGACCTTGCGCAGAGCCTGGAGCAGGCGGCGCGCAACCTCGGCGATTAGTGGCGCCCGCGCCCCCGGGTATATCGACGGGGCCGGACCGGACCAGGGTGTATGGTTCGGCGGTCCCGACGAGTCGTCGGGCGCCGCATGGTGAGGTAACGCCCCATTCCACCAAAACGCCGCCCCGTCTACCGCCGGCCTGCTCCGCCACCCAAGGCGCCGCTCCCGGGCAGTGAGCCACCTCCGGTCGTCCGCTCCAACGTGGCATCCATCGACCTCACCGCCGCCCGGGGCAAGGACGGCTTCACCACCGGCGACCGCGTGCGGATCGCGGGCACGGGTCTCTATAGCGGAGAGGCTGCGGTCATCGAGCGCATGAGCGGCGGCGTGATCCCGACGGCGCTCGTGCGCACCGAGGCCGGCCGGACGCGCCAGGTCCGCACCATCGACCTGGAGCCAATCCCCCGCGGGGAGAGCTGAGCGGCCCGACCGGGATGCCGGACGAGGAGCCGCCGCTCAAACGGGAGAGCGCGGGCCGTTACCGGACCCGCGACGAACGATTCGCGGTCGAGCAGAACTCCGGCCGCTGGCTGGTCCTCGATACCGAGCAGACCGACGAGCTGGGCCTGCCGCTCGTCCGGGGTCCGTTCTCCACGCTGGACGATGCGCGGGAGGCGATTGCGACCGCCCGGACCGGCCCGGCGCCAACGTCACCGCTCGCCAGGCGCGCAAAGGCGGCCTCGCCCCGCAAGGCCGCGGAGCGGTCCGGGTCTCGAGCCCCGAAAGCCGGGACCGCGGAAAAGCGGGTGGCGCCGGAACCCGAGCCGCAGCCCGAGCCGGCGCCGCCGCCGCTCGTCATCCGCAGACTCGAGCCGGGCGACGGTCCGGCGCTCAGGCGGCTGGCCGAGGAAGCCGGTGGCTTCGAGGCAGGCGGCAGGTCACAGCGCTCCTCCAGCGTGTCGGACCACGCGGCCCTCGACGCTCGGGGCGCGCGCCGGCTCCTGGCTGATGCCGACGTGTACCTGCTGGTCGCGTTCGAGGCGGATGCGCCGGTCGGTTTCCTCGTCGCTCACGAGCTGCCGCGTCCATTCGGCGATCCGGTCAGGCTCTTCGTCCGCGAGGTCCGCGTCCGCGCCGAGCGTCGCCGCGAGGGGATCGGACGGCGGCTGCTCGAAAGCCTGTGGGCAATCGGCCGGGAGCACGGCATCGGCAGCGCCTTCGTCATCGCGGAGACGGACGATCGCGACGCGCTCGCGTTCTATCGGGCCGCCGGCGGCAAGCGCTCGAGGCGTGAGATGGCCGTCGTGCGATTTTCGACTGCTCCGGAGTAGGCCGGCCGAAACGGGCGGAGTCGGCCCGGACGACCAGGCTATCGCCAGACGGTCGGCTCCTGCGCCTCGTATGGGGCCCGGAAGAAGCAGACGAGCGGCGCATCGGTGGTCGAGTAGGCGGGCCGGATCGAGCCGTTCGGATCCGCGGCATCGAAGCCGAGCGTCACCTCCTCGCCCGGCCAGTTCGGGTCGTAGATGCGAAGCGTGACCTGGCTGCCCTGGAGGTCGTAGCCGTAGGCCACGACCTGATGATTGCTGCTCAGCTTGCGCGGGTCACGGTCGATCACCCGGACCAGGCCGATCATGGACAGCTTTCCCTGGTCGAGATCGCTCCGGATACGCGGCCACTCCTCGCGAACCATCACGTAGGTGCGGCTGTGCCGATCCAGTCCTGCCCAGCCCAGCCACGACGCCCAGAACGGCTCCCGCTCCGGGCGACGCGGATCCATCAGGCGGTAGAACCGGAGGGGGACGATGCCGCCGGCAAAGCTGGCGATCTGGCGATTGACGATGTAGTCGAAGGCCGGGCTGCCGGCCACCGGTGGCGTCGTATCGGACGGCGGCGCGACCGATGCCCCGTGCAGGTCGGCCGCGCTGAAGGACATCCCGCCGCACAGGCCGTTGGCCGCGTCGCCGATCGTAAGGGTGGCAACGCCCTGAAGGCGCAGCTCGCGGATTGGGGCCGGCGCGAACGCGTTTCGGAAGCGGAAACCGGACGCCTGCGGTGAGAACCCCGGAACGAGCACGGTCGCCATCTTCCCCTCCTCGATCGACCGGGCGGCGCCGATTGCCCGTGCGGCGCCGATCGTCGGTGCGGCCGTCTGGATCAGCGCATCGAGCATGACCCACTTGCGTCTCTGCGGTGTCTCTTGACAGTGGACCGTGCCACTGTCACAATCGCCGTATGTCGATGACCAGGCCGAGCCCCGCGGGGACGACGTTCACGATCGCCGACCTTGCCCGCCTTGCGGATGTCACCCCCCGCACCGTCCGCTATTACGTCGCTCAGGGACTGCTCCGCCCGCCCGGCCACGCCGGACCTGGTGCACGCTACCCGGAGTCGGCGCTCTCGCGTCTCCGCCTCATCCGCGAGCTGCAGCGCAGCCACCTGCCGCTGGCCGAGATCAGGACGCGCCTGGCCGGCCTGACCGACGCCGAGGTCGACCGGCTGGTCGTTCCGCCATCCCCGGCGCCCTCCGAGACCGCCATCGATTACATCCGCGGCCTCATCGGGCAACGTGCGGTCGGGCAGTACCCCGTCGGGGTCGCCGGCTTGGCTCAGCCACCTGCGGCCGCCGCGATAGCGGCCCCGGCCGAGGCCATTGCCGCGGGTAGCGGCGCGTCGCCCGGACCGGCGCCGGGCGCCGAGCGTTCCCAGTGGGACCGCATCGCCCTCACGCCGGACGTCGAGCTCCATATCCGCCGGCCGTTGGGCAGGCTGGAACAGCGCCGGGTCGAACGCCTCATCACGATCGCCCGACAGGTCCTGAAGGAGGAAACGCCATGACCGTTCACGCGCGGCCCGACCGCACCCTGATCCGGGCGACCCATCGGAGCGAGCGCTTCGTGCTCGTCGAGCTGACCGCGCCGACGGCTCCCAGGCAGACCGAGCGCCAGCCGGTCAATCTGGCCTTCGTCCTGGATCGGTCGGGCTCCATGACCGGCGCCAAGATCGCGCTCGCGCGTCAGGCGGTCGAGGCGGCGATCGCCCGTCTCCACCCCGAGGACCGATTCACGGTCGTGGTCTATGACGAAGAGATCGACCTGGTCACCGAGTCGACGCCGGCCAGCCCGGAAGCCAGGCGGGCTGCCGTCGAGCGCCTGCGAGCGATCGATGCGCGGGGATCCACCGACCTCGCCGGCGGCTGGCTGCGGGGGTGCGAGCAGGTCGCGCTCCATCTCGCCGGGCACGGGGTCAATCGCACTCTACTTCTCACCGACGGCCTGGCCAACGTTGGGATCACCGATCCGGCCGAGCTCGAGCGCCATGCCGCGGAGCTCAGGGCGCGGGGCGTGACCACGTCCACCTTCGGGGTCGGCGAGGACTTCGACGAGCGGCTGCTCCAGGCGATGGCCGATGCCGGCGGCGGTCACTTCTATTACATCGCGGAGGCCGCCCAGATCGCCGATCACATCACGAGCGAGGTCGGCGAGGTCCTCCAGGTGGTTGCGCATGGCGCCGCCATCGAGATCACGGCGGCAGACGGCGTGGAAGTGGAACCGCTCTCACCGTTCCCCGTCGAGCGCGGCGGCAACCGGACGCGCGTCGCTCTCGGGGACCTCGTGTCCGACCAGCAGCTGGCCGTGGTCCTCCGGTTCCGCTTCGCCTACGGGGAGATCGGCCGCCAGGTCGGAGCACTCCTGGCTGTGAGCGACCGGGACGGCTCGCTTGCCGTCGCTCCCGTCGCGCTGAGCTGGACGTACGCCGACAACCCGGCGAACGACGCCCAGCGCCGAGACCGGATCGTGGATCGTGCGGTTGCGGAGCTGATGGCCGCGCGGGCCCGGCAGGAGGCCGTCAGCCACAATCGCGCCGGCCGCTACGACGCAGCGCGCGCGGCGCTCCAGGCGGTCGCGCAACGGATCGGCGAAAGCGCGGGCGACGATCCGCAGCTGCGGGGCCTGCTCGCGCAGCTCGATCGCGACGAGGACCAGTGGGCCGCGCCCGCCCCGGAAATGGCCCGCAAGGCGGCCTTTGCGGCCAGCTCCTACGTGGCGCGCGGCCGCAGCCCGTCGGGCCGCGCGACGCGCGGGTCGTAACGTCCGTTCACCCTGCGCCGCACGGACCGGATTCGCCACAATGGCCCCGCCACGGATCGGCTGACGCCGCTCCGTCCGCCGCAGCAGCGGCGAATTGCCTGGAGGGGCCATGGAGCTCTACCCCTGGGTCGTCCTCGTCCACGTGGTCGCCGCGTTTCTGTTCATCCTCGCGCATGGCGCATCGGCGTTCGTGTCGTTCCGGCTGCGGGCGGAGCGTGACCCGACCCGGATCGTTGCCCTGCTCGACCTGTCCGCATCGACCATCGGGCCCATGTACGGCACGCTCGGGCTGCTGCTGCTCGCGGGAATCGCCGCCTTCGTCGTCATCACCGTGCTCATGTACGTGGTGGCCACGACCTACTACACCGGTGTCCGCCGGGCCCTCGGTCAGGTGCGGCCGGGCAGCAAGGAGCCCGCGCCGGAGCCCGTGCCGACCGAACAGCTCCTGGCGCTCCTCGACTCGCGGCGGCCCGAGGCGATCGCGGCGATCGGCGGCATCGGCCTGGTCGTGATCCTCTGGCTCATGGTCGTCAAGCCGTTCTGACGGCGACGCCCGGCGTCCCTCAGTCCGAAGGCGGGACCGCGACCGCGGCGATGATCCCGGCCAGGAGGCAGGCCACCGCGCCGATGGCCACGGCCGCCTCCAGCGACCGCGTCGCCACGACGCCGGCGATGACGGATCCGATGGGCACGCCCAGGAAGTTGAATGACATCGACACCGCGAAGGCGCGACCCGTCCAGGCCGGGTCGGTCCGCCGTTGGCGAAGCGTGAAGAGGGCGATGTCGAGCGGCCCGCTGAGCAGGCCGGTGAGGAACATGACGATCACGACCGTCCTCAGGCTGGACGACCACAGAAGGAGCGCCACGAACAGGCCCTGATCGTGCTGGAGCGCCTGACCAGGCCCACGGTGGCCTCGCCCAGGTGCAGGCGCTCCAGCACGATCAGCGGGATGACGATCGTGTACGTGCCGCCGACGAGGTTCATCACCGCCACCGAGAGGCCCAGCCCGCGCAGCGTCCGATTGCGCCAGGTGTAGAGCAGTCCCTGCCACGCATCCAGGAGCAGCCGTCCGGTCGTGGCCGTATCGGTCTCCGGGTCCGGCACGCGGCCCACGACGACCGCGGCGATCCCGAAGGAGAGCCCGATCACGATGAGCGCGACCGGCCCACCCCACACGGCGACCATTCCGGCGGCCAGTGGCGGGCCGATGACGGAAGCGATGACGTAGCCGTTCGAGTCGATCGCGTTCACCCGCTCCCAGAGGTGGCTCGGGACGATGAGCGGGAACAGGCTGCGCAGGCCAGTGGCAGACAGGGGCGCCGTCAGCGACGAAACCGTGGCGATGACCAGGAGCAGCCAGGCCGGTAGGGCGCCGAGGAGGCCAAGGACACCCATGAGGACGAGCGAGACGAGCGCGATGCAGTAGTCCAGGACCACGAGTCGCGTTCGCCCGTGACGATCCAGCAGGGCCCCCGCGATCGGGCTCAGCAGCAGGCCGGGGAAGATGCTGCAGAAGGTGGCCAGCCCTGCCAGGACCGGCGAGCCATAGGCGAGCAGCGCGAACAGCACGATCGCCACGCCCACCATCGACTGGCCGATGCGGGAGATCTGCATGCCAAGCAGCAGCCGGCCCAAGGACGGCACGGCCAGCAGCGCGCGATAGGACCGGTCGAGCTGGGCCTCAGTCACGGGCGACGGGCTACGGCCCAGTGAGCGCTGCGGCGAGCTCGGCGGTCGCCTCCGCGACCACCACGTCCTCACGCGCTTCGATCCGGAGCACGGCCGGCGAACCGCCGCCGCCCGACAACACCATGTCGCGCTCCCCACCGGTCGGCGACACCGGCGACAGACCGATCGTTCCAAGGCGCGCCACGATGCGGGCCCGGAGCGGCCCCGCGTGCTCGCCGATGCCGCCGGTAAAGACGAGGGCGTCCAGGCTGCGAAGCTCGGTCGACATGGCGGCGATGCCGGCCGCGGCTCGCCGGACGAAGATCTCGAGCGCCAGCGCGGCACGCTCCTCCCCTTCGGCCTCCGCGGCAAGCAACGCCCGGACGTCCGAGGTGCCCGCCATGCCGACGAATCCGGAGCTGTGGTCCAGGTCCTCGGCGAGCTCGTCCGGCGTTCGCCGGCCGGAACGCAGCAGTGCCAGCAGGACGCCCGGGTCGATGGAGCCCGCGCGCGTGCCCATCATCAGGCCCTCCAGGGGCGTCATCCCCATGGTGGTCGCCACGGAGCGGCCGCCATCCACGGCCGTCACCGAGCAGCCGCTGCCCAGGTGCGCGACGACCAGGCCCAGGTCGGTCACGTCGCGCTCGAGCAGCTCGGCCGCGCGGCGGGCCGACCAGGCGACGGACAGCCCATGGAAGCCGAACCGGCGTACGCCCCACTCCTCGAACCACCGATCCGGCACCGGGTAGCGCAGCGCGGCCGGATCCAGGGTCCGGTGGAAGGCGGTGTCGAAGCAGACGACCTGTGGCACGGTCGGCAGCGCGTCGGTCACCAACTGGATCGTCTCCAGGGCGACCGCGTTGTGGAGGGGCGCCAGCGGCGCCACCTCCTCGATGCCGGCGAGCACGTCATCGTCGACGACGACCGGTGCGACGAACCGCGTGCCGCCGTGCACCACTGATCTCGGCCGGATCCTCGCCGTGCTCCACGATGTAGGCCTTGTGCTCTTCCAGCGTGAGCAGGTAGCGATCGATGGCCGTCGCCGCGGCCCGCCGGTCCGCCCAACCCGCCCGCCGGATGGTCTCGACCGCGAGCTGGTAGCGCGAGGCGCCGTTGCGCACGAGCATGTCGAACGGCGTGGTGGTGATCCCCTCCTCGCTGTAGCCGCGCACGTGGAAGCGGACCGGGTTCGGACGCGCCGAGATGAGCTGATGGATCGCCGACGGATAGCCGTGGAACGCGAAAACCACCGGGCGATCGTCGGTGAACAGGGCGGCGAACGGCTCCGGCTCGAGGGCGTGGGGATGGGCGTGGCGTGACTCGAGCCGCATGAGATCCATGACGTTGACCAGCCGGACGCGCAGCTCGGGCAGGTCGCGGCGGAGCAGATCGACCGCGGCGAGCGCCTCCATCGTGGGGACCATCCCGGCGCACGCCAGGATGACCTCCGGGTCGACACCCTCGTCGGTCGAGGCCCAGCGCCAGACTGACACGCCGGCCGTTGCGTGCGCCTTCGCCTCGTCCATGGTCAGCCACTGCGGGAGGGGTTGCTTGGTGGCGACCACCAGGTTGATGTAGTTGGTGGAGTGCAGGCACCGCCCGATGGTCTCGACCATCGTGTTCGCGTCGGGCGGCAGCGTGATCCGCAGCACCGTTCCCTTCTTGGTCAGCAGGCTGTTGATGAAGCCCGGGTTCTGGTGGCTGAAGCCGTTGTGGTCCTGGCGCCAGGCGTCGGACGTGAGCAGCAGGTTCAGCGAGGCGAGCGGCGGTCGCCAGGGCACCTCGTGGCTCAC
>WNGB01014705.1_pt1 | contig 10420 bp, 15 predicted proteins | sample 5400681 | NCBI WGS metagenome assembly WNGB01 (sample SAMN13153367, study PRJNA577476) | soil metagenome | isolation source: 115 cm soil or saprolite under grassland replicate 2 | place: USA:California | collected 2016-06-15 | reverse complement strand
AGATGGCCGCGGAGCGGCGGCGCTGGCCGCCGAGCAGGCCCGCAGGCTGGCGGCCATTGTCGACTCGTCCGACGATGCGATCATCAGCAAAGATGTGGACGGCACGGTGCGGAGCTGGAATCCAGCGGCCCAGCGCATCTTCGGCTACACGGCGGCCGAAATGGTGGGGCAGTCGGTGTTCCGGCTGATCCCTCCCGAACTCCATGCCGATGAGCACGACGTCCTGGCGCGGATCCGGCGGGGCGAGCATGTGGCCCACTACGAGACGGCCCGGCTCCGGAAGGACGGTCAGCGCATCCAGATTGCCCTGACCATATCGCCGATCCACGACGAGTCCGGCGCGGTGATTGGCGCGTCGGCGATCAAGCGGGACATCACCGAGCAGCGCAGCGTTGAAGCCCAACTCCGCCAGGCCCAGCAGCTCGAGGCGATCGGTCAGCTCGCCGGCGGCGTCGCCCACGACTTCAACAATGTTCTCGCCGCGATCGGGGGCTATGTGACGCTTGCGCTCCGCGCCCTCCCGCCAGGGGATCCCGTGCGGACGGATCTGTTGGGGATCCAGGAAGCGGCCGATCGTGCGGCTACGCTCACGCAGCAACTCCTTGCCTTCGGCCGCAAGCAGATGATGCAACCCACGCTGGTCGATCTGCGTGAAGTGCTCGACGACACGGGTCGCATGCTCAAGCGGCTGATCGGCGAGCACATCGATCTGGCCGTCGCCGCCGGGCCCATGCTGAGCCCCGTGCTCGCCGATCGCGGTCAGCTGGGCCAGGTGATCATCAACCTCGCCGTCAACGCCCGCGATGCCATGCCGAACGGCGGTCGGCTCACGATTGAGGCCCACGACGCCCCATTGACCGAGGAGTACGCCGATGCCCATCTCGCGGTGACCCCAGGACCGTATGTGCTGCTCGCGGTCAGCGACACGGGCCACGGGATGACGCCTGAGACCAAGGCCCACATCTTCGAGCCCTTCTTCACGACCAAGCCGCAGGGCAAGGGAACGGGACTCGGGCTCTCGACCGTGTTCGGCATCATCAAGCAATTCGGCGGGCACATCTTCGTTTATTCGGAGCCCGACCACGGGACAACGTTCAAGATCTATATCCCCCGCGCCGAGGGGGCTGTCGTGGCCGTGCCGGCCCAGCGGTCCGGCCCCGCACTCGGCGGGACCGAAACCCTCCTCTTCGTCGAGGATGACCCCGCCATCCGGAAGGTGATCCGCCGGTTCCTGGAAATGTCCGCGTATACCGTGCTTGAGGCCGCGAGTCCGCGGGAGGCGCTCGAGCTTGCGGGAAGCTACGAGCGGCATATCGATCTCCTGCTCACGGATCTGGTTCTTCCGGAGATGAGCGGACGCGAGCTCGCCGAGCGGCTCGCGGGACAACGGCGGGGGCTTCTGGTGCTCTACATGTCGGGCTACACCGACGAGGCGATCGTGCACCAGGGGCGTTTGGAGCCGGATACCGCGTTTCTGCAGAAGCCCTTCGCGCCGGACGCGCTCCTCCGGCGGATTCGAGAGATCCTCGGCCCAGGTGCGGCAGGAGCCGCAGTGAAGGGAGCCTAGAAGAGCTGAGGCACCGACTGCGCGGCAATGGTTGCCGATACCCGGCAGGTTTGTCGTGGCCAACTTGCTACGATCCGCTCGGCGCGGGGGATCGTATCTCGCAGCGAGGGCAGGTACTTAGGCCGTTTCAGGCTGCGTGGCTTCTCTCCTGCTTTTAGGGGCTGCTAGACCTAAGCGGGAGCTCACGGTGGACCAGCTGTTGAGGCGCACCAGGCTTATCACTCTCGCCGCGTTGGTGGCGGCGGCCAGCGCGTTGCCGAAGGACGCGACCGCTCAGGTCCGTTCGAACGTGGCTACCGTGAGCCTGGTCGCGACCGTCCCTGCTGGTGCCAGCTTCCTCCCCGCACCCATGGAGGAGCCCGCAGCCTTTGAGGGCGGGATGGCCCAACCCGCGTTCAACCTCATAGTGAATGCCCCATATCGTTTGCAACTTCGCACGGCGCTGTCGCCGGGCTCAGCGGCGACGCGGCTTTCAGATGGCCGGCCGGGGCTGCTCCATCTAGACCGCGTCCGTCGAAGCCTCGAGGCTGCAGGGATCGACCCTGATGCATTCCCTGTGACTGTGGATCTTGTCGTAAGGCCGGCGCCCTAGGCCGGTTCCGTGGGCGCTGCGCTCGCGCTATCTTCGTCGGAGCAAAACACTTCGGGGCGGTAGCTCAGCTGGGAGAGCACCTGCTTTGCAAGCGCGAGGGACTACCCCGAAGCTCGTATGGATTCCGTGCGTCGCCTATGAACAAGCGCAACGGGTGCGAGCGGTCACCATGGCCGTTCGCACCGCTTGTGTGTCGATCCTTGCGCATATCTTGGCGCACTCCGCTTTTTTCGATTCCTGACTGAGAAATGCTGAACGCCACCGGGGCGGTGCGTGAGCGCGCTCACGGTCGCGCCACGCATTCGGCGCGATTATAGCCGATTGGTCCACTGGGAGCCCGCGTGTTCGTCCAGTCCTATACGGTTCTCGTGGTCGACAAGGCTGAGCCGGTGCGCCGGACTACGAACCGCATCCTGACCAAGGAGGGCTATCGGGTGCTCGAGGCAGCCGACGCCAAAGAGGCGCTCGCGGTGCTGGCCATGCTGCGGGCGCGCGTGGATCTGGTGCTTATCGGCGCAGTAGGCCAGTAGCACGGCTGCTCGCGCATTTACCACCCCCGGGCCGCCGTACTCGCCGGTTCCCCCGGCACCTCGTCTGAGGCAAAACGAACCGGGCCGGACTCGAGAGTCCGACCCGATGCAGGTACCTGTTGAAGCGTCAGCCAGGCGAGGTCTCGCCGCACGGGCCCGACACACCGACGATAGCCACATCGCCCTGGTCCCGCCGCGTGCCGCCTCACGCCACGCCGGTGAGCGGCGCCAGCTCGCGGGCTACCCGCTCGGTCGCCGCTGCCAGCCGCTGGTCGCCGTGAACCAGATACCGGCGCGGGCACGGAAGCACCTGGAGACCGAGCGGCCTCGTACCGACCGCTCTGCGCTGGCGAGGGCACGAGCCTCAAGGCCCTTCCCCGTGCCCGGTACATCCTACCGTGATTCTCGACGCCGGCGAGGGAGCGTTACGCAAAGTGGCTGGAGCTGAGGCCCTGGCCGTGGGCGGCTCCAGGCCATAGCTTAGCGTCAGGCCCCCCGGCCTCCCGTCTCCCTGTTGTCCCTACCCGTGAAGGTGCGGTTGTTGTATCCGCGTGGTAATGCCCTCACCGACACGATGCCGTTCACAGACCGGGACGAGGTGCGTTGGCTCGCGTACATCGAAGGGATCCCACCGGACCCGCTGGCGCGGCGCTGGGGCCAGACCGTGCTGCCGGGCCGCCGGGTGCGGTTTGACTCGGCCACGGAGTCCCGCACGAGCATCCAGGTGCCGGCCGGCTCACCATACCTCACGGAGCGGCGGCTCCAGAGTCTGCTTGACCAAGCGCAACCCGTGCTCGCCGGACCCCAGCCGCAGGCGGTGGCGATGCGGGTGCCCCTCCCTCCACCGGGCGAGTCCGGTGCTCCACGCGAGCGGCCGGGTGCTGCGGCATCAGAGGCGCTGCGGCGCCTCTGGAGGTGGGCGTCGGACCCGGCGCCACCGTTGCTCGGTCGGCTCGAGCAGTTCGTCTCGGCAGTCCTCGCCACGATGCAGGGGCTGGAGGGCGTAATGCGGTCGAGGCTGCACCGGGTTCGGCGATGAGCCGATCGCCGCCTGGAGCGCGAGCTGCAGAAACAGCAAACTCATCATGGGACGCCGTTGTTATGGAATTCGACCCAGGCGCTACCCTGCGTCGCAGCGTGCTCCGTCGCGCTGGGGGCCTCGGTCGACTCCCCATCGGCCTCCGCGCTCGCCGCTTATGTTGCCGGCCATTAGGACAGCAGCACCCACCCCAGGACACGAATCCATGTCACGTGCCACACTCGAGTGAAACACGCGTAGGAGAATGCTCGGGATTCTCACCATCGTAGCTCTCGCGATTCTTCTGGCTCTACTGTGGGCCTCGGCCGGATCGTAGCGCCTGGGGTGATCGAAGCGCCACGGCGCGCGCCTTCGCGCGGTGGCTGGAAAGGTTGGTCGAGGGAGAGGTCGGCGGAGGAAGGCATGGTGAAGCCGAGAACAGTCGACCGAGACAACCCGGACAACAAGCCCGGGTTGTCTCGTCTATAAGCCCAACAACTTAACGGGTCATCAGGCTTTGAGTCTCTTGGTCTTGGTTTCCGCAACACCTGCTTTGATGGCGACCTTCACAGCATCTTCCATCGGATCTTTGAAGGGCACCTCGATTCGGAGCAGGCCGTGCTCGTAGGTCGCTTCGGCTTTGTGAGGTTTCACCGGCCAACCTAAAGCGAGCGCTGAAACATACTCGATGTCCCTTGCTGGCGCTGTCAGGTGGACGCTGTCTTCGAGGATCTTCACATCGATGGTGTCCGTTGGCGCTCCTGGGATGGCGAACTCCACTACGAGCTTGTGGTTCTCCGCGTCGGCATACGCTACTGTATCGGGCGCAACCTTTATCCGAACTTCCGGCATCTTGGCACCCTCCCTCCGCTTTCTAGAATATGTCATACCCATGGTGGGCGCAATCAGTCGGGGAAGGGATGGGCGTTTTCATCTCGTGCTCTGCTCGACCTGGCCCGTGATGAGCCGCTGGGATGCGTCGCCGTAGAAAGGGAGGCGGGAGGGAGGGGTACAGCCTGACCTCTCCGTCGAGGCTACGGGGCGCTGAACTCGCCCTGCGCGGCGATCACGTTGGCGCGCCGTTCCCGCTCGGCCTCGGCCTGGCGCGCCATCTGAACGACGAAGGAGTCTCGCTGTGAAAACGGAACGGAAACCCTATCTGGTGAAACTGAAACCCAAGTGTGCTGACGCCTACGCGGGCAAGCTCCAGGTCGGTCGCGAGTATCAGGCCCTCTTCTCACTCGAGGACGCGAGGTATATGAGCATCGTGGGAACCGATATCACGCACGCTCTTAAGGCGCACTTCGATATACGGCTGACGTAGGCGAGCCAGGCCAGGAAGGAGCGGGGTCAGCAAGACCCAGATCAAGCGATTCAAGCGCACGGCCAACAGCCGGCGCGCACTGGGGACGAAGGCGCGTCACGGGCATCGCCGGCATGTTCCCCCGAAGCGGCCGATGACCTTCACGGAAGCCAAAGTCCTGATCCGCCGCCTCCTGCTCGCCGCGCTCAACTACCTGGCCGAGCTTGGCTGACGCCACCGCCCACAGCCGGCGTGGCGGGTTCAATAGGGCGCAGCGTCGCCGAAGGCCACCCAGGTGCGCCGGGCCGTGGTAACGTTCCCGGTAACTCTTCGGGTACGCGCTGGCTCGCGCTGGGCAACGGGCAAGGGCCTAAATGGCGCGCCGCCCGCAGCTGAAGCGCGGGTCGTTGAGCCGCCAACCGACATCACATCTCATCCTAGTTACCGCCCTATGAACCTCAATCACATTCACCTCGGTGTACGCGACCTCCGTACAGCCGTCGATTGGCTTGGCCGCGTCTGGCAGCTGAAACCTCAGTTCCAGAACGACCGGATGGCGACCATCCGCTTCGGGGCCTTCATCCTGATCTTCGATGCTGCCGAGGCGGACAGTCCCGCCACAATCGGCTTCGAAAGTGACGACTGCGATCGTGACTTCCGCGCCGTTCTCGAGCGGGGCGCAGTAGCCCTGGACCCTCCGAGCAACAAGGCGTGGGGTGTGCGGGCTGCATACGTTCAGGGGCCGGGGCGTTTGAGGTTCGAGATCGAGGGGCCGCCGAATGAGCCCGGAACTCCGGCGGCCTAACCACCGCTTGCAGCTGGCGGGCCTGCGTCGGGCTCGGCCGCCGCTGTGGCCTCGGCTTCTGCTCGGCCGCAGTGGAGGCGTTCACTTGTGGGATGGCGGGCGAGTGCCCGCAGCTGAAGCGCGGTTCGTTAGGCTGTGCGAACAGCGTTCGATTCCTGGAGGCCCCAATGTCGAGCCGCCTTCCGGTTACACGGTCAGGCTGCGACCGGCCTGGACCAAGGCGACCGCGCCCTTCTTGAACTGCGGCGTGAAGGTGCGGCGCACCCGGGGGGTCTTCCTTGGCCGTGGGACACTCCTGCTGGAGCCATCTTACTGACTCCTCTCGGCGTGTCCACTTTCCGGGGCAAGGTCAGAGGGGCGCTTCCGCGGCCGAGCTCCGCTCGAGTGCCTAGTCGCCGATGGCGATCAGCGGAACGTAGAATTCGGAACCACGAGGCTGATCGCCCGCAGCTGAAGCGTGGTTCGTTAGGCCGCTCAGGTCCCAGCTGGCTTGCCCCAAGGGAAGCGCGCACCATGAGTAACGAGACGGCAGCACTCTTCCGCCAGCTGACGCTCGGCGTCTATGTCGTCGGTGTCGCGCATGGCGAGCAGCGCGATGCCTTCACCGCTGCGTGGATCATGCAGATCTCGTTCGAGCCTTTGCTCGTGGCCCTGAGCATCAATCCACAGCACGCCTCGTATCCTTTACTCGCCAAGAGCCGGACGTTCGCAGTGACCGTCCCGAAGCAGGGGCAGCTCGAGCTCGCCCGACATTTCGGCACCCAGTCTGCACGCGACGTGGATAAACTGACCGGGATACCGTGGCAGCCGGGGCGAAGCGGCGCGCCGGTTCTGCAAGCCGGGCTAGCCTACTTCGACTGCGAGGTTACGGCGAGTATGCAGGCCGGCGACCATGAACTGGTCCTTGGCCGGGTAGTCGAGGGTCAAATCCTCGAGCCTGGCGCAGCCCCGCTGGTGTACGCCGACACCGGTGACATGGATGGGAGCAGCAGGTTGTATCCAGCGGCGTTCTAATGCGCGGCCTTGTATGATCGCGATCCGTCACCGGGTTTACCGAATCCTACTGGCAACGGGTCAAGGCAGTCCTCGGGCAGGGACGCTTTCGACACACCGATCGATGGGGCTTGGAAGATCAGAGGCAGATTCGCGTCCTACAAATTGTGGTCCCCGGGACTGAGTTCGCCGATTCCCGGTCAAGGACGAGCCCAACATGAAATGGCTCGCTCCTCCAGGGCCGGACGAGATTGGAGTCGTAAGCCTATTCATCGCGCCGTCTCATGAGGAACCCGACGCCTGGCCCGGCGCAAGTCACGGGTCAGATCCGATAGGAATTATCGCCACACGTTCCCGAGTTGCGTGGCTCGTGTACGGCAAGAACCCCTGCGACAAAGCCACACAATCTTTCTTTGCGGAGCAACGCGCACGTTTAAGCCTGGCTAACGTGCCTAAAGCTCGGGGCTATCGCTCAGTTGCCTGGGGCAACCGCGAAAGCGGCGACAGGTTCTTCATCGAGTTCGCGTGGCAAGACCCCGACCCCGCGTGATGTGACCATCAGCCTACGGTTGAAATGCGTCAGAGTCCTTGGGGGTAGCTGCGGAGCCAGAGCCGCACGGCGTAGCCGGCTGTCTCCGCTTCCAGGAGGCCGGTGACGATGCCCCCGACGTGGATGGCCAGCTCTACACGGTCACCATCGGCCCTTAGGGTGTGCACGTCGCGCCAAAGCGCAGGTGAAGGGTCACGAGCTCTCATGGCGCGACCTGGCGAGCGGTGACGCCGAGCTGAACCGCGACCTGATTTGCTCGCTAACCAAAGCGAAACCGGAGCGGAAGTAATCCTTGGGCCGGGCGTCATACTCGTTGGTCGCCTACCCGCCCAGTGCCCACCCGCGGTATCCGCTGCCCTGCGCTTCCCATTCGTCCCGCTCGAGCACGACGTAGGCGCCTTGGATCTGCCCCGCCCACTCGTCGCGATGCGTGACGCAGCTGAATCGGAGCGGCGCACGCGCGCCCCCGGCGCTCGTGCTCAGAATGCCGAGTGCCGCGGGAACGTCACGCGGGCTCGCTGTAGAACCGCGCGCCAGCCAAAGCCGCTATCGGCATCAGCACTAGGCCGACGACCGTCCCGACGAGGTAAAGCCACAGGGGGACGATGCCGAACGGGGCCTCGCCGAGCTCCCGTAGCAGGACCGCAATCACCCACATGATCAGGCCCGCGCAGATCGCGGTCTTAGGCCCCGGCCCGTAGCGGGGCCGGATCGCGGCGTACAGGTAGACCAGGGTGACGCCGTAGAGGAAATCGAGCACGATGAACAGAGGAACCGGTGAGTGGGCCGGAGTCTTGCCGATCACCTGGAGTGCGCCCGCGAGATCCTTCGCGAACAGCACACCCCACAGGACGTAGTGTACCACGTTCAGAATCAGGCCAGCCACCAAGCCACCGACGATTACACCCTTCAGGTTGATCTTACCCATCGGGCACCTCACTGTGGACGCAGGCGCGGAAGGTGCGGCGCTGGGGCGAACGTGCCGCCGGAACCGAGGACCGTCAAGTGGACCTGCTGGGGGTGCCACGGCAGCCCGCGCCGGAGCCCGCTTCACCCGCCTCCATTTCGCGGATTGCGCTCGTCAGTCCCCCGGTCCCGGCGGATGCCGGACAAGCGCCTCGACCAGCTCGCGCAATTGCTGCGGGTGCCAGGGTTTCTTCACCACCGCGATCACGCCGAGACGCCTGGCCTCCTCGAGTAGTTCGGAATCATCGGGCTCGATGGTCGTGAGCACGACCGGGAGTTGGCTCAAGCTGGGCCGGCGTCGAACCTCCCGCAGAAACTCAACGCCGTTCATGCCTGGCATCCTGAGATCGAGGAGAACCACGTCGAAGGTGCTCTCACTGAGCCGCGCAAGGGCCTCACCGCCTTCGCTGGCCGTCGTGAGCTCGTGCTCCCGCGGCGAGAAGGCTAGACCGTACATGCCCCGCACGAGCGGCGAGTCTTCCACGATCAGAATCCGCACCCGATCCTCCAGTGCCCAACGCGGAGTCGGCCGATGCTGGTCTCCCCTCCTCCGCGTCCAGCGAGCGCGTGCGCTGGTTGAGGCGCGGGGTGATCACTGCGATTCGGAGACGCCGATCGCCTGGCTGAGGTTGACGATCACGGTCGACAGGCTGCGTGCCGTCGGCGCGTTCAGCGTGCCCCCGTAGGGCGCCAGCACGCAGCGGCGCAGGACGATCAGATGGCCCCGGCGCTCCAGATCATCCGAGAGTCGGAGGTTGCCGAGCACGTCCAGGCTGCCCCGCAGCACGCCGACGCTCAAGAGACAGGCCACCTCGCGCGCCCTGGTGAAGCCGCCGTCCTCGGCCGCGATCAGCTCTTTGCTCAAGGTCGGCGCCACCAGGATCACCGACTCGCGACTGAGCGCCACGAACGGGACCAGGTCATGCTCGTTCGGCACCCGCACCCGGGTGAACTTGATGACCTGGGCTCCGAGGGTCCCAAGGGTCAGGAAGTCGACGAAGGGTTGGTGGGGCGGCACCCTGAACGTGCCGTTCATCCAGCCGACGGGGGTCAGGACCTCCGCCGTAACCTGGCGGAGTGGTGGCGCGGGCGCAGCAGCCGTGGCCATGAGTCGGTCCCCCACGGGGTGTTGGTGAACGATGAACGCCGGCGGGAACATGGGGCTTCGAGCCGCCGGGTGTTAGGCCGTTTTTGCGTCACGCAGGGGCTATTTTGCGACAGGCCACCTGATGCGTTCCGCTGTCGGCATTACCTACTACGATGTTGAGCGCCGGGTGCCGGCGAGCCTGCTGCTGATCACGTCCGAGCTGGGGATCGCGAATACCGTCGTCCGTCAGATCCTCGGGATTCCCGAACCACTAACCGATCGACCAAGTTAGCCCGAGGCCTGGTCGATCTTTCGGAAGCCCGCCTCCATGCAGGCCGGAGCGCCTGGGTCGGAGCCTAAGTGGCGCATGCATCATCGGCGCCACCGGCATCGTTGGGTGTTTGCGGTAGTCCTGGCAGCCGCCGCTGCCGCGTTGCTCCTGCTCTGGCACTGATATGGAATGACCTGTCAAGCCCCCCTGCTCTGGTGGGAGGTCGAGCGGTGGCGCCTGGCCCCCGATGGAACCGCGACGGCTGATCACTCTGATATTCGCGGATCGTGCCGAGGCACGCCGGCATTGTCGTGATCCGTCGGGAGCTATCGGGGACTAGGGACGCGGATGCCCACAGCGGGGTCGCATAGTGCCGACCCGAGTTCTCCTTACCGGGCATCGGGGACGCAGGCGCCACGGTGACCGTCATCCTCAGGCCGCGCGGCCCGCGGCCGGGGCGTCGAGGGCGCCGCCGATGGCCCAAATGAAGCCGAGCAACTCGCGCGCGATCGCGGTGACGACCTGCGGCTTGAGCTTGCCCCGCGCGGTGAGCCAGCGGTAGCGATGACAGAGGCGGAGTTGCACCTGCCAGGCGATGACGCGGATCGGGTCGGGCAGGCCGACCTGGCGGCGGCGGAGCGCGCCGGTACAACTGGGGCGATGGCGATAGGCCCAGGCCGCCTCGATCAGCACGCGCCGCAGATGCGCGTTGCCGGTCTTGGTGATCGCGCCCCGGCG
>WNGB01025579.1_pt1 | contig 10421 bp, 7 predicted proteins | sample 5400681 | NCBI WGS metagenome assembly WNGB01 (sample SAMN13153367, study PRJNA577476) | soil metagenome | isolation source: 115 cm soil or saprolite under grassland replicate 2 | place: USA:California | collected 2016-06-15 | reverse complement strand
GTGCGGCCCCTTCGGCTCTCTGGCCTCACGATGGACCGCGGCGATGGCCAGCGCCTGACCATCGAGGGCCTGGCCGTCGGGTGGAGGCTGCGGGGGGGGCACGACGCGCGTGCGCACGTGCGGCACGTCTCCCTGTGGGGGGTCCGGATCGAGAGAGGACCGCTGGTCGTCGAATGGCCGGAGGCCGAGCTCGACGTCCTCTCCTGGCGCGGTGGGGCCGGTGAGGAGCGCATCCGCGTGCGGCAGCCTTCCGGAGGCGAGCTCCACCTGCACGGGCTCGTCACCGCCACCGCCCGCGAGGCCGCCCTCCTGCTCACCCGCTTCGACGTGTCCGGCGCGAGGGTGCGCTGGGCCTCGGAGCCCGTGCTGGCGCCGGGAGTCTGGACGGGCCGGCTGAGCGTCGCCCAGACCGTCGATCGGCTGGCCACCGACGCCGCTCTCTCCGCCGAGGCCTTGCGCCTCGCCCTGCCCCGAGGCCTGGCCCTCGGCAACGGCGAGTACGGCGCGCCCACCGCGGTGGCCCTCGCCTGGACGGCATCGCGCGACGGCGCCGCGATCGACGTGCGCAACGTGGCCGCGCGCGTGGGCGGGCTGGAGCTCACCGGCCGCGCACGCTTGAATGGGCCCGGCGACGACCGCACCGTCGAGCTGGAGCTGGCCGCACGCAGCGACCTCGGGGCTGCGCTCCAGACGACCGCCCTGCGGCTCCCCGCTGCGCTTCCGGTGACGGCCGGAGACGCTCTCGGCACCGCCTCCTTCGACGTCGCCGTGCAGGGGCCCCTGGCGAGGCCGGCCGACCTGCGGATCGTGCCGCACCTCCGCTACGCCTCGACGCCGCAGGTCTCGGAGAAGCTTTCGTTCCTGCGGCGGCCGTTCCGCTTCCACCCGCCGGACACGGAGGGCATCACGCTCGACGTGCGCGACGGGGCGGCCGACTTCATCCGGCTGTCCGAGGTGCCTCCCCTTTTCCTGCGCACGCTGCTCATCTCCGAGGACGCCGGCTTCTACGGCCATCCCGGGGTCGACGTGGCCGAGATCCCGCGCGCCTGGGCCACCAACGTCGAGCGCGGCACGTCCGCGCGCGGCGCCTCCACCATCACCCAGCAGCTCGTGAAGAACCTCTTCCTCTCGAACGACAAGAGCTACGGCCGCAAGCTGGAGGAAGCCGCCCTCGCGCTGCTCGTGGACGCGGCCCTGCCCAAGGCCCGCATCCTCGAGATCTACCTGAACGTGATCGAGTGGGGGCCGAACCTCTACGGGCTCGTGCCCGCCGCGCGCCACTACTTCGGCAAGACGGTGGGCGAGCTCACCCCGCGGGAGATGGTCTTCCTCGTCTGCGTCGTCCCCAGCCCGGTGCGCTACCACCAGGCGTACGTGGCGGGGCGCGTCGGCCCCGGCATGGACCAGCTCATGGCGAACCTGCTCGCCAAGCTGCGCTCCGTGGACGCTTTGACGGACGATGGCTATTTCGATGCGCTCACGGAGGAGCTGCGGTTCCGCCCCGAGGGCGCACCCCTCGACCTGGTACCGGCCGGGACGGACTGATCCCGCCCACGGGCTTCTGACGTAGGCTCGCCCGATGAAGCTCCTGCTCACGCTATCCCTCGCCGCTTTTGTCGCGGGTTTGACCTTCGCGCAGTCTCCGTTCCCGTCTCCGTCTCCGTCCGTTACTCCACCCGAGATCGGTCCGGCCAAGGGCACACTGGTCGTCGTCGGCGGCGGGCTGAAGAGCGAGTCGATCCTGAAACGCTTCCTCGACCTCGCGGGCGGTCCCGAGGCCAGCCTCGTCATGATTCCCACCGCGGGCGAGAGCGACGATCTCTCCGAATACGCGGGCGACCTGCGCGACCTCACGGACGCGGGAGCGCGCCACGTCAAGGTGATCCACACGCGCGACCGCAGGGTCGCCGACTCCGAGGCTTTCGTAGCGCCGCTGCGCGAAGCGCGCGGGGTGTGGTTCCCGGGCGGACGGCATTGGCGGCTGGCCGACGCCTACCTCGGCACGCGCACGCAGGCCGCCCTCCGCGACGTGCTCGCCCGCGGCGGCGTGATCGGAGGCACCTCCGCCGGCGCGACCATCCTGGGCTCGTTCATGGTGCGCGGCGACACCAAGGGGAACACGATCATGGTCGGCGACCACGTCGAGGGGATGGGCTTCCTGAAGAACGTGACCATCGACCAGCACGTCCTGAGGCGCAACCGCCAGTTCGACCTCATCCCCGTCATCGAGAGCCATCCGGAGCTGCTGGGCATCGGTCTCGACGAGGACACCGCGATCGTGGTGCGCGGCGACCGCTTCGACGTGATGGGCTCTGGCTACGTCGCCATCTACGACCACACGCGGCGCATCGATTCCGGCGGGCAGTTCTACCTCCTCGCCCCCGGCGACCGCTACGACCTGAAGACGCGGGAGGCGGAGCGCCCGCAGCCGCGCGGCGTGCCCATGGAGCGTGTGGTCAAGGAGCCGTGGACGAAGTGAGGGCTCAGGCCTCCAGCCGGTAGCCCATGCCGTGGACGGTGGTGATGAGCTGCGGGTGGCGGGGGTCGTCCTCCAGCTTGCGCCGCAGCCAGGCCACGTGCACGTCCACCGTGCGCGTGGAGACGTCCGCGTCGTAGCCCCAGACGTGCTGCAGCAGCTCCGACCGCGACAGGGTGGCGCCGCGATGGTCGACGAAGTAGCGGAGGAGGTGGAACTCACGGGGCGAGAGGTCCACCGGCCGCCCGCCCTTGCGCACCTCGGCCGCCCGCACGTCGATGGTCAGGTCGCGCACGGAGACGGGGGCGCGTGGCGGCGCCGACGTACCCGTGTGCGACGGCCTCAGGCGGGCCTCGATGCGCGCGAGCAGCTCCGCGTTGTCGAAGGGCTTGGTCACGTAGTCGTCCGCCCCGAGCTTGAGACCGCGGACCTTGTCCGAGACCTGGCCCCGCGCGGTGAGCATGAGGACGGGCGTGCCCACGCCGCGGGCGCGCAGCTCGCGCAGGACGTCGAAGCCGTAGCGGCGGGGCAACATGGCGTCCAGCAGCACGAGGTCGAAGGCCTCCGCGGAGGCGCGGAGGAGTCCCGCCTCCCCATCGCGCGCCACGGCCACGTCGTATCCGTCCGCCTGCAGGCGATCGGTGAGGGCGAGCACGACCCCGGGCTCGTCCTCGACGAGCAGGAGGCGCGGCTTCACCCGATCTCCTCGCGCGCGGGCGCGCGCTCCGCCACGACGTCCGTGGCGGCGGCGGGAACGCGGAGCACGAACGCGATCCCCCGCTCGAGGGGCCGCGCCTCCACGCTGCCGCCGTGCGCCTCCGCGATGCGGCGCACCAGGGCCAGCCCGATGCCGCTGCCCGGGGCCTGGGACTGAGCCGCGGCCCGGCCGCGGAAGAACGGCTCGAACACGCGGCGGACTTCGTCCGCGCCCAGCCCGGGCCCGCGGTCCTCGACCACGATCTCGACCATCGATCCCACCGCGCGCGCGGCCACCTTCGCGTAGCGACCCTCCGCGGCGTACTTCCGCAGGTTCACGAGGAGGTTGCGCAGGACCGCGGCCAGCGTGGCCTCGTCCCCGGAAGCGTGGAGGCCCGGCTCGACCTCGACGTGCGCCTCGATTCCCGCCGCCTCCAGTCCAGCGTCGGCGACCGCGGCCTGGACCAGCCGCTCCACGTCCACCGCCTTGCGCCGATCGGCGCCGGCGCTGTCCGCACCGGCAAAGGCGAGGACCTGCTCGACCATGTCGGTGAGCCGGCGGCCTTCCTCGCGCAGCACGGCGCCGTACTCGCGCACGCGCGCGGGTTCGACCACGAGGCCGTCGCGCAGGTTCTCGGCGGCGGAGCGGATCACGGTCAGCGGCGTGCGCAGCTCGTGGCTCACCGCGGCCACGAACTCGAGCTGGCGCCCGGCCAGACGCCGTTCGCGCCGCGCGGACACGATCACGAGGGCCGCGCTGACGCCGAGGAGGAGCAGCACCCCGCCCGCAACGGCCGCGCTGCGCCGCTGGGCCGCGGCCACGGCGGCGTCGACGGAGCCCGCGCGGTGCGAGAAGGCGATGGTCCAGGGCGCGCGGTCCGCGCCCTTGGCTCCGGTGATGCGGAGCGCGAACATCTTCTTGATCGTGCCGTGGGCGGCCTCCCTCCCCGGCCCACCCGTGCCGGAGACGTCGGGCGCGAGGTTCGACAGGATCGCCGAGTCGATGTCGTCGAAGCGGACCGTGAACGCACTGGCTGTCGCGTCGGCGCTCGCGTCCGGCCCGGGCGCGGCGGGATCGCTGCGCCAGACGACGCGGTGTCCGCTCTCGCCGGTCCCGGGCGCGCTGATCGTGACGTGGTACTCGAGGCCATCGTCGCCCGCCGCGTGCTTCCGCGCGAGGTCGGGAAGGATGTGCTGCTCCAGCGCCTGCCGGTCGATGCGGATCACGGACCAGGTCAGCGGCTCCAGGTCGTTACGGAACACGAACACGTGGTCGACCGCCTTCTCGCCGGGCGCGAGGGGCTCTCGGAGGGGCGGGCGCTGCGGCAACGGCACGAGGATCGCGGGGATCGTCGCGTCCATCGAACCGAGGCTGGTCACCGGCCCCGCCCCATCCGGCTTGCGGCCGGCGCCGAGGCGGGCGACCAGCGGCGTCATCTCCGCGGGCACGGCGGTCTCGACGAAACGACGGGCGCCGGGATCGAAACGGCGCACCCGCGGCGGCCCTCCGGCCGCGGGTGAGGCCTGGACGAGCCAGACGTCGGCGACGAGATCCGGATAGGCGGCCCGCGCCTTCCAGGCCGACAGTGCCCGCGCATACGTCTCGTGATCGCCGCCCTCGACGGTGGCGCCGTCGACCCCGAGCATGAGGAACGCGCGCGTCAGCTCGCGGTCGACGTCGCGCGCGAAGGCGTCCGCGCGCCCGGCTGCGCTCGAACGCATGCGCGTACGCTCGGCCGCGCTCACCGCGGCCAGCCAGTGGTGCTGCAGCACGGCGAGGCCAGCCAGCAGCATGGCGATGACTACCGCGAGCACCGGCAGGGGATCGCGGAGAAAGCGGGGCATCGCCATCAGGCCCGCCAGTGTAGCAACCGGGGCCGGCCGCGCATCCCCGCGGGCGGGGACTTTTACAACCTCTTGACAACACCTTTACCGGTCCTTCACCACGGCGGGCGGCGCCTGCCGATATTGGGTGCGCACGAAGGAGGTGCCTCTTGTCCGCAATCGCCCGCGCCCTGGCCGCATCCGTCTTCGTCCTGTCCTTCTCCGGATCGCTGTTCGCCACGGAGCCGGCCGCGGCAGACGCGGCCGGCCGCGCCCAGCGCGTCCTGACCGCGGCGCGCCAGGCCCTCGGAGGCGAGGACGCGCTCGCCGCCGTCCATTCCGTGTCACTCGAAGGCCAGCTCCGCCGCCGTCTACCCGGCGAGGACGGCGAGGTGGAGATGTCCGGCGATGTGCGCGTGGACGCGCTCCTTCCCGACCGCTACCTGCGCGTCGACACCGTCTCTCCGATTCCGGGGATGCCCGGGATTCCCCTCGCCACCGGGCTCGACGGCGACGAGGTCTGGTCCGGCGCGCTGCCGGTGGCCTCCGGGATGAACGTGGTCATTCGGGCCGTCCCGCCCACAGACGCGAGCGGGCAGACACGTCTCAAGGACCGCATCCTGCGCGAGTCCGCTCTCTTCCTCGTCACCATGCTCGCGGGGGCCAACGGGACCGAATACGCCTGGGTGGGCGAGGCGGAAGCGCCCGAGGGCCGGGCCGACGTCCTGCAGGTGACGGGACACGGCGGGCTCGACGCGCGGCTGTTCGTCGACCAGAAGACGCATCGGCCGCTCATGCTCACGTTCCCCGATTCGCCGCCGCGCATGATGGTCCGCCGCCAGATGGGACCCGGCGGCGGCCATGCCGGTCCGGGCGGCTCCGCGCCGACCGAGGCGCTGCCCACGCCTCCGCCTCTCGTCGAGGCCACCCTCTTCCTGTCCGACTGGAAGCGCGTGGGCGGCGTCCTCCTCCCGCACGCGCTGAACAAGACGCTCGAGGGCAAGCCGTACGAGGAGATCGTGGTCTCGCGGTACACGCTCAACGACCCCAAGCTCACCGCGGACAGGTTCCGCAAGAAGGTCTGACGGTGGAACTCGCGGGCCTTCTCCTCGCGGCCGCTTTGCGCGTGCGCGTCCTCGATCCGAGCGGCGCCGCCGTCCCCAAGGCCGCGGTGACGCTGCAGTGCGCAGAGGCGCGGGCGCGGAAGGCCGCGACCGGCATGAGCGGCGAGGCCGCCTTCTCCGTCGCGGACCCGGCCGCCTGCGCCTTGTTCGTGGAGGCGCGCGGCTTCGAGCCGCTCTCCGCGCCGGACATCGCGCCCGATGCGAGCGGCCTCGTCGCCGTCCGGCTCGCCCTGGCCCGCCGCGAAGAGAAGGTCACGGTGGGCGAGGACACGCGCGAGTCGCTCGCCCGCGCGCGGTCGTTCTCGCAGGTGCTGACCCCGGAGGAGATCGCGTCCCTGCCCGACGACCCCGAAGAGATGGAGAACGAGCTGCAGCGGCGTGCGGGACCGGGGGCGGTGTTGCGCGTCAATGGGTTCAGCGGCGGCCGGCTGCCCCCAAAGAGCCAGATCCGGCAGATCCGCATCCAGACCAATCGCTTCGCCGCCGAGTACCACGAGGGTGGCCATCCGGGGATCGACATCGTCACCAAGCCCGGCCTCGGATCCTGGCGGACGGCGGTGGGCGGCGGGTTGCGTGACGGGGCCTGGGCCTCGCGTCCTCCGCTCGCGTCCGCGGGCGGGGCCCAGACGGCGCATCGTGTGTCCCTGACCCTGGACGGTCCGCTGCGCAAGGACAAGACGTCGCTCTCGCTGCAGCTCCAGTCGCGCGACGCCACCGACGTCTCCGCGGTCACCGCGCTCTCCCCCGGCGCGCCCGCGACCGTGCGCCCCACCCAGCGCAAGCTGGACCTCCAGGGACGGGTCGAGCACGCGTGGGGCAAGACCCAGACCGCGCGCGCGGAGGTCCAGCACGACACGTTCGATCGGGACGGGGTGGGAACGGGTGGCCTCGTCCTGCCCGAAAGGGGTTACGCGGACGACCGAGCCGAGGACCTGCTGCGTCTCTCCAATACGGGAGTCACCCTCGGCTTCTGGGCCACGGACACGCGGCTGCAGTTGCGCCGCGAAGCCACGACCTGGACACCGCGGACGGACGTCCCCGCCGTCGACGTGCTCGGCGCGTTCTCGTCCGGAGGCGCGACGCTGGCGGGCGCGCGCCGGACGTGGAGCGTGGAGCTGGGCCAGACGAGGGCGCGTTCCTGCGCACGGACGAGCAACGCAACGCGGCGGGCACCTACACGTTCGCGAGCCTGGCCGAGTGGCAGGCCCAGCGGCCGCTGCTGTTCACGCAGCGCACGGGCGATCCCCGCGTGTCCGTCGACCTCCACCGTATCGGCGTGTACGCGCAGGACGACTGGAGGCCGACGGATGCCGTGGCCATCAACGGCGGCGTCCGTTACGAAGCGCAGTCCTTCGCCTCCGGCGCGGCGAACTTCGCACCTCGGCTGGGCCTGACCTGGGCCGTGCGGCCGACCCTCACCCTGCGCGCGGGCGCGGGACGGTTCTACGACTGGCTGGAGGCGGATCCGGTGGCCCAGGTGCGGGGCGGCGACGGGACGCACACGCACGATCTCTCCATCGACGCGCCCGTTTGGACCGATCCCTTCGCGTCCGGCGCCGCCGCGTCCTCGACGACGCGGCGCTGGGCCCTGGCCTCGGACCTCGTCCAGCCGCGGACGACACGACTGTCGTTCGGGCTCGAGCGCTCCTTCGGCCCCGTGCGGATGAGCACGGAGTACGCCTACGAGCGCGGCGCGGCGGCGCTCCGCGCCCGCAACCTGGCGCGGGACGGCGGACGGCTCTTCGAGGTGCGCACGGAAGGCCGCGCCCGTGCCCACACCGTGCGCACGGACGTGATGCTCGGCGCCCCCGGCCGGCGCGCGGGCGGGATGGTCGGCTACATGTTCCGCTCCAGCCGCAACGACACCGACGGACCGCTGGCGCTTCCCGCCGACGACGGCCGTCTCGGCGCGGAGTGGGGACCGGCCGCGGACGACGTGCGTCATCGCGTCTTCGCGTTCGGGCACTGGCGCGTGGCCGGGCGGCTTCGACTCTCCGGCCAGCTCTTCGCCCAGTCCGGCGCGCCCTGGGATGCGATCACCGGCCGCGACGACAACGGCGACACGCTCGCCAACGACCGGCCCGCGGGCACGACGCGGAACGCGGAGCGCGGAGGCTGGACGGTCGACACCGGCCTTCGCCTGACCTGGGACCTCGGCTTCGGGGGGCCGCGCCAGAACGGCCCGCGCGGACCGCAGATGATCGCGGTCCGCCTCGGCGGGGACGACGGACCCCCCGACGTCGGGGGCGGCCCCGACGATCAGCGCTTCGGCGTCCAACTCTACGCGCTGGCGAGCAACGTGCTGAATCACCTCAACGTGGCGCGCTACGGCAACGTCGTCGGCTCGCCCCTCTTCGGGCGCGCCGTGGAAGCGGTTCCAGGGCGACGTCTGGAAATCGGCGCGCGCTTCCGGTTTTGACGCGCGGGGCGCGGCGCGTCGCGAGCCCCGCGGGTTAGACTCGCCGCCGTGCCCCCGACTCGCCTGGCTTCTGCGCTGATCGTGCTCGCGTCGGTGTCCGCCGCCGCACCCGCGCCACCGCCCGCACCCGCCGCCGTCCCGCCAGCGAAGACGAAGCTGGCCCTCACGTTCGACGACCTCCCCGTCCACGGTCCCTTGCCGCCGGGGACGACCCGCGCCGACGTCGCGCGGAGCATCGTCGCCACGCTGCGGTCCGCGAAAGCCCCGCCGACCTATGGCTTCGTCAACGCGAAGGGCATCCGGGACGCTCCGGAGACGGCCGAGTTCCTGGAGATCTGGCGCGCCGCCGGGCACCCCCTCGGCAATCACACGTTCTCGCACATGGATCTCCACACGAATTCCGTCGAGGCCTTCGAGCAGGACGCGCTGGCCGACGAGCCGGCGTTGCAGGCGGCGATGGGCGCGGCCGATTGGCACTGGTTCCGCTATCCGTACCTGCGCGAAGGGGACACGATCGAGAAACGGCACGCGATCGCCGCCTTCCTGAAGGAACACGGCTATCGCGTGGCCGAAGTCACGATGAGCTTCGACGACTACGCCTACAACGACCCCTACGTGCGCTGCCTCGCGCGCAACGATTCATCCGGAGTCGACTGGCTGAAGGAGAGCTATGCGAGCCGCGCCGCGGCCGAGCTCTCGCACGGGCGAGAGGAGGCACAGCGCTTGTACGGGCACGATATCGGCCACGTCCTGCTCCTGCACGTCGGGGCGTTCCAGATGGTCATGCTGCCGAAGCTCATGGAGCTGCTCGAGCAGCGTGGATTCAGTCTCGTCACGCTCCCGGAAGCGCAGGCCGACCCGGCCTACTCCGCAGCGGAGGCCGACGTGCCGACGGCCGGCGGAGGTACGCTCCTGGAGCGGACCCGAATGGCGCGAGGCATCCCCCCCAGCCCGCGTACGGACACGTTCGCGAAATTGGGCGCGCTCTGTAGGTGACACGTAGAGCACGGCGGCGCCGCGCAGCGGCGGCGACGTGCGAGGGGGGTTGCAGGGGGGGTTCGCGAACGCCCACCGGAGTAGCGCGCGAGTGCCCCCCCCTGACTTAACAAGCCGGGCCTACAGCCCCCCTACTCGTACGCCTCGACCGCCGGGCACGCGCAGATCAGGTTCCGATCCCCGTACGTGTTGTCGATGCGCCCCACGAACGGCCAGAACTTGTGCGCGCGCACCCAGGGCGCGGGGAACGCGGCCTCCTGGCGGCTATAGGGGTGCGTCCACTCGTCCGCGGTCAGCTCGCGCGCCGTGTGGGGCGCGTTCTTGAGCGCGTTGTCGCCGCGGTCGGCGGCGCCTTCCTCGATCGCGCGGATCTCCTCGCGGATCGCGATCAGGGCGTCGCAGAAGCGGTCCAGCTCCGCCTTGGGCTCGCTCTCCGTCGGCTCGATCATCAGCGTGCCCGCCACCGGGAAGGACATGGTGGGCGCGTGGAATCCGTAGTCCATGAGCCGCTTCGCGATGTCGTCCACCTCGATGTCGGCCGTCTTCTTGAAGGGCCGCACGTCCACGATGAACTCGTGCGCCACGCGCCCGTTCTTGCCCGTGAACACGACCGGGTAGTGGCTCTCCAGCCGGCGCGCCATGTAGTTCGCGCTGAGGATCGCGACCTCGCTCGCGCGGCGCAGCCCCGCCGCGCCCATGAGCGCGATGTACACCCAGGGGATCACGAGGATGGCGGGACTCCCATGCGGCGCCGCGGACACCGTACCGACCGATTGCGGCGTCCCCAGCCCGGTGACCGGATGGCCGGGCAGGAATGGAACGAGGTGGGAGGCGACGCCGATCGGTCCCATTCCGGGGCCACCGCCGCCGTGGGGGATGCAGAAGG
>WNGB01017767.1_pt1 | contig 10421 bp, 11 predicted proteins | sample 5400681 | NCBI WGS metagenome assembly WNGB01 (sample SAMN13153367, study PRJNA577476) | soil metagenome | isolation source: 115 cm soil or saprolite under grassland replicate 2 | place: USA:California | collected 2016-06-15 | reverse complement strand
TTTCGATCGACCAATTCAATCAACTCATCAGATCATGATGAAAAAGTCAGCGGGCATTCTATGGCGCGCTAACAAAAGCGTCAAGCTTTCTTGCGCGCCATAGATCACGAAGCTGAATTTAGCGCGGGGAGTAGCGCGCCAGTGTTCGCGGGAAGATGCGCACGCCGGCGGGCATCTGACTCAACGTCATTGAGCTGTTAGTTAAAACATCGCTGGCCTTCAAGTCATAAAGTGCCTCGTTGAGATCATTATCCGGACTAATCACCGCACCCTTTAAAGCTGCCCCTATGAAAGCGCCTTTGCTGCGAGAGTATGAAAGGATACCTGCATCCATTCTTAGATTTGTGGAAGCTGCGGCTTCGCGCCCGACTGGACCAGCGGCCACACCCACTTCACCGCCAAGCTCAAACTTGTCTTTCAACAGACCGTTCAGACCCGCTTCGTTTATGATTAACAAGACGTAGTCTGTCTTCGTGGCGCCGATTTGCGCGCCGAAGCTTCCGCCACTCAGATTGAAGAATGCGGGTGCCGACCAGCCATTTGGTGTTCGCTTGCTGATAACGCCCTGACCGCCTTTGCCGCCAAAAATAAAAGCTGCCTTGACGACATCCGGGAAGACCGCAATTGCTTCCGCTTTATCCAACAACTCCTGCGGGATCGCCTTATCCCGCACGTTCATGATTTCAGTAAAAACTTCCGCCGCCACGCGGGAATGTCGCGTGGCATCCTGTAATCTGCCCTTCTTCTTTTGTGCCGATACCAGGTTCGCGGAAATCAACAGGAACAAGACCGCACTCACTACACAAATCGCCGTATTTCGCATCGAAAACTTCATGATTACCTCCCTATGAGTATGAACTGCAGGTGAAGTAATACTCGAAAATCCTGAGAACGGCAATGCAAGTTCGTGCCGCTGCTTTGTTTGCCGTGACTTCCATGCATGAAGAAGGGCATGAACGGGCAACCCAGCAACAGAAGATAGGGAAGAATGCCGAATAAGTGCGCCCGGTGTTCCGTGAAAAGGAAGGAGCCAATGATCGCCAGAAACACGATCAGCACCACGCTTCTGGGCGAGCCGAGGCATCCACTATTTCCTGATTTACGTTGGCGATTCATAGCTCCCTCCTTCTCCGTTTCAAACTCTCGCAATTAGAAAATGTGCTTGACCTTTTCACCCCGACTTGGCTACTGCCTCCACATGGCATTTCAATCTGACGATTTCTCTGCCTTCGACCATGCTGTACTCCCTGTACTCGGCGGGCATGGTCACGGGTTTGAAGACGAACACGTGATCCGTTCCTTCAACTATGTGCTGAACGTGGTACATACCGGGTTCGAGCAGACGATCTCCTACCCTCACTTTTTCAGAGAGTCTGACCATTCCTTTCTTACCAACGAGGAGATGATCGTGGTGTTGGGCCAGTACTTGAGAGCTGAGTGCGCCGAGAGCGATCACCAGCGCGATGGCTGTGGCAACGAATTTGATTTGGTTTTTCATGACTTCTTCGTTTTCCTTTTTGTTGAAATTGGTTTCCTGCCTTGCTTCAAAAAATCGAAGCGTTACTTTTGTTCCCGCGATTTCACTTTCGCACATTACTGTGCGGTCGCCGTGAATGATGTCTTTCCCTTACCTGCCAGTCCTTCGTAACTGAGCTGCGCCTGCCAATCGCCAGCCGACTCCAGCTTCACCTTGCCTTGATAAATGCCAGGTGTGCCGGTCGCGGTAAACGCTGCCGCGTCGTTCATCGCCGGCATAGTTCCCATCGATGGCATGTAGAAGTTCAGACCAACAGCTCCCACTTCCACTGCTTTGCCCGAATTGTCTTTGAAGGAAACAAAGAACTCGTTGTCGCCGTTCTTGAGGGCGCCATCTTTATTTGAAAGCGTCGCCGTCAGGTTGTTACCCACTGGTGCGCTCTTAATGACTTTGCCAGTGTCAGTCGGGCCTTTTGAGCTACATGCTCCGGCTGCGAGTACAAGAACTCCGAGAAAAAGTGCGATTAGTAACTTTTTCATAGACTTTGGTCCTTTCCTGATTTAACGAGCGCGAACTACTCACAAGCCGAGCCTCAAGATTGATATCTCAATGCTCGCGCGCGGTTACACGCCGGCGCCCGTTATCCTGAGTAGTTCTTCAACTGAAGAACACTCGAACAACAAGACACTCGACGGTCTTGTGTGCGTTAGATCAGAAGGGAAAGATTTCGGATGTAACTAGCCTGGAGATTGGGTAAGAAGGCTTCGGTCGAGGAGGAACACTCGTACGGCTTAGGCGCAGGCAGAGGAGACTGCACAACTGCCGGATGAATAACAGCGATGCTGAAGGAAGGAGAACGCAGATTAAAGGTTGTTCCGCTTGAGCCAGTCTCTTGCGGAATCGTTACACAGCAATCTCCCGCCAAGCCGGATTCACCCGCAGCGGATTGACCTTCATCCTTCTGACAGCATGGCATGGCTTCCATGCCCGGCATCATCTCCATGCCCGGCATGTCTTCCATATCCGGCATCGTCTCATCCATGCCCGGCATTGTCTGCATGTCGGCCGCCATCATCTCACCGCCTGCCATTTTGCAGACGTGTTCATCATGGAGCCTCGCCGTACCTGCTAGTACACTGCCACCAAGCATCAGTGCCAGAATCAGAGATGAAAACCGTTTCAGCATCGCTAACTAACTCTTCAAACCAAATCGGCCAAGTAAACAGTTCTTGGCAAAACCACAGGGGTTTTCGCCTCTCAGCGAGCAATGCCCATGCCGCGCTGAGATTTGAACTTTCGCTCGTATATTTGACGGTCGTTCGTAAAGGCTTGTCGTAAAATTCCCAAGCTTTGCGAATAATTCCACAGCCCCACCCTGTTCTTTCCTTTCGAAGTTGTTCATAATCGCCGTGCTAGCTCGAACCCGACTTTATTCCGCTGAGAGTACCTACTCACTTGCCATAAGAACCAAGTGAAAACCTCCGCCAACGGCACAAACCTATTAGGCGAATCCCTAAGCGGACGGTCCCGCCTTTACTCCGTCGATATGCTTCGCGGCTTGGTGATGGTCATCATGGCGCTTGACCATGTCCGCGATTTCTTCTCCAATGCGTACGCCTTCGACCCAACCGATTTGACGCAGACAAACGCGCCTCTGTTTTTGACTCGCTGGATCACACATTTTTGCGCGCCTGTCTTTGTATTCCTTGCGGGGACCGGTGCTTTTCTGTCTACATCACGCGGAAAGACAAAAAAAGAGTTAGCAGGCTTTCTACTCACGCGTGGTTTGTGGCTGGTTCTTCTTGACCTTTTTTTCGTTCACACCTTTGGCTGGTGGTTCAACTTCGATTACCACTTGCTTTACGGTGACGTCCTGTGGGCCTTGGGCTGGTCAATGGTCGTGATGTCGGGTCTGGTCTTTCTTCCCTTGTGGTCTATTACGGCTGTCGGAATTGCAATGGTGGCACTCCATAACTTGCTCGATACCTTGCGTGCCGACACCTTTGGTTCGTTCCGCTGGCTCTGGGCGATTCTTCATTCCGGCGACATCTTGGAGCCGCTACCCGGATTTCACTTCGTACCCGGCTATCCACTCGTGCCGTGGATCGGAGTTATGGCTGCGGGATATGGATTTGGAACGCTCTTGCTTCGCTCGCCGGACAAGAGAAGAAGATGGCTTCTGGGATTAGGCATCGGGCTTACCGTTGCCTTCATTGTCATTCGGGCTACTAACTTTTATGGTGATCCGCACGCGTGGACTATCCAGAAAACGGGATTGTTCACATTCTTTTCCTTCATCAACTGCGAGAAGTATCCGCCTTCGCTCTTATACCTGTTGATGACCTTGGGGCCAGCAATAATTGCGCTTGGTCTATTTGATCGGATCTCGCATCCGCTAAGTCGCCCCTTGGTGACATTTGGGCGTGTGCCTCTATTCTTCTATTTGCTCCACCTCGCAGTTATCCACGCATTAGCTGTCGCATTCGCCTATGCACGACACGGTCACGCTGAATGGATGTTCAGGAATATAACAGTGCCGAGCAACTCTGTGCTTCCTTACCCTGAAGGCTACGGTTACAGTCTCGTGATGGTATATGCGATTTGGCTTGCTGTCGTTTTAATACTCTATCCTGCTTGCCGATGGTTCGCAAACGTCAAAAAGCGTCGGCGGGAAGCGTGGTTAAGTTATTTATAAACATATCTGTGCAGGCACAGTTACAGTCGTACCCCCCGAAGACGTAAAGCGTTGCCGATCACCGAAACTGAGCTAAAGCTCATCGCTGCCGCAGCGATCATGGGGCTGAGCAGAATGCCGAAAAATGGATAGAGGGCACCTCCAGCGATTGGTACCCCTAACGAATTGTAGATAAAGGCGAAGAATAGGTTCTGTTTTATGTTACTCATGGTCAACCGGCTCAAAACGCGAGCGCGGACTATACCGCGCAGGTCTCCTTTGACCAGGGTGACTCCGGCACTCTTCATCGCCACATCGGTTCCAGTACCCATCGCTATTCCTACCTGAGCCTGAGCAAGCGCGGGCGCGTCATTGATGCCATCGCCGGCCATCGCTACAAACCTTCCTTCCCCCTGAAACCGCTTCACCACATCGACCTTCTGATTAGGGAGGACTTCGGCAACCACTTCGTCAATGTTCAATTTCCTGGCAACCGCCTCCGCCGTGGTTCGACTGTCACCAGTTAGCATGACAATGCGAATGCCTTCTTCGTGTAGCTGTCTGATCGCTTCCGGCGTGCTTTCCTTGATTGGATCTGCGACGCCGACCAAACCTGCGGCCTTTTCGTCAACCACCACAAACATTACTGTCTGGCCGTCGGCCCGCAGACTCTCGGCCTTCGTGGCAAGGTCGCCCGGATCGATTTTCAAATCATCGAGAAGCGCACGATTGCCGAGGGCAACTTGCTGACCATCGACCTCGCCTTTTACACCTTTGCCTGTTACCGAATTGAACGCAGTTGCGTTCGCGACTTGGACGCCGCGCTCTTGCGCGCCGTTGACGATGGCGGCGGCCAAAGGGTGCTCGCTGCCTCGCTCAACGCTAGCAGCCAGTTTCAATACCGTCCCTTCATCAAATGTTCCAACCGCGACAACGCTGACCAATTTCGGTTTGCCTTCAGTCAGCGTTCCTGTCTTATCAACGACTAGCGTGTCAACCTTGCGCATAGTCTCGATAGCTTCGGCATTCTTGAACAGCACTCCACTCTGGGCCGCTTTTCCGGTTGCTACCATGATTGACATTGGCGTTGCCAAGCCAAGCGCGCACGGGCACGCGATAATGAGTACCGCTACCGCATTCACTAGCCCGTGGGCCATACGCGGCTCAGGCCCCCAGATGCTCCAAACAATGAAAGTAATTACAGCGATCGCGACAACCGCCGGCACGAAATAGCCGGAGACAACGTCTGCAAGTTTTTGAATCGGCGCGCGGCTGCGCTGTGCTTCGGCAACCATTTGGACGATTTGCGCTAATAATGTCTCTGAGCCGACGCGCTCCGCCCGCATCACAAACGAGCCCGTAGCATTCACCGTGGCGCCAATCACGCGGTCGCCCGCATGCTTCTCAACGGGAATCGGCTCTCCTGTAACCATCGATTCATCGACCGAGCTGGATCCTTCTATGACAACACCATCGACCGGCACCTTTTCGCCTGGGCGCACCCGCAAGCGATCGCCTACTTGCACCTGATCCAGAGGAACGTCTTCCTCGCTGCCGTCTTCACCGATGCGACGCGCGGTTTTTGGTGCGAGACCTAAAAGCGCTTTGATCGCTGCGCCAGTCTGGCTGCGCGCGCGAAGCTCCAGCACCTGGCCTAACAACACAAGAGTCGTGATCGCGGCCGCCGCTTCAAAGTAAACAGGCACTGCGCCTGAGGCATCACGAAAAGAAACCGGAAAGATATCGGGAAACAACGTTGCGATCACGCTGAAGCTGTACGCAACGCCGATACCGAGCGCGATCAACGTAAACATGTTCAAGCTGCGATTTTTGATTGACTGCCAACCGCGCGCGAAGAAAGGCCAGGCGCCCCAAAGCACGACCGGCGACGCCAGCGCCAGCTCCAACCAACTCCAGACACGCATCGGCAACAATCGTTCGAGGTCTGCCCCGGGAACGAACTCGCTCATTCCGATTGCGAGCAGTGGAACGGTTAGTAAAACGCTTATCCAAAACCGTCGCGACATTGCGGCAAGCTCGGGATTCTCTTCTTCGGAGAGAGATGCTGTTCGCGGTTCCAACGCCATGCCGCAAATTGGACAATTCCCCGGTGCGTCGCGAACGATTTCGGGATGCATCGGGCAGGTGTAGGTCGTCCTGTCAGAAACGGAAGCGGTAGCGACCGAGTCGCTCAGACCAGGAGGGTGATCGGCGGCCGAATCCACTCGCTTAAGCAGTTGGTTCTGACGAGCCACAATCATCGGTTCCTTGAGGAAGCGTTCAGGATCTTCACTGAACCTGGATAGACAATGCGGGCTGCAAAAGTAATAAGTCTTGCCTTTGTACTCGTATGATCCTGCAGGCAAATCAGGATTGACCGTCATACCGCACACAGGATCGATCACCACTGAGGCTTTGTTATCGTCGGACTTGTGAAGCTCGGTAGAGCTATGCATGTTGTTCGCGGGCTCGGGTCAGTTTGTAATTGGAGTTTTATAGTAACGCAAACTGTTAGTTTGCGCGGAGCCGCTGGTGCTGGATCGCAAACTAACGGTTTGCGTTACAGAAGAGTTTTCTCCCGCCACACCAAATCTCAAAGCAAAGAGAGCGCGGCTTTCCTCGTCTGGCGAGTACAGGGGAAGTTTGCCCCTAACCGCGATGGAATGAATGGATAATGACAGGAAAGCCCGGCGTCAATGCCCTCCACGCGACCCTCGTTTCGCGGTTTTATTAGTTAGACCACGTTAATAAAAGGGTGAGTTAGAAACGATGCATGTTTTCTTACATTGACGAATTCTGAATTCTGAATAAAATGCTGGGTTAACGGCGCTGGGTTGCTGGGGTGAGGACAGTGACCTGTTGAGGCTGAATGTCTCCGCCAACCGATGTGAGGCCGGGCCAAACCCGGCCTCTCGGTTTTTGGGAAGGCTTGCCAGCGGATTGCACGGCAAAGTGAGGGCATCGTTCCGCGATTGCTTAGTTAGGGAAAGCGTGGAAGAATTCGTTTGTCACTCAACCGCAGTTTCATAATGTAGAAGCGCCTTGAAGCAGAAACCTGATTCAGGTAAACACTCGCTCTGCGCGACCAGGGCAATAATGGCAGCAAGGGCAATTTTTGCCGTAACACTCTTACTGACTCTTGTTGCCGGCAGCATTGCTTTGCCTGCGGCGGCCAGTGAACCGCTATGCACGCTGGCTTGTTGCGCGGGTAGAGCGCCACATGCAGTTGGTTAATGCATGAACGGTTCCTGCGGCGTGGGATTATCTAAACACAACTCCGTAAGCCAGAGTTCGCATCACGCCCACCATCATCACGAACAGCCGCACGCAGAATCCGCTTCATACGATCCTACTGACGTCTTCGCCGAGGCTATGGCCAGTGTAGGTGCGGAAATGGCTGACGTGCCGACCATTGAGGCCGCCCCTTACGAGACGTCAACGGACGGAGAGGGACAGGCGGACTCAACTAAGGCTGCCTCGACGGAGTCAAGGAGCCCCGGCTTGTCGGCTACTGTCATGACGAAGCCGTGCCAACCTGATTGCGGCGTCTGAGCCTCGGTTTTGCCGCACCGAAACGCTCACGCAATGCTGCCAGCGTAACGGCCTTCATTAACGCTCAGCCTCCCTCACTAATCAAACTCGCCGCTGGCAGAGATTCCCTGGCGCACAACCGCTCAGCGCTTGGTCGCCAATCGATCCCGCGCGGCCCCCCGCTTCCTTCTTCCTGATTCACCATCTAACACAGCGCATAAATACTGGCGAAGTCCGCCCAGGCAGGTCGAAGAGCGACTACGCCTGGGGAAGGCTGCGCTGTTATAAACATCGACCGCTTCTTTCGTTGGCGCGACGTTGGAAACGCAGCGCGGCTAGAGCCGTGAGTGGAGTCTTTGTGAGTAAGGGAGGAGTAATGAATATATATCGAGTCCTATCTAGTTTCGTTTTTATCGTTCTCTGTTTTGCTGCAGCGCACCTACGTTTCCGCAAACGTAAGCTACGGCTCGGGCTTTCTGAATGGCGATGGGCCGGATCATCTTCCGGACCACACGACTCTTGATCTTTCGTTTGCCAAGGGCTTCGGCGAAAACTGGCGGGTAGCCCTGCAAACAGTAAATCTGACCAACAAGCGATTCCTGCTGGACAGTGCCAATACGTTCGGCGGGACGCACTTTGCTGAGCCACGACAGATCTACCTTGAATTGCGCCATAGCTTTCACTACTAGCGAACTGCTTTAGGAGAACAGCACGTAGTGGCGCGCCCACAGGCCAGCTTACGAGCGCTCTATTCGTTCCTGCCGTTGTTGTGCAATTGCGGTTCGGTGATCGTTCCCATCGCAGCGCCGAACGCGTATGCCCCGATGCGAAACGACGGGTGATCATCAGTAACACCGAGACGCGGTCGATCAACAGCGCGCAGAAGCCGATTCTTGTCGACCAGTTCCAACCGCGTGTATAGATAGTTCTTATCAAGAAAATTCACCCTCGCTTCAGCGATATAACCATTCAGATGAAACACTTCACCCGCGTGGCTCTCTTGGTTCCTAACGCAAAACCAGATCATGGCGTTAACTGTGAAAATCAACCTGATACTGCCGGAATAGTGAGGAAAACTGCACCGCGCGCGTTCAAAGTTCGCTCTGTTTTATAGGAATTTTCAATCAAACTAAACAGAGTGCTGGCATCAATCGTAGAGTTTCGTTAGACTGATTTCCCTGCGTAGCGACCATTTGATTTGGAACAGAGAATTTCTACCGAGAGGTTTAGCATGGGGATTGATAAGGACCATATTCAAACTCAGGACGATACGGGCGAGCTGGCGCCGATAGATCAAGTCGAAGAACGCGTTGAAGCTGAGATGGAGAAACTAAAAGGCGAAGCAAAAAAGTTAGTCGGCGAAGGCTTGCAGGATCAGAAACTGGCGCACGAAGGTGAACGATTGATGGAAGAAGCCGAGCGCAAGTTGAAACAGAAGGAAGAGCAGAAATCGGAAGATTGAAATCGAAAATTCGGGATCTGAGCTGAGTCAGTCAGCAGCGGCCTTGTCGTTGAGTGCCTCCTGAATTGCTTCCCTTATTTGTGGTGGCGTGTAGACAGGATTAAAGCCCACGAATCTTTTGACTACCCGGCCGCTTCGCGAAATTACAAAGCTCTGCGGTATGGCGTCTTTTCCCTGCATCAAGATAATAGCAACCTCCGGAGTGGCCCAGCCTATTCTGTAATCCACGTTAAAGTTGTGAACGAACTCGCGCACACTCTCGGCTGAGGCCTCAGGGTTCTCCGTCGATAATCCAACCACCTCTACTCCCTGCGGATGAAACTCCTTGTGAAGCTTGACCAGCTCCGGCGTCTCCAGGCGACACGGGCCACACCATGTGGCCCACAAGTTTACAAGCAAAACCTTACCGGCGTAGTTTGAAAGTTTTATTGGCGCGCCGGCCACGGCCTGAAGTTCGGCATCAGTGACACTGGCGGGCAACATAGTGATGGCCGCGGGCGCGGCATTTCTCGCCGGGGGCACGCCGCCATAATTGGCCACGCCGGACGCCGCCGGATTCTTATGAGGTTCGTCGCTCGAGTTACAACTGGAAACCCCAAGAGCTGCCAGCAGCCCCAGCACCATGAGGGTGAAAGCGATCCGAGTCGGTGTCCACAAAGGGTTTTCGGTTTTGCTTATTTTGTTCACTGGCATTTGTTGCTTACTAACGATGCGTCGTTGCGAAGCATAGCATTCAAAATCACATTGATAAAACCCGAACGCAGACGCAGCGAGACTATCTCGTTTCCTTCCCGACGGTGGCCGCAACGAAGACGCTGCAAGACTTATCGGCAGACCGGCAATTTTGCTTTCAGTAGCTAGCGACTCTTACCAAAGCGAAACGACTCGAGAATAACGGGCATCTCACCCTTCTCGCCTACATCTTCCACGGCGGATAATTCGGGGGCCAGCGACGTTGCCAGCATAAGCAGGGTGGCGCCGTTCTGCTCGCCTGAAACTCCGGGGGGCAAAAATATTACCCGGCCCCAAACCTGGATGTCGCCTTTTTCAGTTCCTTTCGAAACACTGACGAAACGAAACTCATACCCATCGAGTGAATTTACTTTGGTCGGTCCTTCCGACACCTTGCGATACTCGGGAAAGCTCTTCCTCAGACTGGCTCCCAAAACGTCCACTAACTGAGGAAACGTCGACTCGTCTTCCGCGAAAGTTCCCTTGCTCGTGTACCAACCGACCGCAAAGTTTTCCTGCATGAAATCGGGTGATAACTTTCGTTC
>WNGB01014703.1_pt1 | contig 10421 bp, 6 predicted proteins | sample 5400681 | NCBI WGS metagenome assembly WNGB01 (sample SAMN13153367, study PRJNA577476) | soil metagenome | isolation source: 115 cm soil or saprolite under grassland replicate 2 | place: USA:California | collected 2016-06-15 | reverse complement strand
CGGCTGAGATCTTTGAGCTGGTGCGCGCCGAGATCCACAAGCGACGTGCCCGGCGGCAAGCGATCGCGAACCAATTCCGCCGTGGCGTGGGAGAGCAAGATCTGGCCGCCGTGCCCAGCAGCGAGCATGCGGGCGATGCGGTTGAGCGGCGGGCCGAAGTAATCGCCGTCGCGCATGTCGGCCGCCCCGGTGTGGATGGCCATGCGCACGCGCAGCGGCCCGGTCACGCCCCAGGGTTCATTATGGAGTGCGTGCTGCGCGGCGAGGGCTGCGTCCAGCGCGTCCGGTGCGGTAGTGAACACGGCATGGACCGCATCCCCAACCGTTTTGAACACTATCCCACCGGATGCGGTGATGATCTGCTGGAGGATGGCGTCATGCCGCGCGAGCGCCGGCGCCATCGCCTGCGGATGCGCTTCCCACATGGTCGTGCTGCCGACGATGTCGGTAAACAGGAAGGTGAGCGTGCCCGCTGGAAGGGTTGGTGGTGCCACGAGAACTGGATTCGCAGGCGATGCCGTACGAACCGCCACAGGCGATGCCGCAGGCGCAGATGTAGCTGCCAGCGTTGTCGCAGCGTGGGTGAGCCGATCGAGGGTGAGATCCTGCGCCTTGCCGAGATACACCCGATGCAGGGTACCGTGGGAGGTGCGATAGGCTTTCCAATACCCGCCGCCGCGCGCCTGCCGCTCCTTGCGGGCGGTGAAGTGCCCGGATGGGCTCCGAAACGCGAATGTCGTCGCGTGCTCCAGCCAGGCAAACCAGGCCGGCGTGTCCACCGTAATTGAACTGGCTTCCCTTTCCGGGAAAACCAACGTGGCGCCATCTACCAGTGCGGTCGTGCGCGCCATTCGAGTTCCTTCCGCTACGCGTCGCGTTGTGTTAGGGATGTTATGGTAGGAGTATAGGGTGGGTCGGGGAAGTGTGCAAGCTGGGTCAAGTCCAATCTGAGCGCATCGCAATGTAGTAGGGGATACAGCCGCTACTTGGGTTGCGCGCTAACCAAGGACATCGCCAAGTTGCGGGAACAAGGCGTGACAGCAACAGATGGTGCTCGGTACGCCATATGTACTACGGACCTCGTGTAACGCACATTATTGTTCGTGATGATGCTGGATGCTTCTCTGTCCTTCATCGTTCGCCGAGAGAAAGGCGGACCGCGGTTGTCACGGCTTGTGCTACATCAGACCAAGGGCTGATTGCACCTATCATCTTCTTTGATATACTTCTAATTAGATGCATATCGAAGGAGGTTCGCGGATGGAGCCAGAAGCCTTTCAAACCCTCCTGCGTTTTCTTAAGGCCCTCGCGCACGAAAGTCGCCTCAAACTGCTCGGCCTGTTAGCAGGCCAGGAGCGTAGCGTCGGTGAGCTGGCCGAGCTGCTGGGGTTGAAAGAACCTACCGTGTCGCACCACCTGGCCAAGCTTCAAGAGCTCGATCTGGTCCAGATGCGCGCGGAGGGCACAGCACACTTCTACCGTCTGAACACCGCCGCGCTCCAGCGGCTGAACCGCGATCTGTTCACGCCCGAGCAGGTCGCATCGATCGCCGACAATGTCGAGGTCGAGAGCTGGGAGCGTAAGGTGCTCAATACTTACTTTCAGGAGGGTCGGCTGACGAAAATACCTGACACACGCAAGAAGCGCGATGTCATTCTCAGGTGGCTGGCGGAACGGTTCGAACACGGTGTCCGCTACCCCGAAGCACAGGTCAACGAGATCATCAAGCGGTATCACCCGGATAGCGCCACGCTGCGGCGCGAACTGGTCGGCGGCAAGCTGATGCAGCGCGAGAACGGCGTCTACTGGCGGGTGGCGGGCAGTGCAGATGACTACTAGAGCCACCCTGTCCATTGCTGAGCAGCTCTTGTCGCAGGTCTTTGGTGGGATCTTGCGTTTGACGCTTGCGCCCGCGCCGGAGGGCGGCAGCCAGCGCTCGAAGTTGCTTCGCTGCCGGGTACTCGATGGTCCGAGTGCAGCGCCGGCCAGTGTTATCATCAAACGAGTCAACACTGGCGAAGGGCAGCGCTTCAACTCCGATGCGATCGACCCGTCCACGCGAGCCTTCTTCAACGAGTGGGCCAGTCTGGCATTTCTGACGCGGCTGGCCGACGAGGGAGCCCCTTTGATCGGCCCACGCCTCTATAGTGCTGATCGTGCGGCCGGCGTGCTGGTGATGGAGGATCTCGGTCAGGGCGAGAGCCTGGTGCAGCCACTGCTTGGTGCCGATCGCGTGGTAGCTGAAGCCGCGATCGACGCGTACTTCCGCTCATTGGGGCGGCTGGGAGCGCAGACTCACGCGCGCACCGACGAGTATTGGGAGATTCGCAATGCGCTTGGCCCGCCCGACCCGTATACCCAGCCGACGCTCGAGAGCGAGCACAACATGTTGCAGCGCTGGCTCGCAATGATCTGCGAAGCCTGTGGGGTGACCCCGGTACCAGGAACCGAGGTGGATCTCGCCGAGGCCGCGCGTTTCAACGCCATGCCTGGCCCGTTCGCAGCACTCTCGCAGAGTGATACCTGTCCGGACAACTGCCTGCGCGAAGGAGAGTGGATGCGCCTGCTGGACTTCGAGTGGGGCTGGGTGCGCAATGCGCTCAACGATGGAGGTCGCGCTCGCAGCAACTTCCCGACCTGCTGGTGCGTCCACCGCCTACCGCGCGAGACAATCCGGCGAGCCGAGGCAGTTTACCGCGCGGAGGTGGCCAAGGGATGCCCAGCGGCTGCCGACGATTCTTTGTTCAAACGCGAACTGGTCAAGGCCTGCGCAAGCTGGGCACTCGCCACATTCGAGTTCTATGAGGAAGTGAGCGACATGTGGCAGAATGATGGGATGTGGGGTACATCGACCACGCGCCAGCGGGCGATCACACGCCTGGGATTGCTTGCGGAGGCAAGCGCCGAGTTTGGCATGCTCGAGGCGCTCGGGGAGACGGCGGCAGTGCTGGCAGGGCGGCTCAAGCAGCTTTGGCCCGATGTCGAGCCGATGAGCCTCTATCCTGCGTTTGACGAGTGCGCGTCCGTCTAGCGAATCGATGAGCGTACCCTGTCACGCTCCGTAATGTGCGCTATATGACTCTGAAACGCGCCAGCAGGTTCTGATCGGAACTGCGTCTCACGCACTCGACGTTGCAGAATGACCATTCGAACCTGCTCCAAACGTGTGCGGGCTGCCATATGTCCTTCGTGTGGCAGCTGCCGCGTACCCATCACCTGCCCGCTGGCAGCCGACGAGCTGTGCTCAATAATCGTGGTAGACTTTTTCATGATGGACCTCCTGTCGTAGGTGAGCGGACCTACCGATAGGATGGTCCATCACGCGTTATTACGCAACCCGCTCAGCGGCTCGCGGCATGCTGCCGCTCGTTTGGCCGAAATTTAGGTAACTAGGCGCTAGACCACATATACAGATTGGTGGATGACGATGTGGAGGTGCGTCTGATGGCAGTACAAGCCATATTGACAGCTTGCTCGGCTGCTTTGCAGCCCTGCCCGACCCGCGCCGCCGTCAATGTGCACTCGTCTTACAGAAATGAAAAAGTCAATTCCAAATAATTGCACCGACGATATTGTCCAGTGAGGACAAAGGGATGCACTCTCCGGTACAGTCCTCTTGTTCTCACTGGACAAGAGGACGGTATTCGACAGCACATTCTTGGCTTAGTAGTCCGTAGTCAGTTGCGGCGCAACTGACTACGGACAATTCAAGCGGCGTCGGCATAACGCCTACGCTTCCAGCAACTCGCGCGCGGCGGCGCGGAAGCGCTCGACGCCGCGCAGCTTGATCTGCTCATAGCCGCGAATCATGTCCGGCAGCTCCGCAAGTTGCACGGCGCGCTCGTAGGTCGCCGGTCCGAGGCTGCCCAGGGCCAGTTCGACCAGGCCACTGTATTCGCCGATCAGCGCGCGCTCGAGGCGCCGCACGCGGGCGTAGCCGAAGATGTCCAGGGGCGTGCCACGCAGCCGCTTCAGCGCCACCAGCGCGCGGAAACCGATCTCGAACCAGCGGCCGAGCTTGAGCTTCTTCTTCCACCCGAGCGCCCGCAGCAAGGGCGGATGGAGCAGATAGTGGACGTGCTCGACCGGCCCGAACGCCGCCTCCAGCGCCCGATCGAGGCCGGACGTCAGATGCAGCCGAGCGACCTCATACTCGTCCTTGTAGGCCATCAGCTTGAACAGGTAGCGCGCCACCGCTTCGCTCAGCCGTGTCTGCCCGGCTACGGCCGCCTGCTCGGCCACGCGCACCTTGCGAACGAAGTCGGCGTAGTGACGGGCGTAGGCCGCGCCCTGGTAGGCAATCAGCTCGGGGACACGGATCTCCAGCAGGCGCCGCAGCTCGCCCACGGCGCCGACTGTGTCGACGATCGCCTGCGCCGCCGGGGCAAGCGCCGGGGCCTCCTGCGCAGCGCCGCGGCGCGCCTCTCCCGCGCTGCTCAGCCACGCCGGGTCGGCGACGGCCCGGCGGCCCAGCCGGAAGGCGTCGGTGTTCATGCGCACCGCGACACCATTGAGCGCGATCGCCCGCTCGATCGACTCGGCGCGCACCGGCAGCGCGCCGGCTTGGCAGGCCGCCCCCAGGACAATCATGTTGGCCGCCATGTGGTCGCCAAAGGCGCGCAGGGCCAGCGCCTGGGCGTCGATGAAGACATTCGCCTCGGGCCGCGTTCGCGCCTCGATGCTCGCGATCAGCGCGTCGAGCGGCGGGAAGCGCACTCCCGTCGCAGCAACCATCCCGCCGGTCGGCACCTGGCTGGTCGAGACCACGGCGACCGTCCGTCCAGCGTGGGCGCGCGCAAGGTTCGGCGCGGCGGTGGCGGTAAGGATGTCGAAGCCCAGGAAGCAGTCGGCCTGCCCGGCGGCGATCTTGCTCGAGGCGCTGAGCGGCACGGCGGCGATCTTCAGGTGCGAGACCACCGGGCCGCCCTTCTGGCTCAGCCCGGTCTGATCCAGCCCGGCGACATACTTGCCGTCGAGCAAGGCCGCCGTGCCGAGCACCTGGTTGATCGTCACCACGCCGGTCCCGCCGATGCCCATCATAGAGACGTTACAGGCGTCGCCGGCCTTCAGCTCCGGCTCGGGGATCGCGGACTCGGGCAGGCTCAGGCGCCGCACTGGCTGCCCGCCGCGCAGCACAACGGTGACGAACGCCGGGCAGTCGCCCAGCAGGCAGGAGTAATCTTTGTTGCACGACGACTGGTGGATCTGGGTCTTGCGGCCGAACTCGGTCTCGACCGGCTGGACGCTCAGGCAGTTCGACTTGGCGCCGCAGTCGCCGCAGCCCTCGCAGACCGCCTGGTTGATGAACACGCGCGTCGGCGGGTCGGGCGCTTTGCCGCGCTTGCGCAGGCGGCGCAGCTCGGCGGCGCAGGTCTGGTCGTGGATCAGCGCCGTCACGCCGGGCGTCGCCTGCAGCAGGCGCTGCGCCTCGTCCAGCCGGTCACGGTTCCAGACCTCCACGCCCGGCGCCCAGCGGGCGTCGCGCGGATACTTTTCCGGCTGGTCGGTGGTGACGATGATCCGCCGCACGCCCTCGGCCTCCAGCGCTCTGGTGAGCGCCGGCACGCTGATCGCGCCGTCGGCCGCCTGCCCGCCGGTCATGCCGACGGCGTTGTTGAACAGGATCTTGTAGGTGAGATTGGCTCCGGCGGCCACCGCCTGGCGGATCGCCAGCGTCCCCGAGTGGAACAGCGTGCCATCGCCGAGGTTCTGGAACATATGCGGCCTGCCGCTGAACGGCGCCGCGCCGGCCCATTGGGCACCCTCGCCGCCCATCTGCGTGATGCCGATATGGCCGCGATCCATCGCCAGCGCCATCGTATGGCAGCCAATTCCGGCCCCCGCCAGCGTGCCCTCCGGCAGCACCGTCGAGCGGTTGTGCGGGCAGCCCGAGCAGTAGTACGGCTGGCGCCGCGCGGTATCGGCCGCCAGCGTCAGCACGGGGATGTCGCGCTGCGAGCGCAGGAAGGCCAGCCGGCCCTCGAACACCTCGGGCGGGATGCGGCCGGCCAGGCGCGCCGCCAGCAAGGGCGCCAGTCGGTCGGCGTCGAGCTCGCCGTCGGCTGGGATGAACGGACGCTCCTGCTCGTCGCGCTTGCCGACCACGCGCGGCCGCTCGGCCAGGTGGTACAGCGCGTCGCGAACGAACAGCTCGAGCAAGGCGCGCTTCTCCTCGACGACGACGATCTCCTCGAGGCCCTCTGCGAACTGCCGCACGACCTCCGGCGCCAACGGAAACAGCAATCCGACCTGGAGCAGCCGGACGCCGTAGCGATCGAGCGCCGCGTCGTCGAGCCCCAGGTCGGCCAGCGCCTGGCGCACCTCGTAATAGGTCTTCCCGGCGGCGGCGATGCCCAGCCAGGCGCGCTGCGGTGCGAGCGTCACGCTATTGAGCCGATTTGCGGCGCCGAACAGCTGCGCCGCGGCCAAGCGGCCTTCGTAGATCTCCTGCTCGATCGGCGCGGTAAATGGCGGGAGCAAGTTCGGGTTCTGAGTCGGCTGCCACGGGTGGCCGTGCAGCACGAACTCTGGCCGGGCTACCGCCACGCGCTCGGGGCCAACCTCGGCGGTGCCGAACTCGTCGGCGAGATTGGTGGCGACTTTGAAGCCGACCCACAGCCCGCAGTAGCGCGACAGCTCGAAGCCAAGCCGCCCGAAGTCCAGCACCTCCTGCACATTGCCGGGCGCCAGTATCGGCATTAGCGCATCGTAGAGCGCCACCTCGGAGCCAGATGGGATGGTGGACGACTTGGCCGACACATCGTCGCCGGCCAGCGCCAGGACGCCGCCATAGCGCCCCACGCCGGCGAAGTTGGCGTGCTTGAAGGCATCGCCGCTGCGGTCGACCCCCGGCGCCTTGCCGTACCATACGCCAATGACGCCGTCGTACTTGGGCTCTGGGAGCAGGTTCGCGAGCTGGCTGCCCATAATCATGGTCGCGCCAGCGTCTTCGTTGACGCCAGGAATGAAGACGAGCTGATGCGCGCGCAGCAGCTGCAGATTGCGCTGGAGCTGGAGATCCAGCCCGGCCAGCGGCGAGCCGCGGTAGCCCGAGATCAGCCCGGCGGTGTTGAGGCCCAATCTCCGGTCGGCCCTGAGCTGATCCAGCGGCAGACGAACCAGCGCCTGGACCCCCGAGAGCAGGATCGTCCCTTCGAGCAGGGTGTATTTCGCGTCGAGCGAGAATCCGTCAGGTTCGGCCATACAGCCCCTCCAGTATTGACGATTGACGATTGACGATTGTGCTATCCCCTGATGCAGGTTCAGACGATAAGGTGACAAGCTGCAACTGGCCAACTACTTCACCCGCCGCTTCCTTTTGCTTCGCCCCTCTGGCTGCGAACCTTCGCGCATCCAGCGCGGCAGCACCGCGTCGTAGCGCCCAGCGGCTGGCCGGCGCTCCCGACGTGGGCGGCGCTGCTCTGGCCGACGCTGCGCGCCGGCGTGGCCATTCGCGCGACCAGGCGCCTCGAACGCAGCTGATGGAAGTATCTCCGGTGGTCGTGGCGCTACGTCGACGCGGAAGATCAGTGGGCCACGGCCGGGCCTGAAACGCAGCGCAAGGTTGCGCCGGTGCGCCGCTGCCTGTAACCGCTGGCGCACACTCACTCGCCGCTCGCCTTCGCCCACCTCGGCGCGCCCATGGTCACCAACCGCAAACCCTTCCAGCAGTGCATCGTACTCCTGCGCGATGCGGGCGCGCTCGGAGGGCGGGCGCGCTGCCGATACCTGGAGCTCAGCAGGATCGACCTTGCGAAAAGACGGCACCGTTACCTCCTTATATCTGCGATAGTGCGAAATTGCAAAACTGCGATTACGCGTCACTGCCATCAGTAGTGTGATCGAGGACCTGGTGTAAGAGCTGTGCCAAGGCGCCGATCTGTGGCGCGGTGGCTCGCTCCAGCATGGTCACCAGTGGGATAAGTGCATCATCCGACACCACGAGGCTCGCGAGGGAGATGTCGTACGCGCGCGCCAGTGCGGCAAGCCGGTCGAGCGGCGGCAGCACCTTTCCGTTCTCATACTGGACCAGCGTTCCATGCGCGCGGAGTCCAGCGCGCCCCGCGGCTTCGCGCACGGTGAGCCGGGCGTTGAGACGAGCCTCGCGCAGCCGCTCGCCGATCCGTGCAACCACGGGAATGGGATCGCCGAGGGTCATAACAGTCGCTCCTGCGTGCCCGACTCGATATCACTGCCGATCAGCGCACGATACTGCGCCTTGACGAACTGCACGGCCTCGTCAAAGCGGGAGGCCGGCAGATCGATGTACGTCGCGATTCCAAAGCGCGCATTGAACTCGGCCCAACTCTTTCGAATCTCGGCCCCAGGCCGGCTTTGCCCGCTCCGCGTCGCTCGGGCCTCGCCGTAGGTTTGCACCAAGCGATAGATGGTGTTGCGCTGCTCAGGCGACATCCGCTGCTGCAGCTGCCGCTCGACCTCTTGCAATCGCGTCCGCAGATCTTCGACGAGCGGTAGCACGCCCTGCAGTTCGCGGATTTGTGCGGCAATATCCCGCCAGGCTTCGCGGGCGCGGTCCTGGCTCTCCTCGATATGGGTTTGCCGCTCGACGAGCTCTCGGAGCACCTGGAGCGATGGTTCGATGACGTCAAGCTCCTGCAGGTCTTCGATCTGGTTGCTCGGCGCGTCGGGGAGGCCCGTGAGGGCTGCGAACGCCGACCGGACGCTGGCGATGAGATAGTTCTGCACATATCGCAGCCGTTCCGCCGCCTGGGTGTTACCGCGTGGCGGGCGCACTTTAATCAACCAGAGCGGAATGTCGTCGAGCAGCAGGCACTCCAGCGTGCGTACCTGCCGGTCGATCCGGAGCCGGAACGAGACAAGGTGCAGCCGGTCATCCGCGCGGATGGCGCGCAGCTGCGACGACACAATCAGATCGAGCGTGGTACAGAGATCGCGTACAACCAGGTAGATATGTCCGTCCGTCGCGCGCACCGCGAGGACGACGCCCTCAAAAAGGGCGATTGGTAACTGCTCACGGGGAATCTGTGCTTCATCAGGCTCCATACACATTCCTTTGGTTCACGAGATAAACCAATCAATACAATTATGTGCTGATTGGTTCATGAAATAAACCACAGACGCCTACTGTATCATACCTGGTTCACACTGTAAACCAGGTGGAGAGTACGAAGGCAGAAGGATGAAGGCAGAAGGATGAAGGTGGAAAGGTCAATTCATCGTTACTCCTGGAAGCCCCTTCGCCGGCAAACTAAACGCCCATGTTCTCCTAACCCGAACATTGCGAGACCGTTTGTCATATAAACATCAAGCAAATTATACTAATTTACCTGATGCTTATTGTTGAGGCCGCTATGTTTGTTGATCGTGCTGCGGAACTTGCCTTCCTCAGGAACATAGAACGCTTGCTGTACACCTGACGTGTGCGCTGGATCCGCCGTTCCACGCGCTGCTGAGGAGGCGGCATAAGCCAGTAGGCTGCTCCTCCCCAGTGAAATCGAGGTTCTATTTTCGAGGAAAAGTCGAGCTGTGTCCACTCTCGGATAGTCCCATCGGGAGACTGGTTACCCAAGCTTTCGATACCTGGCCGGCGGTATGCCGACTTCTCGCTTGAAGGCTTTACGAAAGGCCACTCCTGACTCATAGCCGAGCAGCTCTGCGATCTTTTCCACCTCGATATTGTTCTTGAGCAAACGGGTCGCTCTGTGCATGCGCCAACGGGTCAGATACTTGATGGGGGGCTCACCCACAAGATGGGTAAAGCGCGCGGAGAAAACTGGGCGGGAGAGAGCCACCGCCGCTGCCAGTTCCTCAACCTTCCACCTGCGTTCAGGCGATTGATGGATCAGGCCCAGAGCAGTGCTGATGGACGGATCGTGGAGCGCCGCTAACCATCCTCTTGAGGCCCCCGCTTGCTGCTCAACCCAGATCCGGATTACTTGAATGAACAGCAGTTCGGTTAACCGCCTGAGCATCACTTCCGTTCCCAGCCGAGGTGCAGCTGCTTCACGTGCGATCAAACGCACAATCTCAGTGAAGCCCGGCGCCATGTGGCCTTGCTGTGCGGGAATATGAATAACTCTTGGCAAGCTGTGCAGCAAGGGAAATGCTCCGGGATGCTCCAAACGGAACGCGCCACACAGCACGACCATCTTTGATCCCTCGCCCGCATCTGGGGAGATCCGGTACTCACTTTGCGCGGAATACGCCACATGCAAGACTTGGTTCAGGGGTGAGGTGAGTTCATCGCAGATCGAGTGAGCGTGCCCAAACGGGAAGAGCAGGACCCCCCCATTCTCGATCCGCAGAGGTGTTGGATCTCCTTCAATCGAGAGGTAGCCACCACCAGAGCTGAGCAGGTGAAAAATCATATCTTGACTGGCGGCAAAGTTGTAGCGCCAGGGCGGAACAAGCGCTCTGCGCGCAGAGATGCACCCTTTCAG
>WNGB01014701.1_pt1 | contig 10421 bp, 12 predicted proteins | sample 5400681 | NCBI WGS metagenome assembly WNGB01 (sample SAMN13153367, study PRJNA577476) | soil metagenome | isolation source: 115 cm soil or saprolite under grassland replicate 2 | place: USA:California | collected 2016-06-15 | reverse complement strand
CGCTCACTTGAGCATCTGCGGGAGTGACTGCGGGTTGGGTACAGGCCACGGTCACGAGCAGCAAAAGCAGCGCGAATACCCTTTGCATTGTGCCCCTCCTCCTGTCGTGCGCCTTTGGGCGCTGTCATGAACCTTGGACCGGGTGCGGCCTTTCTTTGTTCGACAGCATTGACCGTGCCAAGCGTCGTGGTCGTCTCCATCACACGGGTAATACGACGATCGACGCGGGATTCCCGGTCAGCTGCCGGTAGGAATTACCGGGTAGAAACGGGGTGGGTGCGACCCGCAGAATGAGTCGCGCCCTCTGTTTGACATCTCATCGGCGCCCTGACAGGATTGCAGCAAAATGATACAGGGGCCGAGAGGAAGCTTCCTCTTCGGAAGCACCGCCGACTTCCAGCGCGATCAGCTCGGTTTCTACGTCTCGTGCGCGCGGGAGTACGGCGACTTCGTCCACACGCGGCTGGGCCCCTACCGCATGCTGCTGATCTACCATCCGGACGCCATCGAGGAGCTTCTCGTGACGCGGAACCGGGACTTCACCAAGAGCCGCGGCGTGCGCCGGCTACGCCCGCTGGTCGGCGACGGCCTCTTCCTCTCAGAGGGCGACACCTGGTTGCGACAGCGCCGGCTGGTTCAGCCCGCGTTCCACCGCCAGCGCCTGGCCGGTTACGGCGACGTCATGACCGCCCTCACCCAGCGTCACGTGGCCGGCTGGACGGACGGTGGCATCGTCGACATGCACGCCGAGATGATGGCGCTGACCCAGGCCATTGTCGCCAAGACCCTGTTCGACGCGGACGTCTCCGGCGATGCCCACGAGGCCGGACAAGCCGCGGAGGTGGTGATGCGGGATTTCGGCGCCCGACTGCAGAGCCTCGGGGTGCTTCCATACTGGCTGCCGACACCACGAAACCTTAGATCACGCCGGGCCATCCGGCGCCTCGACGCGCTCGTCCATCGCATCATCGAAGAGCGCCGCGCGAGCGCTCAGGACCGGGGCGACCTGCTTTCCATGCTCGTAGACGCCCAGGACGCGGACGACGGTACGCGCATGACCGCACGGCAGGTGCGCGACGAAGTCATGACGCTCTTTCTGGCCGGCCACGAGACGACCGCAGTGGCGCTGTCCTGGACCTGGTATCTGCTTGCCCGGCACCCGGACGTTGAGGCCCGGCTCACCGACGAGCTGCGCACGGTCCTGGAGGGTCGCGCGCCCACCGTCGCCGACCTGCCCCGTTTGAGATATGCCGACATGGTGGTGACGGAATCCATGCGTCTCTACCCACCGGCCTATGGGCTCGGGCGGCAGGCGGCGAGGGCCACCGAGATCTCCGGTCAGGCCGTCGCGCGGGGCGACATCCTGGTGGTGCCGACGTATGTGGTGCAGCGCGACGCCCGCTGGTTTGAGGAGCCCGAGGTTTTCCGCCCGGAGCGCTGGGACGGCGACCTCGCCCGCCGGCTGCCGCGCTTCGCCTACTTCCCATTCGGCGGCGGCCCACGTCAGTGCATCGGCAACGGCTTCGCGACGATGGAGGCCGTCCTGCTCCTGGCCACGATCGCCCAGCGCTTCCGGCTCTCGCCGGTGCCCGGTCAGCGGATCACGCCGATGCCGTACGTCACCCTGCGGCCCGAGCCTGGAATCCGCATGCTCCTCGCCCGCCGCTGACAGTCGGCGCTAGGAAGCGTGCACTGTCGCGAGTAGCGACGGTAGCGCGGCCAGCACCTCCTGGAGGCATCGGCGGACACGGGCGATGTTTTCCTCCGCCTTCTCGGGGATTTCCCCTCGCGTCACCTGAGCGATGAACTCCTCGCGGGTGGTCGTCATCAGCAGCGACGCATTGATCTCAATCTGGATCGCGTGGAGGCGCCGGGCCCGGGGCTGACCGAACGTGGCCACGATGTTGCCGCCGGTATAGCCGCGGACGTTGTCGTGGACCTCGAAGCCGTGGCGCGTGAAGACCGCGGCCACGGCGGCCGCGAGCTCGGGGGCGCAGGTCGCGTCGTGGCGCGTGCCGATGATCACCTGATGGTCCTTCATCCCGCGCGGGCTGCCGGTGTGGCCATCGAGGAGGATCGCGTACCCGTAGGCGTCGCGGAGTCGGGCGAGCAGGTCCTCCAGGGCCAAGTAGTAGGGATCGTAGACTGTCTGCAACCGCTGCTCGAGATCGGCAAGCCCGAGCGGGCGCGCGAAGATGGGCACGTCGCGCGTTGTATGGGTGCGGACCACTCCGCGTCGAGAGCGCACCAGGCCGTCCTGGTGCTCGAAGTCGTCGCGGCGTCGATTGACGTCGACGAACATGCGCGAGAACGGCGTCGCGAGAACGGTGGCTCCGTGCTCGTGCAGGTCGCCGTAGAGCTCGCCCACGAAGGTATCCGCAAATCCGTAGGCGAAGGTCTCGAACCAGGGCTCGCCGTAGTCGTCGCGGGTGATGTGGGGCAACGGCTGGGTGCCGTAGTGCGGCACGCTCACCAGAACCGGCGTGCGCGTTTCCAGCACGGGGTGTCTGACGATCGGGAATGGCTGCTCCGTCGATGGGCTCACGTCACTAGAACTGGGCGGAAACCTTCGCGCCCCTGGAAGTCTGGCATTCGCCGGTGCCGCCGCCGCCCATGCCGGCTCCTCTGGCGTCGAGATCGAAGCGGCAGAGCATGGTGGTCCCACGGTCACCCTTGAACCGCGCGACCGCCTTGTTTCGATAGGTCTTGATGAAGGCTATGGTGTCCCGCCCGGCGCCCCACATGCTGTCGTCGATCTGGCCCTGGCTGTCGCCCGGCTCGTCTCCCGTCCAGGCCGGGTCCAGTGAGCTCCGCGACATGCTGGAAGACACCACCTGGTACTTGCCCGTGAAGCGCTCGCCGTCGGGCATGACGGCCGAGATCTTGCCGCTCTCGCCGAGGAGCCCCGAGCTCCAGGTCATGGTGAGCGGCGCGGCCGGCTGGCCGGGCAGGGTGACGCGGCCGGTGACGGCCCCCGACGCGCAGCCCAGGAGCGCCCCGGCGAGCAGGGAGACACCGGCAGCCGTCTCCACGGTGCTTCGCTTCATGTCCGGCGATGATAGACGACCTGCCCGGGGCGAGGCAAGGCGCGCCCCGGGCTGATATGCTGTGGCGGGTCTCGCCATGCGCGTCATCGTGGATCGGCTGTCCAAGACCTACCGTGATCGGAGCGGCCAGGAGGTGGCCGCGCTCGAGGACATCGCTCTCAGGGTCGAGCCGGAGGAGTTCGTGGCCGTCCTCGGCCCCTCCGGCTGCGGCAAGTCCACGCTGCTCGGCATCATGGCCGGGCTCCTGGCGGCCACGGCCGGCGAGGTCTTTTTCGAGGGAGAGCACCGGGGCGGACAGCCCCTGACGGCTACGGTCTTCCAGGAGTTCGCCCTGTTCCCCTGGCGGACCGTGCAGGGCAATGTCGAGTTCGGCCTCGAGGAGATGGCGCTGGCGCCCGCGGAACGGAAGGAACGTGCGGCGCGTTTTATCGCCATGACGGGACTCGAGGGATTCGAGGGCAAGTTCCCCCACCAGCTCTCTGGCGGGATGCGGCAGCGGGTCGGCATCGCCAGGGCGCTGGCGGTGGACCCGGCGGTGTTGCTCATGGACGAGCCCTTCTCGGCCCTGGATGCGCAGACGCGCACGCTCATGATGGAGGAGCTGCTCGGCATCTGGGAGCGGACGCGCACCGGCATCGTCTACGTCACGCACAACATCCAGGAGGCCGTATACATGGCCGACCGCGTCGTGGTGCTCTCGCGGCGGCCGGGGCGCATCCTCGACGTCGTCCCGATCGAGCTCAAGCGGCCGCGGCACGAGGGGCAGATGGGCGAGCCCGCTTTCGTCCAGGCCGCCCTACGCATCTGGGGGTTGATCAAGTCGCAGGCCCAGGCCGCGCTGCAAGAGGGCGGCACCTGATGGCCGTCGAGCGCGTGGCGGTGATCGATCGCGCCGCGTTCCTTCGCCGCCGCGAGTACCGAGTGCTGCGCGTGCTGGCGCTCTGCGGACTCGTGGTGCTCTGGGAGCTGGTGACACGCACCGGCTGGGTGTCTTCGCTGTTCCTGCCATCGCCGCTGGGCGTGATCGGCGAGCTCGCGGATATGGCCCGCTCGGGCCAGCTCTTCATCCACCTGGGGGTGAGTCTCAAGCGGCTGCTGTTGGGCTTCGCGCTGGGCGCCGCAGCCGGCGTCGCCGTCGGCGTGACAACAGGCTTCTTCTCGAGGGCCGAAGCCGTGGGCCAGCCGCTCATCGCCGCGACCTTCCCCATCCCGAAGATCGCGCTGCTGCCGCTCCTGATCCTTTGGCTCGGCATCGGCGAGCCATCCAAGGTCGCCGTCATCGCGCTGGGCGTGTTCTTCCCGATGGTGATCAATACCTATGCGGGCGTGCGCCAGGCCGATCCGCTCCTGGTGCGCGCCGCGGTCGCCTTCGGCGCGGGTCGGTGGAGCGTGATCCGGAAGGTCATCCTGCCCTCGGCCCTGCCCATGATCTTCGCGGGGCTCAAGCTGGGGGCGGGCACGGCGCTGCTCCTTCTCGTTGCGGCCGAGATGATCGCGGCCGACTCCGGCATCGGCTTCCTCGTGCTCCACGCCGGCAACATCATGGACACCACCAAGCTCATGGTCGGCATCGTCTGCCTCTCCGTGCTGGGCGTGCTCTCGCACTGGGCGCTCACGCGGTGTGAGCGGCTCGCCGTGCCGTGGCGGCACACCTTCGTGTGGGTCCTGCTCGGCGCGTCCCTGGCGACCGGCCTTCCCGCGCCGGCGCACGCGCAGCAGAAGGTCAGGATCGGCGCGCTCAAGCTCAGCTCGTCGGCGCCGCTCTTCATCGGCGTGGACAAGGGCTTCTTCAAGGAGTTCGGCGTCGAGCCCGAGCTGATCTTCTTCCAGGCCGCCGCGCCCATCGCCACGGCGCTCGCCACGGGGCAGATCGACGTGGGCGCCACCGGCGTCACCGCGGCGCTCTACAACATCGTGCTGGGCGGCGAGCAGCTGTGGATCGTCGCCGACAAGGGCCGCGAGTGGCCGGGCTATCCGCTCACGGGCATCGTGGTCCAGAAGGAGCTGTACGACTCGGGGTTTCGGTCCATCGCCGATCTCAAGGGCAAGCGCATCGGCATCACCACGCTGGGCTCGACCTTTCACTACCACCTCGGGAACATTCTTGAAAAGGTCGGGCTCAAGCTGGCCGACGTGCGCGTGGTGCCGTTGCAGACCATGCCCGCGGCTATCGAGGCGCTCAAGGGCAGGCAGGTGGACGCGATCCTCCTGCCTCAGCCTTTCCCGGGCACGGCCGAGGCGCAGGGCTTCGGCAAGATCCTCTTCTGGGCCGGGGATCTCCACCCCTGGCAGGTGGCCACCATCTTCTATTCCAAAAAGTTCGCCGCCGATCGCAAGCGCGCGGTCGATTTCATGAAGGGCTACGTCAAGGCCTCGCGCTACTACCACGACGCCGTCCTGGGCCAAAAAGACGGGCGACCCGCGCCCGGCGCCAACTATGACGAGGTCGTGGGCATTACCGCGAAGTACACGGGGGCCAGGCCCGAGGCGATCCGTCTCGGCTTCCCATTCCAGGACCGCAACGGCCGCCTGCTCGTGACCGACATCGAGCGGCAGATGCGGTGGTGGACGGACAATGGTTTTATGAAGCGCACGCTCCCGCTCAAGGGTATCGTGGACACGTCGTTCGTGGAGGAGGCCGCCAAGGCCGTGCCTGAGAAGTGAACCCTTTATTTAAGGAGCGCTCTATGCGGTTGCGCCCGATCCTGCTCGCAGGCGTCCTGGTGAGCTTCGTCGCGGCCGGTCCCGCCGCCGCTGTCGAGGTCGGCCAGAAGGCGCCCGACTTCACCATCGCCGGCACCGGCGGCAAGCAGGTCAAGCTGTCCGAGATGCTCGGCAAGGGGCCCATCGTCGTCTACACCTTCATCCAGGCCTTCACCGGGCCCTGAACCAAGGAAATCCTCGGCATCGACGGGGTCATGCCCCAGTTCGAGGCCGCGGGCGCCCAGGTACTGGGCGTGAGCGCCGATCACGTCGCGACGCTGGACGCGTTCGTCAAGCAGAATCCCCTGAAGCACGCGCTCGCTTCCGACTTCCGACGCACCATGCTGCCGGCCTATGACGCCCTGGTCACGGACGAGAAGAGCCCGATCTACCGCTACGCCAAGCGCGCCTACTTCGTCATCGATCGGCAAGGTGTCGTCCGCTACGTGAAGGTGATGACCAATCCGCTCGACCTGCTCGATCCCCAGGACTTGCTCAAGGCCCTCAAGGATTCCGGAGCGTCCTGATGCGCTGGGCGGCGGCGGTCGGAGCCCTGGTGCTCGCGGCGCAGACCGCCGCCGCCCCGAACTGGGCCGCGCTCGATGCGCAGCCCTACGAGTCTCCCAAGCCCGCGCCTGTTTTCGCGCTGCCGGATCCCGACGGCAAGGTGACGCGCCTCGAGGACCTGCGCGGGAAGGTGGTGCTGCTCTTCTTCTGGGCGACCTGGTGACCGAGCTGCCGGGAGGAGTTGCCTCCCGTCAATCGGCTCTACACGGAACTTCGCTCGAAAGGGCTCGAGGTCAGGCTGGTGAGCTTCCGCGAGGACGCGGCCGTGGTCAAGCGCACGGCCGCCGAGCGGGGCTACACGGCGCCCGTCCTGATCGACCGCTCAGGTGACGTCACGGGCATCGGCTACGGCGTTTTCGGCCCGCCCACCGCGTACCTGATCGATCGGCAGGGGCGGCTGGTCGCGCGCATGGTCGGCGACAGGGACTGGAGCAAGCCGGCAGTGAAGAGCCTGCTCCTGGAGATCCTCAAGCAACCTGCCAGGTAGCCTCGCCGCCGCGTTGCTAACGTCCCGGCGGGCCTGCTATCATCTCCCCCGTCGTGACGCGCCTCTTCACGAAGGTCCTGATCGCCAATCGCGGTGAGATCGCGGTGCGCGTCATCCGCGCCTGCCGCGAGATGGGCATCGCGACCGTCGCCGTCTTCTCCGAGGCCGACCGCGAGGCCCTGCACGTGCTCCAGGCCGACGAGGCGGTGGCCATCGGCCCCCCTCCCGCCACCGAGAGCTATCTCAGCCAGGACAAGGTCATCGCGGCCGCGCGCGCCACGGGCGTCCAGGCCGTCCATCCGGGCTACGGCTTCCTCGCTGAGAACGCGGACTTCGCCGAGGCCTGCGCTGCAGCCGGGCTCGTCTTCATCGGCCCGCCGCCTGCCGCCGTGCGCGCGACGGGGGACAAGCTTGCCGCCCGACGCGTGGCGGCGAAGCTCGGCGTGCCGCTCGTGCCGGGCACGACTCGGCCGCTGGCCGACGGGGCGGAAGCCGCGCGGGCGGTAGCCGAGATCGGATATCCCGTGATGATCAAGGCGGCGCTGGGCGGTGGTGGCAAGGGCATGCGCCTCGTGCACGCCTACGCCGAGCTCGAGGGTGCCTTGCGCGCGGCGCGCTCGGAAGCGGGCTCGGCCTTCGGCGACGCGACCGTCTATATCGAGAAGTACATCACGGCGCCGCGCCACGTCGAGATCCAGGTCCTCGCCGACGCCCACGGCACCGTCGTCCATCTCGGCGAGCGCGAGTGCTCGATCCAGCGGCGGAACCAGAAGCTCGTCGAGGAGAGCCCGTCGCCCTGCGTCGCCCCCGAGATGCGGCGCCGGATGGGCGAAGCGGCCTGCAGGATAGCGGCGGCGGCAGGCTACGTGAGTGCCGGCACCGTCGAGTTCCTCGTGGATCGCGTCGGTAACTTCTACTTCCTCGAGCTGAACGCCCGGCTGCAAGTCGAGCACCCCGTGACCGAGTTCGTGACGGGGCGCGACCTGGTGCGCGAGCAGATCAGGATCGCCGCGGGGGAGAAGCTCGGCTACGCGCAGGATGACATTGCCTTCAGCGGCCACGCCATCGAGTGCCGCATCAACGCCGAGGACCCCGACGCCAACTTCATGCCCTCGCCGGGCAAGATCCTGGGACTGCGCGCGCCGGGCGGTCCCTGGGTGCGCAACGACTCGGGCGTGTACGAGGGCTACACGGTGCCGCGCTACTACGACACCCTGATGGCCAAGCTTATCGTCTGGGCGCCCGACCGCGAGGCGGCCATCACGCGCATGGACCGTGCGCTCGCCGAGTACCACGTGAGCGGCATGCGGACCACGCTGCCCGTCCTGCGCCGCATCATTCGGCACCCGGACTTCGCGGCGGGCCGGCTCGACACCGGCTTCATGGAGCGGCTGCCGGGCGGCCACGAGAGCGGCTCGCGTCGCACCGTGGCGCTGATCGCGGCGGTGCTGGAGGCCTACGAGCGCGCGGGGCGCCAAGCGGCGCCGCAGGCGGCGCAGGGGCCCGGCCCCTGGGCGCGGGCCGGGCGGCCCGGCGCGTCGGGGTGGAGACGGCGGTGAAGTTCGAGGCCGAGCTCGACGGCGACGTCATCCCTGTTGAGATTACGGGCGCGGGCGGTCATTACCGCGTGGCCTTGGGCGAGGAGGTGCTCGTCGTGGACGCGCGGCCGACGGGCGGGGGCGGCTGGTCGTTGCTGCTGGGCCAGGCGTCCACGGTGGCGGATGTCACCGAGGAACACGGCAGCTTCGTCGTCCACGTCGAGGGCGAGGCCTACGCGATCCGCGTGGAAGAAGAGACGCGTTACATCATCCGCACCCGCGGTGGCGCCGCGGCCGGCGGGGGGCAAGTGCTCAGGGCGCCGATGCCGGGCCGCGTGGTGCTCGTCGAGGTCGCCGTCGGCCAGGCGGTCAAGCCCGGCGACGGCCTGGTCATCCTGGAGGCGATGAAGATGGAGAACGAGTTCAAGGCCTCCGTGGCCGGGACCGTCAAGGAGATCCGCGTCGAGGTCGGCCAGGCCGTGAATCCTGGTGACGTCCTCCTGGTGATCGAGTAGCCGTGGCCGCCGCATCGACCCCCGCGATCCAGTACAAGAAGGTCAGCAAGTGGTTCGGCCCGCTCCACGTGCTGAAGGACGTCACGCTCGACGTGGCGCCGGCCGAAGTGGTCGTGGTCTGCGGCCCCTCGGGCTCGGGCAAGAGCACGCTCATCCGCTGCGTCAACCGCCTCGAGCCCATCCAGCAGGGGGAGATCCTCGTCCACGGCGAGTCGATCACCGGCAACGGCGTCAACCTTTCGAAGCTCCGCGCCGAGGTGGGGATGGTGTTCCAGTCTTTCAACCTCTTCCCCCACATGACGGCGCTCGAGAACATCATGCTCGCCCCCATGAAGGTCAAGGGCCTCTCTCGGGCCGAGGCGGAGAAGATCGCCCGCAACCTCCTGGCGCGCGTGCGCATCCCGGACAAGGCCGACAAACACCCGGCCAATCTCTCGGGCGGCCAGCAGCAGCGGGTCGCGATTGCGCGCGCGCTCGCCATGCAGCCGAAGATCATGCTCTTCGACGAGCCGACCTCCGCGCTGGATCCCGAGATGATCAACGAGGTGCTCGACGTCATGACCGACCTCGCGAAGGACGGCATGACCATGATGGTCGTGACGCACGAGATGGGCTTCGCCCGCCGCGTCGCTCACCGCGTCATCTTCATGGACGAGGGCCTGATCGTCGAGGCCGCGACGCCGCAAGACTTCTTCTCGGCCCCGAAGTCCGACCGTGCCAAGGACTTCCTCTCCAAGATCCTGTCCCACTAACCCTTTAAGGAGGCTCTGCATGAGAAAGCTTCTGGCTTCAGCCGCAGCCTTGGCCCTGCTGGTGTCGTCGGTGACACCGGCACTGGCCCAGGCCCAAGGCACGCTCGAGAAGATCAACCAGTCCGGCACGCTCACGATCGGCACGCGCACGGGCTCGCCGCCCTTCGCCTACGTCAACAGCAAGAACGAGTGGGTCGGCTTCTCCATCGACCTGGTCGACGAGCTGATCAAGCCCGCGCTGGAGAAGAAGCTCGGCAAGCCGATCAAGGTCGAGAAGAAGGAGTCCACCCCGCCAACACGCATCCCGCTGCTCAGCTCCAACGCCGTGGATCTCATCGCCGGCACCATGACGGACACCCGCATCCGGCGCGACAGCGTGGATTTCTCGCTCACGTTCTTCGTGACCGGCGCGCAGTTTCTCGTCAAGAAGGGGAGCAAGATCCGGAGCATCAAGGACATCGACGGCAAGCGCATCGCGGCCCAGCAGGGCTCGACCAACGCCAAGATCATCCGCGAGAAGGCGCCCAAGGCGCAGCTGCGCGAGTTCCCCGACCAGCCGGCGGCTTTCCAGGCTCTCTTGCAGGGGCAGGTGGACGCGTACACCAACGACGGCATCCAGCTGGCCGGCCTCAAGCTCAAGACGCCCAACCCGGCGCAGTGGGAGGTCGTGGGCGACTTCTATTCCTACGAGCCCTACGGCATGGCCATGCGGAAGAACGACGCCGATTTCCGCAACGTGGTCAACGGCGGTCTCATGGACGGCATCGAGTCCGGCAAGTACTTCGAGATCTACGAGAAGTGGTTCGGGCCCA
>WNGB01016826.1_pt1 | contig 10422 bp, 9 predicted proteins | sample 5400681 | NCBI WGS metagenome assembly WNGB01 (sample SAMN13153367, study PRJNA577476) | soil metagenome | isolation source: 115 cm soil or saprolite under grassland replicate 2 | place: USA:California | collected 2016-06-15 | reverse complement strand
AGGTGCACGTCGGGAAGCGCCTCGTGCAGAGAGCGGACGATCCCGACGTAGTAGTCGAAGTCCACGTGAGGGCTCTCGCCGCCGACCATGTGGATCTCCGTGAAGCCGGTGAGCTCGTGCTGGAGAACGGCGTCCTCGACCATCTCCTCCGGCGTGTACGTGTAAGCGTCGGATTGTTTGTTGGTGACTGCGAAGGCGCAGAACTTGCACTTCACGCGACAGACGTTCGTCTGGTTCAAGTAGAGGTTCTGGACGAAGTAGACGCGGTCGTCGTCGCCGCCACGCACGCGCCGCGCGAGATCGGCGAGCTCGCCGAGCGCGAGGATGTCGTCGCTCTCCATCAACGTCACACCGTCCTCGAAGTCGAGGCGTTCTCCGGCCTCCACCTTGTCCCGGATCGGAGCGAGCATGTCGGTGCGTTCGAGCAATGCCATTACCGCTCCCGGTTGACGACGGCGTAGGTCAGGGACTCGAGCTCTTCGCGGTGCAGCTCTCCGTTCAGACACGCTCGCGCGTTCCGTGCGTACGCGAGGGCGACCTCGCGGCTCTCCTCGATCGCGCCCGTCGACGCGACCCGCAGCAGCGCACCCTCCAGCGGAGCGCCGCCGGCAAGCGCGGCGCGCACACCCTCGTCACGCTGAGCTGCGAGCAGCAACGGCAACGTCGGCGTGCCCTCGCGCAGATCGGTGCCGGCGATCTTCCCGGTCTCGATCGTGACGCCCGAACAGTCGAGGATGTCGTCGCTGATCTGGAATGCGACACCGAGGGCGAGCCCGAAAGCGCCGGAACCACCGGCGAGCCGGCACGCCGCCTCGAACAGCTTTCCCGTCTTCAGCGTGCAACGTTCGAGATACGCCGCGATGCTCGTGTCCGGATCGAAGCGCTGCGACCGCTGCAATGCCTCGCCGCGCGCGAGGCAGAGCGTCGCGTTGGCAAGCACGGCTACGGCATGCGCGTCCCCGGTCGCCGCGATCTCGGCGAAGGCGCGGGCAAAGAGATAGTCGCCCGCGGCCCGTGCAGCCTCAGGACCGTGCGCCGACCAGGCCGATGCATGCCCACGGCGTAGACGCGCGCCGTCGATGAGGTCGTCGTGCATCAAGGTCGCCAGGTGCACGAGCTCGACCGCGACTCCGGCGGTCACAGGCGGCTCGGAGCCCGGCGGCGCGGACAGATAGACGAGCAGAGGCCGCAGCCGCTTGCCGCCGGCGGCGAGTGCCTCCGCGCCCACCTCGGCGACGACGCCTCGATATGCGCCGACTGCCCGCTCCAGCCGCTCCTCCAGGTCGCCGAGGTAGTCGTCGAGGCCGGGCGCTTCGCGAATCTCGGCGAGCGCGCTCATTTCGTGTCCGCGGTGTGCAATGCGACGATGCCTCCTGCGAAGAGCCGCACGCGCACGTCGCGGAAGCCCACCGTCTCGATCATCTCCGCGAGCTCCGCCGGACCGGGGAAACGACGGACGCTGGCCGGTAGGTACGTGTACGCGGAGCCACCTGGAAGCAGCTTGCCTAGCAGCGGCACGACTCCGTCGAACCACAATCGGTAGAAGGGCGCGAGCGGCCCGCGCGGACGGGTGATCTCGAGGATCCCGAGCCGGCCGCCGGGCCGGAGAACGCGCCGGAGCTCGGACAGCGCACGCTGCAGATTCTCGACGTTCCGCACGCCGAAACCGACCGTCGCCGTGTCGAAGCTGGCGTCGGCGAACGGCAGCTCCAGCAGATCCCCGCGGATCCACTCGAGCTCGGGCGCCTTGCGCCGTGCGCGCTCGAGCATCGGCTCGGAGAAGTCGAGACCTGTCACACGTCCACCGGCGCGCGCCGCAGCGACCGCGAGGTCGCCGGTGCCACAACAGGCATCGAGCACGACGTCGCCGGACCGGACGACCGCCTCGGCCGTCAACCGGCGCCAGCGCCGATCGAGCCCTGCCGTCATCGTGCGGTTCATCGCGTCGTAAAACGGCGCGATGCGGTCGAACATGCGCCGGACTGCGTCCGGCGCCAGCTGACCTGATTCGTAGTTGACGCTCATAGGCCGACCTTTGGCCTATGAGCAGGGGAGGGGGCTCGTGGGGGAAACATGGTTTCCCCCACGGGAGCGAGCCGAAGGCGAGGGACGCTCATTCGCCCCATCTCTTGACAAGCTCGACGTCGAGACCCAGCTGATCCAGGGCGCGCCCCACGATGAAGTTGACGAGATCGTCGACGGTTTCGGCACCGTGGTAGAAGCCCGGTGCGAGGAACAACACGGTTCCGCCCGCCTCCTTGATGGTCAGCATGTTGCGCAGGTGGATCAGGGAGAGCGGCGTCTCCCGCGGCATCACCACGAGCTTCCGTTCCTCCTTCAGAGCAACCGACGCGGCCCGATGGATGAGGTTCGACATCGCACCGGATGCGATCGTGCCGAGCGTGCCCATCGAACATGGACAGATGACGTAGGCGTCGACCTTCGCCGACCCGCTGGCATACGGCGCCTTCCAGTCGTTCGGCTCGTACACCGTGACGTTCCCGCCCTGGGCATGCTCGAGCAGGCGCGTGAGCGTCTCGTCGCGGGAAAGACGCGGGTTGCCGTAGAGCTCCGTTGCGAGCACCTCGATGCCGGCACTGGAAGCGCAGATGCCGAGTTCCACGTCGGCACCGGCGAGCTTCTCGACGAGGCGAGCCGCATAGGGAGCGCCGGAGGCGCCCGTTATGCCGAGGAAGACTCGCACCGCGGGCCTATTTCGGGCCCTTGGAGGCGAGGAGGAACGTCGCGAGCTGCGAGAGCTGCTGGTCGTCGAAGCCGAACTTCGGCATCCTGTTGTTGCCGAACTTCGACGGGTCGCGGATGTAGTTCATGAGGAAGTCCTTCGTCCGGCCCTTCGTCCCTTCGGCACTCAGGTCGGGCGCACCCTGGTTCGAGCTGCCGGTGCCGAGGTACGTGTGACAGGCCGTGCAGCCGGAGCTCGCGAAGATCTTCGCGCCTGCAATCGCCTCCGCGTTCCCGGTGAACCCCTGCCGCTGGCCCCAGGTCGGCACCGCCTGCACGACCTCGCTCGCGAGCGCCTCCTTCGCGGTAGCGCCCTTGTACGTCAGGACGCCCATCGAGATCACGACGAGGATCGCGCCGATGACGGCGACCGGCCGCCGCGTGAGCCGCCGCTCCATCCGCCGGTCGATGAACGGGAGCAGGAAGGCGATGATCAGCATGATCGTCGGGATCCCGACCGTGCCGAGGATGACCGAGTCCGGCCACTTGAAGATGCGAAGGAGATAGAAGAGGAAGTAGAAGTACCAGTCCGGCCGCGGCACGAAGTTCGTCGTCGCCGGATCGGCGGGCTCGGAGTAGCGCGGCCCGAGCAGGCACGAGTCGCCGCTGCCGCACGTGTTGGGATCCGGGCCGGACGTGAAGTACCAGACGGCCGAGAGCGCGATGATGACCGAGACCACGACGAGGCTCATGACCGTGTCGTGGAACATCGCGTACGGATAGAAGGGCTTGCCGCGCTTCTTGACGTCCGCCTTGTACTTCGTGAACTGCTTGCGCCACTCGTTGGTGCTGGCCATCAGACCTCGTCACCTCCGTTGCGGCGGAAGCCGCTGCGCGCGGCCGGCTGCGTCAGCCCGCTTCGTCCGTTGGTCGCAGGCTCCTCGTCGTAGTCCGAGCCGGCGGCCTCGCTCGACCAGGGCGGCGACGACACGCCGAGCCGGATGACGAGGTAGAGATGGAGCCCGATCAGTGCGAAGATCAGGCCGGGAATCAGAAGCATGTGCATGGAGTAGAAGCGCGCGAGGGTGTCACCGCCGATCTCGGAGCCGCCGCGTAAGAAGTCGGCGAGGAACGGCCCCAGGAACGGCGCCGTCCCGTTGAGGTTGATCCCCACGACGGTCGCCCAGTACGCAGTCTGATCCCACGGGAGCAGGTAGCCGGTGAAGCCCTCGAGCATCCCGACCGCGAGGAGCGTCACGCCGACGATCCAGTTCAGCTCGCGCGGGTACTTGTACGCGCCGAACAGGAAGACGCGGGCCATGTGGAAGAACATCAGGATGATGAAGACGCTCGCGCCCCACTTGTGCATGCCGCGCACGAGCCACCCGAGGGTGAGGTCGTTGGTGATGTGCTGGATCGACTCGTATGCGCTCTGCGGATCGGGCTGGTAGTACATCGCCAGGATCACGCCGGTTAGCGTCTGGACGAGGAAGGCTGTCAGCGTCGCCGAGCCGAGTGTGTGCCACCAACCAGCGTCGCCGGGGACCTTGCGGAAGAGGAAGTACTTGAGCGCACCGACGAGGCCCGAGCGCTCTTCGAGCCAGTCGATCGGGTAGTTGATCGCCGCCTCGAGCTGACGGCGGCGGACGGACTTCTTGTTGCGCGTGGCGGTCGCCAAGTGATTCAGCCACCCTCATTGCCGGATTCCTGGTGCGCGAGCACCAAGCCAGGCAAGGACGCAGGGAGGGCCCGGGCTGACTGCCCGGGCCCGACTGAGGACGCGGCCTGGCGCCGCGTGATCGCGCGCCAGGGGCCGGTGAATGGGGGTGGTTGAGTCACTAGTGCGGCGGCTGCAACGGATAGAGGAGCTGCTCCACGCCGTGGACATGCTGGCCGGGCCCGGCGAGCTTGTACCTGTGGATCAGGGCGTTCTTTCCCTCCCCCTTCACGTGCGACACGCTGTACGGCTGGCCGAGGATGAGGTGGCCGTCGACCACCTCGAACTCGTAGCGGTCGAGCGCGCGAACGGGTGGGCCGGAAACGCGGTTGCCCTCGACGTCGTACTGGCCGCCGTGGCACGGACAGCCGTAGCCGCCGGCGGGAATCGCCGGGATCATCGTGACGCGCTGGCCTTGCTTGCCGTCGACCTCCTTCTTCTGGTTGTCCTGCACGGGGCCGTTCGGCTGCACCGGGCAGCCGAGGTGCGCGCAACGGTTCGAGATGATCGTGAAGCTGGGCTTGCCGTTGAGCAGGCCGTTGTTGCGGATGTAGGCGGTGCGGTGCGACACCTCCCCGGCCTCCGGGTCCATGAAGAACTTCGTCACGAACCACTTGCCCTCGGTGAAGTTCTCCAACGGGCCCAGGTCGATCTTCGGGTAGCCCTGGCCACGGAACGCGGGAACGATCATGAAGCCGATTGCGGGCACGGTGACGAGACCTCCGATCACACCGCCCAGCCCGAGCGTCGCGCCCTCGAGGAACCGGCTACGCGGGAAGCGCTCGCCCGCCTCCGGTTCGGGCAGCGCCGCTTCGCTCTGATCGGCGGGGATGGCAGGGGCGTCCGTCGACTCCCTCACCTCGCCGTGCTCGGGCTCGATCGCCGCGACCGGTTCGCCCCGAAACTCCTTTGTCGCATCGCGGGCCCAGAGGAAGCCGCAGACGACTGCGATCGCGGCTCCGATCGGCACGATCACCATCGGGTTGACGATCAGCCCGACGAGGATGCATGCGATGCCCGCCGCAAATCCGATCGGAAGGAGCGAGGGGCCCGGGGAATGCGGCCGGTCCCCGTGCTGGGGTTCCATCACCGAGCCTCCCCCTTTTGGGTCACCACTAGTGGATTCAATCCCCGCCCTGTTCCGTGTGTCAACGACGTATCAATCGGCGCAACGGGCCGGAACTCTGACGGATTCGCCCGTTCCCTGCAGCGGTGTCAAGCGAGATCCCGTACTCCTCCCAGCGCCGGTCGACAAGAGCCTGGACTTCCGGCGCCATCTGGATCTCGGGCGGCCACTCCCGTGTGCCCTCCTCAGGCCCCTTGTGGGTCGCGTCGATCCCGATCTTGCCGCCGTAGAACTGGCGCGTCGGCGCATGGTCGAGATGGTCGAGCGGCCCCTCCGTTAACAGCACGTCCCGGGCCGGATCGACGTTCGCACCGACGCGGAACATGACCTCCTCGTAGTCGTGGACGTCGACCCATTCGTCGACGACCACCACCGCTTTCGTCAGGCTGAGCATCCCGAGACCCCAGATCGCGTGCATGACCTTCTGGGCATGGCCGGGGAAGGCCTTGCGAATCGAGACGATGCAACAGTTATGGAAGGCGCCCGCGATTGGAAGGTCGTAGTCGACGATCTCCGGAACGGTCATCCTGATCGCAGGCAGGAAGATCCGCTCCGTCGCCTTGCCGAGCCACGCATCCTCCTGCGGCGGCTTGCCGACGACGATCGACGGGTAGATCGCATCGCGGCGCATGGTGATCGCGGTGAGTCGGAACACGGGGAACGGCTCGGGCGGCGTGTAGTACCCCGTGTGATCTCCGAAAGGCCCTTCCTCGGTGAGCTCGTCCTTGTCGATGTAGCCCTCGAGGACGATCTCGGCGTTCGCAGGCACCTCGAGGTCGACCGTCTTCGCCTGCACGAGCTCGACCGGCTCGCCGCGCAGGAATCCGGCGAGCATGAACTCGTCGATGTGCTTCGGCAGCGGCGCACTTGCGGAGTAGGCGGTGACCGGATCGAGGCCGAGTGCGACGGCAACCTCGATCTTCCCGTCGGTGGCGAGATAGTCAGCGCGCCCGTCCTTGTGGATCTGCCAGTGCATCGCCGTCGCGCGCGGGCCTAGCTTCTGCATGCGGTACATGCCGACGTTGCGCGTGCCCGTCCGTGGATCCTTGGTGATCACCGCGGGCAGCGTGATGAACGGAGCAGCGTCGTCGGGCCAGCACTTCTGGATCGGGAGCAGGTCGAGGGAGGCGTCGTCGCCTTCGAGCACGATCTCCTGGCTCGGCGCGCGCCGGACCGTCTTGGGACGCGAGTCGGCGATCGACTTCAGCTTCTGCAGGCCGCGCACCTTCTCGACCAATCCCGATGGCGGCTGCATCTCGAGCACGTCGGCGAGCCTGGACGCGACGTCGTCGAGCGAGGGCGAGTCGAATGCCATACACATCCGGCGCTCGGTGCCGAACTGGTTGATCAGCAGCGGATGCTCGGAGCCCTTGACGTTCTCGAACAGCAGCGCGGGCCCACCCGCCTTCACCGTGCGGTCGGTGATCTCCGTGATCTCGAGGTCGGGATCGACCTCGGCGGCGATGCGAACGAGCTCGCCTTCGCGCTCGAGGAGCGCGATCCACGCACGCAGGTCAGCGGGGGGCGCCACCCCGTCAGTCTAAGGCGCACATCCAGGTCGCAGCTTCCTCGAGCGAGAGCGAGCGCCCTGCCTCGCGCCCAGTTTCGAACGCGACGTCAGCGAATGCCAGCACTTCGCGCTGAAGCCGCTCGATGTCACGCGGCCATGGACCACCCGGGACGAAGGCTGCGGCCGCCTCGACGACGCCCCAGATCCGGCCGGCGTCCTCCATCCGCGAGTCGTGGGCGAGCGCGAGCGCGAACTGGCTGAGGTACCAGGAGAGCCCAACGCGATCACCGAGTTGGAGGGCCAGAGCGACGGCTTCGTGCAGAAGTCCCCGGGCGTCGGCGATGCGATCGTCCGCGATCGCCACCTCCGCGAGCGCGCTGAGCGTCCCTGCTCGCCACCAGCGCCAGCCGATCTTGCCGGCGAGCTCGGCGCTTTCCTCGAGGAGCGCCCGTCCTCGCGGGCGATCACCCGACTGGAGTGCGATCGCGCCGAGGAGGGCAAGCGGCTGCGCCGCGCCCTTGTCGTTTGCAAGTCGTCGATGAATTTCGAGGCTCCGTTCACTGAGCGCACGCGCCTGCTCGACCTCGCCGCGGATGAGCGCGGAGATCGACAAGCGGTGTAGCAGCACCGCGATGCCGTGTTCGTCCCCGAGCTGCTCGTACACGGCTAGGCTCTCTTCCCAGAGCCGCTCGGCGAGGTCGAACTCGCCGGCGAAGCTTGCGGAGCTACCGAATGATCGCAGCGCGCGAGCCCGTAGCAGCGGCGGAGCTGTATCCGCGCGCTCGAGGAACGCGCTGAACCAGCGCGTTGCCTCGGCGGTGTAACCGAGGACCCAGAATTGCTCCAGAGCGACGAGGAGGTCGAGCCCGAATTCTGTTTCGCCGGTCTCCAGCGCCCAGGTGAGAGCTGCTCGCAGGTTCGAAGCCTCGGGAATGACGATCTCCGGGCGCTGCTCGGCCGCGATATCCGTGTCGAGGCAGGCGCTGAGGGCGAGCGAGTGGTAATACCGGGCGTGCCGCGAGCGCAGCTCGGCCAGGTCGTCGAGCTCGGCAAGACGTTCTGAGGCGAGCTCGCCGATCGTTTCTAGCATGAGGAAACGGGTGCCGGCGAGCGCCTTCACGAGACTCGCCTCGACCAGAGCATCAAGGCTCTCGACGGTGCAGTCGGTGACCTCCTCGGCGGCGTCGAGCGAGAAAGTCCCGGCGAAGACTGCGAGCCGCGCAAAGAGCGCACGCAGATCGTCAGGCAGAAGGTCATAGCTCCATTCGATCGTCGCGCGCAGGGTGCGCTGGCGCTCGGGCGCGTTCCGCGCGCCGCCGGTCAGCAGCGGGAGGCGGCGGTCGAGCCGCTCGAGCAGCGTCGCGGAATCGAGCGAGCGCAAACGCGCGGCCGCGAGCTCGAGCGCGAGCGGAAGCCCGTCCAACCGGCGGCAGATACCCCTCGCGTTGTCGTCCGGCTGGAAGTCTCTTCGCACGGATCGAGCGCGCTGAACGAGCAGCTCGACTGCGTCGGCTTCAGGCAACGGATCGACAGCGAACTCGGATTCGCCGTGAATACGCAGCGGTGCGCGGCTCGTCGCGAGAACTCTCGCGGAATCGCCTGCTCCGAGAAGGACAGCGACCTCGGACGCGGCACCGAGGAGATGCTCGAAATTGTCCAGCAGCAAGAGTGCTCGGCGGCCGGCCAGCTCTTCCAGTTGCTGAACGCCGGCGATCCGGGCAATCGCCGGCCGCACCAGCTCTGGATCGGAAAGGGCCGCGAGCGGAACGAAGAAGACCCCGCCGGGGAAGTCCTCGAGGAGCTCGGCGCCGACTTGCAGGCCGAGCCGCGTCTTGCCGCTCCCTCCGGGACCGGTGAGAGTCACGAGCCGTTCCGAATCTGTGAGCAGGACCGTCAGCTGTGCGAGCTCGACTTCTCGACCGACGAGCGGATTCGCTGCGACGGGAAGGTTCGTCGTGTTGAGGCTCTTCAGGGGCGGGAACTCGTCGTCACCGAGCTGGTAGATGCGTTCGGGCGCCGTCAGGTCCTTGAGCCGGTGGTATCCGAGATCGCGTAGCCCGTCTGCGCCGGCGAGGTTGCGCGTCGACTGCGAGACGAGAATCTGGCCACCGTGGCCGACGGCCGCGATCCGCGCTGCCCGATGGACGTCGATGCCGACGTACCCTTCCTCGGTGACGAGCGGCTCGCCGGTGTGCAGCCCGATGCGCACTCGAATGGGCCCCGACTCGAGCTCAGCGTTCCCGTCGGCAGCAGCTGCAATGGCGTCCGACGCTCTCGCGAAGGCGACGAAGAACGCGTCACCCTGCGTGTCAACCTCGACTCCGCCGTGCCGACCGAAGCACTCACGTAGCGCCCTTCGATGTTCGCCGAGCACATCCGCATACGCGTCGCCGAGCTCGTGCAGCAGCCGCGTCGACGGGGCGGAGGTCTAGCGGCGCCGGTGGCGCAGCCAGTGCGTGGTCTCGCCCAGGACGATCACGCCGAGGAAGATCAGGCCGACGATGAGCATGCCCGTGATGACCTTCTTCCCCTCGGTCGCGGCGTCCTCAGCGGCGAGCAACTGGAGCAGCGCAAGCATCGGCGTGACTCTAACGCAGGCGTCTGCGATGGGTCGCCAGGGAGCTGTCGATAGCCGCGTCGCCGACCCGAGCCCGCGCCAGCCGTTCGAGCGGGCTCGGATCGTTGTCGAGTCGAAGCGAAGACCGTCCGTCGTCCAGCTCGCCGCGGCCAAGGGCCGCGGCAGTTGCCGCCCACACCGGCCCGTCCCCGGCGATCTCTTCCGCACGCAGGTACGCGCAGAGCGCGATCAGCTCGGCGAGGTCGCTGACCGCCTCGACCGTGCCGACTTCCTCGATGCGCACGAGCCCATGTGCATAGAGGTAGTCCCCGAGGAGGAGCGAGGCATCCTGGTCTTCGGGTGAGAACAGCCGCGGACGACCGTAGTGCAGAAGGTAGCCCTCGTAGATCGTCTCGATCCCCAGCGCATACCTCGGTTCGCCGAGCGGGGAGAACGCCGGATCTCGTTCCTGCTCCTCGCGTGGGCGCAGCGCCGCGCTCCACAGGGCACTCTCCTGCGCCGCGTCAGCGGCGATCGTCTCCCAGAGATCAGCCGTCGAAGTCCGCAACGGCCTGAATAGTCCGGTCGATCTCCTCGTCGCCGTGGGCGAGCGAGACGAACATGGCCTCGAACTGGCTCGGCGCAACGTAGATCCCACGTTCGAGCAGGTGACGGAAGAGTGCGCCGTAGCGATCCGTGTCGGCCCGCTGCGCGTCGTCGAAGTTGCGCACAGGTTCGTCCTGGGTCATGAACAGCGTCGCCATCGCGCCCACGCGCTGAACGCGTCCGTGCGGCGCAAGCCCGCGTTCGAGGCGGGCACCGCGGCGCTC
>WNGB01040007.1_pt1 | contig 10423 bp, 9 predicted proteins | sample 5400681 | NCBI WGS metagenome assembly WNGB01 (sample SAMN13153367, study PRJNA577476) | soil metagenome | isolation source: 115 cm soil or saprolite under grassland replicate 2 | place: USA:California | collected 2016-06-15 | reverse complement strand
CGGCAAGTGGGTGGCGACCGCGCTGGTGGCGCTCGTGGCTGTCGCTCACCTGTACCTGGGGGTGGAGGCGCCCACCGACATCCTGGTGGGGGTGGCGATCGGGGTGGCGATTCCGCTGCTCGGGTTTCGCTGGTTTGCCCCCAGCCAGGTCTTCCCGGTGACCTACCGGCAGGGGCGCAGCGCGCACCTGGATGTCGGTGGAGCCCGTGGGCAGGCGATCCGCCGGGCCCTGCAGGACCAGCTCGGCTTGGTGGTCGACGACGTACAGCCGTTCGGGCTGGCCGGGTCGGCCGGGTCCACCCCGCTGCGGATCAGGGTCAAGGGCGACCCTGACACTTGGCTGTTCGCCAAGCTCTACGCGAAAAGCCACCTGCGCGCCGACCGCTGGTACAAGCTCGGCCGGGAGTTGCTGTACGGCCGGCTGGAGGACGAGAAGCCCTTCAATACGGTGCGGCGGCTGGTGCAGCAGGAGGACTATGCGCTGCAGAAGCTGTACCTGGTCGGGCTGCCCACCCCGCGGCCTTACGGGGTGGTGGAGCTCACCCCCGAGCGCGAGTATCTGCTGGTCACTGAGTTCTTCGATGGCGCCACTGAGCTCGGCGAGGCCGAGGTCGACGACCAGGTCATCGACGACGGCCTTGGGATCATCCGAAAGCTGTGGGAGGCCGGGCTGGCCCACCGCGACGTCAAGCCGGCCAACCTGCTAGTCCGTGACGGCCGGCTGCTGCTGATCGACGTGGCGTTCGTGCAGGTCCGTCCCAGCCCCTGGCGGCAGGCGGTGGACCTGGCCAACATGATGCTGTGCCTGGCGTTGCGGTCCAGCCCCGAGCGGGTCTACCAGCGGGCGCTGCGGCAGTTCAGCGTGGAGGAGATCAGCGAGGGGTTCGCGGCCGCCCGTGGGCTGGCGCTGCCCTCCCAGCTGCGGCGGATGCTTCGCGAGCAGGGCCGCGACCTGCACGCGGAGTTCGTGCGGCTGCTGCCCGCACGGCCGCGCCCGATCGCGATCCAGCGGTGGAGCGCGCGGCGGATCGGCCTGCTGCTGCTGATGGTGCCGGTGGCAGCGCTGCTCGTCCCAAGCGTCCGGGTGGTGCTGTTCAACGATGACCCGAACACGACGCGGCTGGAGATCGTCAACCTGGATTGCAGCACCGATCTGGAACCGTTGTGGCTGCAAGCCCAGTCGGTGCCATCGGCCTCGCTGGTGCCCTGCGTGGAATTGTTGCCGGGCTGGACGGTGGCCGGCGCCAACGCCAGGAACGGCTGGTCATCATTCACCCTCAACCACGACCGGGCCGACGTACGGGCGGTGGTCGTGCGGCTGACCGCGGCCTGCGACCCGGCCGGGGCGACCGAGCTGCCGTCCAGGCAGACGGGCGTTCGGCACTATGAGCGGACCGAGCGCCTGCCCGGCAGGTTCATGGCCACCTGGTATGACCGGTTCCCTGGTGGCTGCGTGACCTCCCGGCTGCAGTCAACGACCGACATCGAAGGCAAGTTCGCCACCGAGGCGTCGTTCGTCCTTGGGTTCGCCACTCGCCAGGCGCTCCGGCAGGCCTTGGAGGAGCGCTCCAACGGGCGACTCCACCTCGACCCGGCAGGGGCTAGATGACCAGCACGGCAGTCCTGGACGAGCCTGGTCAGCCACCAGCTGTGTTCGTCCGACCCGCAGCTGGCCCCGGTACCAGGCCGGGCCTGCGGGTTGTGGCGGGCAGCAGGTCAGCCGTCGTCGCTGGCCAGCTTCAGCCGCTCAGCGGGCATCGGCCACCACCTCCCGGTTATGGGATGGCGGGTGGCTGGCACGGTCGGCGCGGCTGGCGCGGTCGGTCTGGCGGCGTTCGCCGCGGTGCTGGCGGTCGACCTGGCGGCGGTGGGCGCGCTGGGCGCGGCGGGTGATCGCCCACGCCCGAGTGGCCGGCCGCTTGCCGTAGGTCTCGCTGCCCATCTCCACCACCACCTCCGCGCCCAAGGTGGCGTACTCCTCCGCGCGGCGAACCCGAGCGGCCAGCTCCTGGTCCGAGCGTGCCCGGACCGGGAGCAGCTTGCGGTTGAGCGCCAGGAACGCCGCGTCCAGCCGGCGCGCGGCCGGCTGCCGGGTGGTGGGGCGGGGTGGCAGGCCCAGGCCGTGGCGCTGCCAGGCGGTCCGCAGCGCCCGGTCGGAGACGCCCAGCTCCTTGCGGGTCTGGTTGATCCCGACCTCGGCCGCGCGCCGCCACGCCTGCTCGGCGGCGTCACGGTCGTGGTAGAACCGAGTTCGTCGCGGGCCGCCTTGGAAAACCTGGGGCTGCGGCAGGCCGTGGTGGTCGAAGGCACGCCGCAGCGCCTGCTTGGAGACGCCCAGCTCGCGGGCGGCCCGGTCGATGCTCTGCTCGTTCGCCAACGCCAGCGCCTCCTCCGCCGCCGCCCGGTCGTGGACGAACCGGGTGCCCTCCGCGTAGGAGGCGCGGCCGCGCAGGGCCACGCGCTGGCGGGCGGTGGTGCCGGCGAAGATGCCGGTGTGGTCGTCGCGGGCCTGCGGGCCGTGCAACGCCGCCTGCAGACACGGGCCGCGGACCGTGCAGCCGGCGCACACCTGCTTGGCCGCCGCGGCCTGGGGGACCTGTCCCGTCTCGGGGAAGAACAGCTCCGGGTCGACCTCGGCGCAGGCGGCGTCCAGGCGCCAGTCCCGCTCCCCGTCGGCCCGCTCGACCGGTGGTGGTGGTGGGCTGGCGAGCTGCTGGTAGGTGGCGGCCAGCCGTTCCCCCAGCGGCGCCTGCCCCTCACGGGTGCGGAGCTGCCACGTGAGGTGCCGCACGTAGCTGTCGGACACGCCCAGCCGCCAGGCGAGCTGGCTGGAGCTGAGCGGCCGCGCGCCGGGATTCTGCTGCTGCTGGTGCCAGAGCTGCGCGATCCGCTCGCCGGCGGTCGACGGGCCGGCGCGCAGCTTGGCGAGCTGCTCGCTGATCTGCCGCTGGTCGCCGCCGACCTCCCGCGCGAGCTGGCTGGGGCGGAGCCGCTCGCCGGCGCGGGCCTCCCGGGTCCAGTAATGGCGTTCCACCGTGGCGGCCAGCCGCTCGGAGTCGGCAGGCCGACCTCTGACGGCGGCGTGCTGGTGGCCGCCGGCGGCGAAGTGCGCCTGCAACCCCGCGAGCTGCTCGGGGGTGGGGCGGCCGTGGCTTGCCGGCTCGGTCAGCACATCAAGGCCCTGCTGGCTGGTGTGTTGGGCGCGCAGCGACCCTAGCCACTGCCGGGTGATCGTGGCGGTGGTGCCGACCTCAGCCGCCAGCTCCGTGGGGTCAAGCCGCCCGCCACCTGCCAGCTCCCGCCGCAGGTAGGCGTCGGTGATCCGATCGCGCACCAGCCCGCGCCCGCAGCTCCGAAAGGCCCGGGTCGCGGTCCCGCTGGACGCGAAGCAGCCGCAGCAGGTCACGGGCCAGCCCGGGCGCCACACTCACCTCACGGGCGAGGGTGGTCGGGTCGACCGGCTGGTCGGCGTCGACCTCACACGCCAGCCAGGTGTAGGCGATGCGCTCCCACGCCGGCCGCGGGTCGGTCGGCCGCTCGGGATCGGGCCGGTCGCCGGGGATGCCCGCAGGATGCACGTCGAGGGTCATCGCCGGCCCCCTTCCCGCTCCGGCCACACCACTCGCGCCGCCGCGGCCTGGCCCTGCTCACGCAGCCGCCGGCGCTGCATCCGGGTGAAGGCCCGCTCGGTCTTGCGGCCAAGGCGCCGCTGCGCCCGCGCCACCCGCCGAGCCGCTCGATCCTCGGCGCGCTGACGGCGGGCCTGCTCGCGCGGCTGGTAGAACGGCCGCAGCCGGATCGGGGTCGGCCGTAGGTGCCCGTACAGCAGCACCCCCTCCCCCGGCCGCAGCCGCCGCAGGTCCTCCACCGGCAGCAGCGGCCGATAGCTGGTCGACTCGTTGAGGGAGTGGCGGCCGTCGGAGCCCATCGACCGGTTGCGGTCGGTCAGCGCCTGGTCGCCGATCAGCCTCGCGCCAAGCTCCAACGCGGAGAGATCCGCCAGGCCACTGAGAAACAGCTTGGCGCGGTGGTTGTTGAGGATGGTCGAAGATTTGGTGCCGTAGCGGGCCTCAAGCTGGCTCTTGTCATGCCAGACGGTGACCAGCTGGATGCCCTGGCCCCTGGCGGTGGTGGCCAGCACATCCAGGTCCGACAGGGCGGCGCAGTTGCCCGCCTCGTCCAGGAACAGCCCCAGCCGCGGCGACAGCATCCCGTCAGGGCTGAGGGCGGCCTTCTCTTGGGCGGCGGCGACCACCTGCTGGGTGATCGTCTCGAACAGGGGCCTGAGCAGGCGTTGCTGGTGGGCGGGGGCGTACAGGTAGATCGTGTTGTCCCCGTCGAGGAACGAGTCGAGGTCCAGGTCATGGCCGTCGGTTGACGCGCTGACGCGCTCGTTCCCGTAGACGTGCAAGACCTCCTCGGCGGTCGCATACAGGGAATCGACGGCCCGGTCGGTCCGGTACTGGCTGGACTCCCAGGCATCCAGGGCCGCCGGCACCCCCGCGGCCTCCAGGATGTCCTTGATCTCCTGGTCCTCGCGAGAGTCCAGCCAGTGCAGCACGTCGGCCATGCCGAGGCCCTTGGTGGCGGCCGCGTAGAGGATGGGGGCGAGGAACTTGGTGCCCATGGTCTTCCAGAAGCGGTGCTCGGGGCGCTGCTCTTCGGTGGGGGTCTGCTCGATCGCGTTGGCGAGCTGCACGGCGGTCTGCTGGGCGCCCGCCCACGTCGTGCAGGAGGCCAGCGGGCTCCACTTCGCGGCGGGCATGCCGGAGGCGCCGAGGGGGTCGATCACCACCACCTGCCCCAGCCGTGCCCGGTGGGCGATGGTGGCGCGCAGCAGGTCCGGCTTGACCGAGGTGGCGAGTAGCGGCCCGGACCATTCCAGTACCCCGGGCACGACTAGGCCCGAGGTCTTCCAGCTGCCGGTGGGCCCGAAGACAAGGACGGAGTGGCAGTCCTCGGCCGCCAGCAGCCGCCCGAGCAGGCCGGGGGTGCGGCCGAGGATGACCCGGCCGGGCTCGAGCTGGTGAACGGTGATCAGTCCGCAGCACCGCGGCGGTCCCGCCGGAGAGGCCGCCGACCAGGCCGGCGAAGGCGGCGTACATGCCGGCTGGGCCGGGCAGCGGCTCGCGGACGTCGGCGGGCCAGGCCAGGGCGGGGTCGCTCCAGTGCTGTGGCAGGTTCCAGAGGACGTGGGCGACGTCGGCGGGGGACAGCTCCAGCCAGGTGTGCTCGAAGGCGAGGCCGGCGGCCTGGCCGCTGGCCCACACCAGCGCGCCGACGGCGCCGGCCGCGCCGAGCCCGAGAGCGAGGAGCTGGTCGCCGGGGCTGGTGAACGGCGGCGCGTCGGGTGGCCGATGTCCACCGGGAGGAAGAGGCGGCCAGGAGTCATGCCACATCCGACTCACCCCCCGTGATGCTGCTGTCGCCGTCGCGTCTGGTGCGCTGGGCGGCGAGGAGGGCGCGGTACTCGTCCATGTGGGCGGTGATGAGGAGCCGCAGGGCGGCGTGGCGGCGGCGGTTGTTCGCGCGGGTCTGTTGCCGGTGGCAGTCTCTGCACCTGCCGGTGAGGCGGCCTCGCCGGTCGGCGTAGAACTCGTCGACGGGCTTGATGGCCCGGCAGGCTGCGCAGCGCTTGCTGGTGGGCCGGCCGGGCACGCCGGAGTTGGTACGCTGGTCGCGCATCTGGGAGGGTCCTTTCAGGTGCTTGGCTCCCGGCGCAGGTCACGCTGCGCCGGGGCCGCTTCTTGCGGTCGGAGGTCGGCATCACCCCTTGTCGCTTGCGATGGCTGGTTGTGGATGGCTGACCGGAAGGTAGCAGTCTGTAACGCGCTACGCAACAGTGTGCCGTAAAGCGTTACTCGGTGAGACTGGCGACGAAGGGGCGATATGCTGCTGCTCGTCATGGAGCAACGCGAGGCAGCGACCTTCGGCCAGGTGCTCAAGTACTGGCGAACCCAGGCTGGCCGCTCACTTCGGGACATGGAGGCGGCCAGCGGGATGAGCGCCACCAACCTGTCTCGAATCGAGCGCGGATTGATCGGACCGCCGCCGAACTTCATCCTGGACAAGCTGGCGGCGGCCATCGGCGTGGCACGAGCTGAGCTCTACAACGCAGCGGGTCGGCTGCCGCCAGGTGACGAGGAGGGCAGGCGCGGCGTTGTTGAGGCGATCATGGCTGATCCGGAGCTGACCGAGGAGCAGAAGGCCTACCTCGTCCATGGGTTCAAGCTGCTGCGGGAGAAGAACCAACCGGCCCCCTGAGCCGTTGCAGTTAGCGTTACGGCGTGGCACCGTAGGCTACATGAGCCAGCAGCACCAGAACAGATCAAAGAGCGCGCAGGGAAGGCCGATGCTCAAGCCGGAAGAGGTGGCTGCGCGGCTCAACGTCAGCCTTCGCTTCATCCGCCGGCTCTGCCACGAGCGGCGCGTACCGTATACCAAGGTCGGCAAGTTCGTCCGCTTCGACGCTGACGAGCTGGAGCCTGGATCGCAACACAGCGAGTCGCCCCTCGAGAGTAACGCGTGCTCAGCTCGTGAAGCGGGGGAGGACCTGCTGGGCAAACAGCTCGAGCGATCGTGAGCTGCTGGCGACCGACAGGCCGGGTGGTCGCGCCCAGAAGATCAGCCGGTCAAACGGCAACGCCCGCCGGAGCCGGCTGATCTCCAAGGCCACCATGTCGGGCGTGCCGACCAGGTAGTTTCCTCGCGACAGCTCGCCTGCATGCTTGAGCGGCCGGTTCGGGTGCTCCGCGTTCCCCGCGGCAGACCACTGGCGGTACCGGTTGGCCTGGTACAGGTAGTGCTCTTGGACCTCCCGCCAGCCGCGCTCGGGGTCCTCACACACGTAGATGGCCCGGGGGGTCGCGACGCGGAAGCGGGCCGGGTCGTGCCCGTTTCTGGCGAGTTGGGTGCGGTAGAGCTGGTACAGCTCGGCTGGCGCGTCGGCGTCGGGGAGGAAGTGGCAGCCGTGGTGGGCGGCCCGCTTGGCTGATGCTTGGCTGCTGCCGCCGACCCAGATGGGCGGATGAGGGCGCTGCAGCGGTGGGGGAGTGACGACCACATCCTCCAACCGGAAGCAGTTCCCACGGTAGGAGAACGGCTCGGCGCGCCACGCGGCCTTCAGGATCTCAATGGTCTCGTCGGTGCGGCGGCCACGCTCGGCCCGGCAGACGCCCAGCAGTGCGAACTCTTCGGCGCGGTACCCGGGAGCCACCCCAAGCTCAAGCCGGCCGCCCGACAGCACGTCCACGACGGCGGCGTCCTCGGCAAGCCGCAGCGGGTGATGCAACGGGGCAAGCAGCACGGCGGTTCCAAGCCGCATGTGGGAGGTGCGCATCGCCAGCGCCGCCAGCATGGGCAACAGCGCCGGGAGGTAGCCGTCGTCAGTGAAGTGATGCTCAGACAGCCACACCGAGTCGAAGCCGAGCGAGTCAGCCCACGTGACTTGCTCGACGGTTTCCTGGTAGAGGCGTTGCCACGGTCGCCGCCAGGGTGCGGGGTTTCGAAAGTCGTACCAGAGTCCGAAGCTCAGAGGCATGCCAGCTGCTCGGCCAGGTCGCGGGCCGCGGGGTTGGCCTGGTAGGGCTCCAGCCTTGCCAGCAGGTCGTGGCCCCGCTGCACGACCGGCCCGGTCCGATGCTCGGCGGGGATCTCCAGCGCCTGGGTGCCGAGCTGGCAGGCTCCGTCGACCTCCCGGCGCTGCAGGTACCAGGTGGCAAGGTCGAAGCGGACCAGCGTCGGGTCCATGTAGTGCGGTGACGCACCATACAGGTCAAGCGCCACCGAGGCAGCCTGGTGCGCGTCCGGCCGTTCGAGCCGGACATGGCAGGTGGTCCGGTAGAACGCCAGTTGGGCGTCCGAGAAGGCGAACAGCCGGCGGTCGTCGGCAGTTGCGTGGTCCAGTGCCCGCTCCGCCCGCTCGACCGCCTTTAGCGCGGCGGTCTCGTCTTTAAGGATCGCGTGCGCCCTGGCCTGGCTGGCGGCGACCATCGCGGTCACGACGCTGCCGCTGCGGCCGACCAGACCGGCGGCCCTGCCCAACAGCGCAAGGGCCTCCTTGGGGTCACCGCCGTAGGTCGGGATGAGGCTCTCCTTCACCACCGCCCACGCTTCCAAGATGTCGTCCTCGGCTTCCCGGGCGGCCCGTTGTGCGGTGTGGAACCAGGCACGCGACCGGGCTTGATCCTCATAGGCGAAGATCCCGACCAGCGTGGCAAGCTCCGCACCCACGCGACACAGCCGGCGCTGGTAGGCGATCGGCTGGCCGTCCTGGACCAGTTGGCGCACCGCATGGAAGCGTTCCAGGACCGGGGCGAACAGCAGCAGCGGCCCCGACGCCTCGTAGTCGATCATGTAGCCCGCGGCGGTCGCCTCGTGGTAGTCCAGCTCCTCGGCATCCACCGTCGCGGTTCGCAGCGCGCGGGTCATCGCCAGCGGTTCGGTGCCGAACAGCTCGAGCAGCTTGCCGCTGAGGACGGCGCCGGCAACGGTGGCGCCCGTGCGGAGCGCTTGGCGTCTGTCCCTGGTGACCACCCCTGGGGAAGTGGGCGTTGACGAGGAGGGGGCTGACTCTTGCCCGGCTTCGGGTGTCCTCAACTGTACAGGGGGCTTCGCCGGGCGCTCGGTGTTGTGTGCGCCGCGTCGCCTGGCCAGCTTGGCGTGCCGCTCGGCGGCCTCCTCCTGGACTACCAGTTCAAAGAGGGTGAAGAGCGCACCGTCGGCCGGCAGTGCGTGTTCGCAGGCCGCAACGAACTGGTGGGAGAGCTTGCCCTTGCCGTTCTCGACCTCCGAGACGCGGGTGGCCGAAAAGCCGAGCAGCCTGGCAAGGTCCTTGACTCTCAGCCCGGCATTGAGCCGCAACTCTCGAAGCTCGACGCCGAAGCGGGCCGCCGCCGAGCTGGTCGGGTCCAGCCGGTTCGGTGGCCGTCCTCGCGGAAGGACTCCGCGACGACGGGGGAGGGAGCCGGGCTGCATTTGTTCGCTACCTGCCGAGGATTTCGCCGTTGGACGATCAACGACCGACCGAGTTTCTTGTCCCTTGCAGACCGCTAGATGCGACTCGAACACCCGAACAGTACCACCTGTCCGGACCGTTCCGTTCTGCGAGGGAGGGTCTATGCTCCGGGACGCCACGCACGAACCGCTAATCAAGCGCACGGTGATGCTGCAGCTTGACGACGATGGAGTGCTGCACCTTCACGAAGCGCTCCTGGCCGACCTCCTCGAGGGTGACGCGCTTGGCGTCCCCGGCCCACTGCCGACGTGTGAGTCCTGCTGGACCGAGGCGGCTGTCGCCATCCTTCTCTGCCCTGGCGACGTCGCAACCTTTAGGGGCGCCGCCTGCGTCGCTGACCATCGGCAGGCAGACGTTCGGCTTGTGCCCATCCGCTCGTGCTAAGTGGGTCGTACCCTCTTGCCAAGGGCGGCGCAGGAGGGGAGAAGTAGCGCGCGATGGCCCACATCGAGCGACGCGTGCGGAGCGGCAAGGTGAACTATCGTGCTCGCTACCGTGACCCAGCTGGCCGAGAGCGCTCCAAGAGCTTCAGTCGCAAGGTGGACGCCGAACGGTGGGTGGCGGAGATCGAGCACGCCAAGACGCGCGGAGCATGGACCGATCCTGCGCTCGGAAGGGTGCGGTTCTCTGATTGGCTCGCAGCGTGGTGGGCGACGACGACAAACCTGCGGCCGAGCACGCGAGCCCGGGACGAGACGCTGCTGCGCCTCTACGCCGTTCCGCGATTTGGCCAGATTCCGCTCGCGGCCATCAGCCAGCTCGAGGTCCGTGCCTGGGTCGCCGAGCTGTCCGCTCGCGGCTTCGCCCCTGCCACCGTCATCAAGGCGTACCAGCTCTTCGGCAAGGTTATGGCCGCGGCGGTTGATGCCGGCTACTTGGCCCAGACACCGTGCCGCAAGGTCCCGCTGCCCCGGGTCGAGCGTGAGGAGATGCGTTTCCTCACGCCAACTGAGATCGTCACCTTGGCTGAGGCCATCCGGCCCGCCTACCGGGCGCTGGTGTTCGTCGGCGCCTACGGCGGGCTGCGCATCGGGGAGCTCGCCGGGCTGCGTCGCAGCCGGGTTGATCTACTGCGGGGAACGGTCAGGGTCGCTGAGATCCTCACCGAGGTCGCCGGCCGGCTCCACTTCGGCCCGCCCAAGACGAGGGCGAGCCGACGGACGGTCAGTCTGCCGCGCGTCGTAACGGGCGAACTCGCGGCGCACCTGGCAAACGACGGCGAGCCCAACGATCACGTCTTCACCGCGCCCCAGGGTGGCACCTTGCGCATCGTCGCGTTCCGCAACCGGATCTGGCGGCCGGCCACCGACGCGGCCGGGCTTGCCGGCCTTCGCATTCATGACCTTCGCCACACGGCCGTGGCGCTTTGGATCGCCGCGGGCGCCTCCCCGAAGGAGGTTGCGGTGC
>WNGB01051893.1_pt1 | contig 10425 bp, 10 predicted proteins | sample 5400681 | NCBI WGS metagenome assembly WNGB01 (sample SAMN13153367, study PRJNA577476) | soil metagenome | isolation source: 115 cm soil or saprolite under grassland replicate 2 | place: USA:California | collected 2016-06-15 | reverse complement strand
CTCCACGGTCCTCGCAGCGCTCTGCGGGTGCAAGGCGTGGGACAGCGTGCCCAGCACCGCAGTCACCGACTGCAACGCGCAAATCGTCCCCGGCGGAGCCGCGACCGACGTGCTGTTCGTCGTCGACGACTCGAACTCGATGAGAGAGGAGCAGGACGAGCTCGCGGCGAGCCTCGGGACGTTCATCGACCAGCTCCTCGCCTCGCCGGTGAAGCTCGACATCCACCTCGGCGTGACCAACACGTCCGTCGAGGACTACAACGCGACGCCCGGGACGAAGTACGTCCGCGTCGGGTTTCCCGGGGTCCCGGGGACGCCCTACCCGCAGGGGACGCTCGTCGCGATCGCGCAGCTCGAGCCGAGCGGCGTCGGGACCGCGGGCCAGTTCCTGTGGGGCATTGCGTACGACGACCCGAGCCACGTGACGAGCGTCTTCGGCGGCCCGCGGATCCTCTCGAGCGCGGCGCTCTCGGGGGCCGAGCTCGCGCGGGACTTCAAGGCGAACGTGCTGCAAGGGGTGTGGGGCGCGAGCCGCGAGCAGCCGCTCTCGGCGATGAAGCGGGCGCTCGAGAAGGCGGCCGTGGGCGGCACGAACCTCGGCTTCCTCCGGGCCGGCGCGCGCCTCGCGGTCGTCATCCTGACGGACGAGGACGACTGCTCGGGCCCGAAGGACCCGACCAACGTCGGGGACGACGTCGCCTGCCACGGACTGCCCGTAGACTCGGGGCTGCTCGACTCGCTCGACGGCTTCGTCGACTACCTCGACACGACCGTCGGGAACGAGCCGGTCGTCGCGCTCATCGCGGGGTTCGACGCCAACAACGCGGTCTCGCTGTGCCGCGGTTCGGCGTTCGGCACGACGACGAGCGCGTTCTCGGTTCCGAACCGCTTGAACGAGCTCATGAACCGGCTCGAGGGCACGCACCCGGGGAGGACGATCAAGGCGTCCATCTGCCGGAGCTTTGGACCGACGCTCCTCGGGATCGCGAGCCAGATCATCCCTCAGACCATGCCCCTGCAGCAGTCGCCGGAGGACTACCGGATGATGGCGGTCGCGATCGAGCGGTCCGGGTCGACGATCCCGTGTCCGATGGAGCCCTTCGGGAGCCCCAACGCCGCGAACGCAGGCGTCATCTACAATCCGGCCCCGCCGGGGGGGCTGCCATCGCTCACGTTCCAGGACGCGGCTGCCGGGGGGCCCCAATGCCGGCTCGGGCTCGGCGACCGCGTGGACCTCCGGATCGTCTGCGCCCGCTGAGCTCGTCGGCTCACGGACGGTGAACCTCCACGAGGTTGCGGCGCGGCGGGGCCGTGGCCAGCATGCTGCTACCCATGGCCCCGTACCTCGTACTCATCGTCGCAGCGCTCGCCGCATCCCCGTCCACCCTGGCGCAGTCCACCCAGGCGCCTGACGCATCGCGGCAAGCGGCGCCCAGAGCCGCTGCCGCAGATCTCTCGCCGTTGCTCGCCGAAGCGGACGCGACGTACCTGCGCAGGGACGATCCCGCCGCGCTCGCGGCGCACCGCGTGCGGCTCGCCGAGGCGGAGAAGCTCGCGCCGAACGACTACGAGGTGCTCTGGCGGCTCGCCCGCATCTACTTCTGGCTCGCGGACGACCCGAATCTAAAGAGCGAGGAGAAGAGCAAGCTCGGCAAGATGGGGTGGGAGTACGGCGACCGCGCGACCGCGGCGAACCCCGGACGCGTCGAGGGGTGGCACTTCGCCGCCGGGGGAGTCGGCAACTACGCGCTCGGGATCGGCGTCATCACCGCGCTGCGCCAGGGCATCGAGGGAAAGTTCAAGGAGCGGCTCTCCCGCGCGGAGAAGCTCGACCCTGATTTCCAGAACGGCGCGATCCAGACCGCGTGGGGGAGGTTCTGGTACGAGCTGCCCTGGCCGAAGTACTCGGCGGACCGCTCGCAGCGATCGCTCCAGGCGGCGCTCAAGAAGAACCCGGCCAACGTCCGGGCGCACGTCTACCTCGCGGATCTGCACGCGAAGGAGGAGCGGCCCGAGCAGGCGAGCGCGGAGCTGCAGCTCGCCGTCGCCGGGGCCCCGGGGCGGTACGATGCGCCCGAGGAGCGAAGGTGGCAGGAAGTTGCGAAGCGGAAGCTCGCCGACATGCAGGGTGCCCGCGGAGGCGTGCGGGGCAGCGAAGGAGGGTAACCATGATCTCCCAGGCCGAGCTCAAGACCGGTGCGCCGGCGGCGCCGAACCTCGTCGCGCTCCTCGACCGCCAGGCGAAGCTGCACTCCGCGAACCCCGCGGTGAAGCACAAGCGCGACGGGCAGTGGCAGGACGTCTCCTGGGGTGAGCTGGCGCGCCGCGCGCGCGACGTCTCCGACGGGCTCGCGGCGCTCGGCATCCGCCCGGGCGACCGGATCGCGATCATCGGCGAGACGAACCTCGAGTGGATGCTCGCGGACCTCGGGATCCTCGGCGCCGGCGCCGTCGCCGCGACGATCTACCAGTCGAACCAGCCGGAGGAGTGCCGCTACATCGTCGAGAACTCGGGCGCGCGGCTCGTGTTCTGCGACAGCGCGGCTCAGGTCGCGAAGCTACGGCAGGTGAAGGATCGGCTGCCGGCGCTCGAGGGGATCGTCCGCGCGCAGGGGCCCGCGGCGGACGGCTTCGAGCGGACGCTCGCGGACCTCGAGAAGCTCGGCCAGGAATGGCGAAAGGCGAACCCGCGCGCGCACGAGGAGCGGATGGCGCGGGTCGGGCCGGAGGACGTCGCGACGCTCATCTACACCTCCGGGACGACCGGGAACCCGAAGGGCGTGATGCTCACGCACGGGAACTGGACGTACGAGGCGGCGGCGATCGAGGGGATCCGCGTCATCGCCGAGTCCGACGTCATCCTCCTGTTCCTGCCGATGGCGCACTCGTTCGCGAAGGTCATCCAGGCGGCGTGGCTCGCCACCGGGTGCGCCTGCGCGTTCGTCGAGTCCATGGACCGCATCATGGACAACGCGTCGGAGGTGAAGCCGACCGTCATGCCGGCGGTGCCACGCATCTTCGAGAAGGCCTACAACACCGTCATCTCGAAGGGGTTCGCCGCGCCCGGGCTCAAGGGCAAGCTCTTCCGCCTCGCGATGGAGGCCTTCGACGCGTACGCGGCGGCGCGCGAGAAGGGGAAGACCCACTCCTCGTTCGGGCTCCTCGTCGGGCGCAAGCTCGTCTTCCCGAAGCTCACCGCGGCGCTGAACGAGCGGTTCGGCGGGCGGATGCGGTTCTTCGTCTCCGGCGGCGCGCCGCTCGCGCCGAAGATCGCCTGGTTCTTCGACGCGCTCGGCTTCACGATCCTCGAGGGCTATGGGCTCTCGGAGTCGTCCGCGGGCACGTTCGTTAACCGGCCCGGCCAGAACCGGATCGGCACCGTCGGTCCGCCCGTCCCCGGGACGCAGGTCCGCATCGCGGAGGACGGCGAGATCCTGATCCGCGGGCCGGGCGTCATGAAGGGCTACTGGAACAACCCCGCCGCGACCGCGGAGGTGCTGCAGGACGGGTGGCTCTTCACGGGGGACATCGGCCACCTCGACGAGGCGGGCCACCTCCGGATCACCGACCGCAAGAAGGACATCATCGTGACCGCGGGCGGGAAGAACGTGGCGCCGCAGAACCTCGAGAACGACCTGAAGACCGACCCCCTCGTCTCACAGGTGATGGTCCACGGTGACAAGCGGAAGTTCCTCTCCGCGCTCGTGGCGCTCTCCGAGGAGAACGCGCGGAAGTGGGCGACCGAGCACGGCGTGCCGGAGGGCGCAGGCCTCCACGACCACCCGGCGGTGGTCGCCCGCATGCAGCAGGCGATCGACGCGCTCAACGCGCGCCAGGCGAGCTACGCGACGATCAAGCGCTTCGCGATCGTGCCGAAGGACTTCACGCAGGAGACGGGCGAGCTCACCCCGACGCTCAAGCTGAAGCGGAAGGTCGTAACGCAGAAGTACCAGGCGCTGCTCGACGCGTTCTACGTCGAGTGACGGCACACGGATCGGTCGGTCGCCCGGGGGCAGCCCCCATGTGGCGCTCGCGACGCGCCGGGGTGGGCGCTTAACTCCCGCCCCGGTCCGGTCGCCGCGCGACGGGACGAATCCGGAGGAGCGATGCACGGGCTGCGCATCCTGCTCGTCGAGGACGACGACGACAATCGCGAGCTGATGGCGGAGGTGCTCGAGTCCTCGGGGTACGAGGTGCTCTCGGCCGCGAGCGGTCAGGACGGTCTCAAGAAGCTCTCCGAGCACACCGTGGACGTCGTCGTGACCGACGTGAAGGGGATCGCGCCGAAGGTCCCGGTCATCGTCGTCACCGGCTGGGCCGAGCGGGACGACATCGCGCGCGCGCGCGGGCGGGACGTGGACGCGGTGCTCATCAAGCCGGTGGATCCCGACGCGCTCACCCAGACGGTTCGCGATGTCGCGCAGGGGCGGGGTCGCCCTTAAGATGTGGGCCGGACCCGATTGCGAAATCGACGCGCTTGAAGGAGCGCGCGCCCCATGGCCGAACCCGTCACGAGCGTGAAGGACGTCTTCGAGAAACACATCCCGGCGAAGCTCCAGGCGAAGCCGGACGTGGTCGGGAAGATCAACGCCATCTACCAGTTCAACATCGGCGGGCCCGGCGGCGGGACGTGGTCGGTGGACTGCACGCAGCCGGGCGGCAAGGTGCAGCCCGGCACCTCGGCGAACGCGAAGTGCACGGTCGCCGCGACCGACCAGAACTTCCTCGATATCGTGAACGGCAAGCTCAACGCGCAGATGGCGTTCATGTCCGGCAAGCTCAAGATCCAGGGCGACATGGGGCTCGCGATGAAGCTCCAGCAGATACTGGTTTGATGCCCGTCCCTCTCGAAGGCCTCCGCGTCCTCGACCTCACGCGGCTCCTGCCCGGCCCGTTCGCGACGTTGGTCCTCGCAGACCTCGGCGCCGACGTCGTGAAGGTGGAGGAGCGCGGCGGCGGCGACTGGCTGCGCGGGATGCCGCCGCTCGCGGGCGGCGAGTCGGGCGCGTTTCACGCGCTCAACCGGGGGAAGCGCTCGGTCGCGATCGACCTGCGCCGGGCGGAGGGCGTCTCCGCGTTCCTGCGGCTCGCGCGCGGCGCCGACGCGGTCGTCGAGTCCTTCCGGCCCGGCGTCCTCGACCGGCTCGGGCTCGGATGGGAGACGCTCCACCGCGAGAACCCGCGGCTCGTCCTCTGCTCGATCAGCGGCTACGGACAGGACGGGCCCTACGCGCAGCGCGCCGGCCACGACCTCGACTACTGCGCCTTCGCAGGGGTGCTCGCGGCGAACGGCACGCCGGAGCGCCCCGCGCCGCTCGCTGTCCAGGTCGCGGACCTCGCCGGCGGCGCCTGGCCGGCGGCGGCCGGGATCCTCGCCGCGCTGCTCGGGCGCGGCCGGACGGCGGAGGGCGCCCACGTGGACGTCTCGATGACCGAGGGGGCGCTCGCGATGCTGGCCCTGCCGCTCGGGATGGCGTGGACGCGCGGGACGCCCATCGCGCGCGGCCGCGAGCTGCTCGACGGCGGTGCCGGCTGCTACGCGGTGTACCGGACGAGGGACGGCAGGTTCGTCGCGCTCGGCGCGCTCGAGCCGAAGTTCTTCGCCGCGTTCTGCGCCGCCGTCGACCGGCCGGAGCTCGCAGAGCGGCAGCTCGACGATGGCGGCCGCGGTCCGCGCGCGGAGCTCGAGGCGATCTTCGCGTCGCGCACGCGCGACGAGTGGGCCGACTTCGCGGGACGGCACGACGTCTGCCTCGCTCCCGTGCTCGAGGGGGACGAGCCGCAGGAAGACCCGCAGCTGCGTGCGCGCGGCGCGTTCGTGAGCGTGCCGATCCCGGGACAGGCGCGCCGGATGGCGGCGGTCGCTACGCCCATCCGGATCCGCGGCGCGCCGCCGCCGGCGGCGACCTCCGGACCGCACGCGGGCGAGCACACGGACGACGTTCTCGCCGAGGCGGGGTTCGCACCCGAGGAGATCGCAGCGCTCCGCAAGGGCGGGGTCGTCGGGTGATGACTCCACGCGAGATCGCTTCGCCGGGCGCGCGCACGCCGTGTTCGGCTTGACAGCCAGGCGATTGGCGGGCATGAGTCGATTGCGCATGCGCGCCCTCCTCGCCGCCGGCCTCGCGCTGTTCCTCGCCCTCACGGCCGCGGCTCCGCACGTCCACACCGGCCCGCGCGGGTCGGAGGATTGCGTCGTCTGCGTCGTGCGGCACGGCGATGCGGCGCGGAACGAGGTCCCGGACCTCGCGCCGGTCGCGATCGTGGCCGACGCGCCGCAGCTCGAGCTCGGGCTCCCGCCGGTCTCGGGCGCACCGCTCGGCGCGATCCCTGGCCAGTCGCCTCCCGCGGGCGCCTAGCGCCCCCGGAACAGCCCCCGTTGTCGTACCCCGTGCTGTGGCGCGCCCGTTTGCGCGCCGAGGTGTCGCCCATGGTTTCACGCAGAGTCGCGAGCGTGCTCGCAGCAGTGTTCCTGTGTCCATCCGTAGCGTCCGCGCAGCAGCAGTCCCCGCAGCAGCAGTCCCCGCCCGAGCCGCCCAGTACCTCACCGCCCAAGGCTCTGTCGCCGGAGCAGCAGGACGCCGAGGCGCGGAAGAAGCTCGAGGCGGACATCGCGAAGGAGCTCGGGCAGGGCGGCGCGAGGAGCGCGCCGGCGGCACCCCAGGGCCAGCCCGGCCCGGTCGCGGCGGCACAGGGCAGCAGCGGCGGGAACCCGATGGCGCGGCTCCTGCTGCTCCCCGACATCAGCGCCGTCGGGAGCTTCGCCGGCGCGTTCGACAGCTACGACGTCGAGCGCCTCTCGCCGCGCGAGGGTCCCCTCGGTCCGAAGGACAAGCCGACTCCGCTCTTCCAGGAGCTGGAGCTCGGCGAGGGGGCCGCGGTGGAGGAGGCGTACCTGACCTCCTTGAACCTTCCCGCGGGGTTGCAGGTGCGCGCCGGTCAGTTCTTCAGCCCGTTCGGCCGCCAGAACCAGCAACACCCGCACGTCTGGGACTTCGTCGACGCGCCGCTCGCGCGCGGCCGGATCCTCGCGAACGAGGTCCTCTCCGGTCCGGGGGTCGACCTCGCGTGGCTCGCGCCGCTGCCGTGGTTCGCCGAGTTGCACGTCGCGGGGCAGGGGACCGCACCGACTCCGAACGACGAGGAAGACCCGGGTGAGCGCCTCACCGGCCTCGCGCGGCTGCTCCAGTACTTCTCGTTCGGCGACGCCACCACCGTCGGCCTCGGGGTCTCCGCGGCGCGGCGGAGCGAGGCGACCGGCGTGTTCCGTGATCTCGGCGCCGCCGACCTCTACCTCCGCTGGCGCCCGCTCCAGTCGCGCTCGTACGTGACGCTGCAGGGAGAGGTCTACGCGCGGAAGTTCCGCGCGCACGGCGCGTCGGAGGAGCTCAAGGCCGCGCTGCCGATCCTCATGGCGAACGTGGAGCGCGGGACCGACACCGGTGGCTACGCGCAGCTCTTCCTGCGGCAGGACGCGTACTTCGGGTACGGCGTCCGGTACGACGAGGCGCCTGCGGCCGGTGAGGCGGCGACCGGCACCGAGCGCCGGTACGCGGCGCTCGCGACCTGGTTCCCGAGCGAGTTCCAGCGGCTTCGACTCCAGATCTCGTACGACCGGCGTCCGGGAGGCCAAGAAGGCGTCGAGGCCCTCCTGTCGCTCGAGATCGGCATCGGTTCCCACGGCGCGCATCCCTTCTAGGAGATTTCAAATGAGCTCGCTCGAACTGAAGAGAATCGTGCTCGCCGTGCTGCTCGCGCTCGTCGTCCCGGCGCGTGCCGCGGCAGCGGTCAAGGTCGTCACCACGACGCAGGGGCTCGCAGCCCTCGCGAAGGAGGTGGGCGGCGACCGCGTCCAGGTGGAGAGCCTCTCGCGAGGAGTCCAGGACCCGCACTTCGTGGACGCGAACCCGATGCTCGCGGTGAAGCTCCGGAACGCCGACCTCCTCGTCGACGTCGGACTCGACCTCGAGATCGGCTGGCTTCCGCCGCTCGTCAACCAGTCGCGGAACGGCGACATCCAGCCGAGCGGCTCGCGCCGCCTCAGCGCCGCGAGCGCGGTCAGCGTGCTCGACGTGCCGAGCGGGCCCGTGAGCCGGGCTCAGGGCGACCTCCACCCGGGTGGCAATCCGCACTTTCTGTCGGACCCGCGGCGAGCGGTCAGGGTCGCGGGTGCGATCGCGGACAAGCTCGCGTCGCTCGACGCGCGGAACGCCGCGTTCTATGCGCAGCGGCTCCAGGAGTTCCAGAAGCGCGTCGCGGCCGCGGAGGCGCGCTGGGCGACGGAGCTCGCACCCCACAAGGGCCGCAAGCTGTTCACGCGGCACCGCACCATGACCTACTTCTTCGACTGGAGCGGGATCGTCTCGGCCGGCGAGCTGGAGCCGCGTCCGGGCGTGCCGCCACCGCCTGGCCACCTCGCCGACCTCGTGGGGGTGGCGCAGCGCGAGGGGGTGAAGGCGATCTCGGTCGAGAACTATTACGACACGAAGTCGGCGGAGGTCGTGGCGCGCCACTCCGGCGCGAAGATCGTGCTCATCCCCGGCGACGTCGGCGGCGAGCAGGGGGTCGACACCTGGGAGAAGTACATGGACGTGCTGGTGAAGCGGATCGGGACGGCGCTGCGATGACCGAGCCGCTCGTGTCACTCGACGGCGCGGCCGTTGGCTACGGCGGCCGCGCCATCCTCGAGGGCGTCAACCTCTCGGTCGCGCCCGACGACTTCCTCGCGGTCGTAGGGCCGAACGGGGGCGGGAAGACGACGGTCCTCCTGGCGCTCCTCGGCGCGCGGCCGCTCCTCGGCGGCCGCCTCGTCCGGCCGCGGCCGCTGCGCGTCGGCTACGTCCCGCAGCGCGAGCACGTGGACACCGTCTGGCCGCTCACGGCGGGTGAGGTCGCGCTCATGGGGCGCGTCCCGGCGATCGGGCCGTGGCGCCGACCGGCGGCCGCCGACCGCGACGCGGTCCTCTCGGCGATGCGGCGCGTCGGGGTCGAGCACCTCGTCGATCGGCAGTACGGCGAGCTGTCCGGCGGGCAGCGGCAGCGGACGCTCATCGCCCGCGCCCTCGCTGCGAACCCGGAGCTGCTCGCGCTCGACGAGCCGACGAACGGGATGGACCCGGCCGCCGAGCTCGGGACGATGGATCTCCTGCGCGAGCTGCACGGGGGAGGGAAGCTCGCGATCGTGATGGTCTCGCACCGCCTCGAGAACGTCGCGAACTACGCTCGCTCGCTCGCCTTCGTCGACAAGGACCAGCGGCTGTTCAGGGTCGGGTCGCTCGCGGAGATGCTCCGGCCGGAGGCGCTCGGCGCGCTCTACGGCCGCGCGGTCGAGGTGCGCGAGGAGAACGGGCGCCGGTTCGTGTACCCGACGAGCGGGAACGGCGCGCGCGCGGGCGGGGGGATCGCGTGAGCTCGTTCCGGGAGTTCCTCGCCGCGCGCGAGATCTGGGAGGTCCCCCTCGCGGCGTCGGTCGTCGCCGGCGCGCTGCTCGGGTTCCTCGGCGTCTACGTGGTGCTCCGTCGCACGGTGTTCGTCTCCGCGGCGCTCACGCAGCTCTCGACGCTCGGCCTCGTCGCGACGCTCCTCGTCGAGGAGCGCGTCCACATCGAGGCCGAGCACGCAGGCGAGCAGCTCGCGGTCGCGATGGCGTTCTCCGTCGTGGGCGCGCTCGTGCTCGGCGCGTTCCGGGCGCGGCGGCTGCCCGCCGAGGCGAGCGTCGGCGCGGCGTGGGTCGCCGCCTCGGCGCTCGTCGTGCTCGGGACGAGCCGCCTCGTGCACGCCGCCCACGACCTCGGCGGGATGGTGTTCGGCAACGCGGTGGCGGTGTCGGCGGCGGAGCTCGCGATGGTGGCGGTGGTGGCCGCGCTCTGCACCGCCGTCCACGCCGCGTTCGCGAAGGAGATCGCGTTCACCTCGTTCGATCCCGAGACCGCCCGAGCGCTCGGCATGCCCGTGCAGCTCTGGGACGCGGTGCTGTTCCTCACCATCGGCGTCGCCATCCCGCCGGCGGCGCGGGTGCTCGGCGCGCTGCCCGTGTTCGCGTTCCTGACGCTCCCGGCCGCGGGCGCGCTCCTCCTGCGGGTCGGGTTCCGGCCCGCGTTCGCGCTCGCGGGGGCGTTCGGGGTCCTCGCCGCGGCGGGCGGGTACGTCGTCTCCTGGCTGTGGGAGCTCCCGACCGGCGCGACGATGGTGGCGCTCGCTGCGGCGCTCGCCATCCCCGGCGCGCTCTGGCGGCTCGCGCGCGGATGAACGCTTCGGGCGCGAAACGCCACGTTCGAAAAAGCCCTTGACCCCAGGGGCGGGGGAGCGTACAAACCCGCCTCGCTTCACGGCTTTTCAAACCTGACGCGGGGTGGAGCAGCCAGGTAGCTCGTCGGGCTCATAACCCGAAGGTCGCAGGTTCAAATCCTGCCCCCGCAACCAACC
>WNGB01014696.1_pt1 | contig 10426 bp, 9 predicted proteins | sample 5400681 | NCBI WGS metagenome assembly WNGB01 (sample SAMN13153367, study PRJNA577476) | soil metagenome | isolation source: 115 cm soil or saprolite under grassland replicate 2 | place: USA:California | collected 2016-06-15 | reverse complement strand
GCGCTCGGCATCGACAATCTCGAGCACGGCATGCTCACCGCGTCCGATTTCACGACCGCGAAGCAGCCCGACGTCTGCCCGGTCAATCTGATGACGCAGGTCAGCGCGTCCGATCCCAAGGGCGGCGCCGGGGAGGCGACGATTCGTTCGCTCGTCCAGCACCACGTGTCCATGACGTCCACGCTCGCCGTGTACGAGCCCTTTGTGGCGAATCGGCCGACGAAAGATGCCCGCGTCTTGGACGCGATGGACCCTGGCGTGCGCGACAGCTACATGAAGATGCGGCAGCAGATCGACTCGAGCGGCACGGGCTGGGTCGCATTGCAGGCGTTCAAGAACGCGATGGCGTTCGAGCGTGCCTTCGTCGACTCGGGCGGATTGATGGCGGCGGGCGTCGATCCGACGGGGATCGGCGGGGCGCTGGCGGGCTTCGGCGATCAGCGCAACTACGAGCTGTTCATCGAGGCCGGGTTCACGCCCGCGCAGGCGATCCAGATCATGACCGCCAACGGCGCGAAGATCCTCGGCGTGGCGCAGTCGCTCGGGACGGTCGAAACCGGAAAGCGGGCCGACCTGGTGGTCCTGCACGGCGATCTCACCGCCGATCCCTCGGTGATCCGCAGCCCCACGATTGTCTTTAAGGATGGGGTTGGCTACGATTCGGCGAAGTTGATCGCCTCGGTGCAGGGCAGGGTTGGCGTCAACTGAGAAAAGGAAGTTTGGCAGGGTAGCTCAGCCTGGTGAGAGCACGGCACTCATAATGCCGGGGTCGTGGGTTCGAATCCCACCCCTGCTATTGAAACGCAACGGCGGCGGTCGCATTATCTGTTGACCGCCGCATTTGTCTCTTGACGGTCATGACTCTACCGTCATTCCGTTCCACGTCGCAAATTGGGAACCTCATCCACCCCAAGAGGGGGCCGTCATGACGTTCCGCGTCCTAGTGCTCGTTGTCGGAGCAGCGTCCACCGCGGTCTTCCCCGCGCGAGCCCAAAAGCGTGGCTCGTTCGAGGTCGGCGCGTTCGCCGCGTATCTCAATGCCGACAACTCTCTCTCCATTGGCAATGCGCTCGGATTCGGCGGGCGAGTGGGCGTGAATGCGCTCCCGTTCCTCGCGGTCGAGGTCGACGTCGCGAGCGCGTCGAAGGACGGCGCCAAGCATCGACCGTTGCACGTGTGGCTCGTGTATGACGTGCCAGCGGCGAGCCGTGCCCAGGTCTTTGCGGGGATCGGGTACGTGAAGAACACCTACACCGGCGCGTACAAAGCGAACGACAGCGGCGTCGCCGGGCAGGTCGGCGTCCGACAGCGGTTCGGCAACGTGCTCGCCATCCGCATCGATGGCCACGCTGATTTCATGCCGAATTCTGCGAACAAGTCCTACCTCATCAGCTACAACGGCAATTGGGGTGTGGGGATCGGCGTCAGCGCGCTTCTGAATCGCTAGTTCGGGTCTTGGCGTAGGGGCGCAGCATGCTGCGCCCCTACCCATCACACGCTCACCGTTTCGATTTCCAAACCACCGGTTTGATCCTCCGCGACATCTCCGCCCCAACCTGCTGCGCCTCTTTGAGCTTCGCCTCGTACTCGGTGCGCCACGCGGCCGGCATGTTCGCCCGGAAGTAGCTCGCCGTCAGCAGCTCGCCGCGCGGCTCGAGGCCGGCGGCGGCGCCGCACCCCACCGCCACGACGTCGCCGAGGAACAGCGTCGAGCTTCCGGTATCCATGACGTTGGCCACGCTGCATTCGAAGTGCGCGAAGCATTCATCCAGCACGGGGACGCCCGTCTTTCCTTTATGATGGGGAATCCCGGCCAGCTTGTCCTGGTCTCGCCCGCTGAAGAAACCGAGGCGATGGACGACGTCGAGTTGGTTGGTATTGAGGAGGTGGAGACCAAAGCGTCCCGTTTCGAAGATCAGGTCGTGGCTGTAGTTGAACTTGTGGATGTAGACCGACAGCCGGGGCACGGACGGCACGATCGACGCCCGCACCGCGGCATCAGAGATCATCCCGTTCCCTTGGCCCTTCCGTTCCGACGTAATCGCCACGACTGGTGAGGTCAGATTGCGCAGGAGTTGGTACGTGGCGTCGGGTTGGAGCATACTTCAAGATACATGGCCACGACCCCCTCGCTCCCGGAGCGATTGCTCGCGCATATCCACGCAACTCGGCCCTTTCGCGGACCGGGCGAAGCGATCGTTGCCGTCTCGGGAGGCGCGGATTCAGTCGCCTTGTTGGATCTGCTGAACGGCATGGCCAAAGAGCTCGGTCTATCGATTGTCGTCGCACATGCCGACCATGGAATTTCGTCGGACAGTCGAACGGTCGGACGGTCGGTCAAAACACTCGCGGAGCAGTACGGCCTTCCGTTCGAGCTCGCCGAGCTGAATCTCGGGCCGGACGCGACCGAGACCGCGGCGCGGCGCGCGCGCTACGCGTGGTTGCGGGACGTGCAGCGCCGCCGCGGTTCGAAGTATCTCGTCACGGCGCATCACGAAGACGACCAGATCGAAACGATCGTCCTGCGTGGGCTGCGCGGCAGCGCACCCGCCGGCCTCGCCGGTATCGCCGCGCGCGCGCGCGGCGGCCTGGTGCGGCCGTTGCTGCCATTCACACGTCGTGAGCTGCTCGACTACGCTGCTGCGCGCGGACTGCCCATCCACGACGATCCCGCAAACCGCGAGCCGCGGCACCTGCGCTCCTGGGTGCGCGCGACGCTGCTCCCGTTACTCACCGAGCGCCTCGGCCCCCGGCTACGGCGCGACCTGCTCGCGCAGGGACGCCATGCCGCAAGTGATCGACGCGCCTGGGACCGGATGCTGGATCTGGTGCCGGAATTGGCACTGACTGTGGAGGGCGAACGCTTTACCGTTGCCCGGGCGAGTGTGGGCGGCTATGATAACGCATTGTCGGTCGCGCTTTTGCGCGCCGCGGCCCGCAGAGCAGGGCTGGTACTCGGCCCCGCGCGGGCCCGGCGGCTTGTGGCATTGGCGCAACGCCCCTCGGGGCGCCGACTCGCGTTGGGCGATGGCTGGTCGGCGGAAGTCGTGTTCGACACGCTGCAGGTCAGTCGCGAGGCGGGCGGTGGCATCGATTGCGCGCTCGAGCACGTATGGCCAACCGGAGAGCGGGGCTCGGCGCGGTTCGGCGAGTTCGAGATCAGTTGGGCTCCGGCGGCGGCGCCAACGCAGATCGAGCGTGCGACGTGGACGACGTGGTTGGACGGGACGACGTGGGAGGTGCGGGCACCTGAGCGCGGTGATTCGCTGGTGCCGCTGGGCGGGGTCGGACACCGGCCGCTCAGGCGCTTATTAATGGAAGCACGGGTGCCGCGCAGTGCACGGCCGCGGTATCCGGTCGTCAGTCGAGGGGAAACCATTCTCTGGGTCCCGGGCATCTGTCGGAGTGCGGCAGGCGTGCCGGCGCCCGGAACTCGAGCGGTGAGGCTGGATGTTATCGAGTATCGCTGAGCTTAAGCGCGTCGTCTTTGAAGAAGAGACCATCGCGGAACGGGTGCGGGAGCTGGGACAGGAAATCTCCGCAGCCTATCCCGACGGCGACTTGCTCGTGCTCGGATTGCTCAAGGGCAGCTTCATTTTCCTGAGCGATCTCGTCCGGAAGATCGATCGCCCGCTGCAGGTCGATTTCCTCGTTGCATCGAGTTACGGCGAAGGGACGGTGTCGAGCGGGAACGTCAGGCTGGTGTATGATCCGGAAACGGAGCTGGCCGGCAAGCACATTCTGCTGGTCGAGGACATCGTCGACACCGGCAAGACGCTGAACAAGCTGGTCGCGCTGCTCCGGCAGCGCCGGCCGCGCAGTCTGGAGATTTGTGCGCTGTTACACAAACATGTGGCTCAACACCTGGAGCTGGACGCCAAATTCCTGGGATTCGACGCCCCGACGCTGTTCCTGGTCGGCTACGGCCTCGATCACGCGGAAAACTTCCGGCACCTTCCTTATATCGCGAGTCTGACGTAGATGGCCAATCGCATCCCCCCGCCACCGCGGGAATTCAACTGGGCCCGCATGCTGCGGACGCTCTCGTTCTGGGCGCTCCTCATCGTCGGGACGATCGCGCTGGTGCAGCTCGCGTCGAGCCGCCGCCGCGAAGAAGCCGAGATTTACCCCAACCAGTTCAACGAAGAGCTGCAGGCCGGCAACATCGCGACCGTCGAGGTCACCGAAAAGAAGGTGCGCGGGACCTTCAACCGGCCCGTGATCATCAAGCGGCAGACCGTCGAACGGTTCACGATGCTCCTGCCGACGGAGCCCGACAACGCCTGGATCACGTCGTTGATGGCGAAGGGCGTGGAGGTGCGGGCGCGCGAGCCAGGACAATCGTTCGGCGTCGTGCTGCTGACGTTCCTGCCGTACCTGCTGATCTTCGGGCTCGTGATCTTCATGCTGCGCCAAATGCAGCAGGGTGGGAACCGCGCCTTCGCGTTCGGCAAGTCCAAAGCGAAGCTGCTGGCGGGCGACACGCCGAAGGTCACGTTCGCCGACGTCGCGGGGTGCGATGAGGCGAAGCAGGAGCTCGAGGAGATCATCGACTTCCTGAAGGACCCGCAGAAGTTCCAGCGGCTGGGCGGGCGGTTGCCCAAGGGCGCGCTACTCGTCGGACCGCCGGGCACCGGCAAGACGTTGCTCGCCAAGGCCGTCGCGGGCGAGGCCGGGCGGCCGTTCTTCTCGATGTCGGGGTCCGACTTCGTCGAGATGTTCGTCGGCGTCGGCGCCTCGCGCGTGCGCGATCTGTTCGAGCAGGGGAAGGCGCACGCCCCCTGCATCATCTTCATCGATGAGATCGACGCCGTCGGCCGCCACCGCGGGGCGGGGCTGGGCGGCGGGCACGACGAGCGCGAGCAGACGCTCAATCAGCTGCTCGTTGAAATGGATGGATTTGAAAGCAATGACGGCGTGATCCTGCTCGCCGCGACGAACCGTCCCGACATCCTCGATCCCGCGCTGCTGCGTCCGGGGCGCTTCGACCGACAGATCGTGGTCGACATGCCGGACCTGAAGGGCCGCGAGCAGATCCTGCGCGTGCACGTGCGCAAGATTCCGATGGCCTCCGGCGTGAACCTCGAGCGGATCGCCCGGGGCACGCCCGGGCTCGCCGGCGCCGAGCTCGCGAACATCGTGAACGAAGCCGCGCTGCTCGCCGCCCGCCGCAACAAGGCGGCGGTGGACATGCAGGACTTCGAAGACGCCAAGGACAAGGTGATGCTCGGGCTCGAGCGGAAGAGCCGCGTGCTTTCCGACGAGGAGCGGCGTCTGGTCGCCTACCACGAGGCGGGCCACGCCCTGGTCGGGCTCACCGTGCCCGACGCCGATCCGCTCCACAAGGTCACGATCATTCCGCGCGGCCGGGCGCTCGGCCTCACCGCCTATCTGCCCGAGGAGGAGCTGCACAAGTACACCAAGCGCTCGATCGAGTCGCGGCTGGCGATGGCGTACGGCGGCCGCGTCGCCGAGGAGCTGGTGTTCGGGCCGGAGAAGGTGACGACCGGCGCCGCGCAGGATATCCAGCAGGCGACCAACATCGCGCGCCGCATGGTGACGCAGTTCGGCATGAGCGCGGTGATCGGTCCGATTGCCGTGGGCGACCGCGAGCAGGAGATCTTCCTGGGCCGCGAAGTCGTGCAGCGCCGGGAGATTTCCGATCGCACGGCACAAATCGTGGACGAAGAAGTGAAGAACATCCTCACGCGCGCCTACGGCGAGGCGGCGCGTATCGTCAGCGAACGGCGTGCCGCGCTCGACCGGCTCGCTGCGGCGCTGCTGGAGCGCGAGACGCTGGAGCGCGAGCAGGTCGAGATGGTGGTCGCCGGTCAGTCGCTGCCGCCCTACGTGCCGCCCCCGGCGCCGCCGCCGCGCGCGGACGGCGAAGCAGACAAAGAACGGGCGCGGGGGGAGCGCACGTCGGGCGGGATTCTGCGCAATCCGCCGCCTGAGCCTGCCGGGGCGTGACCGCTCCGCAAGCCGCAGACCTCTCCAAACTCCGGATCAATCGCGACGACCCACCGCCCGCGGTCAAACGGGCGCTGGGTCGTGTTTTGTGGTTGACCGGCGCCGCCGCACTGATTGTCGCGGTCGTCGTCGTTATCGGTCGCCGCGGGGGCACGGTGCCGGTGCAGGTCGTCACCGTAACTGCGGCGGCGCAGGGCGGCGAAGGGGCGGCGAGGGGCGGCAACGGCGCGGTCGCGGTGGTTGCGAACGGATACGTTGTCGCGCGCACCAAGGCGGCCGTGTCCGCCAAAATTCCCGGGCGCCTTGCAATGCTCAACGTGAGTGAGGGGTCGCAGGTCCAGAAGGGCGACATCATCGCGCGGCTGGACAATGCCGACTACGCCGCGGCGGTCGGCCAGGCGGAGGCCGGTCTCGCGAGCGCGAAAGCCACGTTGATCGAGACCCAGTCGGACCGCGACCAGCTGCAGCGCGAGTTCGTGCGCGTGCGCGACATTCACGCCCAGAATCCCAACCTCGTCTCGCCCCAGGAAGTGGAAAACGCCGAGAGCCGCGCGCGGCAGGGCGATGCGCGCGTCGATGCGCAGACCGCGCGGGTGGATGCGGCCGCGGCCGCGCTGCGCGTGGCGCAGGCCAATCTCGAGAACACCTACATCCGCGCGCCGTTCTCCGGCACCGTGCTGCGGAAGGAAGCGGAGGTCGGGGAAGTCGTCGCGCCGTCGGTCGGGGGCGGCCTGACGCGTGGCGCCGTGGTAACGATGGCCGATCTCGCGACGCTCGAGGTGGAGGTGGACGTCAACGAAGCCTACATCGCGCGCATTCAGGGTGGACAGCAGGCGCGCATCACGCTCGACGCCTATCCCGACACGGCGTTCCGCGGCGCGGTGCGGCAGGTGGTGCCGACCGCCGATCGGCAGCGCGCGACGGTGCAGGTGAAGGTCGCGATCGTGGATCGCGATCCGCGCATCCTCACCGAGATGGGCGCGAAGGTCGAGTTCCTCGAGGTGCCGCGCGCGACGCCCGCCGGCGCAGCCCAGCCGGTCGAGCGGCCGAGGATCCTGGTGCCGGCCGATGCGGTGCGGTCCGAAGAGGGCCGTTCGATTGTCTGGATCGTCCGTGACGGACGCTTACAGAAGCGTGACGTTGACGCAGGTCCGGTCAGTGGTAATTTCCGCGAGATTCGTGCGGGACTATCGGGTGGAGAGCAGCTGTTGGTGGGAGGGGTTGAAACTCCCCACGAGGGCCAGCGCGTAAAGACCGCGCCGTAAGTCGACACAGTCCAACATTCCAACTTTCCAACGGTCCAACATGGCCCTAGTCGAAATCCGCGACGTCTACAAGTCGTTTCAGCGCGACACGCAGCGCATCGATGTCTTCACCGGACTCGCCCTCGACATCGAAGCGGGAAGCTTCACCGCGCTCATGGGGCCGTCGGGCTCGGGCAAGTCGACGCTTCTCAATCTCATCGCAGGACTCGACAAACCGACGCGCGGCACGGTGCACGTCGGTGGTGCGGCGGTCAGCGAGATGTCGGCGAGCCAGCTCGCCGCCTGGCGCGCACGCAACATCGGATTCGTGTTCCAGTCCTTCAACCTGCTCCCGGTGCTCACGGCCTATCAGAACGTCGAGCTCCCGCTCTTGCTCACGCGGTTGTCGGGCAAAGAGCGGAATGAACGGGTGAAGATCGCGCTCGACGTCGTGGGGCTCTCCGATCGGGCCGATCACTATCCGCGGCAGCTGTCGGGTGGGCAGGAACAGCGCACCGCCATCGCGCGCGCCATCGTGGCCGATCCGACGGTGATGCTGCTCGACGAGCCGACCGGCCAGCTGGACGGCAAGAGCTCGCAGGAGGTGCTGACGCTGCTCCAGCGCCTGAACCGCGAGTTCAACAAGACGATCGTGATCGTGACGCACGACGCCCATGCGGCCGAGCGCGCCAAGATGACCTTGCACTTGGAGAAGGGCGATTTGATCGAGAAGCGCGCCACGGCGGCCGTGCGGTGAAGTACCTCGGTCTGGTCCTCGCCAATCTGGGCCGCCACAAGCTCCGGACCGTGCTGACGATCCTGAGTGTGGCGCTGGCGTTGTTCCTGTTCGCCTCGCTGCGCAGCGTTACCACGACGCTCGCGGCCTCCGCGAAGTTCGGCGGCGCGCGCCGCCTGGTCACGCTGAACGCGACCGGTCTCGTCTTCCCGCTCCCACTCGCCTACGGCAACCGCATCAAGACGCTGCCCGGCGTCACCGGCTTGAGCTGGGCCAACTGGTTCGGCGGCAAGTACGGTGACGGCAACTCCTTCTTTGCGAACTTCGCCGTGGACCCCGAATCTTATTTGGCGATCTATCCCGAGATTGTCCTGCCCGCCGATCAGAAGCAGGCGTTTATCCAGGACCGCACCGGTGCCCTTATCGGGAAGCGCCTGCTGAGCCGGTACGGCTGGAAGCTGGGGCAGAATGTGACGCTGCAGGGCACGATCTTTCAGGGCGACTGGACGTTCACGATTCGCGGTGTATACACGCCGACCGATCCGGCGATCGGTGACGACGTGCTGATCTTCCATCACGAATACTTCGACGAACGCATCGGCCGGGCAGGGATCGCGGGCTGGTACATCGTGGAAATCGACGATCCGTCCCATGCGGCGGCCATCGCCAAGTCCATCGACGACGTGTTCCGCAATTCCAGCTCGCCGACCAAGACGGGCACCGAGCGGGAGTTTCAGGCGAGCTTCGCGACGATGTGGGGCAACGTGAGCTTTTTGATGAGCACGATCGGCCTGGCCGTCGTGTTCGCGATTCTGCTGGTGACTGCCAACGCCATGATGATGAGCGCGCGCGAGCGCACCGGCGAGATCGCCGTGCTGAAGACCGTCGGCTTCTCCGATCGGCTGTTGTTCGTGCTGACCATGGTGGAAGCGGGCGCGATGGCGCTGACGGGCGCGGTCCTCGGGCTCGGCGGCGCCAAGCTGCTGTACCCAGCGATCAACTTCAACGGCGCGGGTTTCCTGCCGGGCTTCACCGTCGCGACGAGCACCGTGATCGTCGGCGGCCTCGTCGCGGTCGGCTTGATGCTCGCGAGCGGTCTGGTGCCGGCGCTTCGGGCCGCGCGGCTCCCGGTCGTCCAGGCGCTGCGGCACGTCGAATGATTCCGATCGTCTACAATGTCCGGAGCGTCGTCCGTCGCCCCGTCTCGACGGCGCTGACCGCCCTCGGTGTCGGACTCGTGGTGGCGGTCTTCATCGGCATGCTGGCGCTCGCCAACGGATTTCGCGCCGCCCTCGCCAAGACCGGCACAGACGGCAACGCCCTCGTGCTGCGCAAAGGCGCCGACTCGGAGCTGTCCAGCGGCCTGGGTCGCGACGTCGCCAGCATCGTGGCTGCCGACCCACACGTCGCCACGGCGCCGGACGGCCGGCCGCTCGTGTCGCCCGAAGTGTATGTCCTGATTCCGCTCGGCAAGGTGTTCGACACGACGCAGGTTGCCAACGTCGTCGTGCGCGGCGTGAGCGATCGGGCCTGGGAGGTCCGCTCCAACGTCAAGGTGACGGAGGGGCAGCGCCCGACGTCGGGACGTGCCGAAGTGTGCGTCGGCAAGCGCCTCGTGCAACGCTTCCCGCACACCGGCATTGGGCAAACGCTGCGCTTTGCGGGACGTGACTGGACGGTGACCTGCCACTTCACGGCGGCCGGCTCCGCCTTCGAGTCGGAGGTCTGGGGTGAAAACGAGCAATTCATGCCCGTGTTTCGCGGCGAGGTGTTTCAGTCAATCACCTTTCGCCTGAAAGACCCCGCCGCGTTCCAGGAGGCCCAGCGCTCGCTGCAAGCCGACAAGCGCATGACGGTGGACGTGCATCGCGAGTCGGACTTCTACGCCCAGCAATCGCAGCTCCTCAGCCGGATCCTGGGTATCCTGGCGTTCATGATCACGAGCATCATGGCGGTGGGCGCGGTGTTCGGGGCCATCAACACGATGTACGCCGCGATCGCCTCGCGCGCGCCTGAAATCGGCGTGCTGCTCACGCTGGGTTTTCGGCCGTCGAGCGTCCTGCTGAGTTTCCTGGCCGAGTCGGCGTTCATCGCCGTCATTGGCGGCTTTCTGGGCTGCCTGTTCGCGCTGCCGCTGAACGGTATCGTGACCAGCACGACGAATTGGTCGAGCTTCAGCGAGATCGCGTTCAGCTTCCGCGTGACGCCGCTGCTGCTGGCCCTCGGCCTGAGCTTCGCCGTGGTGATGGGCGTCGTGGGCGGCTTCTTCCCGGCGCTGCGCGCGGCCCGGCTGCAGGTCGTGCAGGCACTGCGCTAATCTTCATCTCGAGTCCCGAGCCCCTAACCCCGAGCCCCCATTGAAAGTCACCGCGCTCGCCGCGCACACGCCGGAAGCGGTGCGCGCGGCGCTCGCGGCCCGCGGGTGGGAAGCGCAGCCGGCCTGGTTCGCCGCCACCGGCATCCAGCCGTTCGTCGT
>WNGB01014694.1_pt1 | contig 10426 bp, 11 predicted proteins | sample 5400681 | NCBI WGS metagenome assembly WNGB01 (sample SAMN13153367, study PRJNA577476) | soil metagenome | isolation source: 115 cm soil or saprolite under grassland replicate 2 | place: USA:California | collected 2016-06-15 | reverse complement strand
GGCCAGCCGTGACCTGACGCTCTCGGTCGACGAGGTGCGGGCGATCGAGTCGCTGGCCGGCTGACGGAGGCGAGACCTGCGGCTCGGACTCCACCTCGCGAGAGCCGAGCGGCGAGGGCAGACACGACGTCGACGCACTCCCGGTGGTGTCGCTCAGAGCGATCGAGCAGCGCCACGATGCAGCCGGTGTCGAGCAGGACCGGCGTCAGCGGCCGAATCCTTTCAAGTGCGCCTTGTTCGACCCGAGGTCCCGGATGCCCGAGCGAAATCGCCCGAGCCCCACGATGTGACGCGATCGCTTGGGCGCGAGCAAGACATTGAGCGCCTTGATGCCCTCGCGGACCACCTGTGAATCGTTCCAGCCTAGCCGGCGCTCGAGCTCACGCAGGAGTCGCTCGGTGTGCACGTCAAGGCGCGCGTGGATGATTCGCGACATGTCTCGCTCCGTATACGCTAGCGTCATCGTATCACACTGGCCGACTTCGCGAGGGGACATTCGCTGGGCGATCACCCACGGAGGCTTCATGGGGGTGCCCCGGTCGATACACGATGCCGTGATAACTTGTGTGGACCGGTCCACGGGAAGCGGGATCCGGCGGCCGTCACTGACGGCGAGCCGCCGGCCCATGCGAGAGGAGACATGAAGGATCAGGTGCGGCGGGCGGTCCGGACGCTGTCGGTGGCCCTGTTCCTGCTCGGCTGGCAGGGGGCCAGCATGCTGAACGTCCGGCGCCAGTTCCTGAACCCGATCCTCTTTCCCTCGCCGCTGGACATGGTGCGGGCGGCCTACGCGGAGAGCACCGAGGGCATCCTGTGGCGGGACATCGCGGCCAGCCTGGCCCGCATCTTCCAGGGGTTCGGGATCGGCGCCCTGATCGCCGTCCCCCTGGGGTGCGCGACCGGCTACTTCCGCCGGCTGGACGACTGGGTGGATCCGATCGTGGAGCTGTTCCGCCCGATCCCGCCGCTGGCCCTGCTCCCGCTGTTCATCATCTGGCTCGGCATCGGCGAGGTGTCCAAGGTCCTGCTGATCGCGTTCTCGACCTTCTTCCCGATCTTCCTGAACACCACGGAAGGGGTCCGGTCGACCGACCCGCTCCACGTCCGGGCCGCGCTCTCCCTCGGCGCCGACCGCTGGCAGATCTTCGGCAACGTCATCGTCCGGTCGGCGCTGCCCAACATCATCGTCGGCCTCCGGCTCGGCTTCGCCCTCGGCTTCTTCGTCCTGGTGGCCGCCGAGCTGATCGCGGCCGACAGCGGGCTGGGCTACCGGATCCAGGAGTCGCGGAACTTCTTCCTGGTCGACCGCATGTTCGTGGGCGCCGCCGTCATCGGCGTGCTGGGCTTCACGTTCAACCTCGTCCTGCGGCGCCTCGAGGATCTCCTCCTTCGCTGGCGCACCACCATCGCGCAGGCGCGCGGCTGAGCGGCGAGCGCCGCCGCCATGGGTCAGAAGCTCGAGGTCGCGGGTATCCGGAAGGTCTTCCAGCCCGAGGACGGGCGCGAGCCGGTGGTGGCGGTCGAGCGGTTCGACCTCACCGTCGGCGACGGCGAGTTCGTCTGCCTGCTCGGCCCGAGCGGCTGCGGCAAGTCCACGTTGCTCAACATCGTGGCCGGCTTCTTCCAGCCCACCGAGGGCCGTGTGCTCCTGGACGGCGTCGAGGTGACAGGCCCGGGGCGAGACCGGGGCGTGGTCTTCCAGGAGCACGCGCTGTTCCCGTGGTTCCGGGTCGGGCAGAACGTGGAGTTCGGGCTCAAGATGGCCGGCATCCCTCCGGCCGAGCGGACGCGCATCGCCGACCGGTACCTCGATCTGGTCGGGCTCCGCGCCTTCCGGGCGGCCTTCCCCAAGGAGCTGTCGGGGGGGATGAAGCAGCGCGTCGCGATCGCGCGCGCCCTGGCCGGCGACCCGAAGATCCTCCTCATGGACGAGCCGTTCGGCGCGCTGGACGCCCTGACCCGGCGTACCATGCAGGACGAGCTGACGAAGGTCCGGGCGGCCACGGGGAAGACGATCCTGTTCGTGACCCACGCCATCGACGAGTCGCTCCTGCTGGCCGACCGCGTCGTCGTGATGTCGCCGCGGCCGGGCCGCATCAAGGCGATCCTCGGGGTGTCGCTGGCCCGGCCCCGGTCGGACGTGGCCCTGGACTTCGTCGCCCTCAAGGCCGAGATCCAGGGATTGCTGGGGGACGGGCCCGGACTCGCCGAGAGCGCCCCGGGCGAAACCGACGTGGGAGCGGCGATCCGCTGACGACGGCGGACGCCGCGGAGGAGGACACACCATGACAGACCGACGGGGCAGCCGATGGTCGGCAGCGGTGGTGGCGGGGCTCGTGGCCGGACTGGTGACGGCCGCCGGCGCCACCGAGGCGGCGGAGCCCGAGCGGAAGAGCGTCGACATCCACACCGCGCGCGACGCCCAGCTCGCCTCGCAGCTCGTCCTCGCCCAGGCGAAGGGCTTCTTCCGGGAGGAGGGGCTCGACGTCCAGATCAAGTACTTCACCGCCGGCTCCGAGATCCCGCCGGGGATGGCGGCGGGGAGCATCGTGATGGCCTCCGCCGGCGCGCCCAATGCCATCTCGCTCGCGGCCAGCAACTTCCCGATGCGCGTCATCGCGCAGATCGGGGACGTCTCCGGCGCGCAGGGGATCGTCGTCCGCCCGCAGGCCGGGATCCGCGCGCCCAAGGACCTCGAGGGCAAGCGGATGGGGATCGTGAAGGCCGGCCCCGCGCTCGACCTCTTCGGCAAGTTCAGCCGGGCCTACGGGGTGGACCAGACCAAGATCACGATGGCCAACATGCTGCCTCCGGATCTGCTCACGGCGTTCGCGAAGGGGGACATCGACGCCTACGCGGTGTGGGAGCCCTACCTGACGCGCGGGGAGCAGCTCGGCGGCAAGCTCCTCCACACCGGGACCCAGTCCTACGTCCCGGGGGCGGAGGGGCCCAAGCGGATCTTCTCGATGGCCTGCGTGCTCTTCACCCTGGAGAGCTTCGTGAAGGACAACCCCAACACCACGCTGGCGATCCTGCGCGGGCTGCGCAAGGCCCAGCGCTTCCTGGACGACCCGGCCAACGGCGAGGCGGTGCTGGAGATCCTCACCGGTCCCCTCAACATCCCCAAGCCCGACCTCCAGAAGATCATGGGCCGGAACCGCTACCAGCTCCAGATCGACGACGCGCTCCTGGTGTCGATGGATAGCCAGACGGAGTTTCTCCACAGCGTCGGGTTCCTCCGGAGCGCGCCGAAGGCCCGGACCTACGTGGAGCCCCGCTTCCTGCGCGAGGTCGATCCGGGGCTCGTGAGGATCCCGTGAGGCCAGACGACAGCCAAGTCTTGCGCCAACGGGCGATCGAGCGCGAGCCAGGCAGGGGCGAGAGGGCGGCCCCGGGGGCCGCCCTCTCGCGCGCGGAGGCTGCCTGGCGGGAGGCGACGGGGTCTCGTTCCGCGTCCCATCGCCGGATGCTCTCCGCAAGCGCGGCCTGGATGAGGGGTATCCAGACCGCCCCGTCTCACTCCGGCCCGCAAGTCACCGGGTCATCAGTCCCATCCCTCGTAATTCCGCAGAACAGGCAGACGCATTCCTGGAGGCACTCGGCTTCACACAGCGCTGGGGATGATGTGTCCTTGCACCTCTTCTTACAGAACTTTTCGAAGTCAGGTACCACAACGCGATCTCCGACCGGGAGATCGAGCGCTAACTGAGCTCTCCCAGATCGGAGAGGGTTTCGACGGCCCCTCCGAGGCCTCTCCCGAAAAACGAGGATTGCGCCGGCGGAGCCGGCGCTCGAACGGAGGTAGTCGCACACGTTGCGAGTAGTGGACGGTGAGCCGCTCCTCTCGGTCCACAACGTGGAGAAGCGCTTCGGCGGCCTCACGGCGCTGGACGGCGTGAGCCTGGGGGTCGCCGGCGGCTCGATCACCGGTCTCATCGGGCCCAACGGCGCCGGCAAGACGACGCTCTTCGACGTGGTGAGCGGCCTCCTGCCGCCGGATGCGGGCGAGATCCGGCTCGGCGCTCACCGTCTCGAGGGGCGCGCCGCTCACGAGATCGCCCGGCTCGGCGTCGCAAGGACATTCCAGATCCCGCGACCGCTGGCGCGGCTGACGGTGCTGGAGAACCTCCTGCTCTACGGCAAGGACCAGCGGGGCGAGCAGCTCCGCGGGCTCGTCGCCCGCCGCGCCGCGATCGCGGCGCAGGAGGGCGCGCTCCGGTCCCGCGCGCTCGAGATCCTCGCGCTGACCGACCTGGTCGCCCTTGGCGATGCGCCGGCTGGCACGCTCTCCGGCGGGCAGAAGAAGCTCCTGGAGCTGGCGCGCGTCCTCATGACGGATCCGGCGCTGATCCTGCTCGACGAGCCGGGAGCGGGCGTCAACCCGACGCTCATGCGCTCGCTCGTCTCGGCCATCCGCGGGCTGCACGCGCGGGGGATGACCTTCCTCCTTATCGAGCACGACATGGATCTGATCACCGAGCTGTGCGATCCGGTGATCGTGCTCGCGCAGGGGCGCCGGCTCGCCGAGGGGCCGTTCGCGGAGATCCGGCGCGACCCGCGGGTGCTCGAGGCCTACCTCGGGACGCCGGCGTGAGCGCGCTCCTCGAGATCGAGGACCTGCGCGCCGGCTACGGCGACCACGAGATCCTGCGCGGGGTCGGCCTCCGTGTCGACGCCGGCGAGATCGTCGCGATCATCGGTCCCAACGGCGCCGGCAAGTCGACACTGCTCAAGACCATCGCCGGCCTCCTGCCCCTCCGGGGCGGCGACGTGCGCTTCCGGGGCGAGCGGATCGCCGGGAGCGCTCCCGACGCGATCATCGGCCGCGGACTCTGCTACGTGCCCCAGGAGGCCAACGTGTTCCCCGGCCTGAGCGTGGAGGAGAACCTGGTGATCGGCGGCTGGGCCGCCACCGCTCGACGGGCGGAGCGCGCGGAGACGGTCAGCGCGCTCTTCCCCCTCCTCGCCGAGCGCCGCCGCCAGCGCGCGGGCTCGCTCTCGGGCGGCGAGCGGCAGATGCTCGCCATCGCGATGGCGCTGATGGTGGAGCCCGCGCTCCTGCTCCTGGACGAGCCATCGGCCGGCCTGGCGCCCGCGCTCCAGCGTCTCATCTTCGACCGGATCCGTGACATCAACGCCCGCGGCGTCGGCATCGTGCTGGTGGAGCAGAACGCGCGCGAGTCCCTCGCGCTCTGCCGGCGGGGCTACGTCCTCGTGATGGGCCAGACCCGCGCCGAGGGGCCGGGCCGGGCGCTGCTCGAGGACCCGGAGATCCGGCGGCTATATCTCGGCGGATAGCGCGTCTCCGCCCGGAACGACGTCTCCGACCCCCTGCAATGTCGCGACGTCGCCACAATGACGAGGCGGATGTGGCTCAGGGGTCCACTACCCTCTGTCTCCGCTCCGATACGTCTTGCCGGGGTCAGACAGGTGGCGGTAGGATGGACACCGAAGGTGGCGCGCATGACGCTCGAGAGCCTGACGTGGATCGTGGTCGTCAACGGGTTGGTCCAGCTGGCCGGCCTCCTCGTGATCGTCACCGTGAGCGTCCGCAATCATCGCGAGATCGTGCGGATGATGCGTGGTGTTGCCGGTCTCGTGTGCCAGGAGAGCGATGACGCCAGCGTCCTCGTGAAGTGTTACGTGGCCGAGCAAGGCACACCCGAAGCCCTGAGCCTGACCAGCCGTCATGCCGTCCTGTCCTCGGCGCTCGCGCCGATCGAGGTGACAAGCGCACTCCGACGACAAGAGAGGACAACGCCATGGCTGACATGACTCGGCGGGACCTGCTCAGGACGGGGGCGGCGGCCGCGGCCGGGCTGATCGCCGGCGCGCCGGCGATCGGCCGCGCGCAATCGAAGGAGCCGATCCCCATCGGGGCGCTCTGCCCGCTGACGGGGGCCGGCGGCGCCTACGGCCCCGACATGCAGAAGGCGATCGTCGCCGTCGCCGAGCGGATCACCAAGGCGGGCGGCATTCACGGCCGGCCGATCCAGATCTACCCCGAGGACAGCCAGACGAACCCCGAGGCGGCCGTGCGCGCCGCCCGCAAGCTCTTCGACGTCAACCACGTGGTCGCCATCATGTCGACCTGGGCCTCGGCCGTCACCCTCGCCGTCAAGCCGCTCGCCGTCGAGGCCAAGGTGTTCTACCTGAGCGTCTCCGGCGCCGACGCCGTCACCGAGGGCAACCACGGCGGCTACATCGCCCGCACCCAGCCCAACACCAAGCTCCAGGGCCAGGTCTACGCCAAGTGGGTGCTCTCGCGGAAGGAGTTCAAGCGCGTGGCCTACATGGCGCTCCAGACGCCCTTCGCGGTGCCCTTCGGCGACAACTTCATGGGCACCGTCAAGGCGGGCGGCGTGACCATCACCGACAATCTCATCTACGAGGACAAGAAGCCGTCGTACCGGAGCGAGATCACGCGGGTGCTGGCGACGAATCCCGACCTGATCATGCTCGAGGGGTACGCGCCGGACTCGGTGGTGATCGCGAAGGAGCTGTACCGGCTCTCCTACAAGGGGGCGATCCTGGGCCCCGCCTTCTCCATCAACGCCAAGTTCGTGGAAGGAGCCGGTGCCGAGGTGGCGGAGGGCATCTGGGCCATCGACCCCGCGCCGTCCTTCGACGCGCCTGCCTACAAGCAGTTCGCGGCGGCCGTGCCCACCGCCGACAAGAACCCCTACGCGCCCCAGGCCTGGGACCACATGACGCTGGTCGGCCTCGCGCTCGCCGCCGGCCGCGGCGAGGCCTCGGGCACGGTCGTGAGGGATAACCTCCGCGCGATCTCGAACCCACCCGGGACCGTCGTGACCTCCTACGAGGAGGGCGCGCGGCTCCTGCGCGAGGGCAAGAAGATCAACTACGAGGGCGCCTCCGGCTCCTGCGACTTCGACGCCCAGGGCGACATCCTCTCCCGTCCCTTCGGCGTCTACCAGGTGCGCAAGGGCAAGATCGAGCAGGTGACGATCATCAACCCCTGACCGCCGTCCCCGCGGATGCCGCCGATGGCGCAGTACCTGTTCAACGGCCTCGTGACCGGCGGCATCCTGGCGCTGCCGTCCGTCGCCTTCTCCCTCCTGTGGAAGCTGCTGCGCTTCCCCAACTTCGCGGTCGGCACCTACCTCACCATCGGCGCCTTCGCCGCCTTCGCCGTGAACCACGGCTTGGGCTGGCGGATCGAGTGGGCGTGGCTCTGGGCCTTCGGCGTGACCGGGGCCGTCGCCTGGGTGGCGGACCGCGTCGCGTTCCGTCCCCTGCGGGACCGCCGCCCGTTCGCCCTCGCCATCGCGTCCATCGGCGTCGCCTTCGTCCTCGAGAACGGCGTCCGCTTCATCTGGGGCAACGACTACCGGAGCTACGACGTCCCGGTGACGCGGGCGCTGGTGTGGCACGGCCTGCGCGTGGGACGCGAGCAGCTCGCGATCCTCGGCGTCGCGGTGGCGCTCATGCTGCTCGTGCAAGGCTTCCTCGACCGGACCCGTCTCGGCATCGCCATGCGGGCGAGCGCCGACAACCCGCTCCTCGCGCGCGTCAAGGGGTTGCCCACCGAGCGGATCATCGGCCTCGCCACGCTCGGGGGCGGCGCGCTCGCCGGCGGGGCCGGCGTCTTCCTCGGGCTGGACACGACGATCGACCCGCTCCTCGGCACCGGCCTCATCATCGCGGTCTTCGCGGCGGCGATCCTGGGCGGCATCGGCTCGGCGCCGGGCGCGCTCCTCGGCGCGCTCGTCGTCGGGGTCATGGAGGAGGTCAGCACCCTCGTGATCCCGCCCACCTACAAGTCGGCCGTCGGCTTCGCGATCATCCTCATCATGCTCCTCCTCCGACCGCAGGGCCTCGCCGGGGCGCGGTCGTGATCGGCTATCTGACCGCCATCGCCACCCTGGTGGGCATCCGCGCGCTCCTGGCCCTCGGCCTCAACGTGCAGTGGGGCCTCACGGGGCTGGTGAATCTCGGCGTCGTGGCCTTCTTCGCGATCGGCGCCTACACCGCGGGGCTGCTCGCGGTCGCGGGTGTCGTCTGGCCGCTGGCGTGGAGCGCCGCCCTCGTGATCAGCGGCCTCGCCGGCGCGGGGCTGGCGCTGGCGGCGCTCCGGCTGCGCGAGGACTATCTCGCCATCGTCACGCTGGGCTTCGGCGAGGTCCTGCGCCTCTTCCTCCTGAACGAGGCCTGGCTCACCCGGGGCGCCAACGGCATCACGGGGATCCCCCGTCCGCTCCACGGCTGGTTCCCGGTCCACTACGATCTCTTCTACCTGGGCCTGGTCGCGCTGGCGGTCGCCCTCGTCTACCTCGTCCTCGAGCGGGTGAGGCGCTCGCCGTTCGGCCGCGTGCTCCGCGCGATCCGCGAGGACGAGACCGTGGCCGCCGTCGCCGGCAAGACGGTGGTGCGCTTCAAGGTGCAGGCCTTCGTCATCGGCGCCGTCGTCGCCGGCCTCGCCGGGGTCTTCTTCGGTCACTACCTCGCCTACATCGAGCCCAACATGTTCCTCCCCCAGGAGACGCTCTTCGTCTGGCTCGCCCTCATCCTGGGCGGCAGCGGCAACAACCGCGGCGCCATCCTGGGCGCGGTGCTGCTGCTCGGCCTGCTCGAGGGCAGCCGCTTCGCCAAGGACCTGATCCCCTTCCTCACCGGCGTCCGCCTGGCCGCCGCCCAGCAGATGCTCGTCGGGGCCCTCCTCGTCGCGCTGATGATCCGGCGGCCGGAGGGCCTGCTGCCGGAGCGGTGAGAGGATCAGCACTGCCTGGGTATTCGTCGGGACGGAGCGTCCGATTCGGAATCCCTCGGCTCGGTTTCCTCGACTAAAGATTCGATGCTCGAACCATTCTGGCCGGTGGCCCCGAACTCCTCTATGGAAGAAGGGGCGGACGACCGCCTGTTGCTGGAGCGCACGGCGAAGGGCGATAAGGAGGCGTTCCGGGCGTTCTACGACCGCTACGTTCGGCGGGTGGTGGCCGTCGTGAGGAGGAAGGTCTTCGATCCGCAGATCGTCGAAGAGGTGGTGCAAGACGTGTTTGTCGCGGTCTGGTCGAGCGCGCCGCGTTACCGCCAGGAGCTCGGCGAGCCCGAGGCGTGGCTGAATGGCCTCGTTCGGAACAAGCTCGCCGATCACTGGCGACGCGTGCGGCGGGTCGGCGTCGCGCTCGGGGTGGACCCGGATCGCCTCGAAAAGGTGGGGGAAGTCCCGCACTGCGACCTGCGGTTGAGCCTCGAGCGGGCGTTAGGGACCCTGACCGCCCGGCAGCACCGCGTCGTTGCACTCGTCTATCTGAGTGGACTAACCTTTCAGGAGGCTGCCCGGGCGCTCAGGATGCCTGTAGGAACGGTAAAGTCTCGGATCAACGCCGCCCTGAAGGGCATGAGGGCCGTCCTCGAGGAACGCAGCTCGTGAGCCTCATGCGATGATCCATCCAACCGAGGATAGACTGCGAGCGGTTGCGTTCGGTGATCTCGACATCACCGCGCGCCTCCTGGTCGAGGCTCACCTTGCCCTCTGTTCCGAGTGCGCGACGACGGTCGCTTTGTTCGGCGGCGCGGGTGATGGTCTTCGCGAACCAGAGCCTATCGACCTTGTCGTCCGGCCTCCCGAGTTCGACCGGATCTGGGCGAGGGTCGAGGAGCTGGCGGCGACGGCAGTCCTTCCGCAAGCCGCCGTCTTGCCGCCAAGTGTCCTCTCAGCGCTGCCGGACCCTGCCGGGTGGCGGTGGGTCGTCGCCTGGCCGGAGAAGCCACGCACCGCCCTCCTCATGCGCGACGCCGAGACAGGGTCCAGGCTCTACCTTCGCTACTACCCCCCAGGGAGCCGATACCCCCGACACCGGCATCTGGGAGTTGAAGAGAGCGTCATTTTGGCGGGTGGCTTCCAGAATGGAGACGTGCACGTCGAAGCTGGAGACTGGGTGACTGGCGCCCCGGGCACGGAGCACTCGCCAGCGACTGGGCGAGACGAGGAGTGCTGGTGTCTTTCGCGCGTGACGCCGCCCGGCGTGTCGTTCGCCGGCCTGCGCGGATGGCTGCAACTCCTTCGCGGGCTGATTCGGTGGCGGCCCGGAGAGCTGGCGTAGCCATCCGACCCACTGCCGGGTCGAGCGGCGGTGGCTGAGCGTTCCGGGCGATAATCGCTCACCAACATCCCGTACCACTCGTTGCGGTCACGGCTGCCGACCGGGCCCTCACCCGACGGCTCTATTGCGTTTCGCCGCTCAAGGAAAAGCTGCCGTTAAACGTCGTGCCCCCGACGATGTCGGCGCCGACCCGCAGCCAGTCCGGATCCAGGTCCCCATTGCGGATCCACATCTGCAGGTCGCCCGTAAACTGCGGGTGGGGGGCGGACAGCCACAGGAAGTTGCCCCCCTTGCCTCGCAGCCGCACCTGGGGCACGAAGAAGTAGTGATCGGCCGGCAGGTCAAATGGCTCGTCGAAC
>WNGB01014693.1_pt1 | contig 10427 bp, 13 predicted proteins | sample 5400681 | NCBI WGS metagenome assembly WNGB01 (sample SAMN13153367, study PRJNA577476) | soil metagenome | isolation source: 115 cm soil or saprolite under grassland replicate 2 | place: USA:California | collected 2016-06-15 | reverse complement strand
CAACGGCAGGAAGGTCCGCGTGCCGGGAGGGGTCGGAATCAACATCAACGACCCGGCCGTGAAACGGTTCCAGCTGCCGGACGGCACCACCGGCTACGGCGGGATCGCGTCCGCCCTGTTCGAAGCCGTGCATCTCGCCGCTGCACACGCACTCGGACGACGGCATCTTGCACACCGAGGCGAAGAGCCACCAGTTCAACAGGCTCGGTCAGTTCTTCAAGGAGTGGAAGGTGCGGCTCAACGCGAAGTGCGTGGGTGGCTTCTGCAAGCCTGCGAACAAGATTGCCGTCTACGTGGACGGTAAGCGGTACCCCCCGAAAGGCGATCCCAGACCGATCGAGCTGAAGGACAAGCGGGAGATCGCGATCGTGATCGGCAAGCCGCCGCAGAAGATCCCGTCGCACTTCCCGGCCTAGGAGCGACCTCCCTGTTCTGGAGCGTTGCAGAGCGTCTCGTCCTGCGCACGCCGCTCCGCCGGACGCTGCTGACGGCGCCGCCGGCATCCCTCAGTGACGCCGACCGGGCGACGTTCGAGCAGCTCTTGCACGAGCTCGACGAGGCGGACGGTGGAGAGCTGCACTACGACGCGCGCGCCCCCAAGCACGTGTTCCTGGGCTACCTGCTCGAGCACCGTCCGGTCGTCTTGCACGGCACCGGCGAACGGACGATCGAGCGCTTCGAGGCGCGCCGCCAGACGGACTACGACAACGAGTGGACGAACGCGGTCTTCGCGACGGACGACCCCATCTGGCCCATCTTCTTCGCCGTCGTCAACCGCTCCGTCGCGCGCTCGCTCGTGAACGGGTGCAGCCGGCGCTGGGGCGAGAGCCACTACTACTTCTCGATTGGCACGGATCCACAGCGCCGGGACGCCTGGCGCAACGGCTGGATCTACGTGCTGCCGCGCGAGACCTTCCACGCCCATCGCGCAGGGACGGAGTGGCTTAGTCCCGTCGCCGTCCGCCCGCTCGCCCGGCTGCACGTCGAACCGTCGGACTTCCCGTTCCTTCCCGACGTGACCGGGCACTCCCTGGGCGACCCCATCGGGCGGATCGTCGTGCGAGCGACGCTCGTACGGGCCCTGCGGCGGTAATCTCCCTCCGTGGCGATCGTCGAGTCCAATACCGAGCTCGGCCGACAGGTCGTCGCTGACGCCAAGCGCTACGTTCTGCACTCCTGGTCGGTGCAGAACGCGCTCGAGCCGCTGCCCGTCGCGGGCGGCGAGGGCCGGTATTTCTGGGACTTCGACGGCAAGCGCTACCTCGACTTCGCGTCGCAGCTCGTCAACGTCTCGATCGGGCACCAGCACCCGAAGGTCGTCGCGGCGATCAAGGAGCAGGCCGAGAAGCTGTGCACGATCGGCCCGCCGATGGCGACCGAGCCGCGCTCGACGCTCGCGCGCATGCTCGCCGAGATCACCCCGGGCGACCTGGAGATGTCGTTCTTCACGAACGGCGGCGCGGAGGCGAACGAGAACGCGATCAAGCTCGCACGCTGGTACACCGGCCGGCACAAGATCATCGCGCGCTACCGCTCGTACCACGGAGCGACCGGCGGCGCGATCACGCTCACCGGCGATCCGCGCCGCTGGCCGGCCGAGCCCGGCATCCCCGGCGTCGTGCGCATGCTCGACCCGTACACGTACCGCTGCCCGGCCGGGCACCCCGTCCCGTGCCCCGTCTGCACCGGCGGCCCGCACCTCGAGGAGATCCTCCAGTACGAAGGCGCGCACACCGTCGCGGCCGTGATCCTCGAGACCGTGACCGGGACGAACGGGATCATCGTCCCGCCGGACGGGTACCTGCAGTCGATCCGCGAGGTCTGCGACCGCCACGGGATCCTGCTGATCGCCGACGAGGTGATGGCCGGCTTCGGCCGCACCGGCAAGTGGTTCGGCGTCGAGAACTGGGACGTCGTGCCGGACATCCTCAGCGTCGCGAAGGGCATCAACTCCGGCTACGTCCCGCTCGGGGCGATGATCGTGCGCAGGCCGATCGCCGACTGGGTGCGCGACAAGTACTTCGCCGGCGGCCTCACGTACTCGGGCCACCCGCTCGCCTGCGCATCCGGGGTCGCATCGATCGAGGCGTTCAAGGAGGAGGGCATCGTCGAGAACGCCGCGGAGATGGGCGGCGTCTTCGCGGAGCAGCTACATGCCCTGCAGGAACGCCACCCGTCGATCGGCGACGTGCGCGGGCTCGGTTGCTTCTGGGGGCTCGAGCTGGTCAAGAACCGCGAGACGCGGGAACCGCTCGTTCCGTTCAACGCGACGGGCGAGGCGGTCGCACCGGTCGCGCGCGTCTACAAGGCCGCGCTCGATCGCGGCCTCTACCTGATGACGCACTGGAACGTCGTCATGGTCTGCCCGCCGCTGACGATCACGCGCGACGAGCTCGAGGAAGGCATTGCCGTCCTCGACGAGGCGCTCGCCGTCGCTGACGAGCACACCGTCTGACGACAGACGTCGACCTCGTCGTCGCTGCGTACATCGCGGGCCGCGAGGTGCCGCTCGCCGAGGAGGAGCGCAATGCCGCCGTTCGCCGCGCCCTGCTCGTCTTCGCGGCCGGCGGCGACCTGCATCGCGATCCAACGCTGAACGACCCCGCCGTCCTGGAGCTGGCGGCCGATCTGGATTCGCCGCAGCGCCGCCAGGCTCTGCTCTCGGCGTCCGACGCGCTCGAGCACGTCGACCCTGATCTCGCCTGGCGTGCTTACGCGTGCGGTTTGCTCGCAGACGCCCTCTCAGACTGACGAACGCGAGCGCGTCGCCAGCAGCGCGATCGCCGCAAGGGTCAGGACCGCCGCACCGACTCCGGCCGCCTCGAGGGCGACGCCGCCCGTGACGCCGCTGGTCAGCGCGAACACGAGTACGGCAACGAGTGCCGTCAGCAGCGCACCGCCGCCCAGGCCGACGACGCGCCGAGCCACGACGACTGCCCCGCCCCGCCCGACCGCCGGCTCGAGCGCCCAGAAACCGACCTCGGCGCCGACGAAGAGCGCCGCGGCAACGAGCGGCGCCCACCGGTCGAGCGCGCCGCCCTTCAGCCCGAGGAAGGTGCCGTAGCTCGCACCCACGGCGGCGAGAGCGATGGGGAAGTCGGACGGCAGCCGCGCGACGATCGCAAGGCCCGCGAGCAGGACACCGAACGCACCGACGCCGACCACAACCTCGCGCAGGCGGTCGCCGGCCACGACGGCGTAGACGACGACAGCGCCGAGCAATGCGAGCGCCACCGGCAGCAGCGCTAGACGCGCGCGGCTCGTGACCGTCGCCTGTATGTCCCCACCTCCTCCAACGCGGCCGCCAGGGACGACTCCTCGCCCCAGACGGCAACCGGGATGCCGGCGCGTTCGAAGCGGCCGCGCACGGCATCGCGTCGCATCCGCCACAGCCGGCCGGCGAGCTCAGCTGTGTCCCCGCGGCCTGCCGGAACCAGGGGCAGCGGCGAGATCTCGATCACGACCAGATCGATGCCACGGCCGCGCAGATCGAGGAGCGCGGCGGTCGAGCGCTCGTCGAGCAGCGGTGTGAGCGCCAGTACGAGCGCGTGCGGCGGCAGCGTCCCGCGCGGAACCGTGCGGATGTCCTTCCACGCGTAGCTCAGGACGATCTGCGTGTCGAGCATTGCGTCGACGATCCGGTACAGCTGCGTAGTCCCGGTCGCGGGCACCAGCCAGTTGAGCATCCCGCCGAACGTCAAGAAGCCGACGCGGTCCTTCTGCCGCAGGTAGCGCGCGGCCAGGGTCGCTGCTGCACGCAGCGCGGGATCGAGTGTGCTCCGCTCGCCCAGCCGGGCCTCGGCGAACGAGTCGAGCAGGATGACGACGTCGGCGTTCCGCTCGGCATGGTGCTCGTTCACCCACAGCTCCCCGCGCCGCGCACTGGCACGCCAGTTCACGTGGCGGACGCGGTCGCCGGGCACGAAGGGACGCAGGTCGGCGAACTCGATCCCTTCCGCCTTCTGCCGCGCAACGTGGTTCCCGGAGAACACTTGCGTCTCGAGCGGCCGCAGCAGATCGCGGACAGACTCTGCGGCGGGATAGACCCGCAGCGGCCGTCGCGCGTCGAGGACGCCCTCGTGACTGAACGTGGCCAGTGCGTCAGACGTGCGGAGGTACACGCGGCCGATCCGGAAGGCACCCCAGCGGGCGCAACGCAGCCGGTACGTCAGCTCCTGGCGCCGACCGTCCCCGAGCCGCAGCAGCGCAGGATTGTGGCCGTCGACGAGCTCCAGCTGGCGCGGCAGTTCGAGCAGCGCGTCGATACGTTCCGCGCCGATCTCCGCGTCGAACACCACATGCAGCTCGACCTCGTCGCCCTCGAGCACGCGGTATGCGTCGAGTGCAACCTCTAGGTCAAGACGCGGCGTCCGGACGACGACGAGGCCGAGCGCCGCCGTGAGCGCGAACGGCGCGGCCAGCGCAACGAGCTCGGGCCGTCGCAGCGCGAGCGCCGCAAGGAGCCCGAGCGAGGCGAGGCCGGCGTACGCGCCGAGCTTCGGAGTCGCGGCGCGGGTCACCTCGGCGGTGCCGCGAGATCCTCGGCCGCCGGCGTCGGGACCGTCTCCAGCACTTCGCGTACGACGTCCTCGGGGCGCACGCGCTGCACCCAGTGCTCGGGCTTGAGCATGAGGCGATGCGAAAGTGCTGCGACGGCAACCGCCTTGACGTCTTCAGGCGTGACGAAATCGCGCCCGTCGAGCGCGGCGCGCGCACGTGCGAGCTTCAGCACCGCGAGAGCGCCGCGCGGGCTGGCGCCGACCTGCGCGCGTTGGCTGACACGTGTGGCCGCGACGACGTCGACGATGTAGTAACCGACCGCCGCCGAGACGTGCACGCCTTCGAGCGACTGCTGCATCGCGATCAGTCCCGGGCGGTCGGTGACGGGCGCGAGGCGGATCTCGTCCGCCCGCCGCTCCACGCGGCGCTCGAGCAGCGCCCACTCGTCGTCCCGACCGGGGTAGCCGACCCCGAGGCGGAGAAGGAACCGGTCGAGTTGTGCTTCGGGGAGTGGGTACGTCCCTTCGTACTCGATCGGGTTCTGCGTCGCCACGACGAGGAAGGGCGGCTCCAGCACGTTCGTGTGGCCCTCGATCGTCACCTGCCGTTCCTGCATCGCCTCGAGCAGCGCGGCCTGCGTCTTCGGCGGAGCGCGGTTGATCTCGTCGCCGAGGAGAAGGTTCGTGAAGATCGGCCCAGGACGGAACTCGAAGTCGCCCGTGCGCTGGTTGTACACCGACGAGCCCGTCACGTCCGACGGCATCAGGTCCGGCGTGAACTGGATACGCGCGAACTCAATGTCGAACACCTGCGCGAACGAGCGCGCGATCAAGGTCTTGGCCAGGCCCGGGAAGTCTTCGATCAGCACGTGACCGTCGGCGAGGAACCCGAGCAGGACGAGCTCGAGCGCGTCACGCTTGCCGACGACCGCGCGCTCGACCTCCGCCAGGACCTGTTCCGCGCGGGCCGCTGTCTCTTCGATCGTCAAATCGCCTCCAACTCCTCCACGACCCGTCGCAGCTCACCGAGCGGCGGGCCGGCCGAGAGGCGATCGCGCGGCGGTGGGCGGTCAGGCCGGACGAGCTCCCAGGCAGACGCTCCGACCAGCTCCCGGGCGCGGGGCGCCTCACCGTCGAGGTCGACAGCGTAGCGCGCAAGCAGCCGGTGCGCCGCGATCTCCCGAAGCACCGGGCGAACGCGCGTGTGCAGGTGGAAGGCACTCCACGTGGAGAGCTCCAGGTCTCGTGTGAGTGAGAGCTCGCCCGGCTCCGGCGGCCCGGCCCGCATCGCAGCGAGCGCACGCTCGTACTGCGACGCGCGTGCGGGGGCGGTCTGCGCCTGCGTCGCGCGCACGAGCGCGAGCATCACGACACCGCCGAGGCACAGGAGATAGACGTCGAGCACGAGCTCGAACGCACCGCCGGCGGAGAACGCCGCGACCCCGGCAGCGAGCGTCACCACGAGCCCGACTCTTACCGCGCGGCCGGTGATCGTCTTCACGCTGCGACCGCGTCCTCGCGGCGGAGATCGTCGCGGATCGCGAGCAGCGCGACGATCGCGTCCTCCTTCATCGTGCCGTCGATCTCGTGCCGGCTGAACTTCGCGTACTCGAACAGCTGCGTGAGGTCGCGCACGGCTTCGTCGCGGACGGCGAGGTCGCGCAAGATCCGTGCGAGGTACTCGAATGGAGCCTCGGAGCGCGCCCGGGAGAGACCGTGTCGCGAAAGCGTCCGCTCCATCTCCGCATAGGCCGCGATCACGGCGCGGCGCGGATCGCGTTCGCGCCGCAGATCCTCGATCGTCGTCTCGAGAGTCGCGACGATGTCCTCTTCCAGGCTGAGCTTGTCGGCTTCGAGAGGCGCCCGGCGCCGGCGGACATAGACGAGAACTCCGCCCAGCAGGACCAGCCCCGCCAGTCCCGCCAGGAGCGGCCACTGAAAGTCGGCCTGCCGCACCTTCACGGCGTCGCGGCCGAGCGCTCTGGGCCGGTTCGTGCCGTTGCCTTGCGCCTGCGGCTGGGTCTTCTGCGCCCGCTCGCGCAGGTTGGTGTGTGTCATGGCGAAGTAACCCACCCCGGTTGCGATCGCCATCAGCAGGACGACGAGCGCGAAGTTGGCCAGCCACCGCGACTTCGGCTCGTGCCACTTGTGCCGGTTCGTGAAGACGCCCAGGACGATTGCCACGAGGGCGACGACGTAGACGATCGCCAGCAGCGTCACGAAGTAGTCCTGGACCGAGTTCGGTATCGCGTGCGACGAGACGCCGCCGTTCGTCGTCGGATGGCCGCTGCGCGCGGCCATCGCGACGAGCGCCAGCAGCCCAAGGACTCCGAGCGCGAGCGCCCCGGCTTTGACGGGTCGAGTCACGCGCAAAAAACCTATGCGAATGGCGCGTGGTTGACGACCCGTCGCCCGCACCCTTGAATACGACTGTGGCGGAGCGACGTTCAGGCGGCGACCGACGATCGGGCGGTGACCGGCGCTCCGGCGGCGACCGGCGGAAAGGAACCGGCGTACCTCCCCAGCCCGATCGACCTCGGGCGGCGATCGCCGTGAGGGCGGCGAGCGTCGCACGGGCAAGGACCGCCGTAGCGGCGGCAGCTAGTCGCGCCAGCCGGCGAGCGTCTCGACGACCTCGTCGAGCGTCGTGCAGATCTTCCCGCCTGCCTCGATGCATCCGTGCACGAAGAGGTTCAGCCCGTGCCCCTCGTGCCCGAGCGTGCTCCGCAGATCGGTGAGGAGCCCGACGATCCCCTTCTTGGTCGGGTCACCCTGCATCAGCGCGTAGAAGATCCCGATCTCGCAGGCGGTCCCGTCGTCGACGAGTGGGCCGTCGAGCAGGGCGACTACCGCGTCGGCGTTCGAGAGCCCGTCCCAGTCCTTCGCGAAGATGGTGGCGGGAGCGGTGTCGGGTAGCGCGAGCGCGTTCTCGTGTGGGACGAAGACCTCGATCCCGTCTGCACGCAGCCGCGCGGTGCACTCGTCGATGAACGACCGCTCGTAGGGAGTGAAGAGCGGCCCCGCAAAGTAGACCCGCACCGCGCGGACCCTAACGGAACGCCTACGCCGCCTTCGCTGGACGTTCCCCGGGCTCGCCGAGCACGGCGATGCCGTTGACCGAGGCGATCGCGTAGAGCCCGCCTGCCGCCGTCCCCATTGCCCCGGGACTTGCGACCGCCGCGACGAAGTCCTCGTAGCGTCCCGCTGAACGGACGAACGTCGCGGTGACGAAGCGCGTCGGCTCGGACGCAACATGGGTGTGAGGAGCTCCGGCTGGAACGACGTACTGCTCTCCGGGATTGAGCCGCACGACTTCCTCGCCGACGTAGAGCGTCAGACGACCCGCGGTGACGAGAAAGGCTTCGGCCGACTCGTGCGCATGCAGCGGCGGCATCTCGCCTGCGCGCGCCGCATTCTCGACGGCGGCGAGGCTCAGCCGGCCGTCGTTGCCGTCGGCCAGTGTCTCTACGACTCGGAGGAGTGCCCGCTCGTTTTCATCTCTTGGCATGCCAAGAGTTTCGGCCAGGGGCGATCTCCTCGGCCAGGCGGCAGGCACGCATCTGGTAGGGCGGTTATCCGAACCTTGTGGTCAGACTTCGTCCCACGTCCAGCCGTCAGCCGAGACGTTCGGCGGAACGGCGGACTCATCCCATGTCCATCCCTCCGGCGCGGGAGCCGGATCGTCTGCGCGCGCGATTGCCGGTAGCGCGGCCAGGCTGAGTAGAAGAACGAGGCTGAGGACAGCGCACAGGCGTTTCATCGGTTTTCCCCCCTTTCTTCGAACCCCGGGGCCGCACCGGCGTCAACGCGAGACTGGCTGTTTGGTTACGCCCCGAGTGTGCAGGCTTTTACCCCTTCAGGGCATCCCTCAAAAGGGTGAACGCCCGGCGGACCGGGCGCTCGCGTAAGGCATCAGTGCGGGAAGGCGTCCCACTTCCAGCCGGCACAGACGGCGGAAGCGGCGAGCGCAAGCGGTACGGCAGCGCGAACTAGCCAGTTGTGGATCCGCATTTCGAATTCCTCCAGGAAGTCTCAAGGGTTGCGGGGGACGCCTTTTGATCGGCATCGCAACTCCGCCAACCCACCCCCTCACAGGGGGATCAAGGCGACTGGGCGACCGGCAGCTCGAAGCTGAACGTCGATCCCGAGCCGGGCACGGACTCGACCCAGATCTCACCCTCCATTGCGTCGATGAGCTCGCGGCAGATGTACAGGCCCAGACCGGTCCCGCCCACCCCCTGCGTCATGTTCGGATCGAGGCGATAGAACTTCTCGAAGATGCGTTCCTGCTGGGTCAGGGGAATGCCCGGGCCCTCGTCGGTGACGCTGAAGCGCACCCGGCCGTCGACACCGTCGAGGCGGACCTCGATGCGGCCCTCGTGCGAGTACTTGACGGCGTTCTCGATCAGGTTCACGAGGACCTGCCGCAGCTTGTCCGGGTCTGCAGCAACCTCGGGAGGAGTCGCGTCGTGGAGCAGATCGAGCGACAACCCGGTGGGTAGGTGCGTGCGAGTTGCATCGACGACGTCCTCCGTGAGGGGCAAGGGCTCGACGTGGGTGATGTACGGCCTCGCCCGCCCGGAGTCGAGTCGACTGACCCAGAGGATGTCGTCGAGCAGTCGCGACAGCCGCGCGGCTTCGGTCGAGATGATCTCGAGCAGGGCGCGTTGCCGTCCTTCGTCGAGCGTGTGCTGCTCGAGCGTCATCGCCGCGCCGTAGACGGAGGTGAGTGGCGTTCGCAGCTCGTGCGAGACGATCGCGATGAACTCGTCCTTGAGCCGGTCGAACTCGCGCAGCCTATTGAGGGCGCCGTGAACCCAACGTTGATAGATGGCGGTCGCCACGAGCGGCCCGACCAGGATCACCGCGACGTAGGGCGACCGATCCCAGAGAACAACCAGGATGACGGCCAGCGAGGCCATCACGGCGAACGGCACGAAGGTCAGCTGGACGTAGCTGCGCCACGTCGGCATGAGTGCGACGCTGCGCGAGCGCGCAACGACTCCGGTGAGCAGAGTGATGTCGACAAGGTAGAACGCGACCGCCGCGGCCATCGCGCCGAGTGCAAGGCTGAGGAGGCTGCCGTTCTGGATCGCCGCCGCGGCACCACCCGCGGCTATTCCTCCGAGGATGTACACGCCCGAGTTGAACGCGATGCGGCTGAAGGGGCGACGCCGGCCGAGCTCGACCAAGCCCATCGCCAGGAACCCGGCGACCGCGGCCGCGGCCCAGCCGTAGATGGTGGCGCCGGCAACCAGGAAGATCGTCGCGAGCGACATCGATCCGACCGCAACGCCCTCGATCGGGACCGGGAACGCTTCGGCCAGTGTCGCCGCCAGGATCAGGAGGGCGATGCCGACGCCGGAGCCCCAACCGACGTGCCCGGTTGCGAGCCAAGCGAGGGCAGCTCCGAGGCCCGCGGCACCGAGGAGTGCGACGGGAATCCAGACCGCGAAGGCGGCCCGAGACGTCGCGTCGAGGTGGATCCTGTGAAAGGAGCCCGCTCGCGCCCGAGCCGGAACCCGGGACCAGACTTGTTGGCTTTGGCCCATGTGGATGCGGTTGCGGGGGGCCGCACCCCCAGGTTTTTCCTACTTTGAGTATGCCACGGAAGTCCGAAAACGCCCATCCGGCAAGCTTTCTGTGATGCGAATCATCGTCGGAGCCGATGACGAGGGACCGGTCGCGGACGCGGTGATCGACGAGCTGCGCTCACGCGGTCACGACCTGACCGTCCTGGAACGGGACCAATGGCCGGAGGTGGCCGCGAAGGTGGCACGGGCTGTCGCGGCCGGCGATGCCGACCAGGGGATGCTCTTCTGCTGGACGGGCACGGGCACGGCCATGGCTGCAAACAAGGTGCCGGGAGTGCGCGCGGCGCTGGCCTGGGAGCCTTGGATCGCGGAGGGCGCGCGCAAATGGAACGAC
>WNGB01014692.1_pt1 | contig 10427 bp, 10 predicted proteins | sample 5400681 | NCBI WGS metagenome assembly WNGB01 (sample SAMN13153367, study PRJNA577476) | soil metagenome | isolation source: 115 cm soil or saprolite under grassland replicate 2 | place: USA:California | collected 2016-06-15 | reverse complement strand
GTGCTTTATTAACAACTTTCCCGACGGCATGATTCATGGCATTAGGTGCGACGCGGCGTTTAACGGTTGCACACGCACACGATTTACTTGGCGACGTGTTTTACTGACCTCCACTCGAGCTGGAAGTAGTCATCGTCGGCGACGGCGATGTTAGGCCCTTGTTTACCAGCAGCTTAACTTCAACCCGGCGATTCTGTGCGCGGCCTTCCCGCGAAGAGTTTTCCGCAACGGGATGCGATTCACCGAATCCATAGGGCGTCACGATCCGTCGCAACGGAATATTGTGGTTTTCAACCAGATAACGAATGACGGCATCAGCACGACGCTGGCTCAACATACGGTTCGTTTGAATGCTGCCAGTCGCATCGGCAAAGCCTGAGACTTCAACCACATAACCTTTGGCATTGAGTGCCTTGGTGGCTATCTCATCCAGTTTTGTTTTAGAGTCTGCCGACAAGGCCGAACTGCCCAGTCTGAAGTTAACCGCTAATACGTCTTGCGGCACGTAGTCGTCGAGCGCTGAGATGCGCTCGTTGGTAGCATTCACTCCGGCCACTGCCGAATCCGCGGTCTCCTGCGCTGCCTTTGCGCCACCCTTCGCGGTATTTGCTACCGCGGCGAGTTCGTCTAACTGTCCGGAGAGACGCTGCGCGTTCTGTTCCACCTGGCTAAGCTTCGATTCGGTATCTGTGGCCCGTTCCTCGAGTGGAGCGGCGCGAGACTCAACCGCGCGCGCTACCCGAAGATCCGAATCATTGAATCTGATCTTCTGGGCCAATAGTTCACCTGACGAGCCTCCACGTCCCTCAACTTCGAGATTCAGGCCTCGCAGGATTTGGGTTTGGGCATAGTTTGCGCCGCTGCGCAGGAAGCCGCCTTTTGCTTTCACGCTGGTACTGTTATCGAGGCGGACCACCGTATCCACGCCATTATTGTCGCGAACCGTGAATGTATCGGCATCGCGTCGGGTTACCACACCTTTAATCTTCATCTTTTCGCCGCTGGTCACGGTCCGCGAACCCGCCGGACTGGTCGTGTCCTGCGCGAAAGTGATGGATGCTGAAAAGGCTAACAGGGAGATTGCAAGCATGAGGGAGAACAATCTAAATTTCGGGATTACCATAAGTAACTCTCTCCTTATCTTTGAAGTGTACGGCTCACGCAAGCGAGCTCGGGATCGTTGTAGTTTTTGACGAAAATTCCTGACAATTGTCGTCCGTCTTTTTTTAGGTTTGGAACTGCATCACTTCTTAGCCCGCTACGGAAACTAAGTCAAGGTCTTCGCTGGATTCATCATCTAATTGCCACTCTATCGCAATAACCGCCGGCTTAAAGATAAAATCGCGATAAGAGGGACGTCGGAAACGAAGGTCTTTACCGCGAGTTCCTGGTCCGTTCGGCATCTGTTCAAAGTGAAAATTCGGCTGTCTCCAACTCTTCTTTTATGTAGGCAAGGAATTGTTCGGCGTCGGCGCCGTCGATTACGCGATGATCGAAACTGAGAGCAAAATAAACCAGCGAACGGATGGCTATGTAGTCGTCTCCGTCAGGCGTCGTTAAAACCTTGGTGCGTTTCTCAATCTTGCCTACGCCAAGAATCGCGAGTTGTGGTTGGTTGATGATCGGGGTGCCGAACAGACCACCAAAGACGCCTGGGTTGGTAATCGTAAACGTGCCGCCGCCGACTTCATCAGGTTTCAATTGTTTAGTGCGAGCGCGTTCCGCAAGATCGTTCGCCGCCCGCGCCAACCCGGAGATCGAAAGGTCATCGGCGCGTTTGATTACCGGAACAATCAAACCCCAATCCAGTGCGACCGCCATGCCGAGATTGATGTCGCGTTTGTAGATGATTTGATCACCGTTAACCTGCGCATTGAAGATTGGAAATTTACGCAGCGCGCTAGTGACGGCCTGAAAGATGAAAGGCATGAAGCTGAGCTTTGTGCCAGTTCGTTCCAGAAACGAATCTTTATGTTGGTCGCGGAGCTTGGCAACGCGCGTCATGTCTATCTCATAAACAGTGGTGACGTGGGCTGAAGTCCGCCGCGATTGGACCATATGTTCCGCGATCTTCTTGCGGATCACCGTCATCTGTTCGAGGCGATCACCCTCGGCTGGTTTCACTAGCGCTGGCGCCGCGGTTTCCTGAGTAACGAAGGCGCCGGTTGGCCTCTCCATTTGCACCTTTGCCCCGCTGGAAGCAGCTCGAGATCCCGACTCAATAAAACTAAGAATGTCGTTCTTGGTTACCCGGCCGCTTAGACCCGTTCCCTCAAGCCGGGCAATGTCAACGCCGTGTTCCTGAGCAATCTTGCGAACGAGTGGGCTCGACTTAGTGCGACGAAGTTCTTCAGCGGTGGCCGTCGCGCCGCCGCCGTTACCAGTAGATAACGCAGCAGCGTCGGTGGGCTGAGCTCTCTTTGGTTCTACTGTTGCCGGCAACTTGGGAGACTCAGAGGTTGCTTTAGATTCATCGGCTTGCCGGCCTTCAGCTTCTTTGGCCGCGAATGTTTCCACTTGCGTAGGACGCGGCGCGGTGCGGGTCTCGGACGCTGCAATAGCTGGTTTCTGTTCTTCTACGGGAGCTGCGGCAGTCGGCGCCGCTTCGGGCACGGCTTCAACTTTCGCGGGGGAGGCAGTCGTTGTTGCGTCGCCAGCCGACTCTCCATCAAGGACAGCGACGGTGGTATTGATTTCAACGGTGTCGCCCTCTTTGAAACGAATCTCCGTTAAGGTTCCAGCCGCGGGCGAGGGAATTTCTGCGTCAACTTTGTCTGTCGAGATCTCAAAAAGTGGTTCATCGCGCTCGACTCTGTCCCCCACCTGCTTCAGCCACTTCGTGATTGTTCCCTCAGCGATGGATTCTCCCATCTGCGGCATTACAACTTCTGTTGCCATAGTTACTCCAATCCTGAACCTACAATCTTTATCCGACTGCTCTTTGGACTTTGGACTTTGGTCTTAGATCTTTGTTGTTGGTTCTTTAAATCCAAAGACCATTCGCCTTGCTAAGTCCCAAGGCCAAAGGCCAATTGTATTTCAGAAGACCCAGGTCTAAAGACCCAAGTCCAACGACCGTGTTCCGGAGAATTAACTTCCAGCCGATCGGCTCTTCTCTTCTGCCGTTGTCGGATCGATAATCGACTTGATTTCCGAAACACGATTAGCAGGAAAGCCACCCTGCCTGGCGTGTTCCCGAACCATCTCCTCGTTTGGTGCAATGTAAACACAATAAATCTTGTCACCGGTCACATAGCTTTGCAGCCATTGAATCTGCGGGCCCATCTTCTGCAGGACGCTGCAAGACGTTTGCGAAATGTTTTGCAGTTCTTGCTGCGATAAGTTTCCCGCGCCGGGAATCTCTCGTTCAATTAGAAACTTTGGCATGGCTCGTAACTCCGATCTTGGATTTCAGATTTCAGACCTCAGATTTCAAATCCCAGATTTCAGATCTCAGATTTGAGATCTCAGATCTCTCTGTCAATAAGCGGCCAATTTTCTCGCCGTGGTTAACACGTCCTTTATTTGCGGCAAATAATAATCCTCGAGCGGAGGCGAATAGGGGACCGGCGTGTCGATCGAGGCCACACGCAATACCGGCGCATCCAGCCATTCAAAGGCCTCCTCCGCAATAGTTGCAGCTATCTCACCGCCAATGCCGCCGGTACGCGAAGCTTCATGCAAGACGATTGCCTTGTTGGTCTTCCTGACGCTCGCGAGAATCGCCGGCTTGTCGAGCGGCGCCAACGTACGCAGGTCGATCACTTCAACATCCAGGCCTTCCTTCTCGAGTTCCTCGGCCGCATCGAGCGCCGTCAACACCATGGCGCCGAAGGTAATGATCGAAAGGTCCCGCCCTTCGCGTGCGGTGCGGGCTTTACCAATCTCCACAATGTAATCGTCTGCGGGCAGCTCTTCGCGCAAACGCGGCAGGCGATAAAGTTTTTTGTGCTCAAAATACAAAACCGGATCCGGGTCTCTGATCGCCGCTTTGATTAGCCCCTTGGCATCATAAGCGGTGGACGGTTCCACAATTTTCAGCCCGGCCGTGTTCAGGAAAAAGGCCTCGGCGTTGAGTGAATGGAATGGCCCGGAGCGCACTCCGGAACCACATGGACCACGAAAGACGGCCGGAATATTCGCGCCCCAGCGATAACGACACTTGGCTGCGTAGTTGGTCAGCAGATCGAAGCCGGCTGAGATGAAATCGATAAACTGAAATTCAGCCACCGCCTTCATGCCCATCAGCCCAGCGCCGCAGGCCGCGCCCACGATCGCTGCCTCGGAGATTGGCGTGTCAATCACGCGACCTTTGCCAAACTCATCCAGAAGTCCGTCGCTGACCTTAAACGCACCGCCATAGACTCCAACGTCCTCGCCAATAACAAAAACCGTCGGGTCGCGTTCCATCTCTTCCCAGATGCCCTGGCGAATCGCTTCGACAAGCGTCGCCTGACCGCCTCGTTCAGGACGCGCTGACTTGTGCTCTTTTTTTATTGCCGTTGCCATTTACTCTGCGAGCCTTCAGTCTTCAGTCTACTCTACAGTCCTTCGCATTCTTAGAGCCGAGGACCCAGATCCAAAGGCCATTTCGATTCATTCGATTTCAATCCCACGCTCCTTCGCGATGCCGCGCGCTTTCATGACGACGTCGTCGTCAACAGGGTCTGCGGCGCCCATCCATCCCTCAACTTCTTCAATTGGCCTTCCCAGCGCAATAGCCAATTTCTCATCGCTGCCTTCGAAACCCGCGTCGCGCAGATGTTTCAGCAATGCTCGGCCTTCGGATTCACTCGTGCCTTTGTCATCCACCTGCCGCTTCACAACCTGCTCGTTATCACCCATTGTTCATCCCCTCGTTGCGATTTGTCAGTCCTTCTTATTCTAATCCGTACTACCTGCGTTAATCCGCGGCTTAGACTGTCTTAGTTTTTCAAAACTTCCGGTCGAAATGCTGGCGGCACAATATTGTTATCGAAAACTCCATATGCCGCCTGCTCCGGCTCGGGCATGGGAGACGACTCGGCCCAGGCGCAATCCTCTTCGATCTCGCGTAGCACATCGGCGGTGATCTCTTCCAATTTTTCTTTCGTGGCGACGGTCTGTTCGATTAGATATCTTTCGTAACGATCAACCGGATCGTTGTGCTTCTCCCACCACTCAATCTCGCCTGCCGGCACGTAGCGCTGATCGTCGTGCTCTGCGTGGCCCTTGCGCCGGTAAGTTTTGGCTTCGATCAAGACGGCTCCGCCACCGCGACGCGCGTAGTCCGCCGCATTCCTGGTAGCTTCGTAACAAGCGACGATGTCATTACCATCAACAATCGAAGCGGGAATATTATAACCGGCGGCCTTCTCAGCCAGGTCTCTTACGGCGGTTTGCAAATTCGTCGGCGTCGAATAGGCGTAATGGTTGTATTCCGCGATGACGATCAGCGGCAGCTTCTGGACGGCCGCGAAGTTTAGTCCTTCGTGAAACGCGCCCGTACTCATGCCGCCGTCACCGATGTAAGCAATCGCGACGATGGGTCTTCTCTGCATGCGTGCGGCGAGCAGAACACCGGTCATCACCGGAATCATGTCGCCGAGATGCGAGATGGGGCCGATGAAACCCTTCTCCAGGTTGCCAAAATGAATATTGAGATCTCGACCGCCTGACGGTCCCCACGCCTTCGCCATATACTGCGCGAAGATATCGCGCGGGCGAATTCCTTTCACCAACACTGCGCCAAGATCGCGAATCAGCGGGGTCACAAAATCCTGCGGCTGCAGAGCGTAGGCGCTGCCGACGGCGGTTGCCTCCTGGCCCAGCGAACGGAAAACACCGCCGACAACTTTCGTTTGGCGATATAGATTTACCAACCGCTCTTCGACCAGCCGCGTCATCTTCAGGTAGCGATACAACTCCAGCATCTGCTGAGGCTTGAGGGTTGTTTCGGTCGTGCAGCTGAGCGGTTTATCTTCGCTGGGCTTGCGCGGCGCATACTTCGTGCTCACGCGCATCTGAAAACGCGGGCGACGAGGGCTGCGCCGCCGGTGCGAATCCCGAGACACTTTTGGCTTTCCTTCAGATGTCTTTTCCATAGCCAATTCCCTGCTGAATCGAAGACCTAAATATGGATCGACAGGCCATGCACGCCCTCCGCAGCTTCCATTACCGTCTCAGAAACTGTCGGGTGCGCGTGCATCGTCCGTCCAAGTTCTTCGGCGGTGGATTCAAGCTGCATCGCCACGCAGGCTTCAGCAATTAATTCCGTGGCGTGCGGACCAATGATGTGCACGCCAAGTATTTCGTCATACTTGCTTTCGGCGACAATCTTCACAAAGCCTTCTTCTTCGCCGAGAATTCTCGCCTTGCCCGAGGCAGACATGGGAAACTTGCCAATCTTCACGTCGTACCCTTGTTCGCGCGCTTTCGCTTCCGTAAGGCCGACTGATGCAACTTCCGGATCGCAGTAGGTGCAGTTTGGTACTAAGCGAAGATTGATCGGGCGCACGTCTTTTTGTCCAGCCAAGTGCTCCACGGCAACGATGCCTTCCTTCGAAGCAAGGTGCGCGAGTAGCGGCGTCGGCACTACATCGCCGATCGCGTAAACACCCTTTTCTGCCGTTTGCTGAAACTCGTCAACCTGGATAAATCCCTTGTCAACTTTGATCTTCGTGCCTTCGAGTCCGAGGCCTTCGGTGAATGGCATGCGGCCGACTGCCACCAACAACATCTCAGCTTCAAGACTTACTGTTTCGCCTTTCGAAGTCTTGCCGGTAACGCGAACGCCCGTTTCAGTTTTCTCCAATTTTTCCAGCTTCGTATCGACTTGCGACTTAATGCCGCGTTTGCGAAAACTCTTTTCGAGTTCTTTCGAAACTTCTTCATCTTCCAGCGGCACCAGCCGGGGCAACAACTCCACTATGGTGGTCTCGGCGCCGAAGCCCGAATACACCGAAGCAAACTCGACGCCGACCGCGCCCGCGCCCATCACAATCAGCGACTTGGGAACATCTTTAAGTTCGAGAATATGATCGCTGTTTACGACGTGCACGCCGTTGGTTTCAAAACCCGGTATGGGGCGAACGACTGAGCCGGTAGCGATGATGATATTTTTGGTTTCGATCGCTTGTTTCTTGCCGTCGGCGCCGGTGACTTCAACTTTTCCCGGCAGTGCGAGCCTGCCTGTGCCTTTCAATACCGTCACCTTATTTTTCTTCATCAGGTATTCGATGCCCTTGGTATTCTTCAGCACCACTTTGTCTTTGCGTTTTTGCACATCGGCGAAAGCCAATTGAATTCCCGAAGCCTGCACCCCGAAATCCGCCGCGTGCTGCATCTGTTCGTAGACGTGAGCCGACATCAACATCTGCTTGGTCGGAATACAACCGCGCAGCGTGCAGGTACCGCCGAGGCGCATGTCTTTTTCAATCATCGCAGTCTTCAGACCTAGTTGGCCCGCTCGTATTGCAGCCACGTAGCCGCCGGGCCCACTACCAATAATCGTTACGTCAAACTGTTCATTAGCCAATGTGTTCGGGTTCCTCTCCTAAAGACAGTGATGAGTCATGAGGAACAAGAGCGAGCGTTTCCTCAAAACTGTTGGCATCTCATGCCGTTTTGAATGCTTTCCTGAAAGACGGGCATTATAATCATTCGCCGTAATTTCATCCAATCGGGGCATTGGACGCGGTCTTTTATCCGATTTCTCTATGTGATCTCCGTGCGCTCTGTATCTCTGTGGTGAGTGGTTGTCGGGCCGTTATTCATCACAAAGACACGGAGGACACAAAGATTGCACAGAGGCCAATTACTTGCACTACCGCCATGCGAGCGAGGCAAATGACATGAAACACTCTGAAGGATTCTTGAAACTCGTCAACGACGCCAAGAGTCGCATTCGCGAAGTGACGGTTGCGCAAACGAGGCAGCGCCTCTTTCAAAACCCGGATGCAAAACTAATCGATGTTCGTGAAGATAACGAATGGCAGGCTGCGCACGCTGCCGGCGCCGAACACCTCGGTAAGGGCATCATCGAGCGTGACATTGAAGCAGAGGTGCCTGGCAAAGCAACTGAACTGATCCTCTATTGCGGTGGCGGCTTTCGCTCCGTCCTCGCCGCCGACGTCCTCCAGCAGATGGGCTACACCAACGTCTTCTCCATGGTCGGCGGCTGGAAAGCCTGGAAAGACTCCGGCGCACCAGTAACTAAGGATTAGGAACTCACGACTACAGTCGATAAGGGGGGTTGAATTTAGCTCCGCGCTTTGGCGGCGGCTGGACGGTCACTCACGGCAGCTTGCGGAGAGTTTCGATGAGGCTGTTTACGTCAATTTTTTATAACGTGTGACAAAAAGCCTTCCGCCGCGGCGCGTTCCACATCCTCGGCGCGACCTAATCCAGTCAACGCTATTACTGGTACCTCTTTGAGCGTGCCATCTTTGACAATTAATTGTCTCGCCGACGTCTTTGGTTGCAAGGTTTAGCTTCGCTGTAGCGGCCCATGTCCGGATCGAATGTACACAGAGCCCCGCAAGGTTTAAGCCGGGCGTGTCGTGATGTAGAATCAGTCTGGTTGAGGCCCATGACAACTCACGCGGCAGGCGACCCGAGCTCGCAAAGCAAATCCGCCCTCGGCGCCGACGTCCTGCAACACATGGTTTTAAATCTCCTGGCTGTTCTTCGTGCCAGAGGCACGAAATGTTTATAGCCCTCACGATGTTCTTTATTTACCTGGCCCATTTATGGGCAAAAGAACTCTTCGCCCCTATGGAGCCAGGGAAGTTTTCCTCGTTCGTTGGCTATAATCATTTCGCCGCTCTGCGGCTGGCAGAAAACGACTACTAATGATGTCTCAAGAGGCCACTGAACAAAAACAGAAAACACGCATTGAAAGCGACTCGATGGGCGAGATTGAAGTGCCCGCTGATAAATATTGGGGCGCGCAAACTCAGCGCAGTCTGCTTCACTTCAATATCGGCGACGACAAGATGCCGCGCGAGATGATTCGCGCACTGGGCATCCTCAAGAAAGCGGCGGCGCTGGTGAACGCGGAACTTGGAAAGCTTCCCGCCGACAAGCTGAAGCTTATCGCACAAGCTTGCGACGAGGTTATCGAGGGCAAACTCGACGAGCACTTTCCCTTGCGCGTTTGGCAAACGGGCAGCGGCACGCAGACCAACATGAATGCCAACGAGGTTATTTCTAACCGCGCAATTGAACTTGCCAGCGGCGTGTTGGGCAGCAAGCAGCCGATTCATCCAAACGATGATGTCAACATGTCGCAGTCGTCAAACGATACGTTTCCGACCGCTATGTGCATCGCCGGCGCCGAGCAGTTGCACAAGCTCATTCCCGCAATCCAAAAAATTTATGACGCGATCGACGCAAAGGCTGAGGAGTTTAAGGATGTAGTCAAAATCGGCCGCACCCACCTGCAGGATGCAACGCCTTTAACTGTCGGGCAGGAGATGTCTGGTTGGGCCGGTCTGATTGAGCGCGACATCGAGCGGCTGGAATTGGCCAAGCCCGGCCTCCACGATTTGGCGATCGGCGGCACCGCGGTTGGCACCGGTCTCAATTCTCACCCTGAGTTCGGAGAGCGCGCCGCGACGAAGATTGCCGAACTGACAGGATTACCCTTCAAGTCACATCCGAACAAATTCGCCGCGCTGTCCGCTCACGACGAAATCGTTTTCGCGAGTGGAGCCCTGAAGACGCTAGCCAGTTCGCTGATGAAGATCGCCAACGACATTCGCTGGCTGGCTTCGGGACCACGCTGTGGATTGGGCGAATTGATATTACCTGAGAATGAGCCCGGCTCGTCGATCATGCCGGGCAAGGTTAATCCGACGCAGAGCGAAGCGATGACGATGGTGTGTGTGCAGGTGTTCGGCAATGACGTGGCCACAACCTTCGCCGGCTCGCAAGGGAATTTCGAGTTGAACGTTTACAAGCCGGTGATGATTCACAATTTCCTGCACTCTGTTCGCTTGCTCCACGACGCGTCGCACGGTTTTGTTGAATACTGTATCGCCGGAATCGAACTAAACCGCGAACAAATTGATGAATATTTGAAAAACTCGCTGATGCTTGTCACGGCGCTCAATCCGCACATCGGCTACGACAAAGCGGCGCAGGTGGCGAAGAACGCCCACAAGAAAGGTATCAGCTTGCGCGAGTCGGCTATCGCGCTTGGTTTTTTGAGCGGCGAAGATTTTGATAAGTACGTAAAGCCGGAAGAGATGACGCATCCGTAGACCTGACACCTTATCCGCAGATTACGCAGAATTCACAGATACCAGGAAGCAGAGTCCAGCAGATTATTATGTACTTTATTGCTTCAGAGTCTGTGTAATCTGCGTAATCTGCGAATGATGTTGGAGGAAGAAGAAACAAAGCTTGCCTGATCGAAACGATCGTGTGAAGGAAAACGTGCCGGG
>WNGB01042980.1_pt1 | contig 10429 bp, 12 predicted proteins | sample 5400681 | NCBI WGS metagenome assembly WNGB01 (sample SAMN13153367, study PRJNA577476) | soil metagenome | isolation source: 115 cm soil or saprolite under grassland replicate 2 | place: USA:California | collected 2016-06-15 | reverse complement strand
AGAAGCGGTCCACCGCGTCCGCCTTAACGGCCGCCAAACGTGACATGTTGCGGACATTCGGCCAAAAGGCGGTGCCGTACCGGTGGGCCGCGTTCACAATCGAAGGCGCGGCCACGCGGCCGTTGTTGCCGAACGGGAGCTCGAACTAAGATGACCTTGGAACCGAAAAAACGTGACGAGATTCTGAAAGCCGTAAAGAAGCTGGTTCTTGCGCACCACATCAATGTCGGCGACGTCGATTATGCCGCATGGACCCGCCGCGTGGATGAGCGAACTCCGGAATTGCTCAACGCAGACCTTGCTGCTTTCGAAGCAGGTATACGTCAGCTTCTGACGGAACTCAAGACCAGTCATACCGTCTTCTACCACTCGCTTCCGAAAGAACTGCTGCCGCAGCATACAATCAATGCGAGCTTGCGCGACGTACCACTGAATGGCGCGCACAAATGGATGTTTCTGGATGTGTTTGAAGGCGGTCCTGCGCATGTTGCAGGCATCCGCCCCGGAGACATCCTGGACACTCTGGATGGAACAGCTTGCCTGCCGCCTGCAATACCACACTTTGCGATCGGCCAAACTCATACGTTGGGTGTTTGCAATCGTGGCGCCGCGAGTCGAAACGAGATTGTGATTGAAGTGCCGAAGCGGAAAGGGACGAAGCAGCGGCCTCCGATCGTCGAACCGAAGAGCCCGATTCACTCGAAGATCGGATCGAACATTGGCCTTTTTAAGATCCCGTACTTTCCCGGGGCCATGGGGATGGGATTTGCGAAGGCTTTGGACGCCGCGGTCGACCACCTCAAACAGGAAGGCTGCGACCGCCTGATCATTGACCTCCGCGGGAACATCGGCGGCAGCCTTGGATTCGCCCGCCTGGCCAGCTATATGTGCCCGGGCGAGATTCCTATCGGGCACAGCCTAACGCCTCGTCGTCTCCGAGAAGGGTACGATTCGGAGGCACTCCCCCGCGTCCCGATGCCCCGCAGCAGAGCTGAACTCTTGGTCACTTTGACTCGCTTCGCATTCCGAGACAAATCCGTCATGCTCCTCACTCAGGGTCTCGGCGCCCAACCGTTTCACAACAGGATCGTCGTGCTCGTCAATGAATGGACAAACAGCGCTGCCGAAATGGTCGCCAATTTCGCAGCTGAGAACCGGCTTGCGACGATCGTCGGGCAGAAGACGCGTGGCAACGTACTTGGGGCCGCTAACTTCAAGGTCGGTGGCGGCTACTGGCTGCGTCTACCCATCTTCGGATGGTTTACGTCAAAGGGCCGCAGTCTTGAGGGAAATGGGGTTGATCCAGATGTCTTGGTCGAGGTCTCACCGGACGCTCTGGCCGATGGGCAAGATAACCAAATGACAAGGGCGGTTGACATCGTCAACGGGCTGTGATGGCGTCCGCGGTGCCTGTGTGATCACGTGGGATTTGCCATTGTTCTCTAGAAAACCCATCTCACGGCGTCTCAGCAGAATCACAGCGCAGGCGTGAAGGCAGGCCCAGAGATTTGTTGAGCCGATACCTGACGTTGAAATCCTTGTCATTGCGTGACCGGAGCTGGACTCTGCCGCCCGCTCTTAATCGCCACGGGAGCGGAAACCGTCGAGTCTAATTGGTAATTCGTAAGCCCAAAAGCCCGCCCTGTGGCATTTTCTCATGCGGTGCGAGAGTTCGATGAAATGGGCTTTGATCTTGATGTCGGGCATCAGAACGAGTTTGCGCAAGCGCCCGTTCTCGTCTGGGATTTCGGGACCACCGATTTGCCAAGATCATCGCGCATGTGCTGGCAAAGTGGTGATTGAGCAATCGTGCTGGGCTGAGCGACCCAGAATCTTCGGTTCAATGGAATCACCCGCAAATTGTCGTGGAGAAAGCACTATTTCCGGAGTGCCCTCCCAGTCGCGGAGGTCGATCCGCCCGCCGCACTCCCGGCAGACGATGAATTCTTCGTTGAATGTTTCGTACGGTCCGCAATCGAGCCCATGCGTTTCAACTGAAGTAAGAATCCGGAAGTCCCCGGCCGACGAGCTACAGTTTGGACATGCCATGTCCTGTTTTCTCCTCTGATAAACAATGTCGTGCGGCAAAACGCCGGCCGTTCAACCTCTTCAGCGCCCGAACCACCGCCGCACTTTTGGGAGCAATTCCGAGTTCCGCCTTAGATTGAAGCAGCAATGAAGCCGACTAACCAGCTCTGTCCAGAGTGCGGATTCAGGCGCGATCCAGACAATCCTTCTGAGTCGGTTTGCCCTGCCATCGGTGACTTCAATGCGACGTCGATCGGGACGTTGGTTTGAGATTGAACTTTCTCTCTCATCACACTTCTCCTTCCGTCGCTGCGGCGGATGGACGTTCGCGACGAAGTACTTGATCAATGGAGCCGGGCTTGAACCACAGGTCGCGTTCTACTGGCAGGCCCAGCGGGCCGCGCGCGCTCCCAATTTCGCTCAGCAGAGAATACCCCCACTCCTCCTCGAGTCCGATCACGAAGCCGAACAGCAGCCAGTCCCCGTCTTCCTGTTCTGCTCCCTCGGTAACGAACCAGGTGAATGACGAGTCGGGTGTGAACAACTTGACGTGAACGATCGGCGTCGGGCACGACTCTTGTGAGTAGAGTGGTGGCAGAGTCTTCCTCAGTTCCACAGGGAGCAGTTCCATTGGCTCCTTCTCCTTTGTTCAGCGCTCGCCATCGGAAATGGAGGCGAGCGTTCGGTTGTGTTCGGGCCGATCTCAGAACAGCGAGAGTTGACAGTCCGGTTCGACGACTAGGGGCTTTCGTCGAGGCGACTCCCTTTCGAGCCGCTCCCCAAAAACCAAGGCCGGAGTTGTGCCATCGACTGCGACCACTTCGTCGAATGGTCCGGCGACTAGTTCTTCTCTGAGCTCCTCCTCGAGCACAGATGCGGCCGGCAGTAGCCGCGCGTGCTGCTCTTGAACAGCCTTCCAAACCGCAGACGCCGACTCCCCCACTCCCCTTTGGGTTACCAGCTCACGCGCCATCGCAGTGAGCACGTCATCATCGTCTTCTATGCCCTGAAGACCCTCATTCGAGAATTTCCCTTCCATGGCCAGTGAGACCAGTAGCTTCTTGCCCATCAACCGCAGGCATGACGTCTGCATGGTCTCGTTGTAAGTCAGGAAACGCACGACGACATTGGAGCGCTGTCCGATCCGCCACGAGCGGCGGCTCGCCTGGCGCAAAGTGTAAATCGAATATCCCGTCTGCACGAAATAGATGGAGGGCGCCCAAAGCAAGTCCATCCCAACAGAAACGAGGCGAGGGTGAGCCACGCACACTTGCATTCCGTTGCGCAATTCACGCTCATACCACGCCTCGCGCTGATCGGGAGGCACCTGAGCCGTGAGTATGGAGATCCGGATGCCTTCTTGCGAAAGAACTCGTTCGAGCCGACGCGTTACGTCCCTCTTTGCTGTGTATACGGCATAAATTTGGCATTTTCGGCCGCGGGCGAGGTCCGCCTTGACGCACTCCACCAATTGGCGCTCCTTCGCGTATGCGAAGTCCTCGCTGAGATCCTGTGTTTGAGCGATCAGAAATGGCACGCGCCGATGCACTTCCGGGTCGTACTCGGTTCCGATCAGATCACCGAAGCCGTACGGCCGATCCGGATAGGCGAGCAATGCATTGAGGGCCGTGCTAATCACGGAATGATTTCCGCGGTGTTCTTCGAGCGCCTCTTTGATCTGCTTTTCGAGATCGGCATATGCTTTCGCCAGCGGTTCGTCCATGTCCACGCCGATCACTTCTTCACGATACGCTGGCAATTCACTGGAGATGTCTTCCAGTGAGACGAACGCGCCGAGTTCCATGAGAAACTTGCCGAACAGCAGTGGCGATGCGCCCGGTTTGCGTTTGACCTGCTTGGTCACTTTCGCTTTCGAGCAGGCATTCTCTTCGGGCGCAATGATCGTCACTCGCTCAAGCACGCCGTAGCTTTCCGCGAAGTTGCGGACCCCCGACTCGCCCCACTCGTAGCCTTCTGTCACCATCTTGTGTGGCTCCAGGCGATAAAGCACATTGAAAAGGTCGTCGGCGTAACCGCCCATGAGGGTCCCGGTAAGTACGGCGATTCTGTCCACCGACCTCGCCATGGTCCCTAGCGCGTTGCCCTGTGCCGTGTCTCCCTTTAGTTCATGCACTTCATCCGCGATGCCGTAATCGAAGAAATCCGGCATGTAGCGCCCAATAAACTCCAGCGGCGCGAAGCGGCGGATGCGCCCACCATCGGCCTGCCAAAGAGGGCTGTACATCGCACGCCGGTTCTTCCCTCGGTCGTCGGCGGCGTCGCCGATGATTTCGCTCCGCCGTATCTTTTCAAATTCGTTCGCGAGCACGCGCTCATCGTTCACTATTAGTGGCGCGCCCGTATCAGGATTGATCACGGTTCCCAAACATGGGCCGGACTTCGCCACCGCGTAACAATGCTTCCAAAAGAAGGAAAGCTTTGCCTTGTCTCGGCCGATCACAAAGAAGGACGGACCCGGGCAGGTTGTTTGCCAGCGATTGCGAGCCGATGTGGAGTTCTTCCGAAGGCGGAGATCCGTGAGCGTTGTGTGCAGACCTTCGCGCACGATCCGGCCATTTCGATAGCGAACTTCATTCACCCCGTGCGGATTTGCACCCGATTGTCCCGGTGTTCGCAAGCCATCGATGATGAAGACACGCGCGCCGGGGACGGTGATTAGAACCTCTCGGCACCACTTCCCGACGATGTTTGGCGGAGCCATCACCAGAGCGCTATACGGCCGACCCGCGGAGCGCACATGAATCGCGGAAAGCGCCATGAGTGTCTTGCCGGTGCCGCATTCCGCAATAACGGCAGCGGCCTTGGCACAATGCCAGCGCTTCACGATGCCCATCACCGCCAGACGTTGAGCTGCGAAGGGGCTTCGCAACAAGGTGCGGAATCGATCCGAGACCGGATCCTGGGGAGCCTGGAGTGCCGGGTAAATTTCTGGTTCATACCGGGAACTCTTTGAGGAGCTGAATGAGCTTTCTTTTCTTCTGACGGCGCTGCCGCATTTGCAAATGGTAATCGGCTTGCTATAAATGCCGTTTACGCGATAAGGGCGTCGCACAGCCGGCTTCGTAGGCGATTGAATCTACGGGGTTAAGGTCACGTACGTCGAGAATCCGTAGCTCGATCGAAGGATCTTCGCGAGCAGGAATTGCATTCGTGTGTGAATCGGGAGGAACCTTTTGTCATGAAGGTCGTGAATCGCGAAGCCGGAACGATCGATTACCGGCTGAACCTTCTTGGGATTCGAGTCTCGAAAGACGCGGCACAGCTGATCGCCAGGTGGCGTGGAGATGAGTGGTCCACGATTGGCGCGCAGCGGGAACTGCCGATTCGCTTTCCGCTTACTCCTTCTGAGTTGAACGATATTGCCGGGGACACGCTTCGCCTTACAGCCTACCAATACGATGCGGAACTTCCCGGGAGTGATCTCAGAGCAGTCTTGGCATTGGAGAAAGAGTTCGAGGCGGCAGGTGAGGCGTGGCTGCAGGCCTAACGCCAGCAGGAACTGTGGTGAGGATCGGCCACGTGGCCCAGGCGAACAAATGGCGAAACTAGCTGGTGTACTTTGAGGCGTGGTGGGAACTCGCTGCCGCGTCAGCTACCCGGATTCGAGAAAAGTCGAGCACGCCGTGGATGTCACGGCCGACTCGTTATTCGAGGCGGCGGCCGCTGCGGTAAGAGCGTTCCGGGAAGGCGCCCTAGTAGAGGAGCTGCCCGTGCCTGGCACGGAGTTGCGGATCACAGTCTCTCCGTTGCCAGTCGAGCACAGAGTTCGCTTACAACGCGTGGAACAGTGGGCGCAAACCGGCACGGTGAAGAGCCCTGTGGAGATGCTGCGACGGGAGCGCGTACGCGAGCTGTTGGGGTTCAAGAACGACGCTGTCAGGTGAGCCCGGCCGCGCGGAACGACTGCCAGAGAATCGAGCCGCCGTCATCAGGAATCTCGATTGTCTTGTCCTTCACGGCCTCCCCGATCCACTCCAAAAACTCCTCTTTACTTCCGACGACGGCGATTGGCCGGTATCCGAGACCATCCAACGGCTGAATCCGTTGTTTTTGCTGCAGCATGCTCCAAAACCAACTCGCCCAGGAAGGATGAACCGGCAGGCCGAGCCGTTGCGAAATCCGGTACAGGACAAAGTCCGGATCGTCATCACACAAGATGATCCGTCCGACATCGCCTTCATCGGCCACCTGAGCGGAGAGGGCGATCAGGTGACGCACGCTGCGGCTCCGTCCGGCCACGGCTATGGTGCCGCGGAAGACCCGCGGATCCTTTCCCAACGTCACCCTTCGTTGAGCGAGGTCCGGGCCGGAAACGGTCACCCACTCCTGGCCTGCAAGTCCAGCCCAGATGGCGCCGATATCGACGTCGTTCCCGAACACTGAAACGAGATGGCAAGTACCCGAGGCTTCCTTATTCTCGGCCGGTTCGCTGATGAAGCGGTCTAGAGCAACGCGGAGTCGCGTTCTCGTGTCTTTCAGCTGCTTCTCAAACTCTAACCAGCCAAAGCGTTCGTGTGCGTTCTTCATCGGCGGACTCCTTTGACGACGAGCGCGAGGGTAACTGTCAAACCGCGCTATTCAAGCGTGGCCGTTTCCCCGGTCGCGAAGACGACGGAAAGCTCCTGGACAAAGCGTTCCCGCTCGCGGATCACGGTTGTGCCATCCTCCTCTTCCTCGGTGAGTTTCGTCGTAACCTTTTTGCTCTTCCACGCCGCGATGTGGCGCTCTTCGCCCGTGCCAAAAATTCCGTTGATGAGACCAGAGCAAGCGACCAGACCAACTTGGCCTGCATGCAGCGGTGTGAGTGGCCTTCCTCCGATCACGGTTGGTTCCGGGGCGAGAATTCGCGTGGTTTGCCGGTAGGCCGGCGAGTTCGCGACGAGATCCTCCAATTCATCGAGAGGCAGGCCCTTGAACGTCAGTGCTGCCGGCTTCGCAACCAGATCCTCTAATTCATCGAGAGGCAGGCCCTTGAACGTCAGCGCTGCTGGCCCAGTCATCGGTACAGCGTATGGGTCGTCGCACGAGTCCGCCAGCTCCGGCAAGCTCTCGTACTCGCGTCCGAGGGTGGTGAAGCGATAACGGCACTCGCTGATCTCGCGGTCACGAAGTTGTTCGCGCTCACGGCGCGTCCGCCGAACGCCGGCAATGAGGACCTGGTGATAGCGAACCGACTCCGGATCGGACAGGCGAAACACCCGCGCACGTTTGAAGTGGGAAGCGAGGATCTGCGCGCAGTCGGTCGCGCGCTCGACCGGAATCACCAGAAGGAGTACCCCACCGGGGATCAGCCACCGGAAGATGTGATTCAAGAACACCGCCTCAAGTCGTTCCCGAGCGTTGCCTGCGAGCGCCCAGTCGTATGGAGGATTGCAAAAGCAGAGCGAGAACGACTCGACAGCACAATGGGTTTCCAAACAGTTTCCCTGGACGATCTTGGTAAGTGAGGGCCCGGCTTGTTCGGCGCGATAGGCATCCAATTCAATTCCGTAGCGTCTTGCGCTCGAATCCCGTGTGATCGTAGCGAACGCTGCGCCGTCTCCGACGCAAGGATCCAATGCCGAAAACTGCTCGGCAGGGAACCGCAAGAGATTCCGGATTCTTTCCGCTTCTCTGAGCGGCAGGGGGTAGTAGTTGCAGCGAACTTTAGCGTTGAACCGGGACACGCGAAAACTCCTATCGTTTGATTCGTGGTGGTGTGTGACTGAACCCATAGAGTTGCCGCTTAACTTAATGGCAACATTATGCATTCCGATCCGAGCGCCATCGTCGAGGAGATCGGTAGGGCGGTCACCAAGAAAACGTAGCCGCAGCGGCTGCGCGGGTACGCCAGCGGACCCGAGCGAGTACCGCAATCGGTGCGCAGCGTTCTACGATATGTCCATGATTTGGGAGTCTTGGGGCTGGCGCAGCGACCTGAAGAAGTTCGCGGACTCGCTCCGCAAGCGGCAAAAACAGAAACGGTGGCCGGACCTCTCCGTCGCTCGGTGCGAACAAACCATAATGGTGGGATTCTTCTACGTCCGCAAGCTCATCGAGTCCCGCAAGCTCAGTCGTGACTTCGCCGATCGCCCGGTGAATGCCACTGCCTACCCAACGAAAGGCAAGCACGTTCACCTGTTGAATCTGCGACGGGATGTGGATGAGCTGTTCAACCTGGACGCGCCCAAACAGACAACGATGAAAATCGAAGATCTGGCGAATCAGCTCATACACAGCTACATCTTCTATCTATCGATGGAAGTTGAAGGACAGCTCAACGGGATTCTGGTCGCGTCAGACCGCATCCGCAACAAGGAGTTGCTAGAGGTTTCGTCGCTCGATGTAGTCAAGATTTTCGAGCTTGCGGCCAAGGGAGAGGGCGACAAGGCCATCAGCATGAACTATGACGACAAAAGGCAGGATTACAGTCTGGCGAAGCCCAAGAAACGCCGGACGTAGCATCACTTTGTGTGGCGGTGCGGATTGACCGCGCGGTCCATCAATGCGAGGTAATCTTTGAACCGCTCGACCTCCTGCTCGAAGGCATGGACGAACCCGAGGCACATGGAGAGGATGCCCGGCCCTTGAGCACGATCAACGCCTCATTGTCGAATTCGAGCTGCGCGATCATATTCACGAAGTGATCGCACCTCGATCCTTCCGGCAAGACCTCCTTGACGCGCTCATCAATCGACTTCCAGCGTTCCGTTCGGGCCTCCCTTTCTTCAGCCATGCTGTCTCCTATTCCCGCCGCACATCGTTAGCCTTCTTATCCTCCCGCAGCGCCATAAAGCGGCTGTGCCGAAGATGTGCGTCGCTGGTCCATTCGACGAACTCAAACTGCCCGACCAGTACCGGCTTCAGCCACCGGCACTCCGCCATCTTGGCAGCGGTCAGTCCAACTCCCCACCGACCGGCCTTCTTCTCCGGGAGGTTCGCGAACGGGCAATCCTCGATCTCGAGCGGCTTGAGCCTCTTGAACAGCTCCGTGCGCGATGCCGGCGTGAACCCGTTCCGCGTGCGCGCCGCGTACATCAGCTTCCCGTCCTGGTAGTAACCAATGACTAGGGCATCGAAATTCTTAGGCGACGGAGTGTAGCCCGCGATGACCAGTTCCTGGCCCGCGTTCACGCGCATCTTCTGCCATGCACCGGACCGCAGGCCGGGCTCGTACTTGCTGTCTCGGCGTTTCGCCACCAGCCCTTCGAGGCCCTGCGCCTTCACGGATTCGACGAGTTGCTTGAGCGTGCCGTCGAGGACAGGTGAATACCGGATAGGGTCGGCAAGGCTGGGCATCGCGTACTCCTCGATAAGCTCGCGGCGTTTGATCAGCGGCTCGCTCATCACGTCCTTACCCTTCAGGACCAGCACATCGAAGATGAAGAAATGGAGCGGCGCGCCCCCGGAACCGTAGTTCTGAAGCAAGTTGAAAGATGGCTTGCCGTCGGGATCCAAAGCCACGACCTCGCCGTCGATAACCGTCTCGTCAGGCATCGGTGCGAGGGCCTTCACAATGCCGGGATAGCGCGCATTAAAGTCGTTGTCGTTGCGGGAGCGAAGACGAACTTTGCCGCCGGATTTGATGGCGAGGGCCCTGTAGCCATCGAGTTTAAGCTCAACGAGCCATTCGGCGCCTTCCGGCAGTTTTTCCGTGCGCAGCAGGAGCATTGGCTGAATGAACGTTGCTCTCGATTTCTGCTCCGACATTGCTTGACCATTGAGTTTACCGTCCGGCGCGACGGCCAGCCAAGTCCCATCAGAGGTCTATAATACGGGCCGTGGACTTCGTCTTCAGCGTATTCACACTCGGTAACCGGCGGGGATATGCCTTGCCCTTCTTCAATTTCGGCTACAAGGAAATCGACACCGGGGCCGAATGGCGATTTATTTGTGGCGGGACACGCGCCTACATGGTCGGCACGCGACATCGCTCGACCGCGATATGGATGAGCAAGCGGCGGACAGCCACTTCATGATGAGCCGAATAACGGCGGCTCTCCTCATGAGCGGCTTCAGACTATATCAGGCGGAGCCCGCTGGTCGGGTGTCATCCAAGGACGTTTGGGGCGACGAGGTCAAGTGGACTCCGCATATCGATCACCCTGACCCTGACGTCGGTAGTATGAAGGCGCCGGATACCGACGTTCTCTATGGATGGATTCTCGCGCTCTGCAAACACACCATGCTTCGGCGTGCTACTGAAGATGCGCATGCCGCCATTATGAACCCGCATGAGGCTCTCGTTTATGTCTATCGCGGGTTGGAGTGGCTCGTGGAGGGCATGGCCTACAGCTGGGAAGACATCGCGAAGGAATTGGGTGGCACCAAGGACGACATCCGTGAACTGAAGAAGGCTGCGAACTACGAAAGCGGGGTCCGCCACGCATCGAAATCGGGA
>WNGB01014686.1_pt1 | contig 10429 bp, 7 predicted proteins | sample 5400681 | NCBI WGS metagenome assembly WNGB01 (sample SAMN13153367, study PRJNA577476) | soil metagenome | isolation source: 115 cm soil or saprolite under grassland replicate 2 | place: USA:California | collected 2016-06-15 | reverse complement strand
TCTACCCTCTTGATTTCCTCTGTCAAGCCGCCTAGCATGTCTCACAATTCAGCCTTCCCAGGCGATTCGGAGCCAACGCAGGTCATCGCCGGTATTGAGGTTGCATCGAGAGCGGCATGGCGAAAAAACGCGAGCCACCCCGGAAAGCGAGCGCGACCGCGATCACCGCCGAACGGGCCGCGCGACTGTATCGCCTGCTGGCGTTGCTGGGGCAGAAGCCGCAGACGCGCACCGCCTTGATAGCGCGCATCAAGGTCGGGATACGCGGCTTTTATCGCGATCTGGACCTGCTGCGCAAGGCCGGCATTGTGGTGACGTTGGCGAAGGGGAAGTACGTCCTGGAGGGCAGCGTCGAGGCCGCACAAGGCCGCCTGCCATTCCCCGACCCGGGCCTGACGCTCGGCGAAGCGCAGCAACTCGCCAAGGGCCGCACTGTCGCCCATCGCAAACTCAAAGGGCAAATCGAAGAGATCACCGGGTGACGAGTACCGAGTCAACGCGCAGGCGAACGGCCGGCTTACGCCGGCTGGTAACAATGCCTCTGGCGAACGGCCGGCGTAAGCCGGCTGGTAACTGCGACAGCGAGCAGACCAGCCGGCTTACGCCGGCCGTTCGCCATCTGCTACTCCTCTTGACCCCCTTGCCTCTCCCTGTTACCTGAATGGGTCGCTTCTCTCCGCGCCGACAAGGAGGTCGCCATGAAGACCGCGATCGTCATCCCCGCCCGCTACGCGTCGAGCCGCCTGCCCGGCAAACCGCTGCTCCACGCGACCGGCAAGTACCTCATCCAGCACGTTTATGAGCGCGCCTGCCAGTCGCGCGCCGGCAGCGTGATTGTCGCCACGGACGACGAGCGCATCGTCGAGGCGGTGCGTAGTTTCGGCGGCCGCGTCGAATTGACCCGCTCCGATCATGCCACCGGCACCGATCGCGTCGCCGAGGTCGCCCGCCGCCTCGACGCGGACGTTGTCATCAATCTTCAGGGAGATGAACCGCTCATCGAGCCGTCGTCGCTCGACCTGCTGCCGCGCTTGCTGGCGCGCGACCCCGACGCCGACGTCGCCACGCTCGCGGTGCCGATCACCTCGGTCGAGCAGTGGCGCGATCCCGCCTGCGTCAAGGTCGTGTGCGACGCCTGCGGCCGGGCGCTGTATTTCAGCCGTAGCCCCATCCCCTTTGTCCGCGATGGGCTGCTCGACTTCGAGCGCGAGCCGTCCTGTTTCCTGCAACACGTCGGCCTGTACGCCTATCGCCGCCGCTTCCTGCTCAGCCTCGCCGCGTTGCCGCCGGAGCCGCTGGAAGAACTGGAAAAGCTGGAGCAACTCCGCGTCCTGGCGCTCGGTCGGCGGATTCATGTGGGCGTGGTGCAGCACGCGGGCCGCGGCGTTGACACGCCGGCCGATTACGAGCGCTTTGTTGAGACCTACCGGCAAAGTCAGCCGGCGCAAGCGGCCTGAGCGGCCGGGTTCCGACATGGCACTGATTGGGGCGTCGGGTATACTAACCAACGGTGGGGAGCCATTCCCTGTTTTCCCGCTTGCGGGTTAGCGGGGAGCGCTGCTCACCTCTCGCTAACCCGCAAGCGGGAAAACAGACCATTCCACGAAGGAACTCGCGTGGCCAAGCACATCTTCGTTACCGGCGGCGTGGTCAGTTCACTCGGCAAGGGCCTCACCAGTGCCTCGATCGGCATGCTGCTGGAGCGGCGCGGCCTGCGCGTCCGCCTGCAAAAGTTCGACCCGTACCTGAATGTCGATCCCGGCACCATGAGCCCTTACCAGCACGGCGAGGTCTACGTCCTTGACGACGGCGCCGAGACCGACCTCGATCTGGGCCATTATGAGCGCTTCACCAATGCCCCGCTCACGCGCGAATGCAATTACACCACCGGCAAAATCTATCGTTCGGTGATCGAGAAGGAACGCCACGGCGACTACCTCGGCCGCACCGTCCAGGTCATTCCGCACGTCACCGACGAGATCAAGGGCGCCGTCCGCAAGCTGGTGGACGACGACGTCGATGTGGTCATTACCGAGATCGGCGGCACGGTCGGCGACATCGAGGGACTGCCGTTCCTGGAGGCCATTCGCCAATTCGCCCTCGACGTCGGCAAGAATAACTGCCTCTACATCCACCTGACGCTGGTGCCGTACCTCAAGGCTGCCGGCGAGGCCAAGACGAAGCCGACGCAGCACAGCGTCGAACGCCTGCGGCAGATTGGTATCCAGCCCGATATCCTCATCTGCCGCACCGAGCGCGAGCTAGGCAAGGAAGAGGCGGAGAAGATCGCCCTGTTTTGCAACGTCGAGCCGCGCGCCGTCATCGAGGAACGCGATAAGGAACTGAGTATCTACGAGGTGCCGCTGAGCCTCGTCGAGAACCATCTCGATGACCTGATCGTCGAAAAGCTCAATTTGCGGGCGAAATCGCTGGAGATTAGCGACTGGCGACAACTGCTCAATCGCATCAAGAACCCGACCTCGGAAGTGACGATCGCTGTCGTCGGCAAGTACATCAAGCACAACGACGCCTACAAGTCGGTGTACGAGTCACTGGTCCATGCGGGCATCAGCCTGTCGAGCCGTGTGCTGATCCGCAAGGTCGAGGCGGAGGAGATCGCGCGCGACGGGGCGGAGCGGCTCTTGAGCACCGTTGACGGACTACTGGTGCCGGGGGGCTTCGGCTATCGCGGCATCGACGGCAAGGTCGAGGCGATCCGTTACGTCCGCGAGAAGCAAATCCCCTTCTTCGGCATCTGCCTGGGGCTCCAGGTCGCCGTGATTGAGTTTGCGCGGAACGTGGTTGGCCTTGCGGGTGCTAATAGCACCGAATTCGATCCCGATACTCCGCATCCGGTGGTCTGCATGCTCGATGAGCAGTTCGCGATCACCGACATGGGCGGCACGATGCGCCTCGGCTCCTATCCGTGCCTGCTGACCGAGGGCAGCCGCGCTCACCAGGCGTACGGCGCCCAACTCGTCCACGAGCGGCACCGTCACCGTTACGAGTTCAACAACGAGTATCGTCCACAGTTCGCCGAGCACGGCTTCGAGGTGACCGGCACGAGCCCCGACGGCCAGCTCGTCGAAGTGATCGAGCTGCGCGGCCATCCCTGGTTCCTGGCGGTGCAGTGTCACCCCGAGTTCAAGTCGAAGCCGACGTGTTGCCACCCGCTGTTCCGCGGCTTTGTGCAGGCGGCGCTCGCGCAGCGCGAGGGCAAAAAAAAAGGTGAGGGCGCACGCATCCGTCCGGTGGCGCCCGCCGCGGCATCGTGAAGCGGCGGAGACCCCTCCCCCCAACCCCCTCCCCGAAACGGAGAGGGGGAGAAGCAAAGCGGGTGTTGTCCTGCTCCCCCTCTCCGTTTCGGGGAGGGGGTTGGGGGGAGGGGTTCCCAGTGTGCCTCAGCGCTCCGGCGACAGGTCTTCCAGACAATAGAGAGCCTGAATCGTGTTATTGTTCAGCGACGCTCCAAGGTAGATGCGCCGCCGGTCGCCTTCGGGTGTGTGCGTCACCACAATCGCCGGCGTTGCGGCCAGTGTCGCCGTGTTCTTCTCCAGGTCGGTGAAGCTCCAGTGTACCTTGCCGGTGTAGGAATCGAGGCAATAGACCTGGCCCGTGACGCCCAGCGCGTACACGTTCGACGTGTGCCCGCAGGTCGAGCACTGCTCCAGCGCCGGCGTCGCCACCACGGCGCTGCCGACATCCTTCTTCCAGCGCAACTTGCCTGTTTGCCGATCCAGGCAATAACAGGCCCCGTCGCGCGAGCCGAAGTAGACGCGCGTGCGGTCGATGGCCGGCCGATTCAGTACGCCATTACCGACCTTGTAAGGTGGCCATAGTGCCTTGCCCGTCTCGGCGTCCACGCACAGCAGCGCGCCGATTGGCTCGAAGAGTTTCGAGTCTGCGTCCGGACCGCCGATACGCCCGTTGCCCAGCCCGAAGAAGACTTGCTTGCCATCGACAACCGGCGAACCCCACGCCGGCAGCGGCAGCTGTCGTCCCTTGGCGTCGTCGCGCTTGACCATCCACCGCGGCGTCTCGCGCACCCAGACGACCTTGCCGGTGTCGGCGTCGAGGCAGACGATGGCGGGGTCGCCCGCGCCGGTGTCCTCGTCGATGCCGCCGCCGACGTAAACGCGCTTGCCCGCGACCGCGGGCGTCGAATCGACGTGCAGGTGAAACTTCTTCGCCGCCTCCTGCTCGGGGAATTGCCAGATCTTCTTGCCGTTGATGGCATCGACGCAGTAGACGCCGTCGTCGCCGGCGCCGAAGTAAACGCGGCCGCCGACCACCACCGGCGTCGATTCCGTATGGCTCGTCGTCTGAAACTCCCAGAGCTTATTGCCCGTTTTCGCATCGAGACAGTAGAGTTTGCAATCGTTGTCCTGGTGGAAGCCCTCGCCGAAGTAGAGGCGGCCGTCGGCCAGCACCGGGCTGGAGAAACCCTCGCGCATCTTCTTCTTGTTGGTGAACGTCCAGAGCAGTTGTTGCGTCTCGACATCGACGCAGTAGAGGCTGCCGTACCGGTTGAGCGCGCCGCAGGCGGCCGTCAGATACGCCTTGCCATCGGCCACCAGCGGCGAGGACAGGATCGAGCCGGTGCCGTCGAAGACCTTCACCCACATCTTGTCGGCAAGAAATTTTGCAGAGGGACGGCCTTCGCCCGCACGGTCATCGCCCGCGACCGCGGCGCGCCCACCGGGCCGGGTGGCCGCGAACACGACGCAGGTGAAAAGGGCCACCCACAGCATCACGCCTTCCGTCGGCAGGGTCGGGCGGCGGGGGTTCCGCGCGCCCGGCATGGTCGCTAAACCAGCTCCGCTAAGTGGCGAACCTGCCGCTGACGAAGGCAGAGCGGTGACGTTCTCGGACGGCCCGCCAGCGAACGCCATGACCTCGCGGGGCGCCGTGGCGAGAGCCGGCGCCAGGCCAGGCTGATTGGCGGCCAGCAGGGCATGGAAGAGCTTGTACAGGGTGGCGACCCAGATGCCGAAGGAAAACGCAAGCAACAGGCCCCACCACGGCTCGAACAGCGACGGGGGATCGAACACGCAAAAGATGATGACGCCCAGGCAGGCGACGCTCAGCACGCCGAGAACCATGTGCTCGGTGCGCTGCGGTGCCTCGGGGGCGACATCCTCGCCAGTGACGGTGCGGATGTGGCGCCGCCACGCCCAGACGGTCCCCGCGAAGGTCACGACGGTCAGCACGAACCACAACCCGGCCGGCGTGCTCCACCATGAACCCAGCCACGCGCCGGCCAACCACCAGGCATGTACGCAGTAAATCAGGCTCGTGACGCTAACCACAGTGAAGAACGCCAGCCAGCGCTTGAACAGCAGCAGCACGCCGCCGAACAGCGTCGGAAAGAGCACTGCCAGAATCGCCAGCGGTCCGCCGACGCCGACTGTCGGGATGATCGCGAACAGCGGCCCAGCCAGAAGCCCACGGGTCGCAACCCGTGGGCTTGCGGGCAAACAACCGCTTTTCGCGGCCGGAACCTCCGGGCCCAGTCCGGGCAACTCCTTCAGGTTCGGTTCGGGTGGGGCCTTCTTGCCGGACAGACCATCAGCGATCACTCGCCGCAGTTCCGCCGTCGTGCCCTTGAAGGTGCCGCGCAGGTACGGCTCGCAGTGCGTGAACGCCCAGACAATTGGTGATTTGCCATCGCCCTTGTCGCCGAGCATCTGGAACCAGGTGCCGTTCGTGTAGCCGAAGACGATGAAGCGGTTGTTGTCCGTGTCCTCAAGGCCGAACAGGATCAGTGGCAGTTTCGGCGCCAGGCGTTTGAGCAATTGCGGCGTGTGCTTGTACTTCGCGGCCTCCTTGTCGCCGGTCAGGTTCACCGGCAACCGCCGGTGCGGGAACTTCCCTTTGAGATCCTCTTCGACGGTGAACACCGTCGCGGGTCGCGCGGGATCGACCTTCTCGACCTGGGCGATACAGATAAACGGGTTCTCCGCCAGCACGCCCTTGAGCGGGATCGGCCGCGTGATGAGCGCCTGAGCCGCCGGCCCCACCACGAATAACCCCACGGCCAGGACGAGGCCCCCGACATGGATCAACCGCCTGCGCATGGTCGCACTCCTCCCTCGCCTGTTGCCCCGGAAACTGCACGCTATCTTAACCCCCTCCGCTGCGCCTGAACAGCACCTCGCCGCGACTTTTCGCTCGCGCCGCTCGCCCGCCGCTTTGCGGAAAACTTGCGCATGAGGGAGGGAGTCTGCTCCCGCTCGGACAGATAGAGGTTCGGTCGGGCCACAAACACCCTGCTTGTGAGCTCCGACCGGCGGAGTTGACATTTTTGGCCGACGTCTCACCCCTTCCCTGCCAGTTTGGCAGCGCGCGTCGCTGCTTCGCCTCAGCACAATCCTCCGAACATTTTGCCAGACATCAAGTTACGACACCCGCCGCGACAGTGGCACGACCGTTGCTAGAAGAACTCCCATCTTTAGCGGGAGATTCCCTGGCTCCGGGCAGTTGGGCCGACCCGCTGCCCCAATGCGAACAACCTGTGCGGATGTTGCCCGCCCGGCCGAACTGGCCGGGAGTGAATCGCAACTGAAAGGAGATGTGTGGATGGCAAAGCAACTGGCCTACAGTGACGAGGCCCGGCAAAAACTGCTCGCCGGCGTGTCCAAGCTCGCCCGAGCGGTACGGAGCACCCTGGGGCCGCGCGGCCGCAACGCCGTGCTCGACAAGGGCTGGGGCAGCCCGAACGTCACCAAGGACGGCGTCACCGTCGCCGAGGAAATCGAACTGCAGGATCCCTACGAGAACATGGGCGCCCAGCTGGTGAAAGAGGCCGCGAGCAAGACGAGCGACGTCGCCGGCGACGGCACGACCACCGCGACCGTCCTCGCCGAGGCGATTTATCGCGAGGGCCTCAAGAGCATCGCCGCCGGCGCCGATCCGATGGCCCTGACCCGCGGCATTCAAAAAGCGGTCGATAAAGTCGTCGATGAGCTGCACCGCCTCGCCGAGAAGATCGACGGCAGCGACGAGAAGGAGATCACCGAGGTCGCGACCATCGCCGCCAACAACAACCCCGAGATCGGCCAGAAGCTGGCCGAGGCGATGAAGAAGGTCGGCGCCGCCAATGGCGTCATCACCATCGAGGAAGGCAAAACCGCCGACACTGAGGTCGCCGTCGTTCAGGGCATGCAATTCGACCGCGGCTTCCTCTCGCCGCACTTCGTCACCAATCAGGAGCAGGTCATCGTCGAGTTGGAGAATCCCTATATCCTCATTTACGAGGAGAAGATCTCCAACGCGAAGAACCTGATTCCGCTGCTGGAGACGATCTCCAAGAAAAAAGAGCCGCTGCTGATCATCGCCGAGGACATCGAGGGCGACGCCCTGGCGACGCTGGTGGTCAACAAGCTCAAGGGCATCCTGCAGGTGTGCGCGGTGAAGGCGCCAGGCTACGGTGATCGTCGCAAGGCCATGCTTGAGGACATCGCCACCCTCACCGGGGGCAAGCCCATCTTCAAAGACCTGGGCGTTCAACTGGAGAACGTCACGCTGCGCGACCTCGGCCGGGCCAAGAAGGTCCGGATCGATGCCGAGAACACAACCATCACCGAGGGTGTCGGCGACAAGCGGGCCACCGAGGGTCGTGTCGCCATGATTCGCGACGAGATCACGCGGACCGACAGCGAGTACGACCGCGAGAAACTGCAGGAGCGGCTCGCGAAGCTGGCCGGCGGCGTGGCCCAGATCAAGGTTGGGGCCGCGACCGAGACGGAGATGAAAGAGCGCAAAGCTCTCTATGAGGACGCTCTGCACGCGACACGGGCAGCGTTGGCCGAGGGCATCGTGTCCGGCGGCGGCGTGGCGCTGTTGCAGGCCCGCAAGGTGCTCGACAAGCTCACCCTCGAGGAGGCCGACGAGGCGCTCGGCGTTCGCGTGCTGTCGCACGTGCTGGAGATGCCCTGCCGCTGGATCGCCGAGAACGCTGGTCTGGACGGCACCGTCGTCGTCAACAACATCCGCCGCAGCAAGGAGAAGAACTACGGCTACAACGCCGAGACCGGCAAGTACGAGGATCTGCGCAAGGCGGGCGTCGTCGATCCGGTCAAGGTGACGCGCAGCGCCCTGCAGAACGGGGCGAGCGTCGCCTGCCTGCTGCTGACCACGGAATCACTGGTTGCCGACATCCCCGAGAAGGGGAAGAAGGACGACCACGACGATCACCACGGCGGCGGCATGGGAGGCATGGGAGGCATGGGAGGCATGGGTGGCATGGGTGGCATGGGCGGCATGGGCATGGATATGTAACCAGTCCCGAAAGCCCACGGGCTGCGGCCCGTGGGCTTGGGGCTTCTCTCCACAAACTAGGAATCCTCATCATGGCGAAAGAACGAACCCCCGCGACGCAGGAGCGGCAGCCTGCGGCGAGCAACCTGAAAGTGCGTCCCCTCGACGACCGTGTGGTGGTCGAACCGCTGGAGGCTGAAGAGAAGACGCCGGGCGGCATCCTGCTGCCGGATACCGCCAAGCAGAAACCGCAGCGCGGCCGCGTCCTGGCGGTTGGCCCTGGCAAACTGCAGGACAACGGCGAGCGCCACAGGCTATCGGTGGCACCCGGCGACGAGGTCATCTACGGCCGTTACGCCGGCAATGACATCGAGGTGGATCGTAAGGAAATCAAGATTTTGCGCGAGAGCGATATCCTCGCGAAGGTTGTCAAGTAACCGCGAACATTCCACCCGCTTGCGGGTTAGCCCCCCGACTGCTAACCCGCAAGCGGGTCAACAAGCGATATCACGGAGATCCAATACACATGGCAAAACAACTCCTCTACACCGACGACGCCCGCAAGAAGCTGCTGGCCGGCGCCGAGAAGCTGGCCAAGGCGGTCGGCAGCACCCTCGGCCCGACCGGGCGCAACGTCATCATCGATAAGAGCTTCGGCGGCCCGACCGTCACCAAGGACGGCGTCACCGTCAGCAAGGAAATTGACCTCGCCGACCCGTTCGAGAACATGGGCGCCAAGCTGGTCAACTCCGTCGCCCAGAAGACGAGCGACGTCGCCGGCGACGGCACCACCACCGCGACCATCCTGGCCCTGTCCATCTACCAGGAAGGCCTCCGCAACATCACCTCGGGCGCCAACCCGATGGCGGTCAAGCGCGGCATCGATAAGGGCGTCGAGGCGGCAGTCGTTGCTCTGGAGGAAATGACCAAGCGAATCCCGCCCATCGACAAAGGGGGAAGGGAACAGCTTCAATACGTTGCCAGCATCAGCGCCAACAACGATCCCCAAATCGGTGAAATGATGGCGACGGTCTTCAGTCAGGTTGGCAAAGATGGCGTGATCAGCGTCGAGGAGGGCAAGACCTCCGAAACCACACACGAGTTCGTCGAAGGCATGCAGTTCGACAAGGGCTACATCTCGCCGTACTTCATCACCAATACCCAGGAAATGCGCTGCGAATTGGAGGATCCGCTGATCCTCATCTACGAGAAGAAGCTCTCCAATGTCCGCGACATGCTGCCGCTGCTGGAGAAGGTGGCGCAGGCCGGTCAGCCGCTGCTGATCATCGCCGAGGACGTCGAAAGCGAGGCTCTGGCCGCTCTGGTGGTCAACCGGCTGCGCGGCGAGCTGAACGTCTGTGCGGTCAAGGCGCCGGGCTTCGGCGACCGTCGCAAGGCCATGCTTGGCGACATTGCGGTCTTGACCGGAGGCACCTTCATCAGCGAAGATCTGGGCCTGAAGTTGGAGAACATCACGCTCGACCAACTCGGCAAGGCCAAGACGGTCCGCGTCGAGAAGGAGAGTTGCACGATCATCAGCGGCGCCGGCAAGAAGGAAGCCATCAAGCGGCGGATCGAGCAGATCCGCGCGCAGATGGACCAGACCGAGAGCGAGTACGACAAGGAGAAGTTCTCGGAGCGGTTGGCGAAGCTGACGGGTGGCGTGGCGATCATTCGCGTCGGCGCCGCGACCGAGGCCGACATGAAGCAGAAGAAGGGCCGTGTGGAAGACGCCCTGCATGCGACCCGCGCTGCCGTGGCCGAGGGCATCCTGCCCGGCGGCGGCGTCGCCCTGATTCGCGCGATCGCCCCGGTCAAGGCGGCGGCGGAGAAGCTCGAAGGCGATGAGAAGAGCGGCGCTCTGATCGTCGCGCGTGCCCTGGAGAAGCCGATTCGCACGATCGCCGAGAATTCGGGCACGGACGGCGCGGTGGTGGCCGACGAGATCCGGCAGCAAAAGAACCCGAACGTCGGCTATAATGCCAATACGGGCGCGTACGAGGACATGTTCAAGGCGGGGATCGTGGATCCGACGAAGGTGACGCGCTCCGCCCTGCAGAACGCCGCCAGCATTGCGTCGCTCATGCTCACGACCGAGGTGATGGTCACCAAAATCGACGAGGATGAGCCGAAGGGCAAGGTGCACGGCGCGATCCGTTAACCGTGACAA
>WNGB01014685.1_pt1 | contig 10429 bp, 9 predicted proteins | sample 5400681 | NCBI WGS metagenome assembly WNGB01 (sample SAMN13153367, study PRJNA577476) | soil metagenome | isolation source: 115 cm soil or saprolite under grassland replicate 2 | place: USA:California | collected 2016-06-15 | reverse complement strand
ATGGTCGCGGCGTTGGTCTTGTTGCCGCCGCCGATCAGGTCGAAGCCGATGATGCCGATCGTGTTCTGCACGCCGGGGTTGGCGCCGATCACCTTCACCATGTCGTCGGCCATCTTGCGCGTGCGCTCGAGCGTCGCGCCGTCGGGGAGCTGCAGCGTCGAGAAGATGTAGCCCTGGTCCTCGGAGGGCACGAAGCTGCCGGGAATGCGCAGGAACAGCCCCACGGTCATCGCGACGACGAGGAGCGAGGCGACGAGCGACGCGATGCGGTGCCTGAGCGCGAGGTCCACCGCCCACAGGAAGCGCCCGGTGAGCCAGCCGAAACCGCGGTTGAACGGCTCGAAGACCCGGGAGTGGTGGTCCCCGGGCTTCATCAGGATCGCGCACATGGCGGGCGTGAGCGTCAGGGCGGTGAAGCCCGAGATGACGACCGCGAAGGTGAGCGTCACCGCGAACTGCCGGTAGAGCTGGCCGGCGATGCCGCCGAGGAAGGCGACCGGCACGAACACCGCGCACAGCACGAGCACGATGGCGACCACCGCGCCCTGCACCTCGCGCATCGCCTCGAGCGCCGCCTCGAACGGCGGCATCCGGTCCTCGCGCATCAGCCGCTCGACGTTCTCGAGCACCACGATCGCGTCGTCGACGACGATGCCGATCGCGAGCACCAGCGCGAACAGCGTGAGCGTGTTGATGGTGAACCCCACCGCCCACAGGCCCGCGAACGCGCCGATGAGCGACACCGGCACCGCGATCATCGGGATGAGCGTCGCGCGCCAGGTCTGCAGGAACAGGAACACCACCGCCAGCACCAGCAGCGTCGCCTCGAAGATCGTGATGATCACTTCCTTGATCGAGGCGTTGACGAAGCGCGTGGTATCGAAAGGAATGGCGTACTCCACGTCGCGCGGGAAGCCGGTCTTCAGCTCGGCCATGCGCTTCCTCACCAGCTCGGCCACCTCGAGCGCGTTCGCGCCCGGCTGCAGGAAGGTCGCCATGCCGATCGCCGGCCGGCCGTCGATGGTGTTGTAAGTGTCGTAGTTGAGTGCGCCGAGCTCGATGCGCGCGATGTCCTTCAGCTTCAGCGCGCCGCCCGGCCCCGAGGCGCGCACGACGATATCGCCGAACTCCTCCGGATCGACCAGGCGCCCGGTCGCGGTGACCGTGTAGACGATCGCCTGCCCCGGCGGCGCGGGCTCGGTGCCGATTTTGCCCGCCGCGTACTGGGCGTTCTGCGCGCGCAGCGCGGCGGCGACCTCGGAAGGCGTGACGCCGAGGCGCGCCATGTTCTCGGTGTTGAGCCAGATGCGCATCGAGTAGTCGCGCGCGCCGAAGACCGTGACGTCGGCGAGCCCGGGCAGGCGCTTCAGCTCGTCGACCAGGTTGATCGAAGCGTAGTTCGAGAGGAAGAGGGTGTCGCGCGAGCCGTCCGGCGAGGCGAGCGTGACAACGTTGAGGATGTCGAACGAGCGCTTCTGGACGATGATGCCGTTCCTGCGCACTTCGTCGGGCAGCCGCGGCAGCGCGATGTTGACGCGGTTGTTGACGTTGAACACCGCCTGGTCGACGTTGGCACCGGGCTCGAACGTGACGGTGATGCTGAGCGCGCCGGTCGACGACGCGGTCGAGCTGAAGTAGGACAGCTTCTCGACGCCCGAGAGCTGCTCCTCGATCGGCGCGGCGACGGTCTTGGTCAGCGTCTCGGCGCTCGCGCCGGGATAGCTGGTCGTGATCAGCACCGTCGGCGGCGCGATCTCGGGATACTGCGCCACCGCGAGCAGCTTCGCCGCCACCAGCCCGGCGAGGACGATGACGATGGCGATGACGCCGGCGAACACCGGCCGGTGGATGAAGAACCGCGACATCTACGCCGCCGGCTTCGCCTGCACCGGCGCGCCCGGGCGCAGGCGCACCAGGTTGTCGGTGATCACCTTCTCGCCAGGCTTCAGCCCGTCGAGCACCACCCAGTCCTTGCCGACCCAGTTGCCGGCGCGGATGTTGCGCAGCTCCGCCTTGCCCTCGCCGTCGACGATCCACACGAAGCGGCCGCCCTCGTTCTGCTGCACCGCGTTCTGGGGAACGACGATGGCCTGCTGGCTGCCGGCGATCACCTGCACGCGCACGTACTGGCCAGGAAGGACGTTCAGGTCGGCGTTCGGAAACTCGGCGCGCATCTGCACCGTGCCGAGGTTCGCGTCCACCGTGGAGGCGGCGAAGTTGAGCCTGCCGGCGGGCGCGTAGACCGAGCCGTCGGCCATTTCGATCCTCACCTCCGGCGCCTTCGTCTCGCGCGCGCGCAGGCGCGCGAACTCCGCCTCCGACAGCGCGAAGCGCACCCAAATGGGATCGGTCCTGACGATCGTCGTCAGAAGCGACGCGTCCGCGGCGGGCGTCACCAGGCTGCCGATCGACTGCTGCGCGCGGCCGGTGACGCCGCCGATCGGCGCCTCGACCGCGGTGTAGGAGAGGTTGAGCTCCGACTGGCGCACGCGCGCGCGCGCGAGCTGCACGGCGGCCTCGCTCTGCTGCAGCGTCGAGGCCGCCTGGTCGGCCTCGCGCTGGCTGATTGCCCGCCGGTCGGCGAGCCCCTTCAGCCGCTCGAATTCCTGCTTCGCGAGCTCGAGCCGCGCCTTCTCCTGAGCGAGCGCCGCGCGCTGCTGCTGCAGGTCGATCTCGAAGGGCGCGCGCTCGATGCGGAACAGCGGCGCGCCCGCCTTGATCGAGTCGCCCTCGGCGTAGAGCTGGCGCTCGAGGATGCCGGAGACGCGCGCGCGCACCTGCACCTCGCGCGAGCCTTCGGTGCGGCCGACAGCCTCGAAGAGGACCGGCACCTCGCGCGGCGCGACCTCGACCACGCTCACCACTAGCGCGGGCGGCGCCGCCTTAGCTGCATCCTTTCCCTGTCTTGCATCGCCCTGGCTGCAGCCGGCGAGGAAAATCAGGCCGATGGCTGTGAGAATTCTCATTTTTGATAAGCCCGCAGAAAGCAATCGACGATGCGCGTCGCCCGCCGCCCGTCGCTCTCGCGGCCGTTGCCGAGGCCGAACAGCCGCTTCACCCGGTCGACGCCGGCGAGCATGCTGAGCAGCATCTCGGCGGCGAGCTCGGCATCGTCGCGCCGCAGGCGCCCATCGCGCATCGCCGCGCCGAGGTACTGCGCCAGGCGCTGCACCAGCTCGCCGGCAGTGTTGGCGTACATCGACTTGGCGAGGCCCTTGAAGCGCGGCGCCGCCGGCACCAGCGTGCGGAAGGCAGCGATGCCCTGCGCGCCCAGCGCGCGCTCGCGGTAGGCGAGCGCGAAGCGCAGCAGCGCGGCGCGCACGTCGTCGCCCTCGAGCTCGACCAGCACGCTCATGGCGAGCTCGCGCGCGACCTCGCGGAACAGGCTGTCCTTGCTCGGGAAGTGGTGGTAGACGGTCTGCTTGGCCACGCCGGCGCGGCGCGCGATGTCGTCGACGCTCGAGCCGTAGCCACGCGCGAGAAAAGAGCTGGTGGCGGCGCGCAGCACGCGCTCGCGATTGGCGACGGCCATGCAAGGGACCCTGTTAGACTAGACCGTACAGTCTAGCAGCAATGCTAGGCCGGGTCGAACGGGTGGCGCATGACGATGGTCTCGTCGCGCTCGGCGCCGGTGGAGATCATGTCGATCGGCAGCGCGCACAGCTCCTCGATGCGCCGCAGGTACTTGCGCGCCGCCTTGGGCAGGCCCTTGTAGTCCTTCACCCCGAGCGTGCTTTCCATCCAGCCGGGCAGCTCGTAGTACACCGGCACGCAGAGGCTGAGCTCCTCGGCGCCGACCGGCAGGATGTCGGAGAGCTTGCCGTCGACCTCGTAGCCGACGCAGATCTTCACCGCCTCGGCGCCGTCGAGCACATCGAGCTTGGTGATGCACAGGCCGGAGCAGCCGTTCAGCTGGATCGAGCGCTTGAGCGCCGCGGCGTCGAACCAGCCGGTGCGCCGCGGCCGCCCGGTGGTGGCGCCGAATTCCTGGCCGCGCTGGCGCAGCATCTCGCCGACGCCGTCGGACAGCTCGGTCGGGAACGGCCCGCCGCCGACGCGCGTCGTATAGGCTTTGGTGATGCCCAGCACATAGTGGAGCTGATGCGGCCCGATGCCCGCTCCGGCCGCTGCGGCGCCGGCGACGCAGCTGGACGAGGTGACGAAGGGATAGGTGCCGTGGTCGATGTCGAGCAGCGAGCCCTGCGCGCCTTCGAACAGCAGGTTTTTTCCGTTTCGATTGGCTTCATAAAGCGCCCGCGGCACATCCGCGACCAGCGGCACGATGCGCTGCGCCAGAGCCAGCGTCTCGTCGAGCGTCTTCTGAAAGTCGATCCCGGGCTGCTTGTAGAAATGCTGCAGGACGAAATTGTGGAATTCGAGCAGTCCCTGCAGCTTCTCCGCGAAGCGCACCGGCTTGAACAGATCCTGCAGCCGGAGCGCGCGCCGCGCCACCTTGTCCTCGTAGGCCGGCCCGATGCCGCGCCCGGTGGTGCCGAGCTTCTTCTCGCCCTGCGCCGCCTCGCGCGCCAGGTCGAGCGCGGCGTGGTAGGGCAGGATCAGCGGGCAGGCCTCCGAGATGCAGAGCTTGCCGTCGAGCTCGACGCCGGCGGCCTCGAGCTCGTCCATTTCCTGCAGCAGCGCGTGCGGCGAGAGCACCACGCCGTTGCCGATGTAGCACTGCGTGCCGCGCAGGATGCCCGAAGGAATCAGGTGCAGCACGGTTTTCTTGCCTGCGATCACCAGCGTGTGGCCGGCGTTGTGCCCGCCCTGGAAGCGCACCACGCCCTGCGCGCGGTCGGTCAGCCAGTCGACGATCTTGCCCTTGCCCTCGTCGCCCCACTGCGTGCCGATGACGACGACGTTTCTCGCGCTCATGATTTTGTACTGCCCCCCTGACAAGGGGGGTGGCCGAAGGCCGGGGGGTTTCGTTTTTCGGCGTGCAAAATCGTCAACCCCCCGCTCGCTTCGCTCGCGCCCCCCTTGTCAGGGGGGCGACAGAAGCGAGACTTCGCAAATCAATCGAGAATCCCGTCGCCGGGCGGGCACGGCCGAAAGCCTTGCCGACCTCGTCGTAGCGACCGCCGCGCGCGACCGATCCCGTCACGCCGTCGCAATAGGCGTCGAACACCACGCCCGAATGGTAGCGGTAGCCGCGCAGCTCGGCGAGGTCGAAGCTCGCCGGGATGGTGCATGCCTTGGCGAGCGCGCGCAGGGTCGCCAGCGCCTTTTGCAGTGCATCTATTTTCGGCAGCTTCCTTGCGGCGGTCTCCAGGATCTCGGCGCCGCCGTAGAGCTCGGGCAGGAGAAGCAGGGCCTCGCGCGTTTTTGCATGCAGTTTTTTCGTCAGCGCCTTCAGCTGCGGAAGGTCTTTTTTCTGCAGCGCTTCGAACAGCTCGGCCTCGCGCTCGGGCGCGACCTCGGCGGCGCGCGCGATCGAGCGGAACACCGCGACGTGGCCGATGTCGAGGCGCGCGCCGCGCACGCGTGCCGCCGCGAGCGCCTCGCACAGCAGCCGCTGCACCTCGAGGTCGGCCTCGAGGCCGGCGTGCCCGAAGATCTCGGCGCCGATCTGCATCGGCTCGCGCGTCGCGCCCGGGCTCGCCGGCCGCGTATGCAGCACCGCGCCGCAATAGCAGAGCCGCGTCACGCCCCTGCGGTTGAGGAGGTGCGCGTCGATGCGCGCGACCTGCGGCGTGATGTCGGCGCGCAAACCCATCATCCTGCCCGAGAGCTGGTCCACCACCTTGAAGGTGCGCAACTCCAGGTCGTGCCCGCTGCCGGTGAGGAGCGAATCGATGTACTCCAGCAGCGGGGGGATGACCAGCTGGAATTTGTTCTTGAACAACAGATCCAGGATGGTGCGGCGCAAGGCCTCGATGCGCGCCGCCTCGGCGGGCAGGATGTCCTCGATGAACTCCGGGAGAAGCCACTTCACTGTCAGCTTCGCGCCCAGAGGAGCAGCAGCAGCCCGACCAGCATCGACGACAGCCCTACGAAGCGGATTTGGCCGTCGCTCATCTGGGTGATGCGGCGAAACGTGTCGCGCCAGAGATTAGGCGCGAGGAAGGGCAGCACCCCCTCGAGTATCAGCATGAGGGCGAGCGCCATCAAGAGTAAGGTGCCCATCACTCATTTTCTCGTCGCGGGAGCTCGTCCGAGGGAATCCCTGAAGTAGCGCAGGAAATCGGAATTGGTTTCGAGCAGCATCAGGTCGTTGCGGCCGCGGAAGGTCGAGCGGTAGGCCTCCATGCTGCGGTAGAAGGAGAAGAACTCGGGGTTCTGCGAGAACGCGCCGGCGTAGATGTTCGCCGCCTTGGCGTCGCCCTCGCCGCGGGTGCGCTGCGAGTCGCGGAACGCCTCCGCCAGGATCACCTCGCGCTGACGATCGGCGTCGGCGCGGATCTTCTCGGCCTCGGCCGCGCCGGTCGAGCGCAGCTCGTTGGCGATGCGCTTGCGCTCGGCCTCCATGCGCCGGTACACCGACTCACTGACATCCGGCGGCAGGTCGACGCGCTTCAGGCGCACGTCGATGATCTCGACGCCGATGCGCTTGAGGTCCTGGTCGACCTTGTCGCGCACGCGCGCCATGATCTGCTCGCGCTCGCCCGAAACCACCTCGTGCACCGTGCGCACGCCGAACTCGTCGCGCAGCACGCCGGCGACGGTCTGCTTGATGCGCGTCATGGCGCGAAACTCGTCGCCCTGCACGCTCACGTAGTACTGCTTGACGTCGGCGATGCGCCACTTGACGAACGAATCGACCAGCACCGGCCGGTTACCCTGCGTGAGGAAGCGCAGCGGCTCGGCGTCGTCGAAGGTGAGGATGCGCATGTCGAACAGGCGCACGTTCTGCAGCAGCGGCCACTTGAAGTGCAGGCCCGGGCGCTGCACCACGTCGGTCACCTCGCCGAGCTGGAACACGATCGCGTTCTGGCGCTGGTCGACGGTGAACAGCGTTCCCGACGCGAGCAGCGCGACCACGATCAGGATGGCGACGACCGGCCCCAGAGCCCTCATGGGCGACTCCCTTCGGCTCTCACTAGCGCTCTCCCCTGTCGCGGTTGCGGAGCGTCTCGCGCGAGCGCGGCCCGGGCTCCGGCGGCGTCGGCTCGGAGGGCCGCTGCGCGGCCTGCGACTCGGTGAGCGGCCCCGCGCCCGACTGCTGCATGATCTTGTCGAGCGGCAGGTACAGCAGGCTCCCGGGGCCGCGGTAGTCCATCATGATCTTGTTGGTCGAGGACAGGATTTGCTGCATGGTGTCGATGTAGATGCGCTCGCGGGTGACGGCCGGCGCCTTCGCGTACTCGGCGAGCACCTGCTTGAAGCGCGAGGCGTCACCCTCGGCGCTCGCGATCACGCGCTGCTTGTAGCCCTCGGCCTCCTGCAGCAGGCGCGACGCCGTGCCGCGCGCGCGCGGAATGACGTCGTTGGCATAGGCCTGGCCTTCGTTCTTCTGCCGCTCGCGGTCCTGGCCCGCCTTCACCGCGTCGTCGAACGCCGCCTGCACCTGCTCGGGCGGCTGGGCGTTCTGGATCGTCACGGTGCTGATCTGGATGCCGGTGCCGTAGCGGTCGTGGATCGCCTGCATCAGGTCGCGCGCCTTGTTGGCGACGTCGACCTGGGTCTCGTAGAGGATCGCGTCCATGCGGTTCTTGCCGATCACCTCGCGCATCGCGGTCTCGGCGATCTGCATCGCCGACTCGTCCGGGCGGCGCACCTTGAAGATGAAGTCGCGCGAATCCTTCACCACGTACTGCACCGCGAACTGCAGGTCGATGATGTTCTCGTCGTCGGTCAGCATCAGCGACTCTTTCAGCACCTTGGTGCGCACGTTGTTGCGGTAGCCGACTTCGAGGGTGCGCACCTGAAACAGGTTGACGATCTCGTTCGACTGGATCGGCCAGGGTACCCGCCAGCGCAGGCCCGGCCCGGTCTCCTGCGAGAAGCGGCCGAAGGTGAGCACCACGCCGCGCTGGCCCTCGACCACGATGTAGAACCCGCTCGCGAGCCACACCGCGACCGCGAGCGCGATGATCAGCCCCGCGCCGCCGCCGAGGGCGCGGCCCGACGGCGGACCCGGCGGCGGGTCGCCGCCACCGCGGCGCCGCCTGCCGAACAGCTCGCTCAGGCGGCGATTGAAGTTGCGCCACAGCTCGTCGAGATCCGGCGGGCCCTGATTGCCGCCGCCTGGGCCCTGCGGGCCGCGGGAACCGCCGCGTCCCCAGTTGGGGTCGTTCAAGGACATGAGTGAAAGCTAGTGAGGTTGCAGTGAGTCGGGTTCGCGGGCGGCGCCGCGCGCCGCTGTCCGCGCCTGCGCGAATTCTGCGATCGCGCCGCGCAGCTCCTCCAGACCCGCGCCAGTGCGCGCGCTCACGAAAACGCGCGAAATCCTACCATACTGGTTGCGCTCGGCCGCGGCAGTCAGGTGCGCGGCGTCGATCTTGTTCCACACCAGGACCTGCGGCGCCGAGTCGGCGCCGATCTCGGCCAGCACCTTGTTCACTTCCTGCTGCTGCGCTTCGCGCGCTGGCGAGGCGGCGTCGACCACGTGCAGCAGGAGGTCGGCGCGCACCGTTTCCTCGAGGGTGGCGCGGAACGCCGCCACCAGGCCGTGCGGCAGATCGCGGATGAACCCGACGGTGTCGGACACCACCACCGATCCGGCCTGCTTTATCCAGATGCGCCGGCTGGTGGTGTCGAGGGTGGCGAACAGCTTGTCGGCCTCGTAGGCCCTGGAGCGGGCGAGCGCGTTGAACAGCGTCGACTTGCCGGCGTTGGTGTAGCCCACGATCGAGACCGAGAGCACGTCACCGCGCGCGCGCGAGCGCCTTTGCACGCTTCTTTGCTTTACCAAAGAGCCCAATTTATTTCTCAAAACCCGCATTCGGTTCGCGATGTAGCGCCGGTCGAGCTCGATCTGCTTTTCTCCCGGGCCGCCGGTCTTTCCCAACCCCCCGCGCTGGCGCTCGAGGTGCGTCCAGCCGCGCACCAGGCGCGTGGACAGGCGCTCCAGCTGCGCCAGCTCGACCTGAAGCTTGCCTTCGGTGGTCTGCGCGCGCTGCGCAAAGATGTGGAGGATCAGGTCGGTGCGGTCCATCACGAGGCGCTGCAGCTGTTTCTCCAGATTGCGCTGCTGCGCGGGGGAAAGCGCGTGATTGAACACCACGGTGGCGGCGTTGAGCTCGGCGGCGGCGAGAGCGATTTCCTCCACCTTGCCGCTGCCGGCGTACAACTTGGCGTCGGGGCGGCTGCGACGCCCGCGCAGCACGCGATGGCGGCGAACGCCCGCGCTTTCGACCAGGCGCACCACCTCCTCGACACTCTCGTCGTAGGCGGCATCGCCAAAATCCAGGCAAACGATGATCGCCGCCCGTGGATCGGCGGCCGAGGCGGGGCGCTCTAGCAAATACCTACTCTGCGTCCTTCTCCGGGCCCAAGGTTATGGGACGCGAAGGCACGACGGTGGAGATGGCGTGCTTGTACACCATCTGGGTGACCGAGTTGCGCAGCAACACCACGTACTGATCGAACGACTCGATCTGGCCCTGCAGCTTGATGCCGTTCACCAGGTAGATCGAAACCGGGACGTGCTCCTTGCGCAGCGTGTTCAGAAACGGGTCTTGTAGCAGCTGGCCCTTGTTGCTCATGTTCTTCTCTCTTGGAAGTTTTATAGCTACAACCATACTTTAATTGATTTTCTTCGCCTTTACTACCTTGGTGGGCGGCGTCACGTCGCCGCATTGCGCGCGGTGGCGCAGCGCGTGATCCATCAGCACGCACGCCAGCATCGCCTCGGCGATCGGCGTGGCGCGAATACCCACACAGGGGTCGTGGCGCCCCGTAGTTTCGACTTTTACGGGATTCCCTCTTACATCAATCGTGCGCCGGGGTATGCGGATGCTGGACGTGGGTTTCAGCGCGAGCGACACCGCGATGTCCTGCCCGCTCGAGATGCCGCCGAGCACGCCGCCGTTGTTGTTGGAGAGAAACCCTTCGGGGGTCATCTCGTCGCCGTGCTCGCTGCCCTTCTGCGCGATGCAATTGAACCCCGCCCCGATCTCGACGCCCTTGACCGCATTGATCGACATCATCGCCCAGGCGATGTCGGCGTCCAGGCGCCCGTACACCGGCTCGCCCCAGCCGACCGGCACGTTCTCGGCGATGACGTTGACGCGTGCGCCGCACGAATCGCCGCTCGCGCGCAGCTCGTCCATGAATTTTTCGAGCTGATTCACGATTTCGCCGTTGGGCGCGAAGAACGGGTTTGAGTCGACGTCATTCCAGGATTTGAACGGAATTTCGATTTTTCCAAGGGAAGAAAGAAAACCCCTTATCAAAACCCCGTACCTCTGCTTCAGCCATTTCTTGGCGATCGCGCCCGCGGCGACGCGCACCAGCGTCTCGCGCGCCGAGGCGCGGCCGCCGCCGC
>WNGB01014684.1_pt1 | contig 10429 bp, 7 predicted proteins | sample 5400681 | NCBI WGS metagenome assembly WNGB01 (sample SAMN13153367, study PRJNA577476) | soil metagenome | isolation source: 115 cm soil or saprolite under grassland replicate 2 | place: USA:California | collected 2016-06-15 | reverse complement strand
TCCAGGCGTGCCGCCTGCTCACCCTGGACGCGGCGGCCCGCATCGACCGGGGCGACGAGGCGAGGGTCGAGGTCTCGGTGATCAAGTTCTACGCCGCCCGGGTGCTGCACGAGGTGATCGACCGGGCCGTGCAGGTCCACGGCGCGCTCGGCCTCACCGACCAGACGCCGCTGGCGGCCATGTACCGGGAGGCACGGGCGGCCCGTATCTACGACGGCCCCGACGAGGTGCACCGGATGGTCGTCAGCCGCCGCATCCTCAAGGCGTTCGAGCAGCGAGCGGTGTGGGACTTCGCCGAGGGCGGCCCCAGGTCCATTCTCGGACCGTCGTCCGGTTTGCGCTAGACTGCCCGGCTGATGGGGCCGTTCGCGCATGCCGGTCAGCGCACGGGGGATCGGGCCCAGGGGAATGAGGATGCCTCCAGAGCAGGAGAACATCAACCGCCAGATCGAGGCGCTCCAGCGGTACGTCTCCGACCTGCAGGACCAGCGCCAGCGCGGCGAGCTGGTGCCGCGGCCGCGGCCGGCGGGTCGGCGCTCCTGGAGGTGGCCGCTCGCCACCGCCGCGCTGGTGGTCGGCGCGCTGCTCGGCGGCGTCGCCGTCGGCGTGGCCGCGCGTTCGGAGGAGCGGCCCTCCGGCGCCTTCGCCACCGCCACCGCCACCAGCGCCCCGACCGCCCCGGCGGCCAGCCCCCAGTGCAGGACCGCCGTCGAGCGGGCCAACAAGAGCCTGGCCATCGCCGTCAAGGTGGAGGAGGCCCTGGCCGAGCACACCGAGTACATGAACGACCTGCTGAACGGCAAGATCGACGGCGACACGGCGCTCCGGCTGGGCACGCCGTCGCTGGTCATGGGCGCCGCCGAGTCGGCCAAGTTCGACCTCGCCCTGGCCGACTACCGCCAGGTCGTCAAGCAGTGCCGGCTGGCGACCCCACCCGGCTAGGACGGCATCTGGCAGCGCTTCCCAGTTCAGGCCACGTGTTCGCCGAAGGGATACGTGCGTTGGCCTTGCGGGCCCCGGTGATGCGCAGCTGTCCACATTCATGTTCCCGGCCTTGACCGGCACGACGCGACAGTCGAACATCAGTTCGCCATGGCTGCCCAGGCCTCCACCGCTCGGTCGGTGCATCGCACCGCCCACCTCCGCCTACGCGCCAGCCGTCATCAGACCGACCGCTGCTACCGGCTGCTGCGCGCCGCCGGGGACGTCTGGGCGTGGCTGCTGGACAGCAACCGGCAACGCCGAAAGCAGGGCCAGCCGCCAGTCGCCAACTCTCAAGCCCTGTGCCGCCAGCTCACCAACCAGGGCAGCTTCGCAGAGCTGTCGATCGTGGGTGCGCGGTCGGTGCTGCGGCGTTATTCAGACGCCTGGTACGAAGCGGCCAAACGACGTCGCGACGGCCAGCAGGCCCACTTCCCGCGACGCAAGCGGGCCCTGGTCCCGGTCCGCTTCTACCACGGCACCTTCCAGCTGGACCGCCGGCGGGTGCGGCTGCCGGTCGCCAGAGGCTGTCCCGAGCTGTGGGTGCGGCTGGCCCGGCCGATCCCCTACCCCGCCGAGCAGGTCCGCGCCGTTACCCTGCTGGCCGATGGCGGGCGGCTGTGGTTGGCGGTCACCGCTGCTGTCCCCACCGAACAGCATGATCTGGATCCGGGTCGGGTTGCCGGGGTCGACCTTGGCATCATCCACCCGTATGCGGTCGTCACCCCGGATGCTGGGCTGCTGGTCTCGGGCAGGGCGCTGCGCGCCGAGGGTTGGCTGCACCTGCGCGACCAGCAGGCACGGCAGGCCAAGGCGGCCCGGCGGGCACCCAGGCCCGGGCAGCGCGGCTCGCGCCGCTGGCGCCGCCACCGCGCCCGCCAGCGCAAGGCCGAGGCGCGCCATCGCCGCCGCGTCCACCAGGCCCAGCATGCGGCCGCCAGGCACGTCGTCGCGTTCGCCGTCGCTCGGCGGGTGGGAACCTTGCTGATCGGCGACCCCAAGGGCATTACCGAACGGGACGTTGGTCGGGTGCAGAATCTGCGGTTGCGGCAGTGGCGCCGCACCCACCTGCTGGCGGCCTTGCGGGACAAGGCCGAACAGGCTGGGATCGCGGTGCGGCTGGTGGACGAGCGCGGCAGCAGCTCGACCTGCCCGGTCTGCCGCCGACGCGTTCCGAAGCCGAACGGACGCCGGTTCCGCTGTCCCCACTGTCGGTTCCAGGGGCACCGGGATCTGGTGGGTGCCTGCAACATCGCCGCCAAGGGTGGCGGCGGACGCACCAGCACAGCTGTTCCGTTGCTGGTGGAGCACCGTCGGGCCGGTATGGTGCCGGCACGGCGTGACCGGCGCCGGCATCTGTACGACCAGCGGCGTAGGTCTTGCCCGGCCCCGGGCCACCCGGCAGCGAACACAGTCGCTGCTGGGTGTCGCTCGCTGGACGCAGAGCCCGCTTCTGCGGCCGGCGAGGAGCAGACAGCGTCGCCCACCAGGGCAAACGTCGCCTGAAGGGGCACTAACCGCGAAGGGCGCTGCCCCGCAGCCACGCCGACCACGACATGTTCCAGTCGGCCACGCCGAAGCTGCCGCCCGGGCGCTTGGGCGAGCCGACCACCTCGACCACGTCGCCCCGGCGGGTCCGCTTGAAGAACCAGGCGGCGTCGGAGGTCGAGAGGTTCACGCAGCCGTGGGAGACGTTGGCGCGGCCCTGGGAGCCGACCGACCATGGGGCGGCGTGGACGAACTCGCCGGAGTTGGAGATCCGCACCGACCAGGCGACGTGCTGGTAGTAGCCGCCCGGCGAGTCGCGCGGGATGCCGATGGTGGAGGAGTCCATCAGCTTGTCGCGGGTCTTCTCGATCACGAAGTGGACGCCGTTGGTGGTCGGGTAGCGTTCGCGTCCGGTGCTGACCGGCAGCACCCGCAGGGTCCGCCGGTTCTCCGTCACCCGCATCCGGTGGGTGCGGGCGTCGACGACGCTGACGTGGCGGTCGCCGATCCGGAACCGCACGGCGCGGTCGGCTACCCCCCACAGGCCGCCGCCGGCGTCGGTCCCGGCCAGTCGGGCGTGCAGGGTCACCCGCGAGCCGCTCGGCCAGTAGCTCCGTGGCCGGTAGTGGACCTCGGTGGCGCTGAACCAGTGCCAGGCGCCCTTGACCGGCTTGGAGGAGACGACCTGGAGGCGGCGCTCGACCGCGGCGCGGTCGCCGACCGGCTGGTTGAACCAGACGCCGATCGGCAGGCCGACCCCGACCGTCTCGCCCTCCAGCGGCATGATCGACGCCCGCAGCTCGGCCCGTGGCCGCAGGGTGGTGAAGGAGGTCACCCGCCTGGTCGGCGTCCCGGCGGCGTCGACCGCCTCGACCGCCAGCCGGTAGCGGGTGGCCGGGGCGAGGGCGCCGCTGCTGACCCAGGTGCGGCCGTCGCCGCCGAGCCGTCCGGGCAGCCTCTGGCCGTCCCTGCCGGTGACCTGCACCGCGCGCAGCTGCCCGCCGTCGGCCACCACCCTGGCGCTGGCGTCGAGGGCCACGCCGGTGGCGCGGTCGCGTGGGCTGACCGTCAGGCGCACCGGGTCCGCCGCTGCCCGGCCTGCGCGCTCCCCTGCCGCACCGGACGGTCCGCCGCCACGCAGCACGGCAACGCCGACGCCCGCAAGCGCCGCCACCAGGGCGACCGCCAGGACGCCGGCCAGCAGCAGCGGCCGCCGTGGCAGGGCGGGAAGGCTGGGACGGCGCATACCGACGAGTCTACGGCGCGGGCCGCTTCGGCCGCCTGCCCGGCGACGTGCTGAAATAACCGCTGTGGACGAGCACGGCGACCGCGAGCCCGACTACCGCTTCTCCCTTGCCAACGAGCGCACCCTGCTCGCCTGGGCGCGGACCGCGCTGGGGCTGGAGGCGGCCGGGCTGGGCGTGGTCCGCTTCGCGCCGCCGCTGGCCGGCGGGCGCGAGCTGCTCGGCGCCGCCCTGGTCGCGCTCGGCGGCCTGGCGGCCTGGAACGGCTACCGGCGCTTCGTCGCGGTGGACAGGGCGATGCGGGCCGGCGCCAGGCTGCCCGCCTCGGCGGCGCCGCTGGCGCTGACCGCCAGCCTGGCCGCCCTGGCGGCGGCGGTGGTCCTGCTGCTGGTCGCCGACCGCCTCTGGTGAGCCCGGCTCACCGCCAGGCCGTCCGCTCGCGCGCCCGGGAGCGGCGCCGCCCGATTCCTGGCGACCGTACGGGTTTGGTAGGCTCCGGCCGGGTTCGGACGACGTCCGGGGCGCGGCCGCCACGGCCTGGGAGCCGGGCCCCAATTGGGGAGGCCCGATGCGGCGCGCCGCGATCGTCGTCCTGGTCCTGCTGCTCCTGCCTGCGGTCGCCACCGTCGCCAAGGGAGCGTCGCAGACGTCCGCGTCGGGGGGGCCGGTGCGCCTCGCCGGTCTGGAGCGTCCGGCCAGCGTGGTCCGCGACGTCGACGGGCTCGCCCACGTGCTGGCGCTCACCCGCCACGACCTGTATTTCCTGAACGGCTGGGTCCACGCCCAGGACCGCCTGTTCCAGATGGACGTGCGCCGCCGCCAGGCCGGCGGCACCCTGGCCGAGCTGCTCGGCCCCGCCGCCCTGCCGACCGACGTGCAGCTGCGCACCATCGGCCTGCACCGGGCCGCCGAACGCTCCCTGCCGGTGCTGTCGGAGGCGGCAAGGGAGGTGCTCGGGGCCTACGCCGAGGGGGTGAACGCCTGGGTGGGGAGCCATCCGCTGCCGCCCGAGTACGGCGCCCTCCACGTGACCAGGTTCCGGCCGTGGACCCCGGTGGACAGCGTCGCCGTCGGCAAGCTGCAGTCCTTCGGGCTCTCGTTCGACCTGGACACCGACCTGACCGTCGCCCTGCTCGCCTACCAGCAGGCTGGCCAGGCGGCCGGCTTCGACGGCGCCAAGCTGTTCTTCGAGGACCTGTGGCGTTCGCAGCCGTTCACCTCGGCCTCCACCGTGCCCGACGCCTCGGGGCAGCCGCCGGCAGCGCTGCGCGCCGCCGGCGACGGCGGCCTCGGCGGCGCCCGGGTGAGCGCCCAGCTGCGCCAGGCGGCCGGGCTGGCCAGGCGGTATGCCCAACGGGCCGGCAAGGTGCCGGTGCTGGCGCAGGCGCTGCGGGGTGACCGGGGCGGCACCGGCTCCAACCAGTGGGCGGTCGCGGGGTCCCAGGCGGCGGAAGGGCGTCCGCTGCTCGCCAACGACCCCCACCTCGGCCTCGACGCCCCCTCCACCTTCTACCCGATCCACCTCAAGGCCGGCGGGACCGACGCGATCGGCAGCGGCTTCGCGGGCGTGCCGGGGGTGATCGTCGGCCACAACCGCTTCGTCTCCTGGGGTGCGACCGTCAACCCCAGCGACGTGACCGACACCTACGCGGAGACGATCCGGCCCGACCCGACCTCGCCGAGCGGCCTCGCCACCGTCTACCAGGGCCGCCTGGAGCCGGTCGTCCCCATCCCCGAGGTGTTCCGGCAGAACAACCCGACCTCCGGCACCCCCGACGACCTCACCGTGGTGCCGCCAGGCGGCCAGATCCCGCCGGCCACCCTGATCGTGCCGCGGCGCAACAACGGCCCGATCATCCAGCTCGACCAGGCGGCCGGCAGCGCCCTCAGCGTGCAGTACACCGGCTTCAGCCCCACCAGGGAGCTCGACACCTTCCTGCTCTGGGACAACGCCCGCAACCTCGACGACTTCCGCCGCGGCCTGCAGCTCTTCGACGTCGGCGGCCAGAACTGGGCCTACGCCGACACCGCCGGCAACATCGCCTACTTCACCAGCGCCGAGCTGCCGGTCCGCGAGGACCTGCAGGCCGGCACGGTGAACGGCCTGCCGCCGTTCTTCATCCGCAACGGCACCGGCGGCAACGAGTGGCTGCCGGTGCAGCACCCCCAGCCGGGCCAGGCGATCCCCTACGAGATCCTGCCGCCCGAGGAGATGCCGCACGTGGTCAACCCGCCGGCCGGCTTCTTCGTCAACGCCAACAACGACCCCGCCGGCCTCACCCTCGACAACGACCCGCTCAACCAGCTCCGCCCGGGCGGCGGCATCTACTACCTCAACCCCGGCTACTCCGGCATCCGCGGCGGCCGCATCACCCAGCTGATCCGCCAGCAGTTGGACGGCGACGGCAGCGTCTCCTTCGACGACATGCAGCGCATCCAGGCCGACACCGGCCTGGTCGACGCCGACTTCTTCGTGCCGTACCTGGTGGAAGCCCTGCGCCGCGCCGAGGCAAGCGACGACCCGACCCTGCACCCGCTGGCCGAGGACCCGGCGGTGCGCGAGGCGGCCGGCCGGCTGGCGGCCTGGGACCGCACCACCCCGACCGGCATCGCCGAGGGCTACGACGCCGCCGACCCCGACGGCCGCCGCCGCCCGCCGAGCGACCAGGAGGTGGCAGGCAGCGTCGCCGCCACCATCTACGCGGTCTGGCGGGGGCAGTTCATCGGCGAGGTGATCGACGCCCGCCTCGCCCCCTTCGGCGTGCCCGTGCCCGGCGGCGAGCAGGCGCTGACGGCGCTCAAGCACCTGCTGGAGACCTTCGACACCAGCGGCGGGGTGGGCGCCTCCGGCGTCGACTTCTTCGCCGTGGCCGGGGTCGCCGACGCCGCCGACCGGCGCGACGTGCTGCTGCTGCGCGCCCTGCAAGGGGCGCTGGACAAGCTGGCGGGGCCCGGCTTCCAGGCCGCCTTCGGCGGCTCCGCCGACCAGGACGACTACCGCTGGGGCCGGCTGCACCGGGTGGTGCTCGACCATCCGCTCGGCGGGCCGTTCAACCTCCCACCCGGCTTCGACGCGTTCCCGCCGCCGCTGCCCGACCTGGAGGGCATCCCGACCGACGGGGGCTTCGAGACCGTCGACGCGTCCACCCACAACGTCAGGGCCGACGCCGACGAGGAGTTCCGCTTCGGCGGCGGGCCGGCCAACCGGTTCGTGAGCGAGTCGCGCGCCCCCGGCCTGGTGCCGGCGGTGTCGAGCCTGCCGGGCGGCACCAGCGGCGTGCCGGGCGAGCGGTTCTACGTGAACCTGCTGCCCCGCTGGCTGACCAACGACACCTTCCGGCTGCGCCAACGTCCCCTCGAGCTGGCCGCCGGCACCTTCTCGGTGACCGTGTTCCTGCCAGGGACGGGGGCCGCGGCCTCCGAATGATCCGCTGCGGCGCCGGCTGCGAATGAGCGGTGACGGCGGGTGCGTCCGGGCACCCGCCCACCGTTCGCCGACCGGAGGACGTCATGCCGCCCGCCGCCGCCCGCTTCCGCCGCCGCTGGACCGCGCTCGCCGGTCTGCTGCTGGTGGGCCTGCTCGCGCCCGCCGGGTTGCCGCCGGCGTCGGCCGGCGACGCCGGCGAGCTGCGCTGGCTGGGCCGCTCGGGCGGGCGCGCCGAGGACCGCTGGACGGCGGACGCGGCCGTGCGGCCCTGGGCCGGGATCGGCGGCGAGCCGGCCGCCTACCGTGACGGCGCGCCCGTCCGGTTCGACGACGGGGCGGACGGCCGGCGGGTGATGGTCGCCGACCTGGGCGGCGTGCGGCCCGGCTCGGTCCGCTTCTCCCACCGGCAGGGCCGCTACCTGCTGGACAGCGTCGGCCAGAGCGGCGTCGCCGGCCCGACCGGCCTGGTCAAGGACGCGGACGGGGAGCTGGAGCTCCGCGGCGCCAACGCCTACCAGGGCGCCACCGACCTGCGCGCCGGGCTGCTGTCGCTCGGCCACGACCGGGCGCTCGGCGGTTCCACCCTGCTGCTGCGCGGCGGCGCCGTCGCCGCCGCCTCCCCCCGCACGATCGCCAACCCGGTGCGGTTCCTGCCCGCGGGCGCCCCCGGGCCGGTGACCGACAGGTCCTGGTCGCCGGCGACCAGGACCTGTCGGTCACCGGCGACGTCGAGCTGAATCCCGGCCAGCCCACCCTGCTGGAGGTCACCAGCACCGCCACCACCCGGCTGCTCGGCCAGCTCCGCGACGCCGCCGACGAGTCCGGCACGCCGGCGCAGCGCTCGCCAACACGGCGCCGGGAGGTGACGGGCACGCTGGTCAAGCTGGGCCCGGGGCGGCTGGAGCTTGCGGGCGCGGCCACCTACAGCGGCGGCACCGTGGTCGCCGACGGCACGCTGGTGGCGGCCGCCGCCACCGGCTCGGCGACCACTGGCTCGGCGACCGGCAGCGGGCCGGTCGCGGTGCTCGCCGGCGCGACCCTTGCGGGTGCCGGCGTTAACCTGGCGGGTGCGGTCATCGTCCACGCCGGCGGCGTGGTCGCGCCGGGCCTGCTGCCCGGCCAGCCGGCGACGCTGGCGCTGGACGACCGGCTGGCGCTGGACGCCGGCTCCGTCTACCAGGTCGACCTCGGCCTTGGCGAGCGACGGCGGCAGGACCGCCTGCGGGTGGCGGGCGGCGTCCGCCTCGACGGCGCGCGGCTGCGGCTGCGGCAGGTCGCCAGGCGACCCGCCGCCGGGCAGGCGTTCACGATCCTGGACAACCTCGGCGACGGTCCGGTGCGCGGCAGCTTCCGCGGTCTCGGGGAGGGCGCCACGGTCACCGGCCGCGACCGCGACGGCCGACCGGGACGCTTCCGCGTCACCTACCGGGGCGGCGACGGCAACGACGTGGTCCTCCGGTCGCTGCGGGGGGCGGCCTCGCGGCCGCGCCCGCCGGTCCTCGACCCGGTCGCCGACCAGCTGGTCGCCGAGGGCCGTGCGCTGCGGCTGCGGCTGGAGGCCGACCCTGGCTCCCCGGCACGGCCGCTCCGCTACCGCCTGGTCGGCGGCCGCCGGGCGGGCGCGACCATGGGCCGCGACGGCTGGCTGCGCTGGACGCCGCGGGAGGCGCACGGGCCGAGCCGCTTCGACCTGGTCGTCCGGGTCGAGGACGCCGCCGATCCCGACCGCTTCGACCAGCAGCGGTTCACCGTCGCCGTCGCCGAGGTCAACCGGCCGCCGAGGCTGCCAGGCCGGCAGGTGTCGCTGAAGGTCGCCGAGGGGCGCCGACTGCGGCGCGGCTTCGCCGCCGCCGACCCTGACCGCCCCGCCAACCGCCTTGCCTACGGCGTGGCCGGGGACGTGCCGAAGGGCGTGCGGATCGACCCGGCCAACGGCGGGCTGACCTGGACCCCGACCGCCATGCAGGGGCCGGCGACCTACAGCTTCGCGGTCTGGGTGGTCGACGGCGGCGACCCCAGCCTGGCCGACGTGCAGGACGTCACCGTCACCGTCACCCAGCCGAGCGTCGCCCGGAGCGACGACCGTGCCCGGAGGGCGCTGCGGACCGTGGGCTGCGCGCACGGCCAGCACCTGCTGTGACCACGCCGCGGGTAGCCGGTTGGCTCAGGCGGTGCTGACGAGGTCGCGGCGGCGGAACCCGGCCAGGCCGGCGGCGGCCAGCATCACGGTGATAGCGAGGAGCCACAGCAGCGGCGTCGCGGCGACGTCGGCGCCCGGGACCCTGGGGATGTGGCTGAACGGGGCGATGTCCAGCAGCCACTGGCTGAGCTGCAGCAGGGGGCCGAGCAGGGCCAGGAACGCGAACACCGCCAGCGCCGCCCAGCTCACCTGGGTGAGCCGGGGCAGCAGGCCGAACAGCGCCATCGCGATCCCGGACAGGACCAGGACGGCGGGCAGCTGCACCAGCGCGCCGGCCAGCACGCGTGGCAGCTCGCGCCCGACATCGCCGCTGACCAGCCCGTACACCAGCCCCTCCGCCAGGCCGGCGGCGGCCAGCGCCACCGCCGGGCCGAGCAGCCCGAACAGCAGGTGGCTGGTGGCCCACCGCAGCCGCCCGACCGAGGTGGCCAGCACCGGCTCGGCGCGCTGGCCCTCCTCCTCGACGTGCAGCCGCAGCGTGGCCTGGATCCCGTAGCCGGCGGCCGCCAGAGCGAAGATGACCATCGCCCCGGCGATGTAGGCCTCGCTGAGCGCCTTCTCGCCGCCGAGCTGTTCGAGCAGGTCCTTCAACTGCGAGCTCTCGCGTGCCAGGTCGTTGACGCTGTCGGCGACGCTGCCGATCACCGCGCCCATGACGGCCAGCCCGGCGGTCCAGCCCAGCAGCATGCCGCGGTGCAGCCGCCATGCCAGGGCCAGCGGGCTGCGCAGCCCGGGTGCCGCCGTGGCCGGGCCGAGCCGCGCCGGCAGGACGCCGGCACCGACGTCGCGCCGCGCCAGCACCGCGTAGGCCGCCGCGGCCAGCACCACCACCCATGCCAGCACGAGGACGAAGACCCACCAGCGCTCATCGGCGTAGGCCCGGATCTGCTGCGCCCAGCCGATCGGGGACAGCCACGACAGCCACCCCAGCCCGCCGTCGCTGCCGCTGGTGTCGCCGGCGGCGCGCAGCAGGTAGGCCAGGCCGAGGGTGCCGAGCGCGAGCCCCCTTGCCCCTCCGGCCCCCTCGGTGAGCTGGGCGGCCACGGCCCCGACCGCGGCGAACATCCAACCGGCGGCCGCCACCGACAG
>WNGB01023753.1_pt1 | contig 10430 bp, 7 predicted proteins | sample 5400681 | NCBI WGS metagenome assembly WNGB01 (sample SAMN13153367, study PRJNA577476) | soil metagenome | isolation source: 115 cm soil or saprolite under grassland replicate 2 | place: USA:California | collected 2016-06-15 | reverse complement strand
CAAGGACGAGTCACGAACGCCGATCCTGATTCGGTTGCAATGTGGATCGATAAAATCCGGGAAATTGATCCGCTGGGAGTCCAGCTCTACACATTAGATCGAGAACCCGCGGATAAGAGGATCGAAAAAGTCAGCCTAACCACTCTCCGATGGATCGCCTACGCCGTACGATGGCGGGCCGGCTTCCAGCCGGAAGTGTTTTGACACCTGCAAGCTTCTGAAAAGCCACAGAGGCCGGCCATTGTGGCGCGGTCGGAGCGACGAACTCAGAGCCGAACCACCATTCAGCAGGCTCAAAACTTCACTCTCTGATAGAAAAGCTTCTTCCCTATTTCCGCCGCAAGGATGTAAAGAAAAAGGATTCCCGCCAACAGCAGGATAAATTCGCGCGGCATGGGGGTGAAACCAAAGAGCCAATTCAATCCTGTATAAGGCAAAACCACCGTCGACAGCACCACCAACAACGTCGCAATCCATAGAGGCGTGCCCGGTTTGCTTTTAAAGAACGGCTGTCTAGTTCTGATAATCAACACGATCAGCGAGGCCGATACGACCGATTCCATAAACCAGCCCGTTCGGAACTGATCGACATTAGCGCGAAGAAGGAACAGCAGCGCACCGAACGTAAGGTAGTCAAACACCGAACTCACCAGGCCGAAGGTAATCATGAACTTGCGAATGGCCTTAATGTCCCAGCGCCGAGGATGGTCAACCATTTCGGCGTCTACCCTGTCGGTGGCGATCGTCATCTCCGGGAAATCGGTCATTAGATTAGTAAGCAAGATCTGCTTGGGCAGGAGCGGGAGAAACGGCAGGAAGAGCGATACTCCGGCCATGCTGAACATGTTGCCGAAATTGGCGCTGGTCGCCATAAAGACATACTTCAGCGTATTCGCGAACGTCGTCCGCCCTTCACGCACACCCTGCACAAGAACACTCAGATTTTTTTCGAGTAAGACGATATCAGCCGCTTCTTTGGCAACATCGACGGCGCTCTCAACAGAAATGCCGACATCGGCGGCATGGAGCGCGGAGGCATCGTTGATGCCGTCTCCCATATATCCTACGACATTCCCAGCCTTCTTGAGGGCGAGGATGATGCGCTCTTTCTGATTGGGCTCAATTTCAGCGAAGACGTCCACGTCAACCACATGTTTGAGCAGCGCGCTATCGCTCATCTGGTGGAGATCGAAACCCGTGAAGATTTTTGTCTTTGATAATCCCATCTGCTGACTGACGTTGGCTGCGACCAAATGATTGTCTCCGGTGATGATCTTCAGTGCCACGCCTAGATTTTTCAGACCGGCAATCGTCTCGATGATATTGGCTTTGGGCGGATCAAAGAGAACCAGGAATCCCAAAAATGTCATGTCGGCTTCGTGATTTTTATTTATGAGTGACTCAGATCCCATATTCTTGTATGCGAGGCCGAGGGTGCGAAAGCCCTTACTACTGAGCTCCTCGAAGTGCTGCTGGATTCGGTCCCGCACTACGGCGATATCGACGATTCTTTCCCCCTCAGTTTCCGCCACTGAACAGACGGCGAGTACGTTCGCCAGCGCCCCTTTGGTCACCATCAAATGCGTATCACCATGGGCAACCAGGATGCTCAATCGCTTGCGAAGAAAATCATAAGGAATCTCGTCCGCCTTTCGGTACCCGGACAGGTCAAACCGGCGATGAGTGCGGATGGCTTCATCGATCGGATTCGTAAAGCCGGTCTCGTAAAAAGCATTGAGGTAAGCGTAGAGAAGGACTTTGTCGCTTGGCGCGCCTTCCACGTCAACGGCGGATTGTAAGTGTACGATTCCTTCAGTCAGGGTGCCGGTTTTATCCGAGCAGATCACGTTCATGCTGCCGAAGTTTTCAATCGATGCGAGTCGTTTGACGATCACCTTTCCTTCGGCCATTCGTTTGGCGCCGTGGGCAAGGTTGATGCTGATGATCGCCGGCAATAGTTGCGGAGTGAGGCCAACCGCAAGGGCCAAGGAAAAGAGAAAGGAGTCCAGGACCGGTCGCGCCAAGTAGACGTTGATAGCGAAGATAGCGATCACTAGGACCAACGTGACTTCCATGAGGAAATACCGTTTCCTGAGGCCTGAGCTTGAGCCGCTCAGAGACCTTGCCGAACTCGGTTTGCTTGCCTGTGCTGACAACCAGTGCTTTGGCGCTGCCGCTGACCACATGGGTTCCCATCCATAGTGCATTTGTCCGCTGGCCAAGCGGTGTCTCAGCCCCAAGCACCCCAACCGATTTCTCTACAGGGTAGGTTTCCCCCGTTAGGGTTGCTTCATCAACAAAGAGATCTTTAGATTCATCAACCAGACAGTCACCCGGGACGATATCCCCGGCGTTTAGAATGACGATGTCTCCGGGGACAATCTCCTCAACAGGAATTTCTTGGGGGCCTCCATCGCGAAGCACCGAAGCCTTGATTTGCACGATGGCGAGCAGCTTCGCCACGGCATTGGTTGCGCTGTGCTCCTGCCAAAAGCCCAGAAGGCCGCTGACGAGGACGATGGTGAGAATGATGAGAGCGTTAATCGGATCATGTAAAAAAAAAGACAACCCAGTAGCAAACAAAAGAATAAGGATGAGCGGACTCTTGAATTGAGATAGGAGAAGAGTGAGTGCACCCGATTTCTTTTTAGGTTTTAGAAGATTAGCTCCGTAACTCGTCAAATGCGCCCGAGCTTCATCAGTCGTCAGGCCTTGTGCAGTCGTTTGCAATTGCTGCAACATCTCGTGCGCAGCAACGCTCCAGAAAGCCGGTTGCAGTTTGTTCATACCCCACCCAGGGCGGTGCTCACCGAGGGACGTTTGCCCGCTTTGACCAAACTCCATTGCCAATTGCGAATCTCGGGCATGTCTTCGCCGTGTTTGTCGATGTATTGCTTGTGCTCGATCAGCTTGTCCTTGAGCTGCTGCTTCAGGTAGATGCCCTTGTCGCCGGTCTGCGGCAGGCGGTCGATAGTGTCCATCACGAGGTGGAAGCGGTCCAGATCGTTCAGCACCGTCATGTCGAAGGGCGTCGTGATGGTGCCCTCTTCCTTGTAGCCGCGGACGTGAATGTTGTCGTGGTTGGTGCGGCGGTAGGTCAGCCGGTGGATCAACCACGGGTAGGCATGGAAGGCGAAGATGACCGGCTTGTCCTTGGTGAAGAGCTCGTCGAAATCCATGTCGCTCAACCCGTGCGGGTGCTCGGTTGGCGGCTGCAGCTTCATGAGGTCGACGACGTTGACCACCCGGATTTTCAGGTCGGGCAGATGCTCGCGCATGATGGAGACGGCGGCGAGCGTCTCCAGCGTGGGCACGTCGCCACAGCAGGCCATCACCACGTCGGGCGCAACGCGCTGGTCGTTGCTGGCCCACTGCCAGATGCCGATGCCCTCGGTGCAATGCTTGACGGCGGCGTCCATCGTCAGCCACTGCGGTGCCGGGTGTTTGCCCGCGATCACAACGTTGACGTAATGGCGGCTGCGCAAGCAGTGGTCCATCACCGACAGCAGGCAGTTTGCATCCGGCGGAAAGTAAACACGCACGACCTCGGCCTTCTTGTTGATGACGTGGTCGATAAAACCGGGATCTTGGTGTGTGAAGCCGTTATGATCCTGGCGCCAGACATGCGAGGCCAGCAGGTAGTTTAGCGAGGCGATCTTCCGCCGCCACGGCAGCTGCGACGTGACCTTCAGCCACTTGGCGTGCTGGTTGAACATTGAGTCGACGATGTGGATGAACGCCTCGTAGCAATTGAAGAGTCCATGCCGCCCGGTGAGCAGGTAGGCCTCGAGCCAGCCCTCGCATTGGTGCTCGCTGAGCATTTCCATCACGCGCCCAGTGGGCGCGAGAAATTCGTCGTTCGGCACGGTCGTGGCGTCCCATTGGCGTTTGGTCACTTCAAAGAGGGCTTCCAGGCCGTTGGAGAGCGTCTCGTCAGGGCCAAAGACCCGGAAATTCCTCTGCTCACTGTTCAGCTTCGCCACATCGCGCAGGAAACGCCCGAGCACATGCGTGTCGCCGATGCCGCGCACCCCCGGCGAGGGCACGTCGACCGCGTAGTCGCGGAAATCCGGCATCCGCAGGTCGCGGAGTAGAATGCCGCCGTTGGCGTGAGGATTCGCGCCCATGCGTCGTTCGCCCTTGGGCGCAAGTTCGGCCAGTTCCGGTTTTAGGCGGCCCTGCTCATCGAAGAGTTCCTCCGGCCGGTAGCTCCTCAGCCAGTCTTCCAACAGCTTCAGGTGTTCGGGATGGGTGGCCGGGTCGGAGAGCGGCACCTGGTGCGAACGGAAGGTGCCTTCAACCTGCAGGCCATCGACCATCTTAGGCCCCGTCCAGCCCTTGGGTGAATTGAGGACGATCATCGGCCAGCGCGGACGCGCGAAGTTGCCGTGGACGCGCGTGTCCTGCTGGATTTTTTTGATCTGCTCCACCGCCGTGTCGAGCGTCGCGGCCATGGCCTCATGCATCAGCTCCGGCTCGTGACCCTCGACGAAGTAGGGCGTCCACCCGTGGCCGCGGAGCAACTGTTCCAATTCCTCGCGGGTGATGCGGGCGAGGAGGGTCGGGTTGGAAATCTTGTAGCCGTTGAGATGCAGGATCGGCAGCACCGCACCGTCGGTGATCGGATCAAGGAATTTGTTGGAATGCCACGCCGTGGCCAGCGGGCCGGTTTCCGCTTCGCCATCGCCGACGACGCAGGCGACGACGAGAGCCGGATTGTCGAACACCGCCCCAAACGCATGGCTGAGCGAATACCCTAGCTCGCCGCCCTCGTGGATCGATCCCGGGCATTCTGGCGAGGCATGGCTCGGAATCCCGCCGGGAAAAGAGAACTGCGTGAACAGCTTCTTGAGCCCGGCCTCATCCTGGCTGATGTTTGGATAGACTTCGCTGTAAGTCCCTTCGAGGTAAGTGTTGCTCACCACCGCCGGGCCGCCGTGTCCGGGACCGGAGATGTAAATCATGTCGAGGTCATATTTTTTGATGACCCGGTTCAGATGCACGTAGATGAAATTCTGCCCCGGTGTGGTGCCCCAATGTCCCAGCAGCATGTGCTTCACATGCGCGAGCGCCAGTGGCCGTTTCAGCAGCGGATTGTCGTAGAGATAAATCTGGCCCACTGAGAGGTAGTTCGCCGCGCGCCAATAGGCGTCCATCTTGTGCAGCAATTCCGGAGTGAGTGTGTTCGTTTTCATGGTTCAATCCTTTTTGTTCACCGCGTGGGGCCGAGAAGACGGTACATCGTCTTGGCGGCGGCGATGCGGCGGCTGTCCTGCCGATTCCCGGTCGGGTGAAAGTCAGATTCGTATTGGGCAAGCCGATGCGGTCAACCTCCATGAAGCCTTCGCTCCAGCGGTTCGCCTTCTGATACAGCGCGAGCTCGATGCTCGACGAGTCACCGTTGATGGTCAGGACGCAGGCTTGATCTGGTTTGATTATTTTCACACTTCATGTTCAGGACCGAATCATGGTTAAAATCATCTTGTAACGCTTCAGCGCTTTGAGGGCGTGCGGCTGATTCGCGGGCATGAGAATCATCTCGCCGCCTTGCATGCGATGTGGTTTGCCAGCGATGGTGATTTCCGCTTCGCCTTCGAGCACCTGCACTAGCGCATCGAACGGGGCCGTGTGTTCGCTCAAACCTTGTCCTTCGTCAAAGGCGAAGACTGTCACAGTGCCGGTCGGCTTCTTCACGATTTCGCGGCTGACAACGGAGCCGTCCTGGTAGTTTATCAAATCGGCGGCCTTCGCGACTTCGGCGTCGGATAGTCCTTTGGGTTTGGATGGGCTTTTTGTTTTCATGTTAACGCAATTATATCGCCGCTCGATAGCAGCTTCGCTTTTCGGAGTTGGTGTCGGGCGGCTGGGTCATGCTGGGACCAGAGATTCACCGGACGTCATATGTTGGCTAGTTCGCCGAAGTACTCCTTGTCCTCGGCGTAGCCGCCTTCGCCCTTGTAGATCGACGCGACGCTTTCGACAAACTCGATCGCCTGGATCCACTTGACCATCTTGAAGCCGAGCTGGTTCTCGACACGCAGCCGCAACGGGGCTCCGTGCAGATGATTGAGCGGCTGGTAGTTCATCTCGTACGCCAGCAATGTTTGGGGGTTTAGCGCGTTCTCGAGCGAGAGGCTGTCGTAATATTGACCATCCGCGATGCCAGTGCTGAACTCGACGCCCTCGCTGAACGAGTAAAAGATGATGGCCTTCGCATTGGGTTTCGGATGGACCAGTTTCACAAGTTCCGCCAGCGGCAGTCCACCCCACGCGGCAATGCCTGACCAGCCTTGGATACAGTGGTGCAGCGTGATCTGAGTTTTCTGACCCAACGCCCGGAGGTCGTCCAGTGATAGCTCGACCGGATTCTCCACCAGACCGTATGCCTTGAGCCGGTAATTTCTGAAATTGCCGGCGGCTAGCGTCTTCCACTCTTCGCAAGCCGGCATCTTGCCGTTGACCCAGAAGAAGGGCGATACCTCGTCGCGGCGGAACTGAGCCACCGGGGCGGGGCGGTCGAGCAAGAGCCCCATCACCGGGCTGACGATCGCCTTGGCGGCGTGCTGGACGGCTCGGGGGTGCTTCCACGCCGCCCAGTTGGCGAACACGTTTAGCAGGACGACCAAGCCGACTCCCAACAGACCGAGATACAGGCCGGCGGGATTAGCATCGTCCGTGCCCACGACTATGTGGTTGATATTTTGGACGAACCCGGTGAGCACCACCATGGTCACGTGCATGAAGACGAACGCGAGGAAGGAGCACATGATGAGGAAGTGGAGCGACCGGCCGATTTGCCGGTTGCCGGGCAGCTTCGGGTACCATGTGAATCGGGCCGTGAAGGCCGGCGACATCGAGGGGCCGGTCAGGATCGCCAAGGGGGCCAGGACGAACACGACTCCGAAGTACGCCAGTTGCTGCAGCGCGTTGTAGCTGTAGAAGCCGTTTGGCTCCGGCGGCAGGTGGAAGGTGGCGTAGTGGACGAAGACGGCCCAGGCGTCGGGCACGATTTGCCAGGACATTGGTACCAGACGCTGCCATTGCCCCATGCTAAACAGCAGGACCACGAAGACCAGGCCGTTGCCCACCCAGAACAGCACACTGAGGAAGTGCCAGTGCCGGGCCATGCCGACCGTGTGCCGGTAGCCGGGCAGGCCGATCCAAGGGGAGAGGTACCGCGAATCGTCCTTGGCAGTCCAGACGCGGTCCTTAGGCACCTCGACTGGTGTGAGCCGGAGCCACTCGGTGCCTGGGGTGCAGTGGACGTTCCAGTACAGCCGGGGGTGGTCCGCGAGGATCTGCAGGCCGCTACGGACGAGGAGGATCAGAAACAGGAAGTTGACGTAATGCGTGATGCGCAACCAAGCCGGGAAGCCGTAAGGCTCCACCGCCGTTTCGGGGGTAAACACGCGGTTGGGCGGCAGCGCGGGGATGCTCACGGTGCCCCACTGGACGTAAGCCGTGGCAACCAGGAGAAACAGCGGCGAGACGAGCAGCAGGAGTGTCTTGAGTCGAATATGCATGGTCATCTCGAAAGGATAAAGATAAAGGATGAATCAAGAACTGTCAGATTCATCCTTTATCCTTCGTTCGGTGGCCTTCGAGGATTCTTTGCAGGACCACAGCCTCATTGCGCTCCTCATCCCGCGCGCCGTACACCAAGGTGACGGCGTGTTCTTTGGCCGTCTGTTTCAATAGATCGAGGGCAGCCTTCTTCTCGCCCAGTTCTTTCCGGTAACGGACCTGAAACTGCTTCCACTTGGCCGGGTCGTGACCGAACCACCTGCGCAGCTCCGTGCTCGGGGCCACGTCCTTCAGCCACAATTTCACCGCCGCGCGCTCTTTGGTCAAACCGCGCGGCCACAGGCGATCGACCAAGATTCGCAAGCCATCCTTTCGGGAAGGCTTTTCGTAAACTCGCTTCAGTTGAACCATTCGTGATGCTCCTTGGTCGCTATTTCCTCCGATCTCCGGCAGCTGGGAGCAAGGCCCGCACTTGCATACTCTCTCAATCGTTCGCCTTCTTCAGCGCCGAGCCCTTATGCATCGCGATGTGGTCGGTCTTGTCGCTCTTGATTTCATACTGCGGATCTTCCTTGCTCGCGTGGTGTGTATAACCTTTGTAAGCAATATTTTTTGTGTGCACCTTAATGACCCTGCCGCTGACGTGCCCGGCCTCCGAGTTCCAGGTGACGTGATCGCCGACGTTAAATCTTTTCGTCATGCCGGTTTGCCTCCGGTTGCCGATTCGTCTCCAAGGCTCAGCCTTCAAACGACCACGGTCAACCTTGGTGTTTCTAAACGCTTTTGCTCGAAGTATGGCTCACTCTCTGGTGGCGATTGTCCTCTCGAGCTCGACTTCCGCGCGAAGCCCCTCGAGATCCCGGTGAATCACCGCGACCGCCAACTTCCTGCCGAGCAACTGCACGGGCCAAGGGAACAACAAAATCTGGATAGTCATCATTCGGCTTCGGCTGCCTGGCACCAAAGTCGACCACTTCATATTGAGCCTCTCGCAACATCCCGACCAGATATTCCTTCGACTCAAATCCTCCATGATCGGCAGCGACACCGATGCGTTTCGGCGTCCTTGGCAGCACTGTCCGTGAATCAGACATTATTCTTCTCCATCAAGGCTAGTGCTCGCTTGCAGACGTTCTCAGCGGTCAAGCCGTATTCGCGCATCAGCGCCGGTCCGGGCGCGGAGGCGCCGAAGTTGTGGCCGTCCCGCAATAAACGCCGAAGCAATCCGGCGATGATCCCAATCGATGGCGGCAGGCGAGGGATTGACAGCTTCGTCGACCGCCGCGTCCCAATAACTCGCGCCCAAGGATATCTCACTCTTTTCTTCGATCAGCTCCTTGAAGCCTGGATACATCCGAGGCGCTTTTCGGACCAGCAACAGGAGAATCCCAATACTTCGGCTGATTGTAATGATCGTGAAGTTTCTCCTCGTATTCCCGGTTGAGAGTGTCCGGATGATACTCGGGGGCATTCTTGATCGCCTCCCGGGATAGGCTCACGTAAACCTTGGAAACTTCCCAACTCACCCGATCGATCCACCGCGGCGCGATCAGCACCTTCTTGCCCGGCAACCAATTACGTGTATCCACCACCATATAGCGAATTTCCCAGGTCTCATTGTCAATGATGAAGTCTTCGACATGACCGACGCCGCCATCCGTAGCCTCGATATGATACCCGGTCACGTTAGCAGCGCTGCGCAGATGCAAATCCCCCGCTTCTTCTCGCTCCGCGCGCCGTTCTTCAATGCTTTTTTGATCGGCGTCTGGGAGCCCTGGATAGTACATCGCTCCCCACAAGTAAGGACCAGTCCAATAATAGGGGTAACCGTAGTAGTCGTGATAATAGGCCTCGTGCTGGCGGGAAACCGGCTTGTCGGTATCAATGCTGGGGCTCTCTTCGACTTGCTTCTTGGTCAGCGTCACGTTGAACCGCCCGCTTGAAAAATCCCCCTTGCCGAGAGCGATAGGCGAGATGAGTACCTTTCGGCCCAGAAGCCAATTACCGGTGTCGGCCACCAGATATCGGATGGTCCAGGATTTGTCGTCAAAATAGAAATCATCCACCTTGCCAATGTCGCCATCCGTTGCGACGATGGTATTACCCTTCAGATCTTTTGTACTTTTTTGCATTCTTTTGCCCTCCGTTTATTTTATCTCATTCGTGTCGTTAGCCTTCTCCGGAGCGCAACACGCCTTACCATGCAAGGTGATCTGGCCGAGGACGGTGTCCACATTGTGCCGATGATTCAGTAATACACCCGCCGGCCTTTTTTCGACCTGACCCTGCGGAGTTCATACGAGGAATTCATTTCTTCGGAGCATGACGCGCTATTTGTTCCCTGGCTGCCGCGACAACGTGTGCCGGCTCGAAGCCGAAGTGTTGTGCAACGACCTTCAGTGGCGCAGACAATCCGAAGGTATGCAGACCCAGGATAGTTCCATCGCAGCCTGTATAGCGTTCCCAACCGAAAGTGGATGCCTCTTCGACTGCGACCCGCGCCGCTATCGCCGACGGAAGGACGCTGTCGCGATACTCTTGACTCTGACTCTCGAACAGCTCCCACGACGGCATGCTGATCACACGCGCCTTGATCCCTTCTGACTTCAGTTGTTCATGAGCTGTAATGCAGAGCGAGACTTCGCTGCCGGTCGCCAGCAGCAGCACAGCGGGCCTGTGGTCCGGGACGTCGACGAGCACATAAGCGCCTCGCGAGACGCCGCTCGCCGGCGCGTACTTCGTGCGGTCCAAGGTCGCCAATGGCTGCCGCGTCAAAACCAGACTGACAGGACGATCCTTGATTTGCATGATCACCCGCCAGGCCTCGACCACCTCGTTCGCGTCCGCCGGGCGCAACACAATCATGCCGGGCATCGCCCGGAAAGACGCGAGTTGTTCGATGGGCT
>WNGB01019439.1_pt1 | contig 10430 bp, 13 predicted proteins | sample 5400681 | NCBI WGS metagenome assembly WNGB01 (sample SAMN13153367, study PRJNA577476) | soil metagenome | isolation source: 115 cm soil or saprolite under grassland replicate 2 | place: USA:California | collected 2016-06-15 | reverse complement strand
CCGCCCAGGCCGTTGCCAAAAAGCTAATTATCGATGAGGTCCAAGCCGAAGTTGCGCCTCAGGACAAATATCGGGAAATCCAAAAACTTCGCCGCGCTGGCCACACCGTCGCCATGGCTGGCGATGGCATCAATGACGCTCCTGCGCTGGCGGCTGCCGATGTTGGCATCGCCATGGGCACCGGTACGGTCGTCGCTATGGAGAGCGCTGGAATAACTCTCATGGAAGGCGATCTGCGGGCAATCGTCAAAGCGATCCGCTTAAGTCGTCTGGTAATGCGCAACATCCGTGGCATCCTCCTGAACCCCATGATCGCCAGTGCCGCCATGAGCCTCAGCTCGGTGTCCGTTATAGCCAACGCCCTGCGTCTCCGGAAGGCCGGATTCCAACGCAATGACTGATGCCAGGTGATAATCGATTGCTCACATGAACCCAACCAATGCAATACCAACAAAACGGTGATTTGATTTGAAACCGGAAACTCCAAACCGGGGTGGGGCAACACCGAGAAGTCATGGGTTGCTCCTCCCCAAACTGAAAGGATGCTGATATGTTAAACAGACTTGTTAAGACCAACGAGGATTACGCGCTCACGATCGCACGACTCGTGTTGGGCGTGCTCTTCTTTATTCATGGCGACCAATTGATGCTTGGATGGTTCGGCGGATACGGGTTGAGCGGCTCGATGAAGTTCTTCACTCAGGGCTTGGGGATTCCAGCCCCTTTTGCTTTTCTAGCCATCTGCGGCGAGTTTTTCGGCGGGTTGATGTTGATCGTGGGATTATTAGGGCGCGTTGCAGCGCTCACCATCATCTGCACCATGGCGGTAGCCGTCGTCAAGGTCCATTGGCATTTCGGGCTTTTCATGAACTGGTTTGGCACACAGAAAGGCGAAGGATTCGAATATCACTTGCTGGCTATCACCATTGGTGTGGTAATCGCTCTACGAGGTTCGGGTGCTCTTTCACTTGACCGGCTGCTGGCCCGGTTGCGCGGAAGCGTGCCGGTGGAAATGGACCGCGTGGGCACCGGTGCTCACGCCGTGACATCGCGATCTCAATCATAAAATTGTACGGTAGCAAAAAGTTTTGCCGTGGATACACAAGAAGTAACGACCACACCGCGCCGGATATAGGCCGTCATTCAAACATCCCTCCCTTCCTCTCAACCGCCGCCTGCGCCACCTTCAACACACTCGCGACAAACTCACTCGCCCGCGGATCGGCCATCTCGCCCGGAATCGGCGCCGCCTGCTCATATATTGCTTCGATGTCACGGGCGCGCTCCCGCGTAGACCCAGTGCCCCGATGCGAGTATGCAATGCTCCACGCCTTCACCCGCTCATGGAATAACCTCGACTCCGCTAGCGCATGCAACTCGGCGTGGACCTCGCTCGTAATTTCGCTCACAACCTGCCGCTTCATCTCCTCTGGCGCATCCTCAGGCACCCACTTCAAAGGGGTCGAAATCACCACCGTGACGTGCTCGATCAACCGCGCGATAAAGTCGGCCACTGGGCGAAGGTAATCATATTCGGTCGTCCCCAGTTCGGCGAACCTGCGCGACAGGGCTTTTATTCGCGTCCAGTGCTCAGGCGAAATCGCCGCCCGTGAAGGCAGGTTCAATCTCGTCGCTGGGTCCGCTATGAGATCATCAAGAGCATTGCGCGCGGCAACCGGCTTCTCGGCATTCACATCAACAGCATCGCAGACAAGAACCAAGCAACGAAACCGCTCGGCCCCAATCCATTCGACAACCTGGGCTTGCAGATCAGCGCCGACGGCAGACAGGCGCAACCAACAGAGTGGAACGGCCAAAGCTGGCAGTGGTACTCTGACCTGGAACCATTTGCCATACCTCAGAAACCCGAAGCCGACAGAAATAAACACTGGAATCTCTCGCGTTGGTACCCCACTTACGACTGGGTCGCCGGAAAAGGTTACGAAAACTTCACCGACTGGATTTCATAATGTCCCTGCTTCTTGAAGACGCGTGGCCCTCCGGACGCGAGCATTATGAAAGGAGCTGATCTATTTTCATCACCAAATCCCAGCTCAGCTCCTACCATCGCGGCTTTTCAATCGCAAACGAGTACGTCGCGCCAATTCAAGCAAAAGCCAGCGCCACGTACTCTTTCGAGGCGGACGCCACTGTCTTCCTCAGCCACAGCCATAAAGACAAGGGCCTTATCGAGCCAGCGGTCGCCTTCCTTCGCAGTCAGGGCGTCAAAATTTACGTGGACTGGATGGATGAAGGCATGCCAGACACGGTTTCCGGCGAGACAGCCAAGAAACTGAAAGACCGCATAAAACAACAGAAAAAGTTTTTGGTCCTCGTGACCGAGAACTCAAAAGACTCGCGCTGGGTACCATGGGAACTCGGTTACGCGGATTCAACTAAAGGCATGGAACACATCGCCTTCGCTGTTGGCGAGGTTGAAGTCTATTTCGAGCACGCCGACAACGAAGAATGGGGCATTGGAGTGTTGGAGTGCTGGATTGTTCGATGAGAAATGCCCTTTACTGATTTTGTTGCAGCCGGCTCAAAATCAGAGCGACCCTGCCGTGGAAGCTTGCGAGGCTTTCGAGGGTGGCATGCTCAACATCTTCGAGTTCGCCGAGTTTGCTCGTCCACTTGCCTGCGCCAAGTTGACGGGCTGCATGCGTCGGCATACCGTCTGACTCTACATAGATCGCGAGTTTCTCCACACCAGGCTCGAACTCGGCGGTTTCGCAGGGTTCATAGCCCAGCCGTTTGTAAACACCCATCAAGTTCGTCAGGTTCAGTTCGCCCGGAACTTCCTCGGGCCAGTAAAAGCCGTGGAGAGCGACTGGTCGCCACCACCGCCGACTATCGTTTCCAGCCCAGGCAAAGCAATTGTAGTTCGGTGTCGCCGGACTGGTGATTCGATAACCAGCGGCCTTCAAATCGGGAAAGATAGCCTCGATCTGCGCGGCGGACATTTAAAGATAGCCGCGCTCTCTTCCCCATTTCAGCCAGGCTTCCGCCGCTTCCTGGAAGGTCGAACCAGCAGGAGCAGGATCGGCCCCCGTGATGGCGTTTAAAGCCCAAAACCAGTGGGCCGGTTCTCGTTGCAGCTCTCGAAGGACGTACGGCACAACCGCCGGGCCCAGCCCTATGATTCTTTGGTAAGCCGGATGGAGCACTTTCTTCTGGAGATCAGAATGTGCCGCGGTTTCACGCCGCCAGCGTTGTGCCAAGTCAGAAAACACCCGCGCCATCTCGGCAGAATCCGCTTCAGCAGTCATCGCCGTCTTCATGCCCACCAAGCTGCCACAACGTAAGCCGCGACGCAAAGTGCTAAAACAACCCTCGCAATTCTGTCCTTACGCTTATTCTTTTTGTCTCACGACGTCATCCACCCACGAGAAAGTTTTCATCATGGTGGGAAAGCCGAGCGTCGTCGTGCCCAACAAAGCCACGTGATAGATTTCCTCGGCTGAACACCCCGCTTCGAGGGCACGCCGCGTATGGCTGTGCACAGCGCCCTCCATCTGGCCGCCCACTGCGATGGCCAATTTCACCAGGGCGCGCGTCTTGTCAGACAACGGACCCGCCTCTGCGGTCGCGGCGCCGAGCGCATCGTAAGCCTGGAAAACTTTGGGATACCTTTTTTGAAACTGCAGGTAGCGGGTTGGTAATTTGTTCGGACCGGGAGTGTGTGATTGCGTCTGTTCGGCCATAAAAACACCTTTCCGTTGGTTTTTCCAACTGTAGCTGTTTCGCACCGAACTGCAAAGCTTCTTATGATGAACTGGGTCGGGTCGAAGGAACAGAAAGGAATTCTCTCGCTTTTTGGAAGATGCGAAGCGCGGGATAATCTGACCACAAAAGACATCTGCTCGAGTGTTTTTATTTCTACAGCGTGACTGAGATTCGACACCGCGTCGAATGGCCGTCGCGGCCCTTCCTTGACCGGCTCTGTTACAGTGATAAGATGCCAAACTGGCAGCCAGGCATTGATCGGCGAGAGCGTTGGCCGTACTTCGAGCTCATGGGTTATCAGTGCGGCCAAGTATATGTCAAAACCTGACAATCCACCGCGTCCCGCTGCAGCGGGATCAGCGATTTTGAGGTACGGATTGTCGGTCGTATCCGTCGCCATCTCGACGTGCCTAACGGTTCTGTTCGAAGGTTTCACATTCCGCACCCCGCTGTTCTTTCCGGCCATCCTGCTAAGCACGTGGTTCGGGGGCACAGGGCCGGGATTGCTGTCCGTACTGCTGTCGGTCTTGTCCATCAATTTCTTCTTGCTCGAACCAAAGTTTAAATTTGGTTTTGGTATTCACGATATTCCCCACACAATCAGCTTCCTTCTTGGCGCTTTGCTTATTAGCTGGTGGAGTGCCGCGCGCAAACGCGCCGAGGCGGCGTTGCGGGACAGAGAAGAACAGCTCCGCAAAGCCCGCGATGAGTTGGAAGCTAAGGTTGCAGAGCGGACTGCAGATCTCGCCCAGACTAACGAGCAACTGCGCAAAGAGATAGGCGACCGCAAGCGGGCCGAGGAGCAATTGCGGCGAGCGGAGGCACAAGCGCGGAAAGTTATCGACGCCATCCCCCAGCAGATCTGGAGCGGACCGGCCGACGGTTCCCTCGATTATTGCAACGACCAGTGGCGCGCCTACATGGGACTCGGGCCGGAAGAGATCCAAGGTGATGGCTGGCAGAGCATGTTGCATCCCGATGACAGGGATCGCGTCTTGAAAGCCTGGCGCGAATCAGTGGTCAATGGAACGCCTTACGAACAGGAAGAACGCCACCGCGCAGCCGACGGAACGTACCGTTGGTTTCTCTGTCGCGGCGTACCGCTGAGAGACGGAGAAGGACGCATCGAAAGATGGTACGGGACGAATACCGACATCGAGGACCGCAAGCGTGCGGAAGAAGCCCTGCGCGAGCAGGCCAACCTGCTCAATCTCACGCACGATACGATTTTCGTGCGTAATATGAATGACGCCATCACCTACTGGAACCGCGGCGCGGAGGAACTGTACGGGTGGTCGCGAGGGCAAGCGCTCGGCAAGATTTCGCACGAACTGATGCAGACGGTCTTTCCTGCGCCGTTCGAGCAAATTCAGGCCGAATTGCTGAGTGCTGGCCGCTGGGAAGGTGAACTGGTGCACGCCAAAGCAGATGGAATTCAGGTCGTCGTGGCCAGCCGTTGGTCTTTGCAGCGAGACGAGAAAGGCCGGCCGATTGCCATCCTCGAGACCAATAATGACATGACCAGGCAAAAGCGTGCCGAAGAGGCTTTGCGCCAGGCGCAGGCGGACCTCGCGCACGTCAGCCGGGTCACCACCATGGGTGAACTGTCCGCTTCCATAGCCCATGAAGTCGGACAACCACTCACCGGCGTCATCAACAACGCCAATGCGTGTCTCGGCCTGCTGCCGGACGGCACTCCTAACCTTGAAGAAGTCCGAGAAGCGTTAACCGAGATCATTGACGATGCCGACCGGGCGAGCGCGATTATCCTGCGCGTGCGGCAGTTGTCGAAAAGGGCGCCCATCGAGAAGTCGCTTTTGGATCTGAGGGATGTCGTCAAAGACGTTCTGGCACTTGCCCGTTATGAATCGGGAACCCGCCGCATCACGATCCGCACCGAACTGCCAAACGGCTCGCCGTCCGTCCTGGGCGATCGTGTGCAGCTCCAGCAGGTGTTGCTCAACCTGGTGATGAACGGAATGGATGCCATGAACTCGGTTGAGGAACAAAAACGAATTCTTGTAGTTTTTGGGAAACACGAAACAATGAATGGCATGCCTGCGGTCCTCCTTGGCGTGCGAGACTCCGGCGTGGGGTTGAAAACGGAAGAAATGGATCGGCTCTTTGAAGCATTCTACACCACGAAACCGCAAGGCATGGGTATGGGTTTGGCCATCTCCCGCTCGATTGTCGAGGCGCACGGCGGTAGATTGTGGGCCGAGCCAAACCAGGGACCGGGGGCAACTTTTTTGCTCAGCCTGCCTGCTGCGGACAAGTAATAACTCATGACCGGCGTCGAGCAATTACGTTACTATTTTCGGAGCGCGACCAGAGAGCCACGCCAGGAGCCGATTGTCCACGACAAGAAGGTCAATTATGGTTGAAAAAGGCTAAGTATGGCTAAGTCTGCATCAATTGGCATTCCCACCGAGCCAATTGGCAGCATCCCAAGGCCGCTTGCTTTGATCCAGAGAGTCGCTCGATCATCGAGGCGCATGGTGGCCGTTTGTGGGCCGAGCCAAACCAGGGGCCAGGGGCGACCTTTCTGATCAGCCTGCCTGCTCTGGCGGAAACCACGACAGAACGCGGAACTGCCGTCGGCAACATCCAACCATGACCCAAACGGCGACACTGGACCCGCCTCGCCCCATGTATGCCTGTACCAAGGTACAGTAGAATTCTCCTGCCGCATGAGCCTATAGTGAGGCATGAATTGGTCTTGGCTAAGGCAAAGAAATGAACCAACACAAAATGCCTGAACACATCGTCATTTCGATTGTGGACGACGATATTTCGGTCCGCCGGTCAACACGGAGACTCCTCCGCTCCTCGGGGTTCCGTGCTGAGGCTTTTGCATCCGCTGAAGAATTTCTGGACTCGAAATCGGCAGCGGAGACAGCCTGCCTGATCCTCGACCTTCGAATGCCGGGTATGAACGGCCTGGAATTGCAGCGCCGCCTCTCTCAAAATGGCAACCCCGTTCCTATAATCTTCCTGAGCGCTCAAGCTTCTGAGGAAGACGAACGTTCCGCTCTCCGATCGGGCGCAGTCCAGTTTCTTCGCAAACCCGTCAGCAAAGAGGCATTGCTGGGCGCCATTCGTGACGCGCTCAAACGTTCGATCTGAACAGGAGGACACAGAGGTAACGGAGAATTGAGCCTCGGATTCAACCAATACAGATGCGTGGCAGGGCTATTTGGTGGCTCAATTCAGTACGCGGCAAGACCGTTCTTTGCCCATTTCCACTCTGTTTTCTCTGTTATCTCCTGTTGGTTTCCTGAATTGTTGCTTTATCCACGCTCCCCGCGTTTGAAGACATAAAACAGATAGGCCAGCGACGGCAGCAACAAGATTGCACCGAAACCCAAGGCAATCACCAATAAGCGCAGGGTGAATTCAGGGGCAGCGGCGTTAGTGATGGTCACATCAGGCGTAACCAGATTGGGATATTGCGCCAAACCCCAGCCCAGAAGAATGAGGGTGACTTGTCCAATCGCAGCGACCCGGGCCGCCACGAAGCGTCGCCGCCAGAGGGCAATCAACGCCGCGCCGGCAAAGAGACTCGTCCACACCAGCAGCACCGGCGCCCACCAGCGCGTCAATTCATGATACATCGCCGGCGCGCCTTGTCGGGAAGTGAGGAAGACCACCAATGCAATGGGCGCAAGCGCCAGTCCGGACCACAAGGAGCGCCGGCGAAAATCCTCTTGCAGGTCAGGTTCGTGCCGCGTGTCGAGCGTGAGATAAGTGGCTGCCAGAAACGCGAAGAGTCCGAGCGCAAACAGCCCGCACGACAGCGCAAATGGCGTCAGCCAGCCGGCCATGAAGCCGGTAAGGACACGCCCATGCTCGACTCGGATTTGGCCGGTGGTTAAAGCGCCAAGGATGACCCCTTGAAAAAAGGGGGTTAAAAAGCTGGCAATCGCGAAGAGGGTATTCCACCGGCGCTCATCCTTCACGTCGTATTTGCGGAACACGAACGCGGAGCCACGCAGCACGATGCCAAGCAGCATCACAGTTATCGGAATGTTGAGCGCCGTCATCATGGTTGCGAAACCTCCAGGGAATCCAGTGAACAGAAGAACAATAACAAGAATAAGCCATACGTGGTTGGCCTCCCAAATGGGCGCAATGGCGTCGGCGATCGCCTCACGCTGCCGTTTGGCTCGTGACCCGAACGCCAGCAGATTCCATATCCCGCCGCCAAAATCCGCTCCGCCCATCAGCGCATAGACAATGAGCGACGATAAAATGAAAAAAGCCACGATCAGCTTAAGCATGAGTTACCTCGGGCGGTTGGGCTGGCACGGGATTGCGCGTCTCCAAAAATTGCCGCCGCAGAAGCAACACGACCACCATTGCCAGCAAGAAGTAAACTCCGGTGAAGATCACGAATGGCACCACCAGTCCCGGCATGGGTGTTACTGCATCGCCAGTCCGCATCACGCCATAAATGATCCATGGTTGGCGTCCCACTTCCGTTACGACCCATCCGGTTTCAATCGCCAGGAACCCTAACGGCCCAGCGGCAATCAGGCCGCGTAAAAGCCATCTGTTATCAGGCAACCGCCGGTATTTCAGCCATAACCCATCCGCACAGAGCGTCAGCGCGAGCATCAGCATGCCTGAACCGACCATAATATCGAAGGCCCAGTGAACGACCCGGACATTCGGCCATTGGTCGCGGGGGAATTCCTCCAGGCCGGCCACTCTCGCGTTTGGGTCGTGCGTGGCGAGGAAACTCAGGCCGCGCGGAATCTCCAGGGCGTAATCGGTCGTCATCGTTTGGTCCTGCGGAATCCCGCCGATAATCAGCGGCGCTCCCGCCTGCGTTCGATAGTGCGCTTCCATCGCCGCGAGCTTGGCCGGTTGCAGTCGGGCGACCGAGCGCGCGCTCAGGTCACCGCTGAGGATTTGCAACGGCATGGAGATGCACGCAACGACAAGAGCGAGGCCCAGCGCGGCTCGATGAAAAGGGTTGCTCAGGTCACGCAGCAGAAAAAAAGCATGAACTGCCGCCACCATAAAGCCTGTCGCCACAAATGCCGCCAACGTCATATGCACGACTTCGTGAAGCGAGGCTGGGTTCAACATCGCGGCGATGGGGTTGATATCCCTAATCTGTCCGTCAACGATTTTGAATCCAGCGGGCGAGTTCATCCACGCATTGGCCGTGACGACGAAGATGCCTGAATACAGATAGACACCCAGAAAAATGGCTTCGGTGAAGAACGCGAAACCCTCCAGCGAAAAAGGCATTCCGATGATTGCCCCGGCATGCTGCATGAAGCCGGGCCAAAGCAAACCAAGCTCGAACGAGAGCACCGTGCCCGAAACCGCTCCCACCGCAAACAAAATGGCGGTGCCCTTCGCCCACCGGTGGCAGAGATCAAGATACACCGGTTGCTCCGTCCGCAGATACATCCCCTCCGCCATAGCCATCAGCAGCGGCATCCCGATACCCAAAGCGGCAAAGACGATGTGGAAGGCCAGCGACATGGCCATCTGTGAGCGAGCGAAGAGAAAATCACTCATTCCGTGGGATTGGGGAACGTTATGCGGCGTAATCTTTGTTGAGAAACTTCATCACTAAAGGCCGCCATTCCTCCGGTTTAAATGGCGGGTTCCATGAACTTGGATGGTGAAGTCCGATTGCATAGCACTGTCCACCTTCATATTTGAACCTCAACACAGTCCCCTTCTTCTTATTCTCGTTATCACTAAGAGTTTCTATGAAGTCTCCCCAAGGGCTATTATCTGGGATTCCGAGCTCCCAAACTTTTGCGGAGAACACGATCATCTTAGCAGGCTTTGTCAGCTCCAAATACTCTTGCAGAGCAGGTATGACTGTCTCCAGTTGCTGCGTGGTAATGCGCCCTCGCGGCTCCGGGTAGAGATGCTGGATTGCGTTTGCGAAAGCCACTTTCGACCAGATCTCCAGATGGTCGTTCGGATTGAATATCTCCCCGATTTTCACGTAAAATGGATTTACGTCCTGGCGTTCTTTCAGCATCCTCTGAAGTGTGTTCTTCGTGAAGTTCGAGAGGTCTGTAACATCCCGGTAGTCGTAATGAGACTCTCCAACTATCAGCAGTTTGCCGTACTGAGTTTTACCATAATCTGTCCCCTTCCATGGCTTAAACATTATATTTCTCATAGGTCATAGGTTAATGAATGTTAATGTCACCGGGCGAACCTGAAGCGGCCCGCTCTTATTGGAGCCGAAGAGGCTGTCGGCGAGACACTCCGGGTGCGTCCGCGCGTTTGCCTCGAACATCCAGCGGTTCATGCAGTCAGCACACTCGGTAGAGGTAGCGGCACTTGATCAAGGCGCGCAGTTTGCCACGACCTCATCGCTGAACAAACCAATCTCGGCATCGCTCTGCACATAGACGCATTTGTATTCGCGCAGTTCGGGTTTGCTGGCGGCGAGCAAGGGGCGGTTGTCTATCTAGATTCTGTCCCCTGGGCGGGCGAGGCGCCAATGGCCGGGCAGGGGCGTCGGATGGGCCCGGACAAAGCGGTCGGATTTTTGCCCGGGGCCGGAAATCGTGTCGTTATGTTAGGGTCGCGCTACGGTTTCCTGGCCTTGGATTTGGCCCTAAGCGCAGGGGGATTGAGCCGCAGGAGATGAAGCTCCCCGCGGTCGAGCAGTTCCCATTGAACTTCATCACCAGGCTCCAACCCGATGGCGACTGCCAAGG
>WNGB01017307.1_pt1 | contig 10430 bp, 9 predicted proteins | sample 5400681 | NCBI WGS metagenome assembly WNGB01 (sample SAMN13153367, study PRJNA577476) | soil metagenome | isolation source: 115 cm soil or saprolite under grassland replicate 2 | place: USA:California | collected 2016-06-15 | reverse complement strand
TCGAACAGGGTCTTGACCAGGCCAGGCCTGGTCAGAAGGCGGTCGTCCTCGATGAACAAGAGCTCCACCATTAGCCGGATCACCTCGCGAGGCGTGAAGTGCTCTCCGGCTGTCTCGTTGGAAAGTTCGGAGAAGCGCCGGATCAGCTCCTCGTACAGGTAACCCATCTCGAGGTTGCTGACTGTCTCGGGATGTAGGTCGAGCTCACAGAACCTGGAGAGAACCAGGTACAGCAGGTTGGCGCGGTCGAGTCGGTCGATCTGAGTGCGGAAGTCGAACTTCTCCAGGACGTCCACGGCCTCCGGCGAGAAGTCCGCCATGTAAGACCGCAGGTTGTCGGCAATGTTGTCGGTGTCGCCAAGCACACTGCGCAGATTGAGCAGCGAGGTGTTGTAGAACTCCTGTCCGGATGCCTGCCGCAACAGCGGTCCGACGTTCTGAACCCTGCTGGCCACGCGGTCGAACGTCTGCAGGACTTTGGCCTTGGTGGGCTCCAACACACAGTCCAGCCGGCGAAGGACGACCAGCGGCAGGATGACCCTGCCGTACTCCGACTGCTTGTAGTCGCCGCGCAACAGGTCGGCCACCGACCAGATGAAGCCGGCGTGGTTGCGGGTCACCTCAGATTCAGCACGTCCCACGGCACTCCTCACAAGCACGGTCGTGATCGCCAAACATATGCCCCTCACCTGACGTTCTGTCAGCACGCGAGCGCTAGGGCCCTTCCTCGCAACCCGAAGTACACCAGTTTCAGGTGCCCCTGGCAGGCGACCGTGGATCGCGGGCTGAAAGCAACGGCGGCCCTGATCAGAGCTGCGCGACAGACTTGATCGCGGCTGCTCGCCGCCGAAGGGCTACGATTCTGCCGCTGCATAGTAGCGACCTCCGCGAACGCCAAGAAGTCGTACGGACAGCCATCACCGGATTCGCCGCAATCCAACCAGACAGCCCGGGTCGCCCGACCAGGCTCCAGGCCGGCAGGCTCAGCGCGGCTCGGCGGCGACGACCGCCTTGAGGCTGCGCGATGAGCAGTGGGTCTGCGCGAACGACCCCTGCACCCGCAGCTCCCTGCTGAAGATCTCGTAGGGGCTGAGGCTGGCGCGGTCCTGCTCGCGCGCCACGCCGTAGACCAGCACCGTGCCGCCGTCCATGGCCAGCCCCGGGCATGCCTGCAGCAGCTCGACCGAGCCGGTCGCCTCCACCACGGCGTCGAAGCCGTAGGGAGCGAGCTTCCGGAGCGGCTCGAACGCGGTGGCCGGGGCGTCCCTGGGGATGCGCACCGTCTCGTCGGCGCCGAAGCGCCGCGCCAGCGCCAGCTTGTGCTCCGAGGGGGCCGCCACCGTGATGCGTGCCGCTCCGCCGTGCAGCAGGAGCTGCGTGAGCAGCAGGCCGGTAGGGCCGGCGCCGAACAGCAGCACGTCCGAGCCGGGGCGCAGGCGCAGCACGTCGGCGCCGTGCATGGCGCAGGCGAGCGGTTCGGTCATGACCGCGACCATCGGGTCGAGGCCGTCCAGCGGGAAGCACTTGTCGGCGCGGACCGCCAGCAGCTCGGCGAAGGCGCCAGGGGCGTTGCAGCCGAGCGAGGTGAAGTCGCGGCAGAACAGCGGCTGGTCGCGCCGGCAGAAGAAGCAGTGGCCGCAGAGCACGGTGTTGTCGGCCGCGACCAGCTCCCCGACCCGCAGGCCGGTCACGCCCTCCCCCAGCTCGGCGACCCGGCCGACGATCTCGTGGCCGGGGACCAAGGGGTAGCGGGCGAGGAACTCGCCGGCGAGCAGGTGCAGGTCGGTGCCGCAGACGCCGGCGGCCACGCTCTGCAGCAGCACCTCGCCGGGGCTGGGACGCGGGTCGGGGACGTCCGTCACCTCGAACTGCCCGGGACGCTGGTAGACGACTGCGCGCATGCCCGCTCCTCCTCAGGGCGCGACGACTCGCTGGCGCCGCCCACCCTAGGTGTCAGCCTGGGGGGCGTGCTATCAGGGCGAGGAGAGCCGGCCCCAGGCCACCTCGGGCCAGTTGGGCGGGACGGCGTGGCCCCGGTTCGGGTCGACGTAGGCCCAGAGCGAGGCCCCAAGGACGTAGGTCCGCGTTGCCTGGCCGGGCCGGATCTCGCAGCTGCACCACGAGGCGTAGGGCGTGCCGGTCCAGGGGACGGTCGTGTCCAGCCCGCCGTGGTAGATCCAGCCGCGGCCCTGCCAGGTGCCAGGCAGGGGCATCTCCGGCGCCGAGCCGGCGACCACGAACCGGTTGCTGAGCTCCGGTCGTTCGACCACCAGCCGTTCGGCCATCATCCCGCCGGTGGACCATCCCACCAGGTACACCTGGGAGGGGTGCCAGCGGGCCTTGACGTCGGCGATCACCTCGGCGAGGTAGGCGAGGTCGTCGCGGCCGCTGTTGCGGGCGGCGCCACAGCACAACCCGGCGTTCCAGCTCCCGTCGCCGGTGGGGAAGACGGCCAGGAAGTTGTGCCTCGCGGCGGTGTCCAGCCAACCCTGCGCGACCGGCTCGGCGTCGGTGTGGTTGTAGGAGTGCAGCGCCAGCACGGCGGTCGTGACCGTCGGCACGTCCTTCCACGCGCTGTAGGTGCGCCCGCTGGGCAGGACGTAGCGGTTGATCGCGCCGGCCGGCTCGGCGGAGCCGACGGCGACGGTCGCCGCAAGGACCAGCGCGCACGCGAGACGGCGAAGGTTCATGGCAGGTGGGGGAAGGGGGAGACGGGACCGGCACGAGCGAAACAAGCCTGGTCAAGATACACCGCCTCCAGCCGTAAGAGGCGATCGGGGAGGCCGGGGACAGCGCGACAGGGCATCCTTGGCCAGGCTAGGACGCCGAAGCACTTCTGATTGGTCAACACAGCGAATACCGCCCACGCGCCTACCCGAGCCCGAGGCGGCGAGCCAGCCACTCAGCGACCAGCACGATGCCGACCGGCGCCAGCGCCAGCACCGGACCAGACACGAACCCCAGCCCAGCGGTCGACGAGTCGCTCAGCAGGACCGACCGATACCACACCAGCGAGAACGCCGACACGCTCCCTGCTGCCGCCAGCACCCCGGGCAGCGTCCTTGGCGCCAGTGCCGCCACCACGAACGGCGTTGCCACCGCCATCGCCGCCATGCCAAGCCCGCCGACCACGGCGAACGGCTCCAGGCGCAGCACCCTGACCAGCCCCCGAACGCCCGTCCGGGACACCGCGGCAGCGGCGAGCGCGATGATGGCCACCGCTCCGAGCGCGAGCACCGCCTGCCGCGCCATCCGAAAGCTCGTCGGCATCCTGCCTCCTTGCGTCGGGTCGTGGTGTGACCACGCAAGCATGCGGCGCCGTCGTCGCGGGCGAACCCGGGGAAGCCCTCATTTGGCCAGGCTGCGACCCCTCATTTCCGACTGGGTACATCTGGACCAGGTCCTAGGTATTCGGCAGGCGCTCCCAACACGGACGGAACACGGTCGCTCAGGACGCGAATCGGGCACCCTCAGCCTGTCTCGCTTCGGGTGCCCTGACCTGCGGCTTCTCTCGTGCTCCGGCGGTAGGACTCGAACCTACAACCTTGGCCTTAACAGGGCCCCGCTCTGCCGATTGAGCTACGCCGGATCGGACCTGGTCCGGACGTACCGGACCGGCTGCGAATGGTACACGAGGACCACGCCGGGGATCATCCGGGTTCCACGCGCAGCACGTACAGGCCACGGCCGGGATCGGCGTGGACGGGCACGAGCCGGAGCCCGCCGATACGGGCCGGGGCGTCGAGCGACAAGGGCGCGAAGGTCTCGGGCGGGCGGTCGCCGTCGGCGTCGTGGTACACGGCGACGCCGCCGGCCAGGGCGCGGTCCAGCGGCGCGTGCAGGGCCGCAAGGTACAGGTCGCGGACGCGGCCGAGCGGCAGGCCGAGCTCGAGGGCGACACGGACGCGCTGCGGCCCGGAGACGACCACCACCGTGCCCGGCCGCTCGGCGAACGGCCGCAGCGCGGCCACGGCGGTTGCGGCGTTGGCCGACAGCCGGGTGTCACGGTCGAGCGTGGAGCGGACCACCGGGTCGACCGGCGCGAGCGGCCAGCCGGCCGCCCCCACTAGCACGCCGGCAGCCACCACGGCGCCCGCGCTCCCCCACCGCGCGCGGCCGAGCCGGCCCGAGAGGCGCCCGGCAACCGACCGGGCGAGCCAGCTCGCGCCGAGCACCGCGGCCAGGCGGATGCCGAGGTCGGGCGGGTCGAAGTAGCGCCAGGAGACGTAGGTGCCGCGGGCGGCGTAGACGCCGAACAGGGTCAGCAGGCCGGGGACGAGCGCGGCCAGCCCGGCAAGCCACAGCCAGGCGCGGCGGCGCAGCAGCCACGCCACCCCGGCGGCGGCGAGCGCCAGCGCCACGGGCATGGCCGCGTAGCGGTCGGCGAGCTGCCCCAGCCAGGCGGCGGGGTCGACCGGGTGGCGCCCGGCGACCAGGTCGGTGTAGCGCTCGGGCACGCGCACCGAGTACAGCGCGTCGCCGGTCAGCAGCCGGTCGTGGCCGAGCCAGAGCAGCGGGGCCGCCAGGGGGACGAGCAGCAGCAGGGCGCGGCGCTCGCGCTGGCGCCGGGCCAGCAGCGCCCCGCCGGCGGCGGCGAGCGGCAGCAGCAGCCAGGTCTCGGTGCGGGCCAGCGCGGCGAGCAGCAGCGCGGCCGCCGCCAGCCCGTAGCGGCGCCGTGGCCGGGCCAGCGCGTCGAGCGCCAGCGCCCAGCCGGCCAGCGCCCAGATCACCGAGTTGCCCCGAGCGACCTGAAGGACCAGCGGCCCGGACCCGGCCACGGCGACGACCGTGGCGACCGCGGCCGGCGCGCCGCCGAGCCGGCCGGCCGCGCGGGCCAGGGCGGTGACCGCGAGCGCGAACGCGGCGACGGTCAGGGCGGTGAGCGCGCGCCAGTCCGAGGTGGCCGCCCAGGCCAGCCCGTGCACCAGGGTCAGCAGCGGCTTCGGGGTGGACAGCAGCGGGTCCTCCAGCCGCCGCCCCGCTACCAGGCGCCGGAAGTAGAGCACGGCGGCGTGCTCGTCCGGGTCGAGCACCGCCGGCCCGGACAGCCGCACCATGACCCCGGTGGCCAGCGCCACGCCGAGCCATACGGCGCCCCATGGCCAGCCTCGTGCCGCGGCTTCCCGGCTTGGCGCCACCTCCGGCCGTGCCTGCTCGGCGACGGGTACGCCTTGGGTCCGGTCGGTCACGGCTCTCCTCTTGGTGGGCCGGTCGTGGCATCCTGGTGCGTCCGGTGACGGCGGGCGATCGGGTGACCAACAGTACGTGGTGCCGGTGCTTCGTTCGCCACCGGATGGGTAGACCGTCTGCGGGATGGCCCAGGTGATCCCAGGAGGTAAACGATGAAGCTCAAGTCAGCGCTACTGGCCGGCCTCGCCGCCGGCTACGTTCTCGGTGCCAAGGCTGGCAGGGAACGCTACGAGCAGATCCGCGCCGCCGCACGACAGATTGGCGACAACCCCGGCGTGCAGCGCCTCGGCCGCGAGGTGAGCAAGACGGTCGCGGTCGGCAAGGAGCGCGTGACCGAGGTCGCCAGCAAGGGCGCCGAGCAGGCCTCCAACAACCTGGCCGGCCAGGTCGGCAAGGCCAGGGAGTTCGTCAACTCCAAGGGCGCGAAGAAGGACGAGGAGGCGCCGTCCGACGCGTCCAAGACCTGAGCTGAGGCCTACTCCAGGTAGTCGCGCACTACACGCGCCTGGGCGCTGTGCAAGCTCCCAGGTCGCGCAGCTCAGCGACAACCGTCAGGGCTGCAATATCCTGGAACAGGCATCCGGCCAGAGGCGCAACACCGGAGGGTAACGCCACCACAGGCGGCGGCGCTCTTCCTGGGTGTGACGCGCCGCGGCAGTGCCGAACGCGCGGCAGGTCCCCTGGCCAGGTGATGCCGCACGCGGGCCAGGGAGGCGGTCATGGGACCGGGCCGCCTGGCGGAGCTGCGGCGGCGGGACCGGGGCCGCCCCCCGCCCCTCCCGCCGCCGTGGCACCCGCCACCGCCCGGGCGGCGCGGGCCGCCTCGGGCGTCTGCCGGCGGGCTGACGCCGGTGCGTCACCGTCGGGGCGGACGCGCCGCACTTCCCCCGGGCGCTCGTCCGGTGGTGTCGACGGGCGCGAGCGTCTTGTCCGCCCGTGGCGGCGTGGCCTAGCCAGGGCCGGCATGGGCGGCCCGTAGGGGGGTTGGGCCACGCCGGCCCGGCCGGCCGGTGCCATCCGGGGGGGCCTTGGGCGCCGGCCGGCCGCCCTCGACCTTCGCTTGGGCGCCGGGATTCGAACCCTCGACCTTTCGATTACGAGGCAGATGCTTCCAGGAGAATCGGACGGCGCCAGTCGGGTTCTCCCTGCTCACGTTGGATGCCGCATCGGTCTGGTCGGGTCCTGACGGAACCACTCGGGTCGACTGGATGACCATGGGGATGACCATGGGGCACTCGATTCTGCGTCGAATGCCTCTGAAGCGGCGGCATAAGTCTAGGACCGCTGGATCGCTTCAAGGAGCACGTCGGCTCTCAGACTGGCTGCTCGATGAAGGTCGACGGCTGTATCCCTTGCGGCCCTGAGAGCATCCTCGTCCACCTGCTCATGCATCAACTCGATGAAGGCGGAGGATGCCCAATAGCTATCGTTGATTGGTTGCACAGTGGCCCGAGCCAGGCTGCGGACCTGCTTGGACGGATGACCGGCGGCGAGTACCCACAACTCCCAACGTACTTCTATCCGCCGGAGATCGATGGCCCCCAGCTTGCTGGAATATTTGCTATATCTCCATTCCTCGCGATAGGGGTTGAGGTCATGGAGAAGCTCGACCACAGCGGCGGCCGTCTGCGCCGCCCGCTCGCGCCGACGCTCCCGTTCTATCCGCTGTTGGCTGCGGCCCTGGAACCAGGCCCCAAGAGCACCGCCGCCCAACGCAGCGACCGCGCCTATACCGGTCTGAACCACGGGCCCCCAGTCGGTCGCCACGATGCCCCCAGGCTTGGATGTCGCCCCTTGGGAGCATGCCACGAACATCAGCGCGTCGTCCGCCGTCATGCTGTGCGCCGTTGGCGATGTGCTCGAAGGCCGCCGCAGGCGGCGCTCCCGCGCGAGGTGTGCTCTTGCGGCGGCCCTGCGTGGTCTCAGCCACCGGGAGCCGGCTGTTTACAAGTGACCTGCCCAGGGTCAAGCGAGTTAGCCGGCGCCAGCGGTCGCCGTGACCCAGATCAGCACGGCGGTTGCGAACACTAGACCCAACGTAGCCCAGACTAAGGCCCACGATGCCCGCTTGAGCTGTCCGCTCACTTGCTCTGAGGACTGAAGCTGCATGACCGCGATCTTCGCCTGTAGTTCGGCCTGCAGCATCGTCACCGACTCAGGGAAGAGGTTGGCACCGAAGGCAGAGGCATCCTCAAGAAGCGAAGCAAACCGAGCATCACTCTTGAGCAGCTGATCAACCCGTTCCTTCGCGCTTTTGAGGTCATGTACCTCTGCTCGTAGCTGTTGAAGCTCCTCAGCGACCTGCCCATCGTCGGGATGACGAGAGTGCCGCGACGCCTGCCGGTGCCCGATCCATCGCATGACCCCCGCTCCTCCTTCTCACGCCGGTGCGGCCGGAGCCTACAGCTACGGCCAAGAGGTCGAGGCGCTCGCCAGCCTCATCGAGCCGATCCTCATCGCGGTCATGGGCGGCGCGGTCGGCTCGATGGTGATCACGCTCTACATGGCGATGTTCAACATCATCAACCTGATCAAGGAACGGTGGTGAACCGTCAGATCCGTAGCCTGAGGGCGGCCGGAAACCTGCGAGCGTCGTGGAAAGGTGGCGCAGGTCAGGAAGGCTAGCCGTTAAGGTACCCGCAGGTAGAGCAAGGCAGATCGTTGACCGCATCGTTGACTGAGCAAGCCAAGCTCAGAAGCGTCTAGACCACCGGAGCGGCATAGCACGATCAAAATCGCTAACCGAGGTAGATGTATTTCTCGCCTTGAGCGAACTTGCGGTCTGCGAGTCGCTTGAGCGATGCAGGCTTGGCCTCTGGACGATTCGGGCAGCGACCGCACCTCATCTCAACGACGGGCGGGATATCAAGGATCTGGACGGGAATGGTCCGTGGGTGTGGCAACGTCCCATCCTGAGCTGCGAGCCCCCAATGCGGATCGTCGAGAGCTGACAAGCCAACCATGAACGGCTCGCGGCCCGCCGGGGCGCGCGTGAGCCGATGAAACTGCCAGTCGTGACCTTGGCGTGGGATGGGCCGCTGCACGAGCAACAGCAGGCTCCCAGTGTTTCGCCCGGCCCGATGGCACCGGCCACACTTGACGCTGACCGTGACTGGCTCGCCTTGCTCACGCATGAGCGTCATGCTAGGGTCCCAGCGTCGATAGAGCAACTCGGGCTCAGCCCCTTCCGCCCGACCCCATTCTCTCCGGAGGCGGGTCGAGGCCGAGAGGGGCTGTCCTCTGTGCTCAATCCCGAGGGTCTCATTTCGCTAATCGATCCTCGACCCGTTGCCGCTTTTCTCGACCTTGCGGTCCATGGTACCCGCGGTCTCATGGCTCTGATGATCCTCGTCGGAGCAGTCCTGGTCGTCTTGCTACTGGCGATCCGAATGGTGGTCACCAAAGAGAACGCGGAGGTTCATTTCCAGGTGCGTGCTCTCGGCTTGGATCTACGCGTCCGAGTGTGGTCGCATTCTCAAGATGAGGAATCGTAGCAGTCGAACGATGATCGCCTGCTGCGCTGTGGAACTCGCTCGGTCATGACCCGGCGACATGACGGTAAGTGAGACGATACGTCTCTCAGAAATGTGGGAATGGCGGCGCAGCCGCATAAATCGTGCCGCCCACGATCTACCTCTCGACTGGGGCGGACTTCCTTGTTTCTCCGGGCATTCCTTCGTCCAGCCTCAGAGTCCGCCCCAGTCGAGAGGTGGGCGGCACTCCTACGTAGCGAAGCGGGGCCGAGTCACGCGCGCTCTTTGCGCGTGACTCGGCCCCGCTGAGCCCCTGACCTGCGGTAACGGGCCGTCCGGCCGGTCAGTCAGGTACGCGGTCGCCTGTGTACCCATCAGGGTAGGGATCAGGGTACCCATCAGGGTAGGGATCAGGGTAGCGCTGAGGGTACCGATCCGGGTACCTCGCGGGGTGCCGAGAAATAGCCGATCGTCGGCCGTTCACGGCCGCTGGAATTGCACGACCAATACTCGTGGCTGGGACCGTCCGAGGGCCAGGATCGGCCTCGGCGCGGCCGGGACCCTGCACCCGTCCGCGTTCGGCCGATGCCCTCGCCCGGCGGGAATACCACCCGTCCCAAACCGCCCGGCGTCAAGGTCGTTCGTCCTCGGCCGCGCCCAGCTCGGCCGTGACGGTCCGGGGCGCACGCGGCGGCCTGCGGGCGCTCCACCTTGACCCCGGGCACGGGCCGGTCGGTCCCGTGGTCCACGGGTCGGGCGTTCCGCCCGTCGCGCGGCGTAACCCGCCGGGCGAGGGCGCTCGCGCGTCTGCTTACCAGGAAGCGTGACGAACCGTTGCGCGTGCCAAGCGCCCGGGCCGTGACGGTCCGTTCGTGCTCACGGCCAGCGGCGGCGCGTGACGATCCGCCCGTCACGTTCGCGCGCCGGGGCGTGACGATCCGTTCATGCTCAGCATGGCGGCGGCGTGACGATCCGTTCGTGCTCGCGTCCTGCGGCGGGCGTGACGATTCGACCGGCACGCGCGCCCGGCCCGGCGTGACGATCCGTTGCCCTCGCGCTACAGGCCGTACTTGACGTACAGGGCCTCGGCCTTGGCGCGGCAGGCGGCGGCCTCGTGCTCGAACGGCGTGCCGGCGGCCTTGCGCAGCAGCGCCTCGTAGCGGCGCCGGGCGCGCTCGTGGGCGGCCTGGTCGTGGTGGAAGGTGTGGCCACGGGCGCGCAGGCCGTGGCACTGGTAGCAGGCGACCTTCGGCCGCTGCTGGTAGCCGCCACTGGTGGCGCCGGGGCGCTGGCCGTTGGCGCCTGTCGGCGGCGGCTGGCGCTGCTCCTGGCGCTGCTGCCCGCCACGCTGGTAGCGCTCGCGGGCTCGCCACCAGGCGTCGTCGTTGTCCTGGCGCTGCTGCCCGCCACCGTGGCGCTGACCGGCGCCGCTGCCGCCACTGCCGGCGCGCTGGCGGGCGCGGTAGGCGGCCTGCTGGCAGGCGCGCGAGCAGTAGACGCGCTTGCGGCCGGGGTCGTCGGGCTGCTCGAACGAGGCGCCGCACACTGGGCAGGTGCGCCAGATGGTCGCGGTGGCGGTCACGGCTCGGCCCTCGCCGGCTCGGGCCGGGCGCCGTTGCCCTCGGCGGTGGTCGGGTCGGCGGTGAACTCGGCGAGCAGGGCGCGGCCGTAGCTGGGGCTCACGCCGGCGGCCTCGGCCAGCCTCGTGCCGGTGACGAGCTCGCCGGCGGCTTGCAGCGCGGCGTACGCCTGGCGGACGCGCTCGCG
>WNGB01014681.1_pt1 | contig 10430 bp, 7 predicted proteins | sample 5400681 | NCBI WGS metagenome assembly WNGB01 (sample SAMN13153367, study PRJNA577476) | soil metagenome | isolation source: 115 cm soil or saprolite under grassland replicate 2 | place: USA:California | collected 2016-06-15 | reverse complement strand
AGTACTCCTCGAGGACCTGAATCGAGTCCTCCGGTGCGTTCCAGCGCCTTCGCGACATACGCCCGCGCTAGGCATTGGATGCGCTGCGTGTTCGCTGGGATCCGGTCCGGGTGCTGAACTCCTCCGCGCGAGTGGAGTGGCGCTAGTATTGGGACAGCACTAACCCTTGGCAACGCCAAGCGCCCAGCGATCGCTGTGCCTCGTGCGCCACGGCCATCGACTAATGGTCGTCGGTCCACCCGGTGGGCGGTCCCGTCGGAGTCCAACACGTCGATCGCTCGCAGGAGCGGTGGGACCGAGTCGCGTCGCCCAGTGCACCCCGGGCTCACTCGGCACGACGTCTGATCGACGACTTGGTGGCGTGCGGCGTTGCCATGCCGCCATGGCCCGCACGCCGTGGCATTCCAGAGGAGGACTCTTTGGCCCGTCGAGGCCAGCGCCAGTCCGGCGCTACCCGTACCGCTGACCGACGCCGGCGTCGTGTCCGCGGTCCCGACAACGACGGCATCATCCCGGTGCTCGCTCGTGCCGTGCGCGAGGTCGAGGCGGCCGTCCAGCGCGCCCCCATGCAGTCTTCGGTACGCACCAAGTTCCAGGCCGTCGCGCTGCTGGTGCGCGAGGAGCGGGCCCGTGTGAAGGCCGACGAGGCGGGCAGCGACGCCTACCGCGCCGAGCAGCTCAGGCGCCTGGATGGGATCGCGACGATCCTGGCGAAGACCGCCGCCCGCGATACCTCGCTGCTCGCGCTGCTCGCCGAGGACGCCGTCGTTTCCGACACCGCCGCGTCGCTCAAGCGCGACCTGCTGATCTCCGCCGGTGTGGAGCCGACCCCTGACGCGCTCACGATCATCGAGCCGAGGGCCGTCGGCGGCGGGACCGAGCGCCGGGTCGTGCCGCAGTCGGTGGTCTCGCGACAGCTTGCCAATCCCTTCCTCGCTCCCGACTTCACGTCCGCCGCGCCACGCGAGCCGCGCATGCGGCGCCTGGCCGGCTGGGAGCTGATCGGGCCTCTGCTCAGGTCGTTCGAGTATGCCGCTGCCGGAGCCTCGGCATGCAAGTCGCTGCCCGAGCCGTCCCCGGTGCGAGCACCGGGTGGCCTGGAGTTGATGCCGCACCAGGCGCAGCTGGTTGCGGCGGCCGCGGCCGGCCATCGGACCTTCCTGCTGGCCGACGAGCCGGGTCTGGGCAAGACGGCTCAGGCTTTGCTCGCCGCGCAGGCCGCGGACGCCTATCCGCTGCTCGTCGTCGTACCGAACGTCGTGAAGGCCGGCTGGGCACGCGAGGCCGGCCTGTGGACGCCGCAGCGGACCGCCACGGTGATCCACGGCGACGGTGACACGATCGACGGCTTTGCCGACATCGTGGTCGTCAACTACGACGTGCTCGACCGTCACGTCGGCTGGCTCGGCGACCTCGGCTTCCGCGGCATGGTCGTCGACGAGGCGCACTTCATCAAGAACAAGAAGTCCCAGCGCTCGCGCCACGTTCTGCGGCTGTCCGAGCGCATCCAGGCCCGCACGGCGCGTCCCCTGCTGATGGCGCTGACCGGCACCCCGCTGATCAACGACATCGAGGACTTCAGGGCGATCTGGCAGTTCCTCGGCTGGATCAACGAGGCCACACCGGGTGCCGAGCTGACGGAGTCGCTCGAGGACACCGGCCTGACACCGGCCGATCCCGGGTTCTACCCGGCCGCTCGCGCCTGCGTGATCGACCTGGGCGTCGTCCGTCGCCGCAAGGTCGACGTGGCCGCCGACATCCCCGCCCGCCGCATCGCCGACCTGCCCGTCGAGCTCGACGACGCCGTCGGCCGCTCGATCCGCGACGCCGAGCGCGAGCTCGCCGACCGCCTCCTGTCGCGCTATCGCAGCGCACTCGCGACGCGGACCTCCGGCATCGCCGTGGAGGGCATCGACCACGACCTCGTGCGCCAGGTCGCCGGGTGGGAACGGGCCGACCAGGCCACGGCGAAGACCGGCGAGAACGTGTTCAGCCTGGTGCGTCGCATCGGCAAGGCAAAGGCCGGTCTGGCCGCCGACTACGCCGCGCAGCTCGCGCACAACGTCGGCAAGGTCGTCTTCTTCGCCAAGCACGTCGAGGTGATGGACCTCGCCGAGGGGATCTTCGCCGAGCGCGGCATCCGCTACTCCTCCATCCGAGGCGACCAGTCCCCGACGAAGCGCCAGAAGAACATCGACGCGTTCGTGAACGACCCCGGCGTGTCCGTCGCGGTCTGCTCGCTGCTGGCGGCCGGCGTGGGCCTCAACCTGCAGGTCGCCTCCAACGTCGTGCTCGCCGAGCTCTCCTGGACCGATGCCGAGCAGACGCAGGCCATCGACCGCGTCCACCGCATCGGTCAGGACGAGCCCGTCACCGCGTGGCGCATCATCGCCGCGCAGACCATCGACACGAGGATCGCGGCGCTCATCGACAGCAAGGCGGGGCTTGCCGCCACGGCACTGGACGGGTCCGACGACGAGGTGTCGTCGTCGGCCGACGTCCAGCTCGAGGCGCTCGCGGCGCTGCTGACCAACGCGCTGGAAGCGTCAAGTCCTGCGAACCCGGAGGTCCGCAGGACTTGACGAGGCGACACTGCCGGTTGGCGTTCCCCTCAGGCGAGGCCGGCCCGGCCTGCCCGGTGCCTGTCAACCGGTTGAGGCCTCCAGCGTCTGCTTCGCGTCGGTTTCGACGAAACGATCACGAGCCTGGCGGTCCCATGCGATGTCGAGGGCAAGGAGGGTCAGGTTCGCACCGACTGTCGCTCCGATGATCGTCGTGATGAGAGCAAGGAGTCCCGCGGTTGCGTTGAATCCCAGCCACGCGCCGACGAGGGCGCCTGCTGTTGCCGCGGCGAATCCCGTGGTCTTGGTCCTGGCGGACCAGTCGCGGTTCACCCAGGCGAAGGAGATACCCAGCCCGATCGGCATGCCCACCGAGAGGGCCGCGAGCAGCTCGTCGTCGAGAGGGACGCCGGGCAGCGTCGTGATGACGATCAGGGCGCCGAGGAACCAGCCGCCCAGGCCGAGGACGATCGGGTACAGCGACCGCAGCGTCGCGCTGGCCTTGCGTCCGAAGCGTCCTCGCTTGTGCACCCGGCGAGGCATCCACAGCAGCGAGACAACGGTGAGAAGCGCGAGGCCGGCCATGGCGCCGGCGATGCCTTTCGCGAGCGCCGTCTGCGTGACCTGGGGCGTGAGGTCGACGCTCTGAGGCTTGTAGAGCGAATCGTCGACCTGTCCGCGGTCGAAGAAGGTGTTGATCAGCCGGCTGCCGGCTTCTGGCTGCTCGGTCCAGAAGCTGGTCGTGTGCCCGAACCCGGGCAGCACGACCTGGTGGCCGTTGGGCAGATGGGGGAGGAGCTCCTTGGTCGCGACCTGCGGCGGCGTCGAGAAGTCGAGCGCCCCGCCGATGAGGAGCGTCTCGGTCGTCGACGTCCGCACGCGGTCGTATTCGTTCTCGCCCGCGTTCGCCGGCCACGCGCCTACCAGCTCGCCCCCGCCCCAGTTGAAGTCGGTACCCGGATTCCCGAGGATCGAGTCGCCGCGATGCTCGCCCGATGATGAGTAGTAGCGCCCGGCGGCGCGGGCATCGGCCCTCCCGGTGGCTGCCATCTCGCCCCAGACGAACGCCTGCGGGAAGGCGAGGTCGGCGAGCAGCGACTCGAACCAGAACCCGCTCGCATCGCCGTCGGCCGCGGAGAGCCAGGAGTTCAGGGTTATCGGGGCGGAGAGCGGCGCCGCCGCCGAGGTCGACTCCATCAGACCCCAGAAGGACGCGATCCGTACGTTGCCCTCCTTGATCGGCAGGAAGAGCCAGCGGTCGGGGATGTCGGCGGCGGTGCGCCGCAGCGACGCGGTGAGGTCGACGGTGCGCTTGCGGCAGGCGTCGTCCTTGGAGCAAAGCGCGGCGTAGCGGCCGATCTGCTGGTCGGTCGTCTGCGCGTCCCAGAGGAAGTGGCCGGGCGGGTTCACCGCGATCATCACCGACCGGTGGATGCTCTCCGGGTTACGCCAGGAGTAGATCATCGCCGTACGCGTCCCGGCGCTCTCGCTCAGGAGGTCGATCCGCTTGTAGCCGAGCGCGATGCGTGCGGCCTCCAGATCGTCGACGCGCTGCGCCAGGCTGTAGCCAGCGAGATCGACGCCGTCGTGCGTCAGTCGGTCGGCGCAGGACCGGAAAGCGTCGGCGTAGGCGCCGAACGACTTCTCGCCGAGCAAGTCGGTCGAGTGCTTGAGCGCCGTCTCGACCTCCGGGCAGTCGAGCCGCACGGAGCCGTCGACGCCGCGGTAGCCGACCAGGACGACGTCGTGCTTGTCGGCGAACCGGCTCGCCGTCCGGAATTCCGTATTCGTGCGGCCGGGACCGCCCTCGAGGCGGAAGATCGGCTCCGCCGGGTTGTCGGATGTGGCGCGGATGCGGGTCACCGGCAACGCGATCAGTCGCGACCGGGGGTTGGCTCGGTTCTCGGGCACGACCAGCGTTCCGCAGTCTGCGTCGTAGCTGCCGTTCTCGGTGGCATACTCGCAGCGCTCGAGGATGAGGTCGCCCGCCTTCGCCCCAGCAGGCACGGAGACCGAGTCGGCGTCAGGCGCGAGTCGCGGGTAGGCCAGGCCCACGACCGCCACCGCGATGAGCAGGAGGGCGACGATTCGCCCTGGAGCGAGGCGTCGGGCGGGCTCGGCGGGCTCGACGATACGGCTTCTGTTCTCTTTGCCGGCTGAAACGGTCATGAACATATTCCTTTGCTGTCACCAGGTCGTGTCTCGTGTCTGATCGAGTTCATGCCACGACGCTATGGACGCCGCGGCGCGACCGCGTCGTCGTAAGGTCGGGTTCGAGCCCCGACCCGCCGATGATTTCCGGCTCCTACTCAGGTAGGAGGCGGCACGCGAGAGCCTGGAGTACGTTCAACGCGTGAGCAGGAACGGATACGTCGCGCGCCAGTACGGGTTCGATGTCCTGGTCGCGCTCCTGGCGATCGCAGCCATGGTCGAACTCGCGGTCCGACGCGATTCGCCGGACGCGCCGCGTACGACGCTGTGGTTCGCCGTACCGGCGATCGCGATCATGGTGCTCCCGCTCTTCGCGCGCCGGCGCTTTCCCTTCGCCGCTCCGACGGTGTACTGGCTGCTGGGCACGGCGCTCTCGTTCGTCGACGGACGGCTGGTCCCGTTCACGACCAGCGTCTTCGTCATCGGGATGGCCGCTGCGTTCCTGCTCGGGAGCCTGCGCGACGCCTTGCTGGCGCGGCTTGGCCTGGCCGTCGTTCTCGGCGGTGCGGCGATCCTGGTCTACAACATCCCCGCACATTCAGCCAGCGAGGTCGTCTTCATCCCGCTCCTGTTCGGCATCTGCTGGCTCGCGGGCTTTGCTGTGCACGAGCGTGCCGCGCAGGCCGAGGCGGCAGAAGAACGCGCGACCTATGCGGAGCGGGAGCGCGAGGCTGCGGCCCGCGTCGCGGTGGCGGAGGAGCGCGCGCGGATCGCACGCGAGCTGCACGACATCGTCGCCCACGCCGTCAGCGTGATGGTGCTCCAGGTCGGAGCCGTCCGGCACCGGCTGCCGCCAACGCTCGAGGAGGACAGGGATGCCCTCAGCCGCGTCGAACAGGCCGGCCGCACGGCGCTCGCCGAGATGCGCCGCCTGCTCGGAGCGATGCGCCGCGACGGCGACGGCCTCGAACTCGCTCCCCAGCCCGGCCTCGACCGCCTGGACTCACTCTTGGAGGACGTCGGCCGCGCCGGTCTGCCCGTGCGGCTGCATGTCGATGGCGAGCCCCTCCCGCTGCCTCGAGCGATCGACCTGTCCGCCTACCGGATCGTGCAGGAAGGCCTCACCAACGCGCTCAAGCACGCCCGGGCCAGGCATGCCGACGTGACCGTCCGCTATCGCCCCGACTAGGTCGAGATCGAAGTCCTCGACGACGGCGCCGGCGCCGCGACGAGCGATGGCCGCGGCCACGGCCTCGTCGGCATTCGCGAACGCGTCAAGATCTACGGCGGCGAGATGATGGCACGGACCGCACCCGCAGGCGGCTTCATCCTCAGCGCACGCCTCCCTCTCGACCGATATCAGCCATGAGCATCCGCGTCCTCGTCGCCGACGACCAGTCGATGGTCCGCGCCGGCTTCCGCATGCTGCTCTCGGGCGAGCCCGACATCGAGGTCGTCGCCGAGGCCAGCAACGGGCTCGAGGCGGTCGACAAGGCCGCCCGCGTCCGACCCACGGTCGTGCTCATGGACATCCGCATGCCCGAGCTCGACGGGCTCGAGGCGACCCGGCGGATCCTCGCCGCCGACGACACGGCCCGGATCCTGATCCTGACGACGTTCGACCTCGACGAGTACGTCTACGAGGCACTTCGCGCCGGCGCCAGCGGCTTCGTTCTCAAGGACGACCCTCCCGAACAACTCCTCGCCGCAGTCCGCGTCGTCGCCGGCGGAGAGGCACTGCTTTCCCCCACCATTACGAAACGCGTGATCAAACAGTTCACGCGTATTCCACGTCCCGCGCCGGCGAGACAGTTCGACGATCTCAGTGAACGCGAGCTCGACGTGTTTCGCCTGATCGCCCGCGGCCTTTCGAACGCGGAGATCGGACGAGAGCTGTACATAAGCGACACAACCGTCAAGACGCACATCACCCACATCCTGCAAAAGCTCAACCTCCGCGACCGCGTCCAGGCGGTCGTGCTCGCCTATGAGACAGGGCTCTTCGACAACGAGGCGCGACCGCCAGGCAATCGCGGCGAGCCGCCGAAACACTGAGCGCTCCCGCAACCCGTCGCTCGCTGGTCACCTTGTTCGTCCGCTCAGCCATCGCGTCTCCACCGCGACAATGAGTGCCTGCATGTCGTCGTGGGTTTCTGTCGGTGGCCGGTGGTACGTGTCGGTCTCACCGTGAACAGCGGCAGCGAAGGACTTCAGCTCCTCGTGAACGGTCACGGCCTGTCTCCCTGGTCCTCGGCTGGCAGCGCGGGCGCCGGCAACGACTGTGGCTCTCTCATGCCCACCAGCCTCGGCCGGACCCCGCTTCCGCACATCGTCAGCAGGTCGTGTTCGAGCTCGGACCCACCGACGATTCCCGGCTCCTACTTCGGTAGGAGACGGCGCATGAATGCCGCGGCGCGATCTGGTGGGTGCGGGTGGACAGCGCTCAGCCGGCGTGGTCGCTGATCCACAGCGCGATCAGGCCGCGGAAGTGGGCCAGGAAACGGTCGTGCTCGTGCGCCGGGTACGTCGCGGCGACGGTGTCGACGAGCAACGCGTCGAAGTCCGGGCCCGAGACCCAGTCGTGGACCTGCTCGTCCAGGTGCGGCAGGTTCTCGGCGCACCAGTCCCGGTAGCGGTCGACCTCGAAGTGCTCGTCGGCGAGCGCCAGGTACGCCTCCAGCTTGGTGTCGTAGTCCAGCGTCTCGTCGTCCGCGATCTCGAAGTACCGCTCGGTGCGCAGGTCGAGCGTCGTACGGCGTCCGGTCACGACGGCGTACGACGACCAGCGGACCAGCGCCGTGATCGCCCACGGGAAGTAGTAGTGCAGCGACGTCACCGCCACGTCCGGACACGCGTTCGCATAGTCGATCGGGTGCACCGAGTCACCGTTGACGAGCATCTCCGCGGAGTTGAAGTCCCAGCCGAAGAACGCGTTCACGATCCGGCTGATCGCGACACACTGGTGGCCGGCGGACTCGCTGAGGAAGTCGTGCGACACCGCGTACCGGTTGTGCATCGGCTCGTCCGGCCGGAAGTTCATCACCATCGTCTCGGGTCCGATCGACAGCGCCCGCGCGAAGACGTCGTACTCGACCGTCGCCTGCAGGTGCATCAGCATCTCGCCGGACTCGTCGTACGCGCGGTGCAGATCCTTGCGGGAGTTCACCCGGGACACACCGCGCCAGCCGCCGCCGTCGAACGGCTTCATGTACAGCGGGTAGCCGAGGTCCTCGGCGATCGCGTCCAGGTCGAAGGGCAGGTTGTACTTGGCGCTCGTGTAGGCCCAGCGGACGTTGTCGACCGGGTTCTTGTACGGCACCAGCACGGTCCGCGGGATCTTCAGCCCGAGCCGCAGCATCGCGCAGTACGCCGAGTGCTTCTCCATCGACTGGAACGTGAACGGCGAGTTGAGCAGGTACGTGCCGTTCATCAGCGCGGCCTTCTTCAGCCACTCGCGCGGGTGGTAGTACCAGTGCGCCAGCCGGTCGATCACCAGGTCCGTGCGCACCGGGTCGGTCAGGTCGAACGGCTCGATCGTCAGCCGCTCGCTGGTCAGCTCGTGCACCCGCCCGTCCGGCCCTCGCACCGGCCCGACCCGCCGCAGGATCTCCTCGAACGCCCGCGGCCAGTCCTCCTCGGCCCCCAGCAACAACCCGATCAGATGCGTCACGCGATCCGTCACGGCGCCTCCCTACCCTCGAGCGTGACTTCGAGGGTAGGGATCGCGCGCGCCCGCGTCGACCGCGCCCCGGCGGGGCTTGTCGGGTCGCCACGGCTCCCGAGCGCACTCCGGTCAGCAGAAGCGGGGCAGGTGGTGGGCGAGCTGGCGCTGCCACCACGGCCAGTCGTGCGCGACGTCGTGACCCCACAGATCCAGCTCGTGCGGTATGCCCTTGTCGCGCAGCAGGGCGGCGGTCGCGTGGGCCGAGGGCAACGAGCCTGTCGGGTGGGTCTCCCAGTCGCCCTGGCCGACGACGAGTACGACGAACACCCGCGAGCGCAGCCAGTCGAGATGGTCGCCGTCGAGGTGGCGCAGGTAGTCGGCCGGGTTGTTGAAGTACGCCGCGTCGCCGCGCTCGCCCCACGCCCGCCAGCTTGACGGGTCGTAGTTGCCGGACAGGCAGATCGCGTTCGGGAACAGGTCCGCGCGCTTCAGCGTGAAGTTCAGCGCGTGATACGCGCCGAGGCTGCAGCCGGTGGTGAGGATGTCACCGGAGCCGGGCGAGTCGGACCGGATCGCCGGTACGACGCGATCGGTGATCCAGGACTCGTAGAGCCCGTGCCGCCGCGCGCGCTCCTCCAGGGACACCGACGTGTCGGACCAGGTGACATGGTCGAACGAGTCGACGCAGTACAACTTGACCCGCCCGGCGTCGACCAGGTCCGCCACCGCGGCCACCATGCCGTTGTTCTCGTAGTCCCAGGCGCGGCCCTGCTCGCTCGGGAAAACCAGCACCGGCCGCCCCCAGTGCCCGTACCGGATCAGCGTGCCGGGCCGGTCCAGCCCCGGCGCGTCGAGCTCGACCTGCTCACGGTCCATCGCCCGTCCTCCACACTCGCCGCAGGAGCCCCGTCAGACCAGGATCCAGGACGTCGCGCCAGCCGGTGAAGGTGTGCATGTCGCGGCCCTCGTCGTACCGGACGTCGAGCCCGAGCGCGTGCAGCCGGGCGGCGAGGACGCGGTTGTTGTGCGCGTTCTCCTCGCAGGTCCCGCAGGTCATCGCGACCACCGGCCGCGACGGCGGCCGGGTCGCCGACAGCACGGTCCCGACGAACGACGTGACCTCGCCGAACCGCGCGAACCCCGACTCCTGCGGATCCGTCGCCGGCGTGAAGAACGACCCCGACTGCAGGAACAGCCCGGCGAACGTTCCCGGGTGCGACCACTCCGCGTGCAGCGCCGCCAGCGCCCCGAGGCTGGCTCCGGCGAGGACCGGACCCGGCGCGCACGCGTACGCCGCGGTGACCGCCGGCAGCACCTGCCCGGTCAGCGCCTTGCCGTAGTCCGGGTTGGCGCCGTACCGCACGTCGCGCTCCCCGGGAGCCAGCAGCGCAAGGCGAAACGGCGGCAGCTTGCCCTGGGCAACCATCGCGCCCGCCCAGTGCGTCAGCCCGGCGTAGGTCGCGAACTCCGGCCCGTCGTGCGCCATCAGCAACGGCAACGCATCGCCGTCCGCGGCGCTTTCCGGCGCCCACACCTGTACGTCGACCCTCCCGACGGCGGTCTCCGTCACCTCCAGCGGTACGACGACACCCGGCGCGGGCGCGGAGCCGACCCAGTCCGGCTCGGTATATCCCGGCATCGGCAGCCACGACTTGTCCCCGAACGGCCCGCCGGCGACACGCGGGTTCGCCGGGTCCGGTGCCGACGTCGTACTGCCGTCGGCGAGCCGCAGCTCGAACTGGTACTCCATCCGGTGCACCGCCGGCCGCGGGATGCGCAGCTGCCACCCGCGCTCGACCGGGGCGAACTCGACGTCGCCGGCCAGGCCGCGGTCCTTGTCCAGTCGCACTCCGGCGAGCTCGTGCCCCGGATCGCCGAGCCGGAACACCACCTCCAGCCCGTCCACCGCGCTGACCCACTCGTCCGTCACCCGCCCAGGCTAGGGCCCCGCCCGGCCCGGCCGCCGCCGGGCCCGCCGGCGCAGGAGTGGTGCGGCGTAGCCGTCTGCCGGCCTCTGTTCGACCTGGACGATGACTCGTCCTGGTCGAGCTTCA
>WNGB01018453.1_pt1 | contig 10431 bp, 9 predicted proteins | sample 5400681 | NCBI WGS metagenome assembly WNGB01 (sample SAMN13153367, study PRJNA577476) | soil metagenome | isolation source: 115 cm soil or saprolite under grassland replicate 2 | place: USA:California | collected 2016-06-15 | reverse complement strand
CGCTCCCTTCAGACTGTCGGCCTGAATGAGCAGCTGAAGAGCCGTATGCTGGGAAAGCCGCTTGTACGGTTCTGTGAGGGGTAGGGCGGCAACTAGGCTTATCCTAGGGAGCACCCTACCTACTCGACCGGCGGGAGCGCCTCTCGCGACTTGCTTGGTGCGGCGCAGAGTGCTTTGGTTCGCGCCGCGTCAACTCAACCGTTCGGCAGCCCTAATGGAAGCTAACGACATGCAAACACCAGAAGCGCCGAAAGCTCGAGCAGCTCGGACCTACAACTTGGCGTCGGATCACTACGATGATCCCGCGAACTCGTTCTGGGAGCGTTTCGGTCGTCGTACGATCGAACGCGTGGGTTTGACTCCAGGTGCTCGCGTTCTCGATGTCTGCTGCGGCGGCGGGGCCTCGGCGATTCCGGCCGCCCAGGCCGTCGGCCCAACCGGGTTCGTACTCGGGGTCGACCTGGCCGAGAGCCTGCTCGCACTCGCCCGGGCCAAGGCCCGGCGCCGCGGCCTCGCACATGTCGAGTTCCGCGTCGGCGACATGCTCGATATCGGTCTGCCCGAGTCCGAGTACGACGCCGTCGTATGCGTGTTCGGTATCTTCTTCGTACCGGACATGCACGATGCGACGCGGAAATTGTGGCGGCTCGTGGCTCCGGGAGGAAAGCTCGCGATTACGACGTGGGGACCGCGCCTGTTCGAGCCCGCCAACTCGGTTTTCTGGGAGTCGGTTCGCGCGGTGCGGCCCGAGCTCTACAAGGGCTTCAACCCGTGGGATCGGGTCTGCGATCCGGAGTCGCTGCGGGCGGTGTTTGCGGGTGCCGGGGTGAGGGCCGAGGAGGTCGTCTTGGAGGCCGGGACGCACGCGCTACGCTCGCCCGAGGACTGGTGGGCGATGGTGCTCGGGTCGGGGTACCGGGCGACCGTCGAAGAGCTCGAGGCGGGCGAACGCGAGCATGTGCGGCGGGAGACGCTCGAGTCCATTCGGGAGTTGGGAGTGCGCGAAGTCGAGGCGAACGCAATATACGGCGTTGCCGCCAGACCATGAGTCGTGGGCGGTGTGGGGGATCGGTAGCCTCGGGGCTGCCGAACTAGCGCAGAAATCTCATGAACCTATCACGTCGAGAGTGGTTGATCAGCGCTGGAGCATTTGCCATCAGCGCTCCGAGCTTTGCCCGTACATCAAACCGTGCTGTGCTGGGCGAGAGTGATGAGCTGCTTCCCAATGCGCGCGGCGGCTACCGATTCCTGCCCGGACCCCCCTTTCTCAGCTTCGCGACACTCGCTTCCGACGGTTTCGAAATTGTGCGGGCCACGTTGGTCCGGCCGCGTCTATTTCCTGAAGGATTGACGACCATCGAGAAATACCTCCTCGAGGTAGGACGGCCCCTCCACGCATTGTGCGGACTGGAACTCCGATCCGGCCGGCAGACCACACGCGCGGAGTTCGACTCGTTCAATGGCACTTACATCGAGCGCGTGCGGAAGGCCGGATTGCTGGTCGCCCAGCGCGTGCCAATGACGCGCACCAACGTGGCGATGGCCGGCCTAGCCCAACATCAAATCCACGCCTTCTCCTATACCGTCCCTGTTTCACGTCCCAGGCCAAAGCAGTCACGCACCTTTGTGCTGTCCGCTGTGCCCGAGGTACGCAACCTCGCCTCCAGCCCACAGATCATAGCTGAAGGCGACACTTCTCTCGAAGGGCTGCGCCAGAAAGCCGCCTTCATATTAGACGCGATCGAGAACCAGCTGCACCAACTCGCGCTCGGATGGGAATACGTGACCGGCATTCAGCTTTATACCGTTCATGACCTACACCCGCTCATGACGAGCTTGATAGTGCCGAAGCTGGGCAGGGCGGCACGCGTCGGTATGCAGTGGTACTACGCCCGTCCGCCCGTAATAGGAGGCGAAATCGAGATGGACGTTCGAGCTACGGGAGTGGAACTCACGGTGGACATTTAGTGCGGCCTAACGAAAGCGCTTGCAGCGGACTCGCCGGTACGCGGCCTCTTTGGTTAGCTGAGTGGGCGAGCCGCTGAAGCGCATCAGCGTTCGGCGTCAGATCTAATCGTATCTTTTCGAAAGTGTACATTATCTTATGAAACGAATCATATTCATGCTACTTCTCACTCCTGCGTGGATAATTGCCTTTCAGCAAGCAGCTAAATGTCAAATAGTGGGAGTTGCGGAAAGAGAGGGTATGAAGCAAAGGATCAAGGTGCTGGCCAAGCTTTTGGATACGCCACCATCAATTCCGATCACAGTGTCAAAGCGCGGCTCTCTGTTAGGAATATCACCTGTCAATGTCTTCATCTTAACTGGGTTCATTCGAGATGGGCAATTTTATCCAGATAATCAGGTATATGAGAACTATCTCAGATGGCTAAATGACTGGAATCAGAAGGAGGGTAAGATTGAAGGACTTCTTAAACCTGTAACTGACATTTCACAATCTGATGTGATCATAGTGCGATTCGCGGACGTTGATTTAGCTGTAAGAGAAGCGCGCATATATAACGCCGTCGTCATCTACGTTCCTTTTTTCGGTTATATAATCAATCGAAAGTCTGATAATTTAGAAATACTTTTTCATTGGGCAAACGACCTACGCCCCGAACCTAATAAAGATAGCGGCGATTTGTTGCGTAACCGTCTATTCAACTTAATGAAGGCGCGGGCCAAAGATTAAAAGGTTACGGTCCGTTGCGCTTTTAACCCATCGCGCCGCCGAACAACAAAGCGCTTGCAGCGGACCGGAATCAGCGTTTCTCTCATCGACAACTTGCCGCTTTCGCAATTGTCGCCGGCCGCTGAGGCGGAGCGTTAGGCGCTGGCTGATAGAGTTGCAAATGAAGCGATTAAAACAGAGGTGCTAACTAGCGCAACGCAAGCCCCACTCCTAAAGTGAGTTGATCTGGTGTGCAGAAGCTAATACTGTAATGATTGCTTTTGCATAAGAACGTGGAGGTTATGCGATGACGGTTGACATAACAGATCAGGAAAGAGAATTTCTGCTGGAGTTGTTAGATACCAAAAGCACAGCGATGCTTCACGAAATGCACCATACGGACGCACGTGATTACAAAGGGATGCTGAAAGAGAGGATGGGACTGCTGGAAGGGTTAAGAGCAAAGTTGGGCTCGTCGCCCTCTTCCACCATGGCAGACTAGCGGTTGTCGAATTCAGGCTTGAACCCGACAGCGCGCGTCTAACAACCGCATCACCCGACCGCCCGATAATATGCCTTTCAAACTTCTTCATCCCGACGGAAATTGGGTGCTGTTCGCGGGCGACGAGTGATGATAAACAGCTAATGAGACGACTTGCTCGTTTTTATCTCCTTCTAGGGATTCTTCTCACCGGGCAAGTCGCTTGCTCCCGATTCAGCCCGTCGAACGGAACGCCGCCGACACCGCCTCTCTCGCCAGATCAAGCTGCCGTTGTCGATCAAATACTTGCACACTACACAGAAGCCGTTGGGGGCGAGGTTGCCATCGAACGGGTTAAGAGCTATCAAGCCAAAGGTACCTTCGCGACCTCCGTCTCGCCCGAGCAAGGAGCTTTCGAGACCTGGGGGAAGGAGCCAAACAAGACTCTAAGCGTGATCGAGTTTCCCCGGATAGGCGCGTTGAAGAAAGGTTTCGACGGGGAGACTCGATGGGTGCAAACTCCAGCAGGCACATTCAGCGATCAGAGTCCCAAAGAAATGGCGGAGGTTGAGCGCGACGCGGATGTTTATAGGGCAGGCAAGATCAAGAGCCTTTATCAGAGCATGAGACTGGATAGTAAGGCCCGCCTCAAAGGCCGTGATGTCTATATTGTCGAAGGAATACCTGTCAAAGGTCCAGCGGAGAAATTGCTCTTCGATACGGAAAGCGGACTGCTCGTGCGCTGGGACATGGCGCGCAGAGACCCGCGCCGCGGGACCGTCTTCGTCAAGGTCCACTTAGATGACTATAGGGAGGTCGATGGCGTTAAGGTGCCCTTTAGTGTTCGTTTCGCCTTCGAATCTTTTGATTTCACGATCAAAATAAATGACTTGAGGCACAACGTCTCCATTGACGACGCGGTCTTCAAAAAACCTGGCGCCAGATAGTTGGCTTGGCATTTTGGGACATAGTTAAAGAACTTCCGATTGATTTCCGTGCTTCAACGCTAAGGAATTATTATTTTGGATCGCCAACTGCGATCGATTCGGCTTAGTCTCCAGTAGCGACCACACGTGCATGCTCGCGCTCGTCATCGTGCACCGCACGCGTTTCGGCAGTCTCCGCCGGAATGTCCTGAGGCCGCCGCCGTGCCCTTGTTAGTCTTTCACGAAGCCCTGACGTTGCGCTTGCGAGCCGGCGCCAGCGTGCGGTATGGCCAAGGTCGTCGAGCAGTGAATAGACGACCGGAGTGGCAATCAACGTTAGCAGCAAGGAAAGCGTTTGTCCGCCGATGACGACCACTGCTATAGAGCGTCTCTCCTCGGCACCCGGGCCAGTGCCCAAAGCCAAAGGCAACATGCCCGCGATCAACGCCAGGGTCGTCATCAGTATGGGCCGCAGCCGGTCTCGGTTTCCCTGCATGATCGCTTCATATCGTTCCATGCCATGAGCGCGCAGGCTGTTCATATGATCGATTTGCAGGATTGAATTTTTCTTCACTACGCCGAACAGCACGAGTATGCCGAGGGCGGAATAGAGATTAAGCGTGTCGCCGGTGGCCCAAAGCGAGAGCAAAGCGAAAGGAATTGATAGCGGCAGACTCAGAAGAATCGTGACTGGATGTACCGTGCTCTCGAATTGCGAGGCAAGGATCATGTACATGAAGATGATTGATAGGATGAACGCCCAGATGAATTCAGTGAACGTTCTCTCGAGCTCGCGTGCTCGACCGGAGACTGACGTAGTATAGGCAGCTGGGAGATTCATCTGAGTAACTGCGGTACGCAGGGCGTCGATGCGATCCGCCAGGGCAAACCCGGGCGCCACCGCCGCCCGAACCGAAACCAGCCGTTCCCGGTTGAGGCGGTCTATACGCGAGGGACTGGTATCGCGATTGATCTTCACCAGGTTATCCAGGCGGACGAGGCCGCCACGTGACGATGGCACATAAAGCCTCTGTATGGTTGCGACGTCGCTGCGATCTTTTTCGTTGAGGCGAAGTTGAACGTCGTAGTCCTCGTTGATCGATTCATCGCGGTAGCGAGAGGCGCGGTCTTCGCCTCCCACCATCAGTCGGAACGCGGTGGCAATATCAGTGCTGTCAACGCCCAGATCGGCAGCTCGTGCCCGATCAATCTCCACCCGCAACTCCGGTTTGTTGAGTTTCAGCGAGGTGTCAGCGTCCACAATGCCGCCCAGCGTCTGGGAGCGCTTCAGCAGTTCGTCGGCATAGCCCGCCAGTGCCACAATATCCGGACCACGCAAATTGAAATCAATGTCGAAACGTCCACCGGCGCCAAAGTTAAAAGAGGGGGCGTTGCGCACACCAACGCGCATAGGCGCATATTTTTGCAAGCGCCGCCGCACTTCCTGCATTACGTCCGGTTGTGAGTAGTTGCCCCTAAACGCCTTGAGTGGATTTCCATTCTTTGTCTCGGTCCAGAGACGTGACAATGAAAATGTGCGTTCCTCATGTGGCGCGATGCGAACATATGCCCCCGCCTGATTCACTCCGCCCAAAAACCCGCCGCCCGCGTTGGACAGAACCAGTCGAACGCCGGGAGTTGAAAGAATATCTTTTTCAATCGCCGCCATTGCTTCGTTCATCACCGCCAGGTTCGAGCCCTCCGGGCCATTAACGTTAACTTCGAATTCGGCCTCGTCGACATTCGTCGGAATGAACTCCTGCTTAACCGATCGATAAAGCGGGATGCTTGCAAACACAACAGCAAGAGCCAACAAAGAAACTGCCAACCGATGTCGCATCGCAAAGGCAAGCATCACCGTATAGACCTTGTCTATCCACTTATAAAAACCGCTGCGCGAACCCGGTGAATGATGGCCGCCTTTGTCCGTGACTCCGTCTTCCACGCGAATCAGCCGTGAACTCATCATTGGAGTTAACGTAAACGAAACGAGCAAGCTAACCAGGATGGCTACCGCCGCCGTGATTCCGAATTGATACAGGAACCGCCCGGAGATCGACGACATAAACGAGACCGGGAGAAAGATCACGACCAACGAAAGCGTCGTGGCTAATACCGCCAACCCGATATCTTTGGTCGCTTCTCTGGCTGCTTCCCTCGGCTCAATGCGTTTCTCTTCGATAAAGCGGAAAATATTTTCCAGTACGACAATGGCATCGTCGATAACCACGCCGACCATTAACACCAGCGCCAGCATCGTGACGCTGTTGAGCGTGAAGTTTAGTGCTCGCATCATGCCGAACGTGGAAATCAACGAACACGGTATCGCCACGGCCGCAATCAGCGTCGAGCGCCATGAACGCATAAAGAGCAGCACTACCAGACTCGCCAGAATGCTGCCCATTACCAGGTGCTTTTGGATTTCGTGTAACGCCGCTTCGATGTAACGCGACTGATCACGAATAACTTCCATCTTCACGTCTGCGGGCAGTTGACCGCTTAGTCGCGGCAGCTCTCGTTTTATTCCGTTGATGACGTCAATGGTGTTTGCGCCGGACTGCCGTCGAATTTCAAGTGTTACCGTCGGCACGCCGTTGAGCCGCGCGAGTGATCTTTGTTCCTTCGTGCCATCTTCTACATGGCCTACATCACGCAAACGAATTGGCGAGCCGTCAACATTGGCAATCACCAGATCCTCGAAACCGCGAGGATCTGTGTAGCGCCCCAGCGTACGCAACACCAGCTCTTCACGCCCGGTGTTGACATTACCGCCAGGCACGTCGGCATTCTGCCGCGTCAACGCGGAGCGGACAGCGGTAACTGGAATTTGATAAGCAGCCAGGCGTTCCGCATCGAGCCAAACGTTGATTGCACGTTCGAGTCCGCCTACCACACGCACTTCGCCGACGCCGCTGACGCGCTCGAGTTGCACGCGTACAGTCTTGTCGCCGAGCTCGGTCAACTCACGAATGGACCGATCCGCCGAGAGCGCTATCGTCACCACCGGAGTACTGTCGTTATCAAACTTCTGGACAACCGGAGGAGTCGCATCGTCCGGCAGGTTTCGACCGAGGCTGTTGACACGATCGCGCACGTCCTGGGCGGCGGCCTCGAGATTGCGATCGAGCTTAAACGTGGCGATCACAAATGAACTTCCCTGTCCCGAGATCGACCGCAGCTCGTTGATTCCGTCGACGGTGTTGACAACCTCTTCGATTTGTTGCGTGACGAGTGATTCAACTTCCTGAGGCGACGCGCCGGGTAGGGTGGTGCGCACACTGACGGTGGGAAGGTCAACCGAAGGAAAGCGATCAACGCCGAGGCGGAAAAAACTTGCCGCGCCGACAACGACCAGCGACAACACGATCATTGTCGCGAAGACCGGACGGCGAATACAGATTTCAGCGAGCTTTTGCATCTCGTAATTTTAGATTTTAGATTTTTGAATTTTGATCGGTTTCTTAGCCGCCGATATTCTCGAACTGGTCATGATCGCGACAATCTCATTCGCCTCCGCAAGCAACGGTTTCACCAAGCTTGGTCTTATTAGTTCAGCCTCTATTATCATCTCCATCCAGTACGCGCTCTCATCTGCCTCTTCCTCGACCACTCCAAGACGGGAGATGAATTCAGCGCGCGATCTAGCCCTGCAAGCAGCCCTATAGTTTGCGCCAACCGATGTGCCGGACCGGACCGCACAAGCTGATTACCGATAGCCCTTCCTTTGAGATTTCCCGGCAGAGCTTCGACCAACTTAAATACTCGCAAGCCGAATACTTTTGTCCGTCGTTTCAGCTCTGCTTCATCCACAAATGAGTCTCCTGGGTAAGTACGTCCACAATCAAAAATCACAAATCAAAAATTTAGAATTCACTGGACCACCTCGACCGCCATTCCCGATTGCAGATTACCGGGATCGACAATGACCTGATCTCCGACATTTACGCCGGCGATGATCTCAGTCCAGTCTCCGCTGCGCCTTCCCGTCGTAATAGGCTTTTCCAGTGCCTTACCGTTTTGCACGACGATTACCTTTTCTATTCCGGCGAAAGTAACGATCGCGTTGCTCGGCACCGTCACGGCCATCTTCGCGTCGTTAGTAACAATTTCAGCTTTGGCAAATGAACCGGGTCGCAGATTGCCATCGTTTTGCACGTCGGCTTCTACCAACAACATGCGATTCTGCTGAGTTATCACTGGACTGAGCCGCTTGATCTGGCCCAGGTAAACCTTGGCATCGCCTTCGACGCTGACACGCACATTCTGTCCAAAGCGAACCGTGCCCGCGTCACGCTCCGGAACCTCCGCCCGCAAACGGAGCGGATTCATCCGTACGATATCTACTACCGGAGCGCCCGCGGCCAGATATTCGCCAATGCTCGCGCGCTTCTGTTGCACGATGCCGTCAATCGGCGCATGGACCGCTGTGTCGGCAAGCTGCTGTCGCGCGAGAGCGAGTTCCGAGCGGCGTTGGGCCACGAGAGCCTGGCGATTGCGAATCTCCTCAATCGCATCTTGATAGCGGCTGACCGCAACTTTGTACGCAGCGTCGACGGAATCAAACTCCGAGCGGGCCACGATTCCCTGCTGGACAAGTTTGGCAGCGCGGTCGCGGCTTACCTTTGCCTCATCCAAAACCGCGCGAGCTTGCCTAACGGTTCCTGTCTGGTCAGGGTTGACTGAATCGTCTTTGCCATCAGGCGATAGCCCCACGCGCGCGCGCGCCTGGGCCAGTGCTGCTTCGGACTGCTCTACGCGCAGTTTGTAATCATTGGGTTCGACCTGTGCGATCACCTGTCCACGTCGCACCACGCTGCCAAGATCAACTGAGATCGAACCGAGACGCCCGGCCACCTTGACGCCAGCCGTCGATTGATCAAAAGCGGCGAGGGTGCCGTTGGCGGTCACCGTCTCACCGAAAGCAGTTTCTTCGACGCGCGCAGTCTTGACTTGTCGAGCAGCTGTATTGTCGGCGGGGCGGCTCTGTCGCGTTGAACCCTGGTAGTCGCTCTTGCAGGCTCCAGCAAGAAGTGACAGGACGCAAAACAACAACCCAGCGACAAACCGGATGGAGTTCGACGGTTGAATGTTGCGAGGGACAGTTTCCAACATGCTCCAGATTTACCAATCTTAACCTAAGCGGCAACCTCTGGGGTAGCAGCTACCTGTCTGAAGCCAGGCTCTAGCGGACGGTGAAGGACTAGAACGATTGCGGCTGAGGTCGTGGTTGCAGCCAAGGTCGAGGGCTGTCCCCAGAGTTGGGCGACCCAGCCCTGCAGAAATTGTCCGCGGATGTCGGAGTTGAGCGTGTCGTAATCACCGGGCGCACGCGCAAAGATGAAGCGAGTAAACTGATGTCAGCTAAAAGCTTTTACGAAACAGGTAAGACATCTTGATGAAGAAAGTTCGGCCATTACGCCGGAACCCTGGCTCCAATTGTCCGGAAAATGGATTGAAGCCGCCCCGGTTAAGATCGTCGTTGTACCCAATATATAGAGCAGTGCCCGGATTAGGAGTGTAACCCAGCAGAAACTGTCCCTTATAGTTTGACGCTATCGAATCAAAATCGATGCGGCCGCGGGCAAACAGGAAACGACTGAATTGATAGGTGCTCCGCAGCGAAACAATGTTTTCATCAAACGCCAGCAGGCCCGTGTCGTAGCGCCTCAATCTCTCCTTTGTGAAATTCAGCGTAGCGCTCAAGGCGCTGGTGGGCTGATAGGTCAGGTAGCCATCGATGTGCAGAAAGTCGCCGGGGCCTGGATCCTGTGGCGCACTGCAGACCGCAGGCTGGTTGTTAGCAGCACACAGCCCCTTAGCCCGGGCGGCGTTCGCCGCCAGCGCAGTTGGGCTCACCCGCGGAAACTTTGGACCAGCGCCGAAGTCGAAATCCAAGTCTCCCCAACGGCGATTCACAAACAGTTGTTATTGACGACGCAATTAGAACCTGTCTGCCGCTTTGGCCCAAACTCACTTTCAAATACGCGCTCGTAACCTTTGTCCATACCGATGCCAAAGAAAGTCTCGCGCTTGAGGCTAAACTGGATTTGCGTCTCGTCATTCGCATTTTGCGAACGGCCCTGCCAGTCAAAGCTTGCCGACAAATCTGTGTACACTCGCCACGAGATTAGCCGAGCCTTAGGTTTCGGCTCCGAGTTGTAGCGAATAAACCAATTTGGGTTATTCGTGTTGTTGCGACGATTGAAGCCAACATCCGCACGATAGTAACGAGTGCGGCCAACAACGGAAAGCTCGTGGCCAAAATGCCGTCCGTTCTGGTTGTAATCCACGGCGTAAATGAAGCCATTCTCTTCACGGTCGAGCGTCTGCCCTTGTTCGGGAAAGAAGAA
>WNGB01014677.1_pt1 | contig 10431 bp, 8 predicted proteins | sample 5400681 | NCBI WGS metagenome assembly WNGB01 (sample SAMN13153367, study PRJNA577476) | soil metagenome | isolation source: 115 cm soil or saprolite under grassland replicate 2 | place: USA:California | collected 2016-06-15 | reverse complement strand
CGTTCCAGCCCGCCGACAGCGCCAAGTACCTCATCTTCTCGACGCGCCAGTTCGAGCTGCCGCCGGATCGGCCCGCGACATTCGCCGTCGACCTCGCGGTCAAGAACATCGGTGGGGAACCGGAGGACTTCCGTCGGGGGATGGCCGCCTTCCACGTGTTCGACTTCGAGGTGAGCAAGCGCGTGTTCGCCGTCTGCGGCACCGCCACCCGCGTGCTCGCGCTGCACGAGCAGCTGGGCGCGTGGGGAGCGGGCGAGCCGTTCTACCACGTCGTCGAGTCGCCGTACGAGGACTTCGACGACGACTTCACCCGGCTTCGCGCGTGCGAGATCACGCTCGACCGGAGCAGATCGACCGCGGTGTGGAGCGTCGGCGGCCGCACGGTGTACGAGACCCACGGCACCTTCATCCCCGAGCGCGTCCGCATCGGGTTCGGGATCTGGACGATGCTGCCGATCCGCGACGGTCGCGGTCGCTCGCTCGACGGGCAGGGCATGAACGCCCGGTGGCGCCGGTTCCGTGTACGCGGGGTCGACGCCTGAGCCACCACGCGGCCGCACCACTCCCCCGAGGGGCCATGTGCTGCACGGTGGCTGGGCTCCAGCCCCTCCTCCAGGTAGTCGCGGACTACGAGCGGTTGAGCGTTGTGCCAAGCGCAGGTTGTGCAGGTCGCGGGCGAGCGTCACGGCGCAAGTTCCTGGCCAGTGGAGCGGCTCGGACTCCCCCATCGCTTTGCCGGTTACGCCTGCCGGCGTCAGCGCACGTCGACGTAGGAGACCTCGATGGCGTTGTTGCCGTAGCCGAGGCGGTTCCAGGGTGGGACGTCGGGCTGCATGTTGCCGGCTGCGTCGGTCGCGCGGGCGCGGAGGCTGTGGCGGATGCGCTCGGTCGCCTCCCATGCGAACGACCAGTCCTGCCACCGGTACGGACCCTTCGGGGGTTCGACTCGCGCCGCGTGCCAGTCGCCTTCGCCGGTGAGGCTGACGTCGACGTTTGTGATCGGTCCGGTGCCCGACCAGGCCTTTCCGCGCACGGTGTAGGTCCCAGCGGGGATGGTCGCGCCGCGAGCGGGATCGGTGATCCGCGCGCGCACGCGCGTCAGCGTGACCGGTTCGTGCGGTCGATCGGCCCACTCGTACATGTAGTGGCCGGTCTCGAACTCCCCGACGTACGGCTCGGTCAGGACGTCGATGTGCTTCAGCCATTTCACGGAGGCGACGCCGTACCAGTGGGGCACGATGAGCCGGAAGGGCGCGCCGTGATCGAGGTTGAGCGCCTCGCCGTTCATCTCGTAGGCGATCAGGATCTCGGCTTCCGGATCGGTTGCGTGGGCGAGGGTCAGGGACCGCACAAAGGTCAAGTCGGACCGCTTGGTATTCGCAAGGACTGGATGGAGCAGGTACGAGCCGTGGTCGGCGCCTGTGAAGCGAACCTCGACGCCCTCTGCGGCCGGCTTCGCCTGCTCCAGCACCTGGTGCAGGAGGACACCGGTCCAGCCAGCCGTGGAGACGGCGTAGTCACCCCATGGTTCGCCGGCCGGCAGCGGTCGCATCGCGAGGCGCCCGTTCCCGGCGCATTCCATCGTGACGACCCGCTCGACCGAGGGCATGGCGCGCAGGTCGTCGAGCGTCAGGGTCTTCGGATGCTCGACCGCGCCGCCGACCTCGAGCGTTCCGTCATGGGCCGGTACCGTGAAGTTGCTGCGGACGTAGTGGAGTTCCGTCGGCGTGATGTCGTAGTTCAGGGCCTCCGGCGGGGCTTCTGCGTTGAAGGGCTCGCCGTGGATCATCGTGAGCGCCGCACGCGCCTGCCCCAGGTCGTCTGCCAAGGTCATGGTCTCCGCCTCCTCGTGGATGGCCGTTGGGCCACGGGTCGCCCATCAGTAGTCGGGATCCCGGAAGGTCGGCTCCCGGTCGTCGTTGAAGGCGCCGATGCCTTCGACGCGGTCGGGGTGCACGGCTGAGCGCCAGTGGGCCTCCATCATGATCGCGATGGCCTGCTCGATCGGCTGCCCCTCGCCCATGCGGACGGCCCGCTTGACCGCCTGCACCGCCGTGGGGGAGTTGCTGGCGATCTTGTCCGCGATGCGCCGCGCCACCTCCAGCAGCTTGCCCTGGGGGCAGAGTTCGTTGACCATGCCCAGCCGGTAGGCCTCCTGGGCGGTGATTGGGTCGCCCGTCATCAGCATCTGCAGGGCCTTGCCCGGCGGGAGCACGCGGGGAAGCAGGGCCGGCGAGCCGCCACCGGCGGCCAGGCCGATCATCGCTTCGGGCTGGCCGAAGATGGCGTTGTCGGACGCGATGATGAAGTCGGTGCTCTGCGCGATCTCGCAGCCGCCGCCGTAGGCGATCCCGTTGACCGCAGCGAAGATCGGCTTGCGCAGCTGGCGCAGGGTGTAGAGCGTGCGATCGAAGTCCTGGCGCTGCCGCAGCCATTGCTCCTTGGTCATGTCCTTGCGCTGGCGCAGGTCGCTGCCGACCGAGAAGGCTCGGTCGCCGGCGCCGGTGATGATGGCGACGCGGACGGTGGGGCGGACCGCGATCGTCTCCAAGACCTCGGTCAGCCGCGCCCCCATCTCGGTGGTGATGGCGTTGTCGGCGTGCGGCCGGTTCAGGGTGATGAGGGCCACGCGCTCGCCGGAGCCGTACTCGACGAGAACCGGCAGATCGGGCTCCGCCAGTCCGGACGGCGGCGGGCCGAAGTCAAGTGCCTTCCAGCGGTCGGTGCTTGTCGGGCTCGTTGTCACGTCGCCGTCCTTCCTGGGATTTCGATGCCGGTCAGGTCTCCACCTCTGCAAGCCAGCCCAGCGCTCGCAGCCCCGGCACGAAGCAGTACTCCCCGCCGCGGGTGACGACGAACGGCGGCAGGCCCTGCAGCCGGCGCCGGATCGGCCGCTGCGGGATGGTGAACATGCCCGACCCGTCGTTCGGCCCGGCGAGCGGGTCCTTCTCGGCCGGTGCGCCGATGAAGATGCCGTCGTTCAACCACTGCGTCTTGACGAACTCGAACTGGCGCTTGAGGTGCGCACCGGCGAACACGAAGATGATTCCTCGGTCGACGCCGTCGTCCTCCAGGACGCCTTCGGGCAGCACCGGGCCGTAGCTCGTGCCGCGCCGGATCATGCGGTGGAGGCGGACGTTGACGCTTCCCTCGTGGTCGAGCGCGTCGCGCGGGTTCGCGCGCCGCGCGTGCGCGCCGGCCGGGCATCTGAACCCGCGCAGATCGTCGTGGTAGTCGAAGTCGTTGTTGCGCGCAGGATCCGCACCGAGCTGGGGATCGTCGTGTTCCGGGGCCAGCGCCAGCGGCGCGCCGCTTTGCCAGCGTCCGACCATCTTGGCGCCCAGCAGCGCCTCCTCCTGTCGGCTTGCGGCTCGTTCGCGGAGGTAGCGCCGGTAGGCCGCGACGCGGGTGTGGAGCTTGCGAAACACGATGTAGGTGCCGTTGCGGCCGAGCACCTCAGGGGTCGGCATCGGCGGCAGGCTGCCTGTCTCGTCTGGATAGCCGAGGATGAACTCGCCTGCCTTGATCGGTCGCTCCCTCGGGTTGGAGCCGGGGATTCCGCTTCCCTCCACCGCCGGCTGGCCGATCCCGTCCTTGAAGCCGAAGGAGGTGCGCCCCGTGGGGAGCTGGTAGCAGTCCTGCCGCCAGATCACCTCCACCCCGGGCAGCTCCTGATGGGCGCGGCGTGCCCGCTCGACCACCGCCGCCAGCCGCGCGGCGTCGGGCGACAGCGCCGCCAACGCGACGTGGACCTCGGGGGTTCCAAGCGGCCTTTCCCAATTGGCTGGGCTGCTGTCGCCGACATCGCCCAGCTCGGCCGCGCGGGCCGCCATCCCCTGCCGGAACTCCGGCGCGAAGCTGTCCAGCGACTCCTGCGGCACGCCCAGCGCCTGCAGGCCCTGGTAGGTGAGGGCAACGGTGACCCAGGCGCCGCGGGCCGGGTCGGAGGCGGGCCTGCCGGCGTCCACCACCGGGTGCAGCCGCCGCAGCAGCTCCCGCCCCGCCCCACGGTCATCGATGCGCAGCAGCAGGTAGGTGCCGACGTAGGGCGACGGTCGTGGGTGCAGCACCCCACCCTGGATGTCGTCGAGCTCCAGGCTGCTGCGTGCCGCACCGCTCACTGTGATCACGACCCCACGATCGCTAGTGGTGCTCGGGAGGCTTGGGAGGATCGGGGTTCGGCGATGCCAGGTAGGGGAACATGCGTGCTGCGGGCATCGTCGCTTGGTCGACGCCGTCGCGGATCGTGGGCCCGTTCCCGGCGTTGACCAGCACCGTGAACAGCGTGTCCATGACGTCGTCGTTCAGGGCCCGGCCCCCGCAGGTCTGGTGCGCGCGAGCCCCTCGGGTGGCCAGCTCGATCTCCAGGAAGGAGCCCTGTTCGGCGTACGGCTTGGTGACGTCCACCACCAGGAAGTCCGCCAGCAGCAGCTCGGTCAGCGGGTGCGCGCCGGTCTGGTCCGGGGGCCAGTCCTGGTTGCCGTCCAGGCGGTCCCAGAAGGCGAGGTTGGCGTTCAGCCGCGCCCTGTAGGCGCCCCGGTATGCCGGCGAGAGATGGAACGCGTCCTCGCTGTTGTACAGGTCACGGATCTCCAGGTCGCGGTTGACCGGGTCGAACTGCTTTGGCGCCATCATGAGGTTCTTCACCTCGGGTCGCCCGACGCGTTCCAGGCGGACGGTGAGTTTGCCTCGCGTCAGCGTCTCCGCGACCACCCCGACCAGCTCCGCGCCGCCGAGCACCCTCGCGCAGTCGACCTCGACGACGAGGCTGAGGACGTTCTTGCCGTCCATGAAGATCGCACCCGGATCGGTGAACGCCAGCTTGCCCGTGGCGATCGTCGCCAGCGCCGCGGGGGCGTCCATGATGAACGGATCCCAGCGCGGCCCGGCGAAGACGCGAACGCCGTGCGCCGAGCGGCCCTGCTCGTCGTTCACGCTGAAGGAGACCGTCTCGCCCGCCGGCGTGGTGCACGCGCCGTCCTGGTCGGACCCGCCGACGCCGCTGCCGCTCACGGGGGCGGAGAACACGCAGTCGAACGCGAACTCCTCCGCGCCGACCACGAACAGCGCGGGATTATCCCCGGCGGCCGCGGCGACCGGGCGCAAGCGAAAGCGGTAGACCAGCCCGTCGGAGAACCGTGCGGATGGCTGTGCGAACGGCAGGGTGTTGAGCACCAGCACGAGCTGGCCGGAACGCTCCGGGCTCGGAAACGCGTAGGCGTCGGTGATGTCCGCGACCGGCTCGGCCAAGGCTCGCGGCCCTGAGATGTGGTCCGACACCGCCGCTCCTCCATGGCTCCTGCTGGGTGGCCCGAGGGCTAGGTGGAGTCGGCCGCCTCGTCCAGCAGCGGCTTCAGGGCCGGGTGTTGCAGCGCCGTGGCGGCCTCCGGGTGGTCGAGCACCTGCTGGAACGCCGTGTTCACCCGCAAGGCCTTGCGGATCTCTTTCACGGTGCCGGGGTAGTTGCGTGCGTAACCGCCCGCGGTAACCTGCGCGCTCAGGATGAACGCCTTCACCGCCGCGAGGTCTGGCAGGCCTTCGTAGCCTTCGACGTGCTGGAAGATGGCGTCGAACAGCTGCAGCGTCGGCCCTGACGTGGCGAAGTCGTCCATGTAGGGGTCCCACGGGCCGTCGAAGCTGGTCGCGAACAGCAGGCGCGTGTCGTCGTCGAACAGCACGAACCTGGCCTCATGGATGGTCGCGATCGCGATGTGGTAGTCGCCGGGCCGGTACCCCGGATGGTTCTGCAGCGTCCGGACCGCTTCCCGCAAGGCAGCCTCGTGGCCCGGCTTGACCCGAAAGAACAGGCTGAACTCGCTCGTCGAGCCGACGCTGACGCCCGGCCGGGGCGCACCGGTCTCAGTTGTCGCCATCCCTTCCTCCCGTGGATCAGGCCCGCGTTCCGAAGCGGCGTTCCGTGGCCATCCGCCTCAGCAGCAGGCTTGACTTCCCCGCATCAGCCATGACCTGTGCTCCCCACTCGGGTGCCTGGATGCCAGTGTGCTCCCAAGCCAGGTGGCCGTCTTCACCCGTTGCGGGTGATTTCCCGCCTGGACGCGCTCATGACTGCTGGCCCGCAGCCGCCGTCGGGTCCGCCGGCCTTGATGGTGCGCCAGCCCAGGATCCCGGCCAGGGTGCCGTCGGGCAGGCTGACGGCGAGTTGGGCGGAGTCGCGGCCGAGCCAGCCGACCTCCTCCCAGCGCCGTCGCCGGGCCTGCGGGTCGCGGATGCCGGTCCACTCGAACGGCTGGCTGGCCGCGGGGTCGGTGTCGAGCCTGCACAGCACGTCCATCGGCCTCCTCGATCGGGCGCAGCCGGACGGGTTCTTCGGGCGCGGCGCCGGCCGAAGGCCCGCAGGAAGGCGCGGCCGCGCCACTCCCCCGAGGGGGCCGTGAGTTGCGGTGGCGGCATCCTGCTGCGGGTCGATCCCGCCTCCGCGCGGGGCTTGGGTGGGCACCGCGGCGCCCGAGCTCCTCCACGTGGTCGCCGCGTAACGCGCAGCTCTCGCTTGCCTTGCTACTCGAGGTAGTCGCGGAGCTTCTGGCTGCGGGAGGGGTGGCGCAGCTTGGAGAGGGTCTTGGACTCGATCTGGCGGATGCGTTCGCGGGTCACGCCGAACTCGCGACCGACCTCCTCGAGGGTGCGCGGGTGGCCGTCGGTGAGGCCGAAGCGCAGCTGGATGACCTTCTTCTCCCGCTCCGAGAGGGTGTGCAGCACCGAGTCCAGCTGCTCCTGCAGCAGGATGAAGCTGGCGGCGTCGACCGGCACCACCGCATCGGAGTCCTCGATGAAGTCGCCGAGGTGGGAATCCTCCTCCTCGCCGATGGGGGTCTCGAGGCTGACCGGCTCCTGGCTGACCTTGAGGATCTCGCGGACCTTCTCGGGCGAGAACTCCATCTCGCGGCCGATCTCCTCTGGGGTCGGCTCGCGGCCCAGGTCCTGCAGCAGCTGGCGCTGGATGCGGATCAGCTTGTTGATCGTCTCCACCATGTGCACCGGGATGCGGATGGTGCGGGCCTGGTCGGCGATCGCCCGGGTGATCGCCTGCCGGATCCACCAGGTGGCGTAGGTGGAGAACTTGTAGCCCTTGGTGTAGTCGAACTTCTCCACCGCCCGGATCAGCCCCAGGTTGCCCTCCTGGATCAGGTCCAGGAACAGCATGCCGCGGCCCACGTACCGCTTGGCGATCGACACCACCAGACGCAGGTTGGCCTCGATCAGCTTCTTCTTGGCCAGCTGGCCGTGGCGCTCGGTGCGCTGCAGCTCGCGCAGCCGCAGGGAGGTGACCTTCTTGCCGTCGTCGGTGGCCTTGTCGATCTCGGCGGTGGCCGCCTCCCCTTCCTCGATCGCCTTGGCGAGGATGACCTCCTGCTCGGCGGTCAAGAGAGGGACCTTGCCGATCTCCTTGAGGTACATGCGGACCGGGTCGTTGGTCGGCGCCTTGAGCGCGAGCTCCTCGTCGCGGGCGGAGCGTGCCTCGCGGGCGAACTCCTCCGCGTCGAGCTCGTCGACCATCTCGACGACCTCGATGTTCTCGTCCTGCAGGTGCTGCAGGATGTTGTCCATCTGCTCGGCCGAGACGTCGACGGGGGCGAGGGCCTCGATCACCTCTTCGTTGGTGAGGAAGCCGCGCTCCTTACCCTTGGCGACGAGGTCACGCACCTCATCGATCTGGGCCTCTTTGGCCATCGCCATCTGCTCAGGTACCTCTCGTTCCGTGCGGACCCACGTGGGAGCGCCGCAACTCCACCTACGCGGTGCGCTCGGGGAGACCCCCGTCGCCTCCTGGCCGCGGCTCCCGCAGGGCTCGCCGTCGGGCCTCGAGGGCGATCAGCTCTTCGAAGACCTGAGTGTACTCGTGCGGCCGCTCCACCGGGTTCATCCGCTGCAAGGTCCCCTTGAGCTGATCGATGATGCGGGTGAGGCGGAACTCCTCGAGCCTCCGAAAGACCTGCTCAGCGTACGCCCGGTTCTCCTCTGCCGCGAACGCCTCGACGGCGAGGCCGCGCAGGAAGCGGCGGTCGGTCTCGGTGGCGGCCGCCTCCAGGACGGCCTTCAGCGGCGACCCGGGGCCGCCCGCCTTGGCCAGGGCGGCGAAGGAGGCGCCGGCCGCCGGCGCCGTGAACCAGTCGGCCTCCCACCGCTCGGCGGCATGGACGGTCCAGTCGGGGTGCTGCAGGGCGAACTTGAGCGCCTCGCACTCGACCCGCGCCTGAGGGCTGCGCGAGCGCGGCGGGGCCTTGGCCTCGGCCGGCGGACGGGCCGGCGTCCGGCCACCGATGAGCGCCTGGTACTCGGCGCCGTACTCGTCCAGGCCGAGCCGCAGCACCACCGAGCGGGCGTAGGCGTTGCGCTGCAGGGAGTCGGGAACCTTGCTCAGCACCGGAACCAGCTCGCGGACCGCGCGCACCTTTCCTTCCGGTTGGCGCAGGTCGAACTCGGCCAGCTTCCAGTCGATCCACCAGCGGACCAGCGGCTGGGCCGCCTCCACCAGCTCGCGGAAGGCCTCTCCGCCGTGGCGGGCGACGTAGTCGGCGGGATCCAGGCCGCCCGGCACGATCGCGACGTAGGCCGACAGCACCGCGTTGGGCTCGGCGACCAGCTCCTCGATCCCCCGTCCGGTGGCCACCCCGCCGGCGGTGTCGGCGTCGAAGGCGAGCACCACCCGGCCGGTGAAGCGGTTCAGCAGCTTGAAGTGCTCGGCCCGCAGGGCGGTGCCGCAGGTGGCGACCGCCTGCGGCACGCCGGCCTGGTGGCAGGCGATCACGTCGGTGTAGCCCTCCACCACCACCGCGTAGCCGGCCTGCACGATCGCCGTCTTGGCCCAGTTCAGCGCGTACAGCGCCCTGCCCTTGTGCCAGATGGGGGTCTCGGAGGTGTTGACGTACTTGGGGCCGCGGCCCCCGTCGGCGTCGAGCAGCCGGCCGCCGAAGGCGACCGGGTCGCCGGCCAGGTCGAAGACCGGGAACAGCACCCTGGCGTGGAAGGCGTCGCGCAGGCCGCGGTTGCCGGTCCGGGCCAGCCCGGCCTCGGTCAGCTCCTCCGGCCGGAACCCCTTGCCGCGCAGATGGTCGACCAGCGCCTCCCAGGAGCCGGCCGGCGCCCAGCCGAGCCGGAACCGCTCGGCGAGGGCCCGGTCGAAGCCGCGCGCCGACAGGTAGGCGCGGGCCGGGCGCCCGTCCGGCGAGTCCAGCAGGGCGCGGTGGTAGAAGGCGACCGCCTCGGCGTGGGCGGCGACCAGCCGGCTCTTGCGGCCAAGGCTGCCACGCTCGCCGGCCGAGCGGCCCTCGTAGCGAAGCTCGATCCCGGCGCGCTGGGCGAGCCGCTCGACCGCCTCGGTGAACGACAGCGTCTCCTGCTTCATCAGGAAGTCGATCGCGTCGCCCCCCGCCGAGCAGCCGAAGCAGTGCCAGAGCTGGCGGGAGGAGTCGACCGTGAAGGAGGGGGTCTTCTCCTGGTGGAAGGGGCAGAGGCCCTTCATGCGGGTGCCGCCGCCGGGGCGGAGGGTGACGTACTCGCCGACCAGGGCGACGACGTCGGTTGCCTCGCGGAGCTCGGCGATGGAGTCGTCACGGATGCGGCCGGCCACGGCGTCCTTCACCTCGACGCGAACGAGAACCTATGTGCCCACCGGGGAAGGACCCGTCGGGGTCATCGGCATTGTACGCATCGCCCCCGACGGCGGGTCAGCTGTCCTTCTCCAGGCGGGGCTGATCAACCGGACGACGCGGGCGCCGTTGCGTGCGAGGCGGCAGCGGCGTCCGCTGCGTGTGCATCCCTGGGGTCGCCACCGGGAGCCCTGCCATGATCTCCAGCCCTCGGTCGTTCTTCCCGTCGGGGGACAGGTCCTTCCATCCCTCGATCTCCGCGAGCGTCCGCTCGGCCCAGCCATCGACCGTGGTGAGGAGGCTGATGAAGAAGTCGACGGCCAGCGCCCGGATGTAGACCTGGTCCTGCAGCGCGGCCCGGCCGTCCAGGAACTCCTGTTTCACGGCGCCGCCGAAGGCCAGCATCTCCTGGGCGTCGTCGCGGACCTGCTGGAGGGTGGCCACGAGTTGCTCTTTGGTTCCGAGGGGGGCGATGAACAGCCGGATCATCGCCTCGAAGTCCATCGCGAACGGCGACACCGGAGTACCCAGCCACTCGCGCAGCACCTGCTGCCCCGCTTCGGTGATCGAGTACACCGTCCGCGGCCGTTTCCCGACGTACTCGCGCTTCGCCGCGACCAGTCGCATGGTAGCGAGCCGCTTCACCTCGCGGTAGATCGCGCTCTCCGCCCGCGGCCAGACGTAGCGGAAGTAGCGGACCCGCTGGCGGGCCAGCTCATAGGTGGACCACGGACGCACGGCCAACTGCGCCAGGACGGCGTAGGAGGTGGTCGTCAGGCCTGACGGCGAGTCGTCCATGGGTCTTGACATACTCCAAACGCAA
>WNGB01014671.1_pt1 | contig 10433 bp, 6 predicted proteins | sample 5400681 | NCBI WGS metagenome assembly WNGB01 (sample SAMN13153367, study PRJNA577476) | soil metagenome | isolation source: 115 cm soil or saprolite under grassland replicate 2 | place: USA:California | collected 2016-06-15 | reverse complement strand
AGCGCACCTTCGCCGCTCTTGATCCGTCGCTGCCTCCACGTTTGCAGCGGCCGAACCTACACTACCGTTTCTACCGAATCGAGACCCCATTTAGCGCCCATGTGACGGTGGTCACGCTGGAGGGCGAGGATCACGAGGGCTACTGCTTCAGCGTCGGCGCGGCCTGCCGCGAGACGCGCGTTGCCAGCTGGCTGAAAGCGCTGCTGGAAGCGGTTCAGGGACGCTATTATGCCCGCTACCTGAAAGGGCAGCTGCAACGCGAGGGACGCCGACTCGGCATGCCGGCGACCTTCGCCGAACATGCGGTCTACTACAGCGTCTATCCCGAGCACCTGCGCCGAACAGTCCTGTGGTGTCCGGCCAGGGCTGGAGCAGATGCCGACGCTGATTGCGGGGAGGACATCGCGACGCTGGCGGAGTGCCTGGGGCCAGAGCGGCCGGTCCTGTTCCGCAACCTGACACCGCCGGGGATCGCGATGGAACGACTTGGCTGGTGCGTGCTGCGCGTCGTCGTGCCTGGCTTGCAGCCGCTGCATGGCCATCATGCCTTGCCCTTTTTGGGAGGGCCATTGTGGGCGCCGCGCGGCTGGCGGGACTGGGCGGATATGCCACCACACCCCTTCCCGTGAGAGGAACCGATGATCCCAACGGCGATTCTCTTGCTCGAACTGGACGCGACGTCGTATCCCGAATGGCGTGAGCGCATCCTCGCGGCGGAGGCAACCGGCGAGGCGCTCCCCGGCGAACCGCGTTCCTACCCCGGCTACCCGCGCTGGCCGCTCGACCGGGTGCGACCGCGGCTGTTGGGTTCACTCGACCGCGTGCTGCGGCGCCGCCGCTGCCTGCGCGATCTGGATACCGCCCTGCCCCGACGGCGCATCCTGAGCCGGCTCCTGCAGGCCAGTCACGGCATCACGGGCCCGCTGGGTACCGGGCCGGTTCCGTCCGCCGGGGGGTTGCAGGCGCTCGAACTGTATCTCGTGGTGCTCGACGAGGGCTGGCTGCCCGCCGGACTGTACCACTATGACCGAAGTGGACATCACCTCTCGCAAATAGCTGTTAGTGCTGGGCGTGACGATTGGGGCCGACGGGTTCCCTCGCTGGGGCTGGTCGAAGGTGGCGCCTTGCTCTGGATCCTCGTTGGCGACGGTGAGCGCGTGACGCGCAAGTATGGCGAACGAGCGCTACGCTTCCTGCTGCAAGAGGCCGGCCACTTGATGCAGAACCTATGCCTGCTGTCTGCCAGCCTGGGGCTGGCGACGGTCCCGCTGGGCGGCTACCTCGAACGCAACATCGCCCGCCAGTTCCGCTTGCCCCGAACGGATCTGGTCCTCTACGTGGGCGTGTGTGGCAGGCCGCTGAAGTGATCGAGTCCCCTGTGCGGTTTCGACCCAGCGCCCGGACCACTTTCGACACACTCCGCGCGACCCAACGGCCGGTTTTCTCCTCTTCCTGCCGCCTGGAATGGCTTTCGCCAGCATTTCGCAGCACCTTTCGGCTACCTGAGCGACGCGGCATACGAAGTGCGTAAAACAGCGACCGAACACCTGGGCGCCGCCCACGCCGACTTTACGAATCACCACCGTCTCAAAGCCCGGGAGGGTAAGCCATGATCGCTGAATCCGAACTGCAAGAGTATCTCGACGAGATGCGCCGCCATGTGTGCGCGCGTTGCGTGGAGCGGCCCGAGGGCGGTCCGCCCTGTGCCCCGCTGGGGAAGAACTGCGGCCTTGAGATGCATCTGCCGCGGCTGGTTGAATCCATCCGTTCTATCCACAGTGACCTGGTCGAGCCGTATCTGGAGCACAACCGCCGCGACATCTGCGCTCACTGTGCCTTCCTGCACAGTGATATCTGCCCTTGCCCGATGGACTATCTCTCCGTGCTAGTTGTCGAGGCAGTCGAGGCGGTCGATGAGCGCAGGCGCGAGCGGAATGAGGCACGTCCAGCCGCCGTGGGAGAAGGAGCGGTCGGGCCGGAGGAGATCCGCGCCGCCTACCAGCGGGCGACAGGAAGGTGGCGCGGCTGTGACTGGTCGACGACGTTCGGCGAGATGGGGCTCGACCTCAATGGCTGGTCCGCGGCCAGCGCCGCGAGCATGGCGAAGGAAACGATCGACGAACAGCTGCGGGCCGACTGGAGCGCCGCGGCCGGCTGGCTCGGCCAGATCGAGCGGGCGGCGCGCGAGGCCGAGACCCATGCGGCCGCAGCGGTTGACGCCGTCGCGGCGGGCGACTGGCGGCGGGCCAGGGAGCAGGCCGAGCGTGCCTGGGCGCTGGAGTTCTCCACCGGCCGGCCGATCTGGCACAGCTACCCCTTTGCCTGGCAGGACATGCACCGGCTCGTTGAGACCGCTTGCGCCGCCCGGCTGCAACCGGGAGAGGGCAGGTCGCGCCCGACTCTGTTCTGCCGCGCCGCTTGCTCCGGCCACTAATACGGAATGGGTTTGGCGGTTCTTCCTTCACCAACCCGAAGCGTAAGCGAGGGCGGCCCTCGCTTACGCTTCGGGTTGGTGTTGACCGCGAACGACCAAGCCGATTCCGCATAAGAAGTGATCATCCCCTGGCGAGTCGGGGCCGGACGGTCCCGGCTCGCCATCACCTCCCGTTGTTAGATTGCTCCTCGTTGTCGTCGAACAATCAGATATGCAGCGCTGCCGTCCAGGCAGCGCGGGCAGCCTCGCCAACCGCCTCAGACAGCGTCGGATGCGCATGACAGGTGCGGGCAATATCCTCGGCACTCGCGGCGTACTCCATCGCCAGCACACACTCGGCGATCAGGTCCGAGGCGCGCGGCCCGAGAATGTGGACGCCCAGCACGCGATCCGTGCGGGCATCGGTCAGCACCTTGACGAGTCCTTCGGTTTCGTCGAGGCAGCGCGCCCGGCCGCTCGCGGCGAACGGGAATTTGCCCACGCGGTATTGCCGCCCCGATTCCTTCACCTGTTCCTCGGTCAGCCCGACGCTGGCCAGTTCTGGCGCCGTGTAGATCACGCTCGGGATGGCATCATAGTTGACGTGGGCCTTGTGACCTGCCAGCCGTTCGACGAGCGCGATCCCTTCCTCCGACGCCTTGTGAGCCAGCATCGGCCCGGCGATCAGGTCGCCAATCGCGTACACGCCGCGGACGTTGGTCTGGAAGCCCTCATCCACCTGGACACGGCCGCTCTTGCCATCCACCACGACGCCAGCCTCAGCCAGTCCCAGCCCCTCGGTAAACGGACGACGGCCCACCGCCACCAGCACGCGGTCGCCTTGAAAAGTCAGCTCCTTGCCGTGCGAGCGCGCCTTGACCTTCACGCCGCCGGCCTCAGCGGTATCCCTCGCTTGCGCTTCGGGCTTGTATTCGTGGCCGACCACCTCCGTCTCGCAGTGGAACGTCAGCCCCTGCTTCTGCAGCGCCTTCTGCACCAGGCCAGCCATCTCGGCGTCGCTCGGTCCGAGGATCCGCGGCAAAAACTCCAGCACCGTTACCTTCGCCCCCAGCCGCGCCCACACCGAGCCTAGCTCCAGACCGATGTAGCCTCCGCCCACCACGATGAAATGCTCCGGCACCGTCTTGAAACAGAGTGCCTCCGTTGAGCTGACGACGTGCTCCCCGTCGAAGGGCAGCGCTTTGAGGGCAGCCGGCTCGCTCCCCGTCGCCAGGATGACCGCGGGCGCCTCCAGTTCGGTCGAGCGCCCTTCCGGCCGTTGCACAGACATCTTTCCAGCTCCGAGAAGTCGTCCTTGTCCGTGAACGAAGGTGATTTTGTTCTTCTTGAAAAGCCCGGCGATGCCGTTGGTCAGGTTTTTGACAACATCGTCCTTGCGGCGCAGCATCTGGCCGAGATCCAGACCGACTTCGCCGGCACGGATGCCGTGATGCGAAAAGCGCTCACGGGCGAGGTAGTAGAGTTCGCTGGAGTCGAGCAGGGCCTTGCTGGGGATGCAACCAACGTTCAGGCAGGTGCCGCCCAGCGTCGGTCGCCGCTCCACGACGGCCACCCGCATGCCCAGCTGCGCCGCGCGAATAGCTGCCACGTAGCCGCCAGGGCCAGCCCCGATCACCACCAGGTCGTAACGCTCGGCCATCTCGTCCTCAGGTAACGTGTATCATGGTTTGCGAGGTTGTTCGTCAGCGGCGAGTGAGACGCAGATAATTTCCCGGTCGTTGCGGACGTAGACGCAACGGTTCGCGAAGGCGGGGTGCGACCAGACGACGGGACGCCCCGGCAGGCGGTTGCTCGGATCCAGCAGATGCGCCCGGTCCAACTCCTCGTAGCCTTGCGGGGTCAGTTTCGCGATAATCAGATCGCCCTTCTCGTTGAAGAGGAAGAAGCGGTCCCGGTGCGGCACCAGGAAGGCGTTAGCCCAGCGTGTGCCGTCGGCGTCGGAGCCCGTCGGCCGCCGCGTGGACCACAGCCGCTCGCCCGTGTCCGCCTTCAGACAGCGTAATTCTCCATAACTGCAGACGCCGTAGATGTGCCCGTCGGCGAGGAACGGCGTACACATGAGGCTGTGCAGCGCGTCCGTCAGGCGGGGCTGCTCGCTGTTGCTCTTGCCGCGCCAGAGCACGGTGGCTCCGGGTTGGTCAGCGCGGAGCTTGAGCATGAGCGAGCCGTTGTAGAAGCAGGTGACGAAGAGCAGGTCGCCCAGCTGCCGCGGCGTGGCGATGGCGATGTTCTGGCGGACCTTGAACGGCACCGACCAGTAGACCTTGCCGGTTTCGGGTTCGAGACCGTTGACGGCATCGGGATGCCAGATGATGAGCTGCCGCTTGCCGCCAGCCTGGTAAATCATCGGCGGACAGTAACCCTGCTGCGCGGCGGACAGGGCGCGCCAGATTTCCTTGCCGGTGTCCTTGTGGAAAGCGACCGCGACGCTGCCCTGGCCGCCGACGACGCAAATGAGCCGGTCGCCGTCGAGCAGCGGATGGGCGGCGAAACCCCACATCGGGACCGGGGCGCCGTAGTCCTTCGGGAAGTTCTTCGACCACAGCACCTTGCCTGTGTTGGCGTCGAGACAGAGCAGGTTGCCCATCGTGCCGAGGGTGTAGACCTTGCCAGCATGGACGAGCGGCGTGGTGCGCGGTCCGGCGGGATAGCCGACGCGATACGTGCAAGGGTACTCGTAGGTCCAGAGGATCTTGCCGGTCGGTTCGTCCAGGCACAGGACACGCTCGCTGCCGGGGGTCGGGCCTTTCTGCTTGGCGGCGGGGCCTCCCTTGGCGACGCGATCGGTGACGAAGACCTTGCCGCTGGCGACCGCGGGACTGGCGTAGCCGCCGGCAATGGGCGTGCGCCAGCGGACTTGCGGGCCGCCTTGGGGAAAGCGTTCGACGATGCCGGTCTCGCGCCAGACACCGTCGCGGTGCGGCCCGAGCCACTGCGGCCAGTCGTCGGCCCGGGCGAAGTCAGCGAACAGGAGCAACAACGAGGCGATCGACAGGCAGCGCATGGATTCTTCCTCAGTAACGACGTTGCGAGCAGCCGTAGAGAGATGATATGGAGGGAGGGACCGGGGATGGCTCTCACGCCCCCTCAATGGTGGACGAAAAGGGATGAATGTTCCCTTTCGTCGCTAATGCCGCCCTGCAAAGGACGCAAAAATGGCCAATCCAACAAGGAGGATAATTCCTGCGAAAACCCAGCCGACTACCTTCCAGGTCATCGCTGATTCGTAGCAGCGCTCGCAACGGAGTTCGTAGGCCCCGCCGTGCCCGTGCGCGACATAGATGGACTGCAGATGCGTCGCGCAACTCAGCGCGCCGCAACTCTGGCACCTTGTGGTAGCAAAGGCGGCGCATGCGTAGCACTTCGGGCCCGCCGCTGCTGGGGCAGTTGGCCGATTGGGATGACCGCACTGAGGGCAGGCTTCGGCTTCGACGGAAATCTGCCGGCCACAGGCTGGGCACTCGATAAGCGGCATGGTGGACTCCGCTGTACGCCACCGTAGGGCAAGCGCGCTGGCCCCAGTTGACCAATTCCGATACTCTGGGGCACCATTCCTTGCCCGGATTGCGCTCTGGGGAGGGGCGTTCAAAGGGGATCGTCGCGCGCCCCAACAACCCCGTCAAGCGCAATCCGTAGCAATCCTTCGGCGGTCAACCGCGGACAGCTTTTCACCGGGAGCCGTCAGATTTCCAGCAGCAAGCGCTGCGGATCTTCGATGCATTCCTTGACGCGCACCAGGAACAGCACCGCCTCGCGACCGTCGATCAGGCGGTGATCGTACGACAGCGCCAGGTACATCATCGGCCGCACCACCACCGCGTCGTCGATCACCACCGGCCGCTTCTGGATGGCGTGCATGCCCAGGATGGCGCTCTGCGGCGGGTTGAGGATTGGCGTCGAGAGCAGCGAGCCGAAGACGCCGCCGTTGGTGATCGTGAACGTGCCGCCCTGCAGGTCGTCCGGGGTGATCTTGGCGTTGCGCGCCTTGACCGCCAGCGCTGCCACCGCTCGCTCGATCTCGGCCAGGCTCATGCGGTCGGCGTCCTTGAGCACCGGCACCAGCAGCCCCTTGTCCGTGCTGACCGCGACGCCGATGTGACAGGCGGCGGGTTCGACGATCTCGGCTCCGTCGATGCGCGCGTTGACCACGGGAAAGGCGTGCAGCGCTTCGACGCACGCCTTGACGAAGAATGACATGAAGCCAAGGCCGACGCCGTGCTTGTCCTTGAAGCGGTCCTTGTAGCGGTTGCGCAGAGCCGTCACCGCCGACATATCTGCCTCATTAAAGGTCGTGAGTGTCGCGGTTGTCTGCTGCGAGGCGACGAGACGCTCGGCGATGCGCTGGCGGATGGCGGTCATGCGCCGGCGTGTTTCCTTACGGGCCGCGGGTGGCGAAGGCGGCGGAGCGGCAGGTTGCTTGGCCTCCGGAGTTGGGACGGGGGGCGCGGGCGGTTGCTGGCGGTCGAGGTAGTTGACGACGTCTTCCTTGGTGACGCGGCCGCCACGGCCGGTCGCGGGAACCTCTTGCGTATCGATGCCTTTCTCCTCCGCCAGTACCCGCGCCGCCGGCGAGGCGACGACCTCTCGCCGCGGTGCCGACTCGACGGGCTTGCGGGACGGCTCAGGCGTTGCGGGAGCGGGGGCGGCTGCGGGCACAGGGGCCTTGCGGTCGCGGTCCGGCCTGGTCGGTTCGGCGGCCGGCTTGCCCGCGGGATCGATCTGTCCGATCACAGCGCCGATCTTGACGGTCTGGCCCTCGGCGACCTCGATGTGCAGCACCCCGGCCGCCGGGGCAGGAACGGCGGTCGTCGCCTTGTCGGTCTCCAGCTCAAAGAGGGGTTCATCCGCCTCGACGCGCTGGCCATCCTTTTTGAGCCAGCGCGCGATCGTTCCCTCCGTGATCGACTCGCCGACGGAAGGCACCTTGATCGCGATGGTCATCCCGGCCCCCTCCCCAAAGGGTGCGGGAAGAAATGAAGAACGGAGAACAGGGAACGGAGAATGAAGAATCAAGCCTTCCGCTCATTCTCTGTTCCCCGTTCCCTGTTCTCCGTTCTTCATTTCTTCCCGGCTCCCGCCACCTCACCTCGCGTTTCCGCCGTCACCTGTCGCGCCCGCGTCTGTCCGTCCGGCGACCCCGCCGCACGCACCAGGTGGTCGCCACTGCCCGTCAGCGCCGCCTCCACAAGCTCCTTTTGCTCTCGCGTATGGATTTGACGTGACCCGGTCGCAGGACTGGCGCTGGCGTCGCGGCCGACGTAGCGCGGCGGGTGGCCCAGCGCTCGCAAGCGCGGCTCCATGAACGTCCAGGCGCCCATGTTCAGCGACTCCTCCTGCACCCAGACCCACTCGCGCGCCTTGCGGTAGCGGTTGAGCGCGCGCTCCAGCGGTTGCACCGGGAACGGATAGAGTTGCTCCACGCGCACCAGCGCCGCGTCGGTCAGATCCAGGGCCCGGCGCCGCTCCAGCAGGTCATAGTAGACCTTGCCGCTGCACAGCAGCACGCGCCGCACCTTGGATGGGTCATCAATCTCTGAGTCATCCAGCAACTCGTGGAAACGGCCAGTCGTCAGTTCCTCGACCAGCGAGACGGCCACCTTGTGCCGCAGCATACTCTTGGGTGTCATCAGGATCAGCGGCTTGCGGAAGTTGCGCTTCGTCTGTCGCCGCAGCACGTGGAAGTATTGCGCCGGCGTCGTCGGGTAGCACACCTGGATGTTGTCCTCGGCGCACATCTGCAGGTAGCGCTCCAGGCGGGCGCTGGAATGCTCCGGCCCCTGGCCCTCGTAGCCGTGCGGCAGCAGCATCACCAGGCCGCTGTCGCGCTGCCACTTCGAGCAGCCGCATACGATGAACTGATCGATAATGACCTGGGCGCCGTTGGCGAAGTCGCCGAACTGCGCTTCCCACAGCACCAGCGTTTCCGGAGAGTCCAGGGCGTAGCCGAACTCGAAGCCCAGCACCGCCGCCTCGGACAGCAAACTATCGTAGGCGTTGAAAAGCGCCTGCTCCGGCGCCAGGGCGTTCAAGGGTGAGTAAGGCGATCCTGTATGGGCGTCATAGAGAACGGAGTGGCGCTGGCTGAAGGTGCCGCGGCGGCTGTCCTGGCCGCTCAGGCGTACCGGCGTGCCCTCCAGCAGCAGCGAGCCGAACGCCAGCGCCTCGGCGAAGGACCAGTCCAGCGGTTTCCCCTCGGCCAGTTCGCGGCTGCGCGTTTCCAGCTGCCGCACGATCTTCGGATGGACCGTGAAATCCGCCGGAACCCGACTTAGCCCCTCGGTAATGGTCTGAATGGTCGCGCGCGGCACGGAGGTATCGACCGCGGCGTGCGAATACTGCCGGGTCAAACCATGCCAGCGGCCGCTGTAGCCGCGCATGCCGACCGCTTGCGGCGGCCCGGTCTTGACCTCCTCGCTGGCCGCCTGCAGTTTCGCCTGGAACTCCGTGACGAACGCCTCTTCTTCGTCCACCGACAGATCGCCGCGCAGGACGAGTTGCTCGGTGTAAACCTCGCTGAGCGTCGGCCGATCCTTGATCTTGGCGTACATCAGCGGTTGCGTGAACGATGGTTCGTCGCCCTCGTTGTGGCCGTGCCGCCGATAGCAGTACATGTCGATGACGACGTCCTTGTGGAACGTCTGGCGGAACTCGAGCGCCAGCTGCGTCACGTACACTGTCGCCTCGGGATCCTCGGCGTTGACGTGGAAAATCGGCACCTCGATCATCTTCGCGACGTCGGTGCAATAGGTCGTCGAACGGGCATCCGTGGGGCTCGTGGTGAAACCAATCTGATTGTTGATGATGACGTGGATCGTGCCGCCGGTGCGATATCCGGACAATTGCGAGAGGTTGAGGGTTTCGGCGACGAGGCCCTGGCCGGCAAAGGCGGCGTCGCCGTGGATCAATACCGGCAGACCGTGAAGGCGGCCGACGGCGGTATCTGCCCCTTCGGAGCGGCTAAACTGTTCCTGCTTGGCGCGGGCGCGGCCCTCGACCACCGGATCGACCGCCTCCAGGTGGCTCGGGTTGGGCGTCAGCGAAATGTGGATGCGGTTGCTCTGGCTGCTGACGCGGTCGGTCGAGAAGCCCAGGTGATACTTGACGTCGCCGTCGCCGTCCGTCAAGCCGGGCAGGACATTATCCTCGAACTCACTGAACAACTCGCGATAGGGCTTCTCAAGAATGTTCGCCAGCACATTGAGACGGCCGCGGTGGGTCATGCCCAGGACGACCTCGCGCACGCCAGTGTCGGCGGCCCTTTCCAGCAGGGCGTCGAGCAGCGGAATCAGCGTCTCGGCGCCTTCGAGCGAAAAGCGTTTCTGGCCGACGTAGCGCGTGTGCAGAAAGCGCTCGAACAGCTCGGCAAAGAGCAACTCCATGAGGATGCGGATTTTCTGCCGGCGGGCGAAACCCGGCTGATTGCGGCGCGGCTCCATGCGGTCCTGCAGCCAGCGGCGAATGATCGTATCTTGGATGTGCATGTACTCGACGCCGATGGTGCGGCAGTAGGTTTCGCGCAGGGCGGCGAGCAGCTCGCGCAGGGTGGCCCGGGGCAGGCCGACGAAGTCGCTAGTGTCGAAGGTGCGGTCAAGGTCCGCCTCCGACAGGCCGAACTCGGTCAGTTCGAGGAGCGGGTAACTGGCGCGGCCCTCGCTGAGCGGATCGAGCCGTGCGAGATGATGGCCGAGGGCTCGATAGCTGTAGATCAAGCGGCCGATGGCGGCTTGGCCTGGGGTCACAGCTTTCTGGGGGGCGCCGGCCGCGCCCAACTCGAAGCCCTCGAAGAACAGGCGCCAGCGGTCATCGACTGCAGAAGGGTCCGCTTGCCAGCGCTGGTAGGCGTCCTCGATGGCGGTGAGGTTCCAGCCGGTGGCGAAGGTTGGGCTGCTCATGGGTTCTCGTTTCCCCTGTACGCCTCCGTGGACGGTGCGCGCACGCCGTCAGGAGCCGCGGTCTCCGTTCGCGTGAGTCTCTTCCTGTACATTAAGGCGAAGCGCGA
>WNGB01019206.1_pt1 | contig 10434 bp, 8 predicted proteins | sample 5400681 | NCBI WGS metagenome assembly WNGB01 (sample SAMN13153367, study PRJNA577476) | soil metagenome | isolation source: 115 cm soil or saprolite under grassland replicate 2 | place: USA:California | collected 2016-06-15 | reverse complement strand
ACCTTTATAGGTCGGCCCACGCATTGAAAAACAGTAAACGCCCCCCACCCTCCGAAGAGTAGAACCAACAGGAGATCAACCTAAGAGAAGAAAAGCTGCAGGGACCGAGGGTTGAATAATTGGAAAACCCGTGTAAGGCGGATAACCGGTAAATGGGAATGGTAGAGTGGATTAGCGTAGCGTAATCCACCGAATGGCAAGGCGCGATGGTCATCCAATTTGGCGGATTACGCGATGCTAATCCGCCCTACGAGGGGGTGGAAGTTGGCAGTATTCGACGTTTCACCGTCTTGTTGTCCGAGGCATCTATGCGCCGGATTGGGTCGGTGTGCATGAATCAGAAATGGAAGCGGGTGAACGTGTGTAAGTTTATGTTGGGGTTCGCACGCTTACCCCAACCTACCACTGGGAACGACCGTCACGGTAACGGGTACGGCGGAGTGCGTCATGGACATCACTGACACGACGCACCCAGAGAATGATAGGAGCGTCGGAGTGAATTTATTGGAAGATTTGCGACGACATTGTACGTCCGCAGCTCTTCAGGAAATTTTTTGACGAAGATGACTGCCGCTTCCTGCCTGGCGACCAGCAACCAGGCCTGCCAATCGCGGCTTGAATGTGGTTTCAACTTAGCCCAAGCAAAAAGGCGCCGACATGGCGCAAGGAGATAATTCATGCAGATTGTGACCTATGAGGAAGATCGCCTGGTGAAAAGACATCGTGGCACCATGCCTGTGATCTTGACCTGCCCGCATGATGGAGACCAATCTCCTCCGGGCGTTCAAGCGCGAACGGAGGAGGCTACGCCTGACGGATGTCAATTCACCATTAAGAGTGACCTCCAAACCGCGTTCATCACGCTGTCGGTGGCCCAGAAGATACTCGAGCTGACAGGCCTCTCACCTTATGTCGTGATGGCGAGTTTTGATCGGAAATTTATCGACGCCAACCGTCCTCGTTCCCCTGTGAACTGCGCCTTCACCGATCCGGACGCAAAACCATTTTATGATGAGTACCACAACCGGATCGCCGGCTTCGTCAACGAGATCCGCGTGCAGAATGCCAATCGAGGCTTCCTGTTCGATATCCACGGGAAGGTTGAGATTCCGGAGGATCCGGCAGATATCTATCTAGCCACTGACAAAGGCGGAAGTCTGCTGCCCGGATTTGATCGGGCCAGCATCTTCATGCAACACGGGCTGCAGGGGCTGCTCAAATCGGTTCGCCGTGAAACGGGGCCAGCGCCTGCGCCGGTCTTTCAGTACCGTCTCTCGCCTGCGGATGCGGAGGCGCAAGAAAACAGTTCAGTGGATGGGGGATTCACCGTTCGACGCTACGGAGTATTCATCAACTCCATTCAAATTGAGATCGCCGACACGATCCGTACCTGTGATGACTGTGAACAGAAGCGCCTATTCCTGATTGAGGATTTAGCGTTCGCGATCATCAACTTCGTGCGACGCCATGCGCCGTTCTGAGATGACGACGAATGGCTCAATTGCTGTTTCGGGGAGGTATTGCGTTTTAATTGGAGGCATCTCAACACAACTGCAAATTTTGAATCCCGCTAAGTGCTTCACCCTGATATTTATAGGCTAAAGAATATCGACCTATACAGAGAACGTACCTGTCGCCTGGGTAGCGAAGGTTAGGACAGGATGAATCGAGCGGGTATGAGGAGGTGGAATCATGTGGACCATCACCTATGAAGAGGCCAATCTGGTCAGCCGTCACAGAGGCACACTTCCGGTGATCCTTAGCTGCCCTCATGAAGGTGAGGAGCAGCCAGCAGGGGTACCCGAGCGCACCGGATCAGTTCCCGGCTGTCCGCCAATCACGAGAAAAAACGACCTTCACACCCGCGAGATCACGACGCGCGTCGCCCAACGGCTGCTGGATATCTTCGGCGAGGCCCCCTACGTCGTGATCGCCGAGTTTCACCGCAAGTACATCGATGCTAACCGCCCGGCGGAGTGTGCCTATGAGGTTCCCGCTGCCCAGCAATACTACGACGAGTACCACAACACTCTACGCAACTTCGTGGACGAGATCCGCGCCGAAACCGGTGGGGTGGGTCTTCTCTTTGACATTCATGGGACTCTCGTGATCGACGAGGACCCGGCCGATTTGTATTTAGGCACTGACAATAGGAAAACCGTCACCCGCCTAGTGCGGTTTGACCCACAGGCCCTGTGGCGCCGTCGCGGTCTGCGGGGATTGTTAGGGCCGGAGGCTGCTGGCTATGTCGTGTCGCCCACGCAACCCAACAAAAACGAGACCAAGGATGTTGACGGTGGCCACACCGTGAGAACCTACGGCAGTTCGGCGCCGGACGGCGTGGATGCAATCCAACTCGAGATTGCCTCGACCCTGCGCAATGATAGAGACAAGCGAGCTGCGTTCATTGAAAACTTGGCGTATGCCATCGGCAACTTCGCCGCCCGCTATGTCAATACCGAATCTTTACCCACAGGCAGTCGGCCTTTCATCCCGCGTAGAAACTATGCAGCATCCAAGAGGGATGAGAAGGCGAGAGATTGATAGAAACCAAACAGCCTAAACACCGCAAGAGCAAACCAGGAGAAAACCCATGGCAGTGATCACAAAGACGATTCAACCCGGTGAAAAGAGCGCCGAGGTTACGGAGATACAGAAGGCATTCATCAGCCTTGGCGCCACCATCGCCCCCGGCGAACTCTTCACCGCCACCACCGCGGGAACCTTGGGGCCAACGACACAAGCGGCCAGCACCGCCTTACTTGCCCGTTTCGGCTTTTCGCAAGGTGGACAGCAGCCACACTTCAATCCTCACGTCGGGAGGTTGTTGAACATCGCGGTGGGGGCGGAATTGGGCAACAGCGCGGCCTTGCGACAAGCCGTGCGCGAGTCCTTCGACGCCAGACAGACTGCGCCGGTTGCCGGTCCACCTGAGCTGGCCTGGCTGGCACGGTATGCCGTCATCGCGCGATATTTCACGAAGGCGAGGGAAATCGCCGCACAGATCCCCGACGAGCCGGTGATCAAGGAGAAAGTGGGTCCAATAGTAAATCTCAGCACCTTACAGCCGCCGGCACCCGATCGGCTGAACCCGGAAAATTACTACACGGTCCTTTATGACTATGTATCGAGGAGTACGATCAATCGTTTGGTACGAGGGGCTTGAAGGTAAACAGGATCTGTGTTGATTCTGGGAGTAATACCACCGTAAGACCAGAAAGTCCGGGCTCCTCTAGACGCCAGGCGGACTTTATATAGATAGGAGAATAGCCATGGCACGACGAAGAGACGAGGACGGCGGTGAACTGCCGCCGGTAGATCCTTTTCCTGATCCGGATGATCCAGGCAGACCCCCACCGGATACCGGAGAAGTCCGAGCACGGCTGAGGGATATTTCAGAGGCGAGGTTTCGCTGGGCCGAAGCGGTCGATTATTGGCAAATCGCCAATGAGGAATCGGCAGCCCAACGCTTTGCCAACGCCGAGGTTGCCTACGACGAAAGCCAGAAAGCCGTCGTCCGTTATTTCGAAAAGTTTTATACAATGTCGCCTCTTGGTTTGGCCTTCAATATCGTTCCCGATACACCCATCGCCGAGAAAGTCAGCAGCGTGGTCACCGTGCTGTTCGACGCGAAAGACCGCTTACCGGCGCTATGGGCAAAAATTCGCCGGCGGCGGGAGGCAATTACCCTGGAGGAATTGCAGAAACCTGATTGGGGTAGTTTCTCCGCTGCCGCTGAAACCCTTTTGAAAGCCTCCGTTGAAACTGACACGGCTGAACAAGCAATGGTGCGACAGCAGCAGCTCGACTATTTCGCCTTAATACTCGCGACCGTCTTCGTCCCGTTGGCGCGGGCAGAAATGAACCGCATGAGAAGGAATATCAATGCGGCCATCGAGGAGTATGAGCGTTTGCTGACGCCTTATCGGAAACCCTCGAGTGAGGCCCCACTCATCTGGCTCACCTGCGATTTCATCGAACGGCCTTTTATCCTCCTGGCGCTGGGCGAGACCCGGATGGATAAGGCGGAGGTGCAGTTCAAGGCGGCGGCGCAGGGCAAGGCGGACGAGGCGCGAAGGACCTATCAAACTATTCCCGAGTTATTCAAGGATCATGGTGACTATGTCTCACGGGTCACGAGCGCCCAGACGACGCTGACTGCTCAGGCCAATCAACCACTGGAGACGGCTTCAAACCAGCAAGATATGACGCTCCAAGTGCTTGGCAACGACATCACGGTGCTTGGCATCAAATCCAACACCAGGGAGCTGCCGGGATTGTCTCAGACCAAGGCGCCGGCGGAATCCTGGTTGCTGTTTCAAGATACTGTCAACGGTGAAGTGGTTGCGGAGAGAAATCCACGCGTCTATGCGCTGCTGTTAAACGCTCAGGCACGCTTGCTACAAATCGAACATGGCTTCAACTACATCGGCTATAAGGATGATTACATTCCGCCCTGGCGATTTCAGTTCCTGCTGGAGCGCGCCCGCTATTTTTCCGAACATGCCAAGAACGCCCAGCGTGATTACCTGAATTTCCTGAACAACGCCGAGCACGAGGAATTCCAGGAGCAAAACGCGGCGCAGGCTGTCGAGATGGAAAAGGCCAATGTGCGGATTGAATCGGCACGCGCGGAACAGGCGGCTGCGGAGGTGACAGCAGCGAGGGAGAGTTGGCAGCTGGCTCAGGGCGTGGCCACTAATGCTCAGGCCCGATTCACAACTTACAGCAACCTTGATGAACACCTGAGGGACTTAGAGGCAGACTCGTTTCGCTTGTCTACTACGAAGAACATTTTTGGTATGCCGCTGGGTGGCGCGACGAAGGACCCGGTTCTCGCCGTCAATAGTTTTCTCGATCTCAGTGGTACTTCACCGGAAAGGCTTCAGATACAGCCCTCCAGGGTGCAGCGGTCGTATGAAAAGTTCAATTTGAGTGCCGCGATTTTCGAAACTTCGAAGGCGGCCGACGTTGCTGAAAAGCAATATAAGGTGGCGCAAGCCGGTTTCACCGTGTCCTGTCTGCAGCGCCAAGCCGCCCTCCTGCGCCACGAATTCGCCATTCAGAATCTTCAATACCTGCGCAATCGGACATTGAATGCGGAACAGTGGTTCCGCCTCGCCAACGCCATCCGCGGCGTGGCGGACACTTACCTGCGCTACGCCATCGAACTGGCGTTCCTGTGCGAGCAGGCCTATGAGTTCGAGGCCGACAAACGCATCAACGTGATCCGCTTCAACTACGACCAAAGCGAGGTCGGCGCTTTTCTAGCCGCCGATTTTCTGCTGAGCGACCTGGACACCATCGAGCAGGACTTCATCGTCAATCAGCGCCAACGGCAGCAGCAGGTGCGCTATGTGCTGTCGCTGGCGCGCGAATTCCCCGCCGCGCTAGAGGAGTTGCGCGAGAAGGGAAAAGTGAACTTCATCCTGCGGCTGGAGCAGATCGAAAAACGCTTCCCCGGACTTTACAACGCCCGCATTGGCATGGTGGATGTGTTGCCGGTGGCCTTGATGGATTCGACCCGGTTCAGCCTCGACTTGACCCATACGGGCAGCGGGCAGTTGCGCATCAAGGGGCAGCCGGATGTACCCGTTGGGGTAGCAAGCGAATCGGTCTTGAATGTAAGTGATTTACCCCTGGCCGACTACGACTGGAGCAAGACACCGAAAGAGCTCTGGCCGGTGAAGATCCTGGTCAACGAGCCGGAAACCGCGGTCTTTTCGGGCTTGTCCCGTCAGGACGCGGCATCCGCCTTTCCCGTAGCCTCGTCCGGCCAGCGCAATGCTTTCGAGGGCCGCGCGCTGGCCGGCGGCTGGCAGATCGACATGGCGGCCCGCGAGAATCAAGTGGTGCCGGATAGCCTCGCCGATCTGCTGATCACCTTCACCGTGTCGGGGTACCACGACGCCGGTCTGCGCGCGGCCCTCGACGCGGCCAAGCCCCAGACGACCGCGCTGACCAGTTTCCTGTCCGCGCAGCAGATCTTCCCGGACGCCTTCTACGACTTCAGCCGCACCGGAAGAATGGTGTGGAAGGTGCCGCGGGAGATGTTGGCGTTGAACGGCGATCTGGGCCGCTTGCGCAACATCGGCATGAGCCTACGGCCCGGCGCGCCGGACGCGCACTTCAGCCGGCTTATGACGCGGTTGCGGATGAATTTCCGGATCAATGAAAGCGGCGGCGTTGCGAGCGGCGCTACAGTGTTGACTGCTATCCCGGAAACCTCGGTCACCCAGACCGCACCCTTGACCGTGGCCGTAAGAGCCAGGTTGGACGCTGCGACTGAACTGGCGTGGGATTTCGGCGATGGCACGCCGGTCCTTCGCACCGTGCGTAGTGGCACAACGCCCATCGTGCCTGCCGAGGGCACGCATGTCTACGCCAAGCCCGGCCGTTATGTAATGAAGCTGCGCTGCATTCAGAATGATTCCTTATCGGAATTTCGCGTGAGTGTCGTGGTTTCGCGAAACCAGAAATTGGGCGATCCCCTCATCATCTGGCCCCGAATCGCTTTCGATAGCGCAGCGAAAACGATCACCATCACAACCGGCGGCGCCGTCCAAGAAGCGGGGCGTATGCTCTGGCGGGTGGGTGACCTATCCGCGGAAGGCAATAGCGCAACCTTCACACTGAAACCGGGAAACTATATCCTGGACTTTGCGGCGGTGCGAAAACTCAATTTCAAGGCCTATGGTGCGCAGCGTTACGTTAAGGACTTGGCTCCACTTCCGTTGCAAGGGCTCAGCGCCACGACCAACCGAACCTTCGACGAGAACGGCAAGGAAACCAACGGCACAGGTACTCCGCCGCTACCAGTCCGCAACGAACTGGCCAAACGCCTGTTTGACAAAGGCGCGATTTCACCGGAAGACGATTGGACCTTTGAGCTCATCCCGCAAGAAATCTTGGGTCTCCCGGCTGGAACCGCCATCGGCGCGGAAGAACTCGACCTTAGCGAAATTCAGGATGTGGTCTTGTCGATGGAGTATGAGATCACACCTGGTGGCTCACAGGACTGAACGCATGCGGTGAACCCAGCTGGTTCGACCGCCGACGGATGTGCCGTCGTACGCTGATCTTGAAACTGCTCCATAGCGCGATACTGTCGCACGGTTCGTTTGCTGAGCCTGAGCTGGCGGGCTATGGCGGCCACCGACCAGCCCGGCGCGGCAAGCTCGTGAACCTGTTGGTACAGTGCGAGCTGCCGGCGTCGTTGGTGACTGAGCGTCCGTGGTTGGGGAACGCGCCGGCGGCGCTTGGGTGGTGGCGGAAGTAGCACGCCAGCGAGTGGGTCGCGTTCGTGCTGCACGACCTGTTCGGCGTGCCCTTCGAGGAGATCGCTGTGATCGTGGGGCGCAAGGCGCGTGCGACACGGCAGCTCGCCCGCCGCGCCCGCCGCCGGGTGCGGGGAGCGGCGACGGTCGGTGACGCCGAGCGCACCCGCCAGCGAGAAGTTGTCGAGGCCTTCCTGGCTGCCGCGCGCGGCGGTGACTTCGCGGCGCTGCTGGCGGTGCTCGACCCAGACGTCGTGGTCCGCGCCGACCGCGCAGCCGTGCTTGCGGGCGCATCGCGGGAGGTCCGCGGTGCCGCGGCCGTGGCCAAGCAGTTCTGGGCGTGCCCGGGAAGCACAGAACGCGCTGGTGAAAGGAGCCGTGGGAGTCGTCGTGGCGAAACGTGGACGGCTGCTCCGCGTCCTCGGTCTCACGGTCAGGCGCGCCAAGATCGTCGCGATCGATGTGGTCGCCGACCCCGCGCGCCTGCGCCAGCTCGCCCTGGCGGTCTTGGGCGACTGACGAGCCAACCTCCTGCGGCGCGGGTCAGTTTCGGGAGGGAAGGGCCGATCAGCTCCTGCGCAGTCGGCCTTGGCCCGGGTGTCGGCCCCCTTCTGCGCCGCTCTTTCCCGCCGCCGTGCGAGTCGGCTGTCCGCATCGCGGTTGCGATCGGGCATGGTGCGCGGGAGGCCCGCCCGGGAGCGTCGGCTTGCAGGCCGCAATGAGGAATTTCCCCTTACCTGTGGTATCAGCCATAGAGGCACCGCTCAACCCCTATACCGCACATTATTGTGCATTTTGATGCGCGAGCCGCCTTGTTGGCTTGTGCATCGAGGTGATTGCCTGCGAGAGGAGTTGTTAGAGGCCGACTGCCGCAGCCGTATTCTCGCGGAACAACGAGCCTTCAGAAATGTACCGAGCACACATTTTCGGTCGTTGAGCCGTGCCACCTACGTTTATCCGGCTTCGGGGATCCCCAGTACCTCGCGCACCTCGCGCGCAACCAGGAAAGCCGCTTCTTCGCCTGGCGCTGCGTTACGCATGCGATTTTTCGTGAGTGCGAACGCAAATCGATACGCTGGATCGGCAAAGCCAATCGTTCCCCCTGCTCCACCATGTCCGAATACCGTGGCTCGCTCGCTCATCGATGATTGCGGCTCGCCCAGGTGATATCCCAATGCCCGCCGCACCGCAACACCCAGCACACGATCCTGTCCTTCTACCAGCAGCGCCGACGCCAGCTGTATACGCTCTGGAGGCAACAAGCGCACGCTGTCGCGCTCACTGCTTATCAGTGCTGCATAATGACCAGCGAGCGACCGGGCGTTCATGATCGCGCCACTCGACGGCAGGCAGGCTTGCCGCACCTCGCGCTGGTTCGCCCAAGCTGAGGCAGGCGTTCGCCATGGTGGAACAACGAGCACGCTGAGGATGTCCGGAGGCGGCGCGGCCAGCGCTGATGGTGCGGCGTCAACTGTGTCTGGAATGCCGAAAAACAGGTTGCTGATGCCAAGCGGCTCACAGATCTCGTGCTGGACGATCTCGGCAAATGGCCGTCCGTCGACACGCCGGGTCACCTCACCCACAAGCCAGCCGTAGGTCATGGCGTGGTAGCCGGTGGCAGTTCCGGGCGGCCACAGCGGCTCCAGAGCCGCCACGCGTCGGCACATCGTCTCCCAATCAAGCAGATCGGCAGGACTGACACCGTCGGGGATTTGGGGAATTCCCGCTGTGTGTGTCAGCACGTGCCGTATGGTGATCGCGTGCTTCCCGTGTGACCCAAACTCCGGCCACACAGAGGCCAGTGGAGTGTCGTAGGTCAGAAGACCACGGTCGACCAGCAGGTGAATGACGGTCGCGGCAACCCCTTTGCCCGCTGACCAGACTGTGAAGAGCGTCTCGGCATCCACCGGCCGGCCTGTGACCGGATCTGCAACACCCGCCCAGGCATCGACAACGAGCTCGCCATTGAGATACGCCGCGACCTGGAGCCCACGCTCAACATCGCGCTCCACCAACTGATCAATCAGTGTCTGCACATCGGTCATCGAACCCTCCCTTTCATGGTGATGATGTGTTTGCCCGAGTTCAGTACAAGAGCGGTCAAGGGCGAGCAGCGCATGGCTTGTGCATCATTGGGTGCCCCTGGCGCAGCATCGCGCCCGCGGCCAGATTGGGCTGTGTGCGGCCTGGACGATCTGCTGCGCCCCGGCGGCATAGCAGACCTAAGCGGGAGTCGGCCTGCCCGGTCCATCAACGCGAAGTCTGTGGCTTTCGGTTGATATATCAACCCTCGTTGAAGCTGCCCGCGACGGCGAGGACCGCCACGATGACGAAGCTTACGTCATCAGAGCAGAGGAAGGCAGCCGTCCCTGCGTCCTCTGCCGGCCTGTCATTGCGCTGCATCGGGGTAGAGACCGTCAGTCTTGACGAATGGCGGCGTCGTACATTTGTCAGTGAGTGGCGTCTGAATCAATTTCGTTTGGGTCATCGTGCATGTATACACAGGTGGTCGGTCGAACCAGATTGTACCACACCGGGCTTCGATGGTGGCAAAAGGCGAGCGGTAGGGGTACACAAATCGACAGTACCATCGGTCGAGAAAGAAGAGCGTTCGCCTGTGAACGCTGTGCAGTCGGACAGAGCTGCGAAACCAATTGCGGTGGCTAAGTCAACACAACCCGCAATAAATCATCAGGCTCTGCTGTACATCCTTTAGGGTATCATACCGCACATTATTGGATGTCAACTAGATAATTGTTGACAGATCGGCAACTTTCTTCTATTTCTGAAAAGCTACATGCACAATAGAGTGTCATTGGTTAACAAACTACTGGCTTGGCGACCATGCTCGTTCAAGGTGCCAGCACAGCGGAAAGAGAAGTGGTCGCTCAGAGGATACGCCTTATGGGACATCGGTCTGCTTATAGCGCGCGGGGACCGCGCGGTAGAGCGCGGTATCAATCGGATGCAGAACGATCAACGGGATTCCGCGGTCGGTTCGGGCCTGATAGCGCGCGTAGGGCGGATAGATTTGCAGCAACAGGGGCCAAAATGTATCATCTCAATCGGCAGGGGGGCCTGCCTGTTCACCATCTGCCATTCCTGCGGTATAATCCCCCGCAACGATTGGCCCGTGTCATAGAGGTTGTCCCCCGTG